>Ga0209162_1004310_pt1 | contig 10755 bp, 6 predicted proteins | sample YNPNPMetaG_FD_187121 | JGI IMG/M metagenome (GOLD analysis project Ga0209162, IMG submission 187121) | Anoxygenic and chlorotrophic microbial mat microbial communities from Yellowstone National Park, USA - YNP NP MetaG (SPAdes) (version 2) ...
CGGGCGCGACGGGGCTCAACAAGGCGGTGTGTTTCGACGACATCCGGGTAACGTGCTCCGGACCGGCGGCGCCGACGATCCTGCAGCAACCGCTCGCCCAGAACGTCTGTGCGGGACGGAACGCGACGTTCTCGATCTCGGCTGCGGGCGAAGGGACACTGTCCTACCAGTGGCAGAAGAACGCCGCCAATCTCTCCGACGGCGGCCACTATTCCGGCACGACCACACCCACGCTCACGGTCTCCAACGCCTCCACGGCCGACGCAGCCGACTACCGGTGCGTGGTCACGAATGCCGGCGGCAGCGTCACCTCGAACCCGGCTGCCCTCACGCTCCGGGCGGCCACGGCGATCACGCAGAACCCCGCCTCCCTCGCCGTCTGTCCCGGCAGCCCCGCCCAGTTCACGGTCGTGGCCGTCGGCGACGCCCCGGTGAGCTACCGCTGGCAGAAGGACGGGGCCGATCTGGCGGACGACGGCCACTACTCGGGCACGGCCACGGCCGTCCTGACGGTCTCGCAGACGCAGGCCGGCGACGTGGGCGCCTATCGCTGCGTGGTCACGGGAGGCTGCGGGACGGCCGCCTCGACGGAGGCCCTCCTGAGCCTCAAGTCGCCCACCGTGATCACGGGCGACCCGGCCCCCCGGCCCGCCTGCCCGGGCAGCCAGGTGCAGTTCATGGTCACGGCGACCGGCAGCGGGCCGTTGACCTGGCGGTGGCAGCGGGACGGTGTCGATCTCTCCGACGGGGGCGGGATCTCCGGTTCCGCCACGGCCACCCTGACGATCGACCCGGTGTCGGCTGCCCACGCGGGATCGTACGCCTGTGTTGTGACCGGCGACTGCGGCTCGGCCACGTCGGCCGCCGCCGGGCTGACCGTCTGGCCGCTGGTCCGCCCGGACTTCGGTCGCGACTGCGACGTGGACCTGAATGACTTTGCCGTCTTTCAGATGTGTTTCAACGGCGCGAACCAGCCGCCGGCCTCGAGCTGCCCGGTGGACGCCGATTTCGACGACGACGGCGACGTGGACGTGAGCGATTTCGCCGTCTTCCAGGCGTGTTTCAACGGTCCGGACCAGCCGCCGGCCTGCCCGTAGGCGGCCCGCCGCGACCGCCCCGACCGTCACCCCCGCGCAAGCGGGGGTCCGCGAAGTCGCACAGCCGTTCCTTCCCCTCTGCGCAGCATTGACGTAACGCTCTCGTGAACCCCTTCTTCTTTTCGCCGCCTCGGATTGGCGAAGATGCGTCCGGAGGTGCGCGGTGATGCGACATGTCGAGCGGCCGCCAACCGGGCAGAGCTGACCTCTTGTGGATTCCCGCTTGCGCGGGAATGACGCGGAGGCGCGGCCGAGGGCCGGTCCAAGCCCCCGGGGGGCTTCGGCCGGCCCCGGGCCTGCACCTTCTTCGGGCAAGCCTGCGCCGGCGAGCGCCGGCCCCCGTTCCCTCATTCTCGCGCATGCGGGAATCCAGGATCGCACGACTTCATGGCCTTCCGCCTGCGCGGGGGTGAGGGAATCTGGACGTCGCGCGGCCCGAGGGCGTAGGAGGGTGACAAATGGGGGCATAGGCGGACGGAGGGCGTGCGCGGGCGACCCGGGGCGCGGCGTGGCAAAGGGATCGGCATGTTCCGGCGATCTAAGACGATGGCCGTGCGGAGGCGTGGGAGTACCCAGCAAGAGCGGGGCGTGTGACGGCAGGTCGCGGCGGTCCGCAATCGCGCAGGGAGACGCTATTGCCCGCCGGACGGGTTCACGTGGCAGGCCCCCAAGCCGCGCTTCATCAGGTATTTCTGGTGGTATTCCTCGGCCGGATAGAAGGGCTTGGCCGGCTCGATCCGCGTGACGATCCTTCGCTTGAAACGGCCGGATTCGGCGAGCCGCTTTCTGGAGGCCTCCGCCGCCGCCTTCTGCTGGGGGCTGTGGTAGAAGATGACCGACCGATACTGACGTCCGATGTCGGGGCCTTGGCGGTTGAGCTGGGTCGGATCGTGACAGGACCAGAATACTTCCAGAAGCTGCTCGTAGGTGACCCTCGATGGGTCGTATCGGATCTGTACCACCTCGGCGTGGCCGGTCCGGTCCGTGCAGACCTGTTCGTAAGTGGGGTTCTTGACCGTTCCTCCGGAGTATCCGACCGTCGTCTCGATCACGCCGGGAACCTGCCGGAACGTCTCCTCGACGCCCCAGAAGCATCCGGCCCCGAAAGTGGCCGTCTCCATTGCCCTCACCGCCTGGTCGCGCCGGGCCCGGCCCGGCGAGCTGTTTGACCGGTTCGTTGTCTGGTCGGGGGCGGCCGTCGTCGGAGGTGCCGGCCTGTCAGCCTGCTCCGTGAGGACGTGAAGGACCGGCTGCCCGTCGCACGCTAGGCCCGCCGTCAAAGCCGCCGCCGAAATACACGTCAACAGTCGCCTCACACCCGATGATAGGCGGCGCGACGCCGCCAGTCATCCTGCCCCCGCCATCTTTGAATAGGGGATCGCCGGCTGCCTTCGGTGTCCCCCGGGGGCCCCCCTGGGCTGAGCCGCCCTGATGGATCGTGACCACGGCCATGCAGCTTGCCGGGCCGCCGCCCATGGGGTCGCGGGCATTATGCGGCCGCGACCGGTTCTTCGGAGGCCGCGGTTTCGGCGGGTGTTGGACGGTTTGCGCCAGTTACACGCCAGGTCAGGGCCAGGAGCACCGCCGCCAGCGCACTGCACGCGAGGATGGCGTAGAAGACGGCTGCCCAGGCCACGTGGGTTCCGTATTGCGGTTCGAGGTGATGCAGCAGCCAGCCGAAGCCCTTGGCTTGGGCGGTCCGGCCGATATAGCCGAACAGACCGATGAAGCCGGCGGCGGTTCCGATCGCCTTCTTCGAGGTCAGGTCGAGGGCCATGATCACGATGAAGTTGATGACGGGATACACGAAGAACCCGATCGCCACGAGCATGGCCATGTCGAGCCAGAGCCATCCGGCCGGCGTGTACAGGATGGTGGCGAACGCCGCGAGGATCGGCACCATCGCCAGCGTCGCGACCGTGCCTCGGCGACCGGCCACCAGGTCGGAGACCCATCCGAGGAGGATGGTCGAGGGAATGCCGCCGAACTCGAGCATCAGGACCGCCAGCCCGCCCTTATGGAGGGTGGCGCCCTTCATCTCGCGGAGGTACATCGGCCCCCAGTCGAGCATGCTGTACCGGGAGACGTAGGCGAAGAAGTTGGCGGCCGCCAGGATCCAGACAAAGCGGTTCGTCAGCACCTTGTCGACGAGCAGCTCCCGGAAGGTCAGCTCGCGTTCCACGTCGGCGGGCACCGGCGGCTCGGGCTGCGGAGGGGCCTGCTCGCGGCTCTGGCCGCACACGGGGCAGCGATCCGGCGCTCCCTCCGCAAACCCGTGACCGCAGCGCACGCCGCGGAGGCGCCGGCGCGCCCAGTACTCTTCGATCGGCGGCAGGCCGACCGACTGCGGCGTGTCGCACAGCCTCACCAGGATGTAGACCGCCCCGATCAGCGCCAGGGCACCGGGCACGTAGAAAGCGTACTGCCAGCCTCCGTAGCTGGCTGCCGCCCACCCGGCGATGACGCCGGCCAGGCCGCCGCCGAGGTTGTGCGAGGTGTTCCAGATGCTGAAGGTCAGCCCCCGCTCGCGGTAGCTGAACCAGTGGCCCATGGCCCGTCCGCAGGGCGGCCAACCCATTCCCTGGACGAAACCGTTGAGCGACCAGAGCAAGAGGTGGACCCAGTAGGTATCGGCGGCGCCGAACGCGAAGTTGCATGCGGCCGTCAGCAGAAGCCCGGTCGCCATGAAGGTCCTGGGGTTGCTGCGGTCCGAGAGCGTGCCCATGACGAACTTGCCCAGCCCGTAGCTGACCGCCAGGGCGGCGAGGGTGTCGCCGATCTGGGACTTGTTGTAGAGGACCTGCTCCAGATCCTTGGAAACGACCGAGAGGTTGTTGCGGACGAGGTAGAACGCGGCATAGCCGAGAAAGGTCGACTCCATCACCCGCCAGCGGAACCGGGGGTATTGACGGAAAACCTCCGTCTCCGGCAGGCGTGGGCGGTGCGGAGCGGCGGCGAAGAACTGGCGCAGGGCCCGAAACATCATGCTTCCGTTCTGGCGGTGCCGGCCGTGACCGCGCGATCCGCCTGCACCACCGCGGCGTATCGCTCCATTTCCATCTCCCGGCGAGCCGCATCCCAGCCGAGCCCTTCGCCCATCCACGCGCATACGTTCGCGGCGATCTGCTCGACGTCGTGGCAGTAGTAATGCCAGCCGGCGCGCCGCACCATCACGTCGTCCAGATGCACGGCCCACTCCCGCTGGCAGTAGTGGGCGACCACGTCCGGGGCCGGATCGGGGGGTAGCAGGCCGCTGCCGATGACCTCCTGGCGCGGCAGGAGCGGCTCGAGGGCCGTCCGGCATTCGGTGCGCGGGCGCTCCAGGTAGGCCTCGACGCGGTCGATGGTCTGCTCGGCCATGAGTCGATACGTCGTCAGTTTGCCTCCGGCCACGTCCCACCAGCCTGGCCGCGTGGTGACGATCTCGTGCGAGCGCGAGATGTCCGAGGGGCGTCCCTTCGGGTCGGCAATGAGCGGTCGCAGGCCGGCCCAAGTGCTGATCACGTCCTGCGTCGAGAGTGCAGCGTGAGGGAAGGCATGGTTGACGATTTCAAGGATGTAGCGGACGTCCTCGGGGTCGACCCGCACGTCTTCGCAGGCCCCGGAGTAGTCCGTGTCGGTGGTCCCGAGGATGACACGCTGTCCCCAGGGGATCGCGAACAGGATTCGCCTGTCCTCGGTCATGACGACGGCCTCGGGTACGGGCAGCCGCTGCCGGTCGATGACCAGATGGACGCCCTTGGTGAGTCGCAGGCGGATGCTGCTGCCACAGAGGCCCTCGGACCATGGGCCGGTGGCGTTCACGACGGCGCGGGCCGCGACCTCATGCTGCCGATCGGTCAGGACGTCGCGGATTGCGCACACCCAGTGGTCCCGCGCCAACCGGGCGTCCTCGAGACGGCAGTGATTCACCAGCAGGCCCCCGGCCCGGGCGGCCGATCGAAGCGTGTCGATCACCAGCCGGGCGTCGCTGGTGAAACCGTCGAAGTACCGCACGGCCCCGGTCAGGCCCTCCGGCCGCAGGCCGGGCAGTTTTTCCAGAACCTCCTCGGGCCGCATCGACGTGGAGGGACCGAAGTTCCGGCCGCCGCAGAGCCAGTCGTAGATACGCACGCCGATCGCCAGCTTCCAATGGGCCCACGGTGCCCACGGGGAGGCCCGATATGTGGGGAAGACGAACGCCAGCGGAGCGGAGATGTGCGGCGCGATGTCGTGAACGATCCGCTTCTCGATACTCGCCTCGCGGACCAGGCCGATCCGCCCCTGCGCCAGGTAGCGAAGGCCCCCGTGCAGAAGCCGGCTGGAGCGGCTGCTGGTCCCGTACGCGAAATCGTGGCGTTCCACGAGCCCCGTCCGCAGCCCGCGCATGGCCGCGTCCCGGGCGATGCCCGCCCCCACGATCCCGCCCCCGATGATCAGGAGGTCGAGCGGTGCGGCGGCCAGTTCGGCAATCGTCTCGGCACGCTCGTCTGGCCAGTCGTGGGCTCGCGAGGTTCGGCTCATCTCGATGCCGCCTCCGCAAGCATCTCGCCCAGCTCCCGAAGGCTCGGAACCACCACGTCCGGGGGGTCCGGCGAACTCTCCGCCTCGGCGGCCGTAGCCTCGCCCGTCAGGACCAGCACACCCACCGTTCCCGCCCGACGCGCCATCGCCATGTCCGTGTACAGCCGGTCGCCCACCATCGCCAGCTCCCGCGGCCGAAGCCCGTGTCGCTCAAGGATCCCGGTGAGCATTGCCGCGTCGGGCTTGCCGAGGACGGCCGTCGGCCGTCGGCCGGTCGCCGCCGTCAATGCCTCGCAGATCGAGCCGCAGTCCACGAGGACTGCCGGCAGGTCGGTCGGACAGACGCGGTCCGGGTGTGTCGCGATGAACGGCTTGCCCTGGCGAATCCACCACGCTGCCTTGCAGAGCCGGTCGAAGACCAGACCGGTGTCAAAGCCGACGACGACGGCGTCCGGCTCCTGTTCGGGCGGAAGGATTTCAAAGCCCGCCTCGGCGAATTCCCGGGCCAGACTGGGCGTGCCCAGGAGGAAGAGTCGCCGGCAGGCCGGCAGGTTCCGACGCAGCCAGTCGATTGTGCACAGGGACGAACTGTAGATCTGCCTGGCCTCGGCCTGGATGCCCATGTTGGCCAGGTGGCGGACGTAGTCGGCGATGCTCCGGGACGAGTTGTTCGTCAGGAACGTGTGACCGAGGCCCAAGGTGCGGATGCGTGCGAGGAAGCCCGGCGTGAACTCGAACAGCGTGCAGCCCTTGTAGATGGTGCCGTCCATGTCCAGGGCCAGGTGTCGAACGCCCTTGAGGCAACCGGGTTGTGCTGTTTTCGGTGTCAGTCCAGGTCTCTCCGCACGTTGGGGATCGGTCCGGCGTCGGACCGGCTGTGGAGAGGGGTGTTTTGTATCGCATGCCGCCCCGCGTGCCAAGAGGGCGTCCGCCCCGGCACGGGGTCTCGGGGATGCGACCGGCTCCCCGGCCGTCTCTGCGTACACGATGGGTTCGACGGAATCGTCCGGCGGGGCCCGGCCCCGCGCGCAAGAAAAAGGGGCCGTCACCTTCCCCCCTGAGTGACGGCCCGCGAACCGGACTCCCCGGCGGCAACCCGCCGGGGTGACCCAACCGACATCCGCCCCTCTCCCCTTGGGGCGAACCATCCGTTGGGTACCCCGCCGAGTTACTCACTCACGGCGGCCATCGGCTCCGTCCCGACGACCGCCGCTGCTTAACGCAACCCGTGTGCCAGGAGGCGATCCGCCAGCGCCTGGGGCGATTTCCCTATCGCAACCCACGTTACACCAGAACGTTGCGATAACACCGTGGCCCGTCGGCGGTGCCTTTGAATCCCCGACGGATTGGGCAGATTCGCCCAAAAGGACTCGTCCTGGGTGGGTAGTGTTGCCCAGCCGCCGCCCTTGACTGTTCGTCGGGAGGACGCAACCATGATTTAGTTGCGCGCAACAGCGTCGGCCGCCGTAGCCCGGGCCACCGGGGTTGGAGGGCCGGCCGGACCTGACGACGAAAGCACCACAACGTGAGTACCGTCAGCCCGTGGGTATACGCCTTCCTTACGCTGTACATGGTGGTCATGGCGGTGCTGTGCATGTACGGGCTGCACCGCTATCAGCTCGTGCACCTGTACTACAAGCACCGGCGCAACCGCCCGGAGCTCAAGGCCTGTTTCCGGGAGCTGCCCCGGGTGACGATCCAGCTCCCGATGTTCAACGAGCAATACGTGGCCCGGCGCGTGATCGAGGCGACCTGCCGCATCGAATATCCGCGCGACCGTCTCCAGATTCAGGTTCTCGATGATTCGACGGATGCCACGGTGGCCATCGCGCGGGAGGTGGTCGCCCGTATGCAGGCGGCCGGTCATGACATCGTCTATATCCATCGCGACAGCCGCGAGGGGTTCAAGGCCGGCGCCCTGGCCGAAGGGCTGAAAACGGCCACGGGCGAGTTCGTGATGATCTTCGATGCGGACTTCGTTCCGCCGCCCGACATCCTCATCCGGACGATCCACTATTTCACCGACCCGCAGGTCGGGATGGTCCAGGCCCGCTGGGACCACATCAACCGCGATCACTCTCTGCTGACCCGGACGCAGGCGATCCTGCTCGACGGCCACTTCGTGATCGAGCATACCGCCCGGAACCGCTCGGGCCGGTTCATGAGCTTCAACGGGACCGCCGGGATCTGGCGCAAGGCGTGCATCGAGGACGCCGGCGGATGGCAGCACGACACGCTCACGGAGGATCTCGACCTCTCGTACCGGGCCCAGATGAAGGGATGGCGGTTCATCTTCCTGCCGGAGCTGGTTTCGCCGGCCGAACTCCCGCCGGAGATGAACGCCTTCAAGAGTCAGCAGTACCGCTGGGCCAAGGGCGGCGCACAGACCTGCAAGAAGCTGCTGCCCAAGGTGCTCCGGTCGCGACTGCCCCTGCGGATCAAGCTGGAGGCGTTCTTTCACCTGACCAGCTGCACGGTCTACATCTACATCGTGCTGCTGACGCTCATGCTCTATCCGGTGGTGTACCTCAAGGTCCACCTGTTCGAGGAGGGGCCGATCCGATACCTGTTCGACGCCTCGCTGCTGATGCTGGCCACGTGCTCGGCGAGCACCTTCTATGCCGCCAGCCAGCGGGAGATCTCCAAGACCTGGGCGGAAAGCCTCAAGTATCTTCCCTTCCTCATGGCCGTGGGCGTCGGCATCGCGCTGAACAATGCCAAGGCGGCACTCTCGGGCCTGTTCGGCAAGCCCGGCGAGTTCGAGCGGACTCCCAAGTTCGGCGTGGTCCAGGCCGAGGATGACTCCTGGAAGCACCGCGTGGCTACGTTCCGCACACGATCCCGCTTCCGACTGCTTCCGTGGGTGGAGCTGGCGTTCGCGGGCTACCTGTTCTCCTGCCTGGTCCTGTGCTTCACCAGCCGAAAGGTCACCATCGGCGTGGTCTTCGTAGCCCTCTTCATGGCCGGATATCTCTACGTCGGTCTCTTGACGCTCCTGGGACACCGCGCCCGCAAGGCGCCGGCCGCCGACCTCGTTCCCGAGCCCCCCGGCGAGCCCCTGCCGATGAAGGCCAGCGCGGGCCTGAAGCCCCTGCCGATCCAGCCGCATCCTGCCCAGACGCCCGCACGGAACGAGTCGGCCAGCAGGATCTGAGTAACGCCTATTGTGCGGTCCGGTCGTCAGCCCTGCCCGGGGGCATGTCCGCGCAAGGCGGAATCCGGTGACGTCGCGCCGGCACCCGGCCCGTCATTCCCGCGCAAGCGGGAATCTCCGGCACTGACGGCCGTCGGCTCCGTCCTCCCGGGCGTGCGGTCCGGTGGGTAGCGCATTCGCCCGGCCGCCGGCCCGGCGGCGCGGCCCCTCGCCAGACCCTGCAATCGCAGGCGCCCGGCTCACGGGCTTCGATCAAAACACAAGAGCGCGGCCCATACGGAACCGCGCCCTCGTGCTCGCGATGAGCGGTGGTATTCGGGGGGCGGGTCCGCAAAGCCCGCCCTGGAAAACTTATTGTGCCGCGGCCATCGTTCGCGTCGTGCTCATCGCGCCGCTCATCCGTTCCGCGACCTGGAGCGTCACCTTGACCAGATTGCGGCTCGACTCGCGCAGCCGGCTGATATCCTCGGCCGCCGTGGCGGACTTCCCACCCTTGGCGCACCCCGCGCTGCACGGCTTGTCCAGACGGTCTGCTTCGGCCAGCAGGGCCTGGACTGTCGCGATCGTCTTCGGAAGCAGGCTGCCCACCGGGCAGGAGGACTGCGCCTCCACCAGCGTTCTGTCCGCCGCGCTGCGATCGTCGGCGGTCATCGAAGCCAGCTTTGCGCCGGTCTGTTCCCACGCAGCCAGCAGCTCTTTGCCTTGCTGGGTGAGCGACTCGGCCTTGGCGGTCGTGGCCTTGAGGCACGCCTTCGAGCAATCCTCCCCTTCGGCGGCCCTCCGGCCGGCCTTCTCCTTGCAGCAACCCTCCGCCGAGGCCGTCTGGCCCTTGCTCTTGCAGCAGCCGCCGGCGGTCTGCCCCGCGGTCAACGTGGCCTTGGCCTTGTCACAGCCCGAGCCCGCCGCCGCGTGCTCCTTGGTGCACCCGCCGGGCTTGTCGGCCGAGGCGAGCGTGGCCTGCGCAGCGCAACAGCCCGACGGCGCGTCGGCCTTCGCCGCGGTCTTGGCCTTGTCGCATTCCGTGTCGCCCTCGGCGGCGATCGTCGAGGCGACCGTTGCCGCGAGCCGGTGGGCGGTCGAGATCAGGGCGATGCGTCGGGCCTTGGTCTGTTCGCAGGAACCGGCCGCCGTCCCGCAGCCGCCCGCGGCGGTGCCGCAGGCACTCTTGTCACAGTTCTCGGCGCAAAGCCGCTCGGCCGCCGCGTTGAGCTGCTCAGCCAGTCCCGTAGCCTGAGCCAGGTACAGGGCGGTCGGTCGGAAGTGGGCGGCCGCGGGATGGGTCTTCTCGAATCGTTCGTAGCGTTCCTTGCGGGCCGCCCGGTCCTCCGGCGTCATGGCCACCAGCCTGGCCCGCTGCTCCGACCAAGCGCTGATCAGCTCCTGCGCGTCGCGATAGGCCGGCAGATCGGCCAGGGCCTTGGAGGCGTCGGATTCTTTGCACCCGCGGGCGCCCGCGGCCTGTTGAGCCTGTGAGGGGCACTTGGCGTCATCGCCCTTGGCGGCTGCCGCATGCGGACAGGTCTTCTTGCCGTCCTCGCCGCCCCATGCGGCCAGCGCGAACAAACCGAGCGTACAAAATGCCACACCGACGAACCACTGCATGTATCTCCGCACGTCAAAACCTCCTCGAAGTTCTGCTTGCCGTGTGTTCCGGCAGATCGTAACAAAACGCGTCCGATGATAGGTGGCAGGGCAGGCTCGGGCCAGCCGAAATCGTCCATGATCGATCGGGCAGGGCGTCCGAACGGGCTTGCAGGTTGTGAGGAACGTCACAAGCGGCGCGGAAGCAGGCGGATCCGTTGGATGCCAGGGCCAATGGAGGTCAGGCCGCGGGCTCTTACGCAGAGGCTCCGGGTTCGCGGGCGATGGCCTGCTCGATGAGCTGGCAGACCAGGTGGTAGGCCAGTTGGTGGGCTTCCTGGATCCGGTCGCTGCGATCGTCCGGAACGAGCAGGCAGTAGTCGCACAGGGGTCTGAGCCGTCCCCCATCCCGCCCTGAGA
>Ga0209162_1004311_pt1 | contig 10752 bp, 7 predicted proteins | sample YNPNPMetaG_FD_187121 | JGI IMG/M metagenome (GOLD analysis project Ga0209162, IMG submission 187121) | Anoxygenic and chlorotrophic microbial mat microbial communities from Yellowstone National Park, USA - YNP NP MetaG (SPAdes) (version 2) ...
GGCCCCTGGCCTGTCGGCCAGGACAGGCTGTCGGCCAGGACAGGCTGGCTCCGCCACGCGGGCCAGGGGCATCCTGGAGAGTGCCTGGCACGTCGAGACGTTCAGCTAAAACTCATTTCGTTCAGGAGACCCATGTCTAGCGATCCCGATCTTCTTTTCTCTTCCGATCCATCCATCTACGAAGTTCCGACCCACGGCGCCGGCCCGGCCGGCGTGCTGCCGCTCGACGAGGAGTATCTGCGCACCGCGCCGAGCGGCGATCTGTTCGGCCTGACGCAAGACGTCGGCATGGGGTGGGAGCCGGCCCGGCTGCGCGGCAAGGAGTTCCTGATCCTGGGCACGATGGGCGGCATCCGCGGCCCCGACGGCAAGCCGATCGCGCTCGGCTATCACATCGGCCACTGGGAGATCGGCCTGTTGATGCAGGCCGCGGCCGAGGAGTTCAGCCGCCACAATGCGATCCCCTTCGCGGGCTACGTCAGCGATCCGTGCGACGGCCGCACCCAGGGCACGGCCGGCATGATGGATAGCCTGGCCTATCGCAACGACGCGGCCATCGTCCTGCGCCGCCTGATCCGCTCGCTGCCGACCCGCCGCGGGGTGATGGGCGTAGCGTCGTGCGACAAGGGGTTGCCGGCCATGATGATGGCGCTCGCCGGCCAGAAGGAGTTGCCCGGCGTCATCGTGCCCGGCGGCGTCACGCTGTTGCCGGCCCGGGGGGAAGACCTGGGCCGCATCCAGTCGCTCGGCGCGCGCTTTGCCCACGGCCTGGTGACGCTGGAGGAGGCGGCCGATCTGGGATGCCGGGCGTGCGGCTCATCGGGCGGCGGGTGCCAGTTCCTCGGCACGGCCGCTACCGGCCAGGTCGTGGCGGAGGCGCTCGGTTTGGCCGTGACGCATGCGGCCCTTTCCCCTTCGGGCCAGCCGATCTGGGCCGACATGGCCCGCCGCGCGGCGCGCGCACTCATGGCGTTGGAGGCGCGCGGCCTCTCGGTGGCCGACATCCTCACCGAGGACGCGCTCCACAACGCAATGGTGACGCACGCGGCGTTCGGCGGCTCCACAAACCTGGTCATGCACGTGCCGGCCATCGCCCATGCGGCCGGGTTGCGTCGGCCCACGGTAGACGATTGGGCGCGCATCAACCGTCAGGTGCCGCGGCTGGTGGACGTGTTGCCGAACGGCCCCACCGGCTACGGCACGGTGCAGGTGTTCCTGGCCGGCGGCGTCCCCGAGGTGATGCTCCACCTGCGCGAGCTGGGCCTCTTGCGGCTCAATGCGCTCACGGCCGACGGGATCACGCTCGACCAGCGCCTCGACGAATGGGCGCGCAGCGAGCGCCGCAGCCGGCTGCGGGCGCGGCTCTATGAGCTGGACAGAGTGGACCCGGACGATGTGATCATGAGCCCGGCGCGGGCGCGCGCGCGGGGCGTGACCAGCACGGTCACCTTTCTGGCGGGCAACCTGGCGCCGGAAGGCGCGATCGTCAAGAGCACGGCCATTGATCCGTCGGTGGTGGATCCCGACGGCGTCTATCGCAAGATCGGCCCGGCGCGCGTCTTCACCGATGAACGCTCGGCGATCGCCGCGGTCAAGGGGTTGAGCGACAAACCGATCGTGCCGGGGGATGTAATGGTGTTAATGGGCCGAGGGCCTTCGGGCGCGGGGATGGAAGAGGTGTACCAGCTCACGGCCGCGCTGCGCTGGTTGCCGTGGGGCAAGGACGTGACGCTGATCACCGACGCGCGCTTCAGCGGCGTGAGCACCGGCGCGTGCATCGGCCATGTGGGGCCCGAGGCGCTCGCCGGCGGGCCGCTGGGCCGCGTGCGCGAGGGGGATACGATCCAGGTGATCATAGATCGCGTCCATCTGACCGGCACGATTGATCTGATCGGCCATGATGGCCGGCGCTACACGCCTGCCGAGGGCGCGGCCGTGCTGGCGGCCCGGCCGCCCCATCCCGATCTGCGGCCCGATCCCGACCTGCCCGATGACACCCGGCTTTGGGCCGCGCTGCAGAACGCCAGCGGCGGCATCTGGGCCGGCGCGGTGTACGATGTGGATACGATCGTGGGGTTGATCGAGGCGGGGCAACGGCGCAACGGATAGCTCACCTCACGTGCCAGGCGCCCTCCAGGGCGGGCTGGCACGTGAGGCGGGTGTTACAGGCCCAGCCGCGTCGTCTTCTCGGTCGTGATGTCGAATACGACGCCGGCCGCGGCCAGTTCCTGCACCAGGCGGTCGAACAGCGGCCCGGTGATCACGCGCTCGGGGGTTTGCCAGCCGGTCGCGCGGATCTCGCCGCGGGCGACCATGCGCGCCACGATCGCGCCGGTGAACGCGGTCGTGCGCGCCATCGAAGTGAAGCCGTGCACCGGATCGTAGCGATCCACCATCTCGATCTTGTAGCGCCGCGGCCGGCCGTCCTTCTCGCCGATCACCTCCACGCGGAACACGGTGATGTCCCGCTCCCCTTCTTCCAGCCGGACGTGCGGGTAGAGCACCGCGTCCACCACCTTCTTCGGTGCCACCCGGACGCCATCCACCTCGACGGGCGTTTCGCTCAACAGGCCCAGCTCCTTCAACACCGATACCTTCGCCGCGTAGCCGGGCCAGCGGACGGTCTTCTGAGTGCCGGTCTTCAGGCCCTTCAGAGCGGGCAGGTCGAGCAGCCACGGCATGAAGTTTTCGTGCCATGCCTCGCATTCGCCCACGCCGGGGAAGGTCGTCATCTCGACGCCGGAGTAGCGGGGCACCTTCTTGAGGACGCCGTTTTCGACCGTGTGGCCGTCGAAGTCGCGCAGGGGCATCTGCCGGCCGCCGAAGACGATCTTGTAGCCGAGCGGCGGCGCGGGCTTTTCGGGGATGCCGCCGCATTTGATGTGGAGCTCGTCCACGCGATCCAGCTTCTCGGCCAGGTAGCGGGCCATGATCTCGGTGAGGCCCGGCTCGACGCCGCAGCCGGGGATCACCAGGCCGCCGGCCGCAGCGACCTCGGCCTTGATTGCTTCCACTTCGGAATCGGCCGGCGAACTGAGATCCACCAGCGGCCGGCCGGCCGCCAGCGCCGCACGGATGCCGTGGGGAATGGCCTGCTTCGGCAATGCCGCCAGGATCACGTCGTAGCCGCGCATCAGCCCGGCGGCCGCGGCCCGATCGCTCAGGTCGAGCACGACGGTCGTCAGTTTGGCCGCGCCGGGCTTGTCGGCCAGCTTCGCCTGCGCCGCCGCCAGTTGCGCCGGGCTCACATCGCACAGGCCCACCTGCGTCACCTGGGGATCGCTCAGCGCGTTGAACGCGCCGGCGGGTCCCATCAAACCGCTGCCCAGTACCAGGATCTTCATGGGAGTTCCTCCTCGTTGCTGAAAGTGAGGATGTTATACCATGCTCGCGGCCAATTGACAATCTCGCAAATGTCTTTATAATCCAGCCATAGCAGATAAACGCCGACGGGCCGTTCAGCGTTGTTCGGCCAGGCCGCGTTTTAGCGTCCAGGTTGTGTCAGCCATCTCGTCCACATCGGCGCCCGATTCGCTATAGCCCCTCAGCAGAAAAATACATCGTCGTACTTGCTGCTGGTTGATCTCAATAGATCGGCGTGCCGGCCCGACCTTCCGGCACGTGGAGGAGCTCATTCATGCAGGACAGCTCCGAACCCGACCCCAGCAACGACGGCTGGACGGTGTGTCTCACCTTCGATTTCGACGCGCTCAGCGTCTGGTTGACGGGTTTTCCGCCCCCGACGCCGGCCAAGCTCTCGCGCGGCGAGTACGGCGCGCGGGTGGGCGTGCCGCGCGTCCTGGCGCTGCTGGCGAACTACGGCATCCGTGCGACCTTTTTCGTGCCCGGGCATACGGCCGAGTCGTTCCCGGCCGCGGTCGAGGCGATCCTGGCCGCCGGCCACGAGATCGCCCATCACGGGTATAGCCATCGCGATCCCGGCAAGATGTCGCCGGACGAAGAGCGCCGCGAGCTGGAAGCCGGCCTGGAGGTTCTGACGCGCTTCCTGGGCCGGCCGCCGGTCGGCTACCGCTCGCCTTCGTGGGATTGCAGTCCGTCCACCCTGTCGCTCCTGGTCGAATACGGCTTTCGCTACGATTCCAGCCTGTTCGCCGACGATTTCCATCCTTATCATCCCCGCCTGGGCGATGAAGTCGGGCCGGCGCAGCCGCTGCGGCCCGGCTCCGAGCTGGCGTTGTGGGAGTTTCCCGTGGATTTTACGCTGGACGACTGGCCCCACTTCACCTTCAACTTCGACCCGCTGCGGGTGGGCCTCTCCGCGGCGTCGAAGGTCTTCGAGATCTGGGCCGGCGACTTCGACTACATGCGCGGCCATGTGCCGAACGGCGTCTTCACCCTCACCATGCATCCGCAGGTGATCGGCCGCGGCCATCGCATGATGCTGCTGGAGCGTTTCATCGAGCATGTACTGGCGGCCGGCCGTTGCCGGTTCGCCCGGCTCTGCGATGTGGCCGCCAGGCTCAACGCGAGCGCGTAATGCGAGATCATCGCACAACTCCGCCGTGAGCCTGGTGCATTCGACGCAAGCGCCAGGAAACATATCACAGGAGCAGTGAATGGCACGTTACATCTTGATGCGGCTTGCCGGGTTGATCCCGGTCCTGTTGATCCTTTCGATGATCACCTTTGCCCTGATGCACGAGGTGCCGGGCGGCCCCTGGAAATACGGCCAGCGCCTCTTTTCCGACGAGCAGCTCGCCGCGCTGAAGGCGCGCTACGGCCTCGACAAGCCCGTCTGGCAACAGTACCTGATCTGGTTGAGCGGCGTCGTGCGCTTCGATTTCGGCATGTCGTTCAAGCACCCCGATGAATCGGTGCTGGGGCTGATCGGCCGGACGTGGCCGACCACCATGCACCTGGGCGCGATGGCGCTGCTGGTGGCGTTCGGCGCCGGTCTGCCGCTGGGAATCATCGCCGCGCTGAAGCAAAATACCTGGGTGGATTATGGCGTCACCCTGCTCTCGACCCTGGGGTTCGTGATGCCGCACTTCGTGTGGGGCATCCTGTTCATCCTGGTCTTCGCGCTCGCCCTGAAATGGGTGCCCACCGGCGGCTGGGAATCGCCCCGGCAGTGGATCTTGCCGGTCGTGGCCTATTCGCTCGCGCCGATGGCGACCATCGCCCGCTACACCCGCGCCAGCGTCGTCGAAGTCATGCGCTCCGACTACATCCGCACCGCGCGCGCCAAAGGACTCAGCGAGAGCTGGATCGTGCGCCGTCACGTGCTGAAGAATGCGATGATCCCCCTGCTCACCGTCTTCGGCCCGATCGTGCCCGACCTGATCACCGGCTCCATCTTCATCGAGGCCATCTTCCGCGTGCCGGGCCTGGGCAAGTTCTGGGTCACCAGCACCCTGGACCGGGATTATCCGATGATCATCGGCCTGACCATGTTGTGGGCCATCCTGATCGCCGTGACCTATCTGGTGACGGATGTGCTCTACGTGGTGGTTGACCCGCGCATTCGGCTTAAGTGAGCGGCGAGGTACCCCTTATGCAATCCGAGACTTTTACCCGTCGCACGGCATTGCCCGTCGCGGAGACGTTCGAGGAGGCGGCCGCCGCCAGCGAGGCGGCCCTCCGTAAGCCGCGCAGCCTCTGGCGCGACGCCGCGCGGCGCTTCGCGCGGAACCGCCTGGCGCTCGTCGGCACGTTCATCGTCGCGGTGCTGCTGACGATGGCCATCTTCGCCGACGACTGGTTCATCGCCCTGCCCCTGGGCCGCACGCCGCAGCCGCTGATCGCCCGCACGCCGTACAACAAGGGCTTCTTCGGCCCCACCGGCGCCTTTCCGAGCCGCGAATACTGGATGGGCACCGACCTGAACGGCCGCGACCTGTACAGCCGGATCGTCTTCGGCGCGCGCATCTCCCTCAGCATCGGTCTGCTCGCCTCGTTCCTGGCCCTGGCGGTGGGGGTGCCGCTGGGCGCCATCGCCGGCTGGTGGGGCGGCCGCGCCGACTTCCTGGTGATGCGCCTGGTGGACATCATGTCGGCCATTCCCACCCTCTTGTTCGCGTACATGATCATGGCGCGGCTGGGCGCCGGCTTCTGGAACGTGATGCTGGCGATCGGCCTGACGAGCTGGATCAACGTGTGTCGGTTGACGCGCGCCCAGTTCCTGTCGCTCCGCGAGAAGGAGTTCATCGAGGCCGAACGCATGATCGGCGCGAGCGCCTGGCGCATCTTTCGCCTGCACCTGTTGCCGAACGCGCTGGCGCCGATCATCATTGCCCTCACTTTCGGTATTCCGGTGGCCATCTTCGCCGAGGCGTCGTTGAGCTTCCTGGGGGTCGGCATCAATCCGCCCATGCCGAGCTGGGGCCAGATGCTCGGCCGCGACGGCATTACCAACATGACTTATTTCTGGCATCTGGCCTTCTTCCCGGCCCTGATGATCGCGCTGACCATGCTCGGCTTTACGCTGATGGGCGATGGACTGCGCGACGCCCTGGACCCGCGGATGATCGATGCGCGGTAACTTTTGATCGTAATCTTTGCAGGAGGCGTATCCCTCGCCAGCACGCTTTGATCACACGGCCGTCGGCGGAGTGGGGAGTCCGGCCGGCGCCCCGGCTATCGTGGAGCAGATTGCAAGCCGATCCATCTTATCCCGGAGGAGAACACGATGAAAGGCAAGTTCACTCGACCGTTGTTCGTTGCGCTGCTGTTGACAACCATCGCCGCGTTGGTGCTCGGTTGCGCCGCGCCGGCGCCGGCCCCGCAGCAGCCCGCGGCCACTGCGGCCAAAGCCGCCGAGCCGACCAAGGCTCCGGCAGCCGCGCCCACTGCGGCCAAGGCCGCCGAGCCGACCAAGCCGGCGCGGGTCGTGAATCGGGCCGGCGTCGAGCTGCCGCCCGATGCCGCGCCGCTGGAGAAACAGGTCATGCGCTACGCCGAGTCGGAAGCCAAGTGGATGACCTGGGACGCCAGCGTCTACGACGAGAACTGGGGCGACTACGTCGCCTGGGCCGATTCGTGCACCCGGCCCAACAAGGAGTACGTCCCCCAGCCGAACATCTGCACCAAGTGGGAGACCTCGAAGGACGGCCTGACCTGGACCTTCTACCTGGACAAGAAGCGCGTCTGGAGCGATGGCAAGCCGATCACGGCCGACGACTTCGTGTTCACGTTGCAACGCTTCGCCCGGCCCGACTACGACTTCGAGTGGTTCTACAGCATGGCCAACATCGTCAACTGGAGCGAAGTGGTCAGCGGCAAGAAGCCGGCCGAGGAGCTGGGCGCCAAGAAGGTGGACGACTATACCTTCACCGTGACGACCGACCGGCCCACGCCGTATCTGGACAAGATCTTCGCCGACCTGTGGGTGGTGCCCAAGCACGTGGTCAAGGATCGTCTGAACGACGGCTCGTGGGCGTTTGACAAGAACAACTGGGTCTTCGCCGGGCCGTACAAGCTGGAGAGCTACGAGAAGGGCAAGGGGATGGTGTTCGTGGCCAACGAGAAGTATACCGGCCCCTTCCCGCCGATGATGGACAAGATCACCGTGACCTTTATGGAGCCCGAGACGCGCTGGCCGGCCTACAAGAACAACGAGTTGGACGCCATCGGCGGCGGCTACCAGCAGGATTTGCCCCCGTCGGCCATGGCCGAGATCATGGCCAATCCGGAGTTGAAGAAGCAGCTCATCACCTGGCCCAACTTCATGACCTACTATCTCTTCTTCGACACCTGGAACAAGCCGTTCGACAACCTGAAGGTGCGCCAGGCGTTCAGCCACGCCGTGGATCGGGATCAGTTGATCAACGGGCCGCTCAAGTATCAGGGCGTCGCCGCATACACGATGAACCCGCCCGGCTTCCCCGGCGAGAGCGTCAATACGCTGAAGAGCGTCCAGAATTACGACCCGAAGCTGGCGGCCAAACTGATGGAAGAGGCGGGCTTCCCGGGCGGCAAGGGCTTCCCCAAGCTCACCCTCTACCTGCGCAAGGCCGATCCGGCCCTGGTCTCGGCCGCGGAGGCGATCGTGGGCATGTTGAAGGAGAACCTGGGGGTTACCGCGGAGATCCAGAATCTGGACTACAGCACCTTCACCGAGAAGATGCGCGGACAGAAGAAGAACAAGAGCGGCGACTTCATCTTCGCGCTGGTGCCCTATGAGTTCGACTTCGTGGACGGCAGCAACATGCTCAGCCCGTGGGGCGGCTGCGAGAAGGCCGGCGCGACGGATCTCTCGGCGATGCCCGGCCGCCACACCTGGTACAACAAGGATTTCAACCGGCTCTTGTGCGAGGCCGGCGCCATTCTGGGCGATGAGGCGAAGCGCAACCAGATGTACCAGCAGGCCGAGAAGATCCTGATCGAGGATGTGGCGCTGGTGCCGATCTACCACCCGATCCTGGTGGCGATGGTCAAGCCCGACATCAAGGGCCCGATGTTCACGCCCGACAAGAACGGCACGGTCACCTGGCACCGCATGCGCTTCACCAGCCGCGAGTCGTTGATCTATCGTTCGACGGGTACGCGTTGAGCTGCCCGGCTGCGGGGGTGCGCAACGAGGCGCATTCCCCGCATGATCCGTGACGGCAACCCCGCGTTGGAGGACGTGCGGGACGACAGCGATGCGTCCCGCACGTTTTGTTTGCCCTTCGCGCCTCAGGCCGCAAGCTGGCCGTATACCGTCTCGCCGGCGATCACGGTGGCGACGACTTCCGTCTCAAGGATGGCTTCCGGCGCGATGGTGAAGATATCGCGCGAGAGCACGACCAGATCGGCCACCTTGCCGGGCGTCAGGCTTCCTTTGATCGCCTCCTCGCCGCTGGCATAGGCGCATCCGAGGGTATAGGCGCGCACCGCCTCGGCCACGGTGAGCCGCTGCTCGCCGTACCAGCCATCGGGGCCGGGCGACCCGTCCGCGCGGCGACGGGTGACGGCCGCATGGATGCCGGCCATCACGTCCAGCGTTTCCACCGGGCAATCGGAGCCGAACGCGAGCGTCGCGCCGGCGTTCAGCAGGCTGCGCCAGGCGTAGGCGTGCGCGCTGCGCCTGCCCCAGTGCGCATCGGCGATGAGCATATCTTGCGTGGCGTGGATCGGTTGCATGGAGGCGATCACGCCGAGCGCCGCGAAGCGCGGCACGTCCTGCGGGTGGACGATCTGAGCGTGTTCGATGCGGTGGCGCAGGGTGGGGCCTTCGCCGGCGCGGCGGCTGGCGGCGAAGGCGTCGAGCACCATGCGATTGGCCCGGTCGCCGATGGCGTGCACGAACGCGGCGATGCCGGCGCGAGCGGCCTTGCGGATGGTCGCCTCCAGATGTTCGGCCGGGGCCATCGCCAGGCCGTAGTTGTCCGGCTCTCCTTCGTAGGGCTCGAGCATGTAGGCCGTGGTCGCGCCCAGTGCGCCGTCGGAGAAGATCTTGACGCCGCCGATGCGCAGCCATTCGTCGCCGAAGCCGGAACGCAAGCCCACCTGGATGGCCGCGTCCAGGTTCTCTTCGGGGATCTGCATGGTGACGCGCAGCTTCAGCTCGCCGGACGCGTGCAGTGCCTGGAACGCTCGGAACGCGGCCGCGCCCTCCATCGTGTGCACGCCCACCAGGCCGGCCCGATGCGCCTGGGGCATGGCGGCTTTGATCGCGGCCGTGGCCTCTTCCAGCGACGGCTCCTGGAACAGGCGGAACATCAGCTCCATGGCCGTGTCTTTCAGGATACCGGTCGGCTGGCCGGTCGCGGGATCGCGCTCGATGGCGCCGCCGGCCGGCGCGGGCGTGTCGGCCGTGATGCCGGCCAGCTCCAGCGCGGCGGTGTTGGCCCAACCCGCGTGGCCGCATTTGCGCCGCAGGAAGACCGGATGCCGGGGGGCGACGCGGTCCAGGTCGTGGCGGGTGGGGTAATCGCCCCTTCCCCAGAGGGTATGATCCCATCCCCGGCCCGTCAGCCATTGGCCGGGAGGCGTGACCGCCGCGCGCGCGGCCACGCGCGCCAGCGCTTCTTCCAGCGATGTGACGCCGGCCAGCTCGATCTCCTGGAGGCCGATGCCGTAGGAGAGGAAGTGCAGGTGCGCATCGGTGAAGCCGGGGGTCACCGTGCGTCTCTGCAGATCAATGGCCTGGTCGGGCCGGCCGGCCAGGGGTCGGATTTCGTCGTCCCGGCCGACGGCCAGGATCCGGCCGCCGGCAATGGCGATGGCGGTGGCGCGCGGCCGGGCCGCGTCCATGGTGTGGATGTTGCCGTTGTAGAAGATCAGATCGGCTTGCATGGGTTGCACCTCGGGATAGTAGATTGGTAAACCGGTAAATTGGTAAGCTGGTAAACTGGTAGAACGGGAAATCGGTAAACTGGTCAAACGGTACATTGGTGAGTTGGTGAAGTACGATCATTATAGCCGATGAGGGGAGAAAGCCAAGAATGGAGGGCGTGGGGTGGATCGCCGGGCCGGCCAACTGGCTGGAGTTGAGCCGGGCGAACCTGTGGCACAATCTGGCCGGGGTGCGCGCTTTGTGCGGCGATGCGCAGATCATGGCGGTGGTGAAGGCGAATGCCTACGGCGCGGGCGCGGCCGGCATGGCGCAGGCGTTGGCTGCTGCGGGCGTGACGCTATTCGGGGTCGCCACGGTGGCCGAAGGGATCGCACTGCGACAGGCCGGTGTTGCCGGCCGGATCGTTTGCCTGGCGTATTGCGCGCGAGAAGAGGCGCCGGCGCTGTTCGACTACGACCTGATCCCCAGCATCTACACGCTCGCGGCGGCGCGGCTGTTGGACGCGGAGGCGC
>Ga0209162_1004313_pt1 | contig 10745 bp, 8 predicted proteins | sample YNPNPMetaG_FD_187121 | JGI IMG/M metagenome (GOLD analysis project Ga0209162, IMG submission 187121) | Anoxygenic and chlorotrophic microbial mat microbial communities from Yellowstone National Park, USA - YNP NP MetaG (SPAdes) (version 2) ...
GGCAAGGTGGCATGCACAGATACGAGCTTGCTCCAGAGCTGGAGCATCTCAGTTGAGTGATTCGCGCGGGCGGTCAAACATTTCAACGAGCTCGCCGAAGCGTCTCAGCACCCGAAACGACCGGCCCCAACACCGTGCGCCAGGAGCGTTCCCGCAGGCTCAACATCCACAGGATAACACACAATCCGCCTTATCTCAACTACATACTAACATTTCAGTTTGGGGGCAAGTTTTGCCGAGATTCGCTGCAAAGGCGTGAAACCGAACCTGCGTCGGTTCAAATCCAGTCGCCGTAGGGCAACTTGGCAAAGTTGTAGCCGCAAATTTATTCGCTAGACGCCCAGTTTGCCCCCAAAGTGAAATACACCCCGCGCCCTGCTGCTCATCCCAGGGTGTGTGCAAAGTTGGGCACGGGCGGTTGAAACCGCTGCAACAACTGCCCGAAGCCGCCCTGCGGCGGCTAGAATTCAGCCTGCGGAGGCAGGCGTGTTGGGGCGAATCATCATTCGCCCGTACTTGTTGCTGCGACTTGAGTCGCCCGACGCTTGTCAGGTGACTTTGCACCAGCCCTGCTGCTCGTCCCTGAGGTACTTGCGCCCAGAATAAAATGTGCTATACTAGCCTCTGATGGTGAATCGCTGTTGCGTGAACAATGACGGGTTGACCTGATGACGGGACGATAGACGATGATGCGGTCGTTGTATACCTCGAAAGATTTGCACGCGCGCCTGCGTGGGTTGCGTTATGCTCTACCACTCGCCGTCTTTTTGGCGGTTTTGGTGTATGAAGTATTCACCCTCCTGATTTTCCGTACCCTCCCCGATTTTTTCCGCTCGCTGTTCGATTTGTTGCTTTACGGCATTGTTGGTCCCATCGTGATTGGCTTTACCGTCAACTGGATTTTGCAACGTGTCGAAGAAGCCGATCGCGCGCTCGCGGCGAAGGAGCAAGCCGAACTGGAGCAACGCCGTGCCCTCGAAGCCGCGCGCGAGCAAGAACGATTGCTGGCAGCGGTGTGTTCCAACTCCGCCGATGCTATCCTCACCCTCGATAATAATGGCGTCATCAAGACGTGGAATCGTGGCGCCGAGATGATGTTTGGCTACACTGCCGATGAAGTAGTGGGCAAACATTTTCGATTTCTTCTTCCCCCTGAATTGGAAGCCCAGGGCGAGGTCGAGTGGTTGGCGCGCGAGGTGCAAAAGCATGGCTACATCCGTAACTACCAAACCGAGCGCGTCGCCAAAGACGGACGGCGAGTCATTGTGGATTTAACGCGCACGCTCTTGTACAACGAAAAAGGCGAAGTGATTGGCAGTTCGGCGTCCCTGCGCGATATTACCGAGCGTGTGCAAGCGGAGCAAGCGATCCAGCAACTCAATCTGGAGTTGGAAACCAAAGTCGCGGAACGCACGGCTCAGCTGGCGGCGACAACGGAGGAATTGCGACGACGTAACCGTGAGTTGGAGAGAGCCAATCAAGAGTTGATGAAACTGGACGAACTCAAGTCCGAGTTCGTCTCGATGGTTTCGCACGAGTTGCGCGCGCCTCTCACGAATATCAACGGTTCGATTGAATTGTTATTGAGTGGTGATACGCCATGCTACGATCGGGGCCATCGCGAACTACTCCAGATCATCAGCGAACAGAGCGCGCGCCTCACGCGACTGGTGCAGGGGATTTTGAACGTCAGTCGCATCGAAGCCGGACAATTGGTATTGCAACCGCAAGCCTTTGACATTGTCGCACTCATCGAAAAAGTGATTGGGGTATGGGAATCGCGCGGGGTCGCGCATTCCTTTGAGCATCCGCGCGCGCAGAATGTTCCTTCGGTTTGGGCAGACCGGGACCGCGTTGAGGAAGTGCTGTTCAATCTGATTGATAATGCCATCAAGTATTCGCCGGAGGGAACACCGATTCGTCTGGAAGTGGAGACCGACGGTAAATTTGCTACCGTTTCCGTATCGGATCGGGGGATCGGTATTCCAGCGGATGAAGTGGATAAAATCTTTGACAAATTTCATCGCGTTGATCGAAGTGATCGTGCTGAGACGTACGGACATGGTTTAGGGTTGTACATCTGTCGTCGTTTGATTGAAGCGCAAGGTGGACAAATCAGTGTGGAGAGTGTGTTGGGTGAAGGTTCAACGTTTCGTTTTACGTTACCTTTAGCGGGACGGAGTGAGGGCGAGGCGGTGCCAAGCCCCCGACGTCAAACAGGAGGACGAAGGTGAGCAAGGGTCGGATTCTGGTTGTAGATGACGACAAGACACTCGTCCGCTTGCTGCGCGAGGCACTCACCAAAGCCGACTTTGAGGTGGTCACCGCGGCGAATGGCATTGACGCGTTGCAAGAGTTGTACGCCAAACAACCCGATTTGGTTTTGCTCGATGTGATGATGCCACGGATGGATGGCTGGGAGACGGCGCAACGCATTCGCCAGGTGAGTCAAGTGCCTATCGTGATGCTGACGGCAAAGGACGAGGAAAGTGATAAACTCAAGGGATTCGCGGTGGGCGTGGATGATTATGTGACCAAACCTTTTAGTTTTGCGGAAATCACCGCGCGTATCCAGGCGGTATTGAACCGAACGCGCCGCGTTCAACCTCAACACAAACCCAAGCGTTATTCCTGTGGCGAGTTGGTCATTGATACCGAATCGCGACGCGTGACCAAAGCCGGCAAGGTGATTGACTTGACCCCCACCGAGTATCGTTTGCTGGTCGCCCTCGCCGAGGAAGCGGGGCGCGTCCTGTCGCATGAGCAGTTGCTCAACAAAGTGTGGGGTTATGAGTTTGGCGAGGATACCGGCTATGTCAAGCGATATATTTGGTACTTGCGCCGCAAAATCGAAGATGATCCGCGCAATCCCGAGTATATTCTCACCGAACGTGGTTTCGGGTACATTTTTCCGGGAGAATGACGCGCCCGCGCGCGTGTGAACATCGGCGAAGAAGAGGTGGAGGGCAGAGTGTCTCTCGCTCTTCTTCGTCTTTTTATCTCATTTTGTGACTACTCACCCTGTCATTGCGAGGAGGCGTTTTGTGCCGACGAAGCAATCTCCATACTACAAATGTGGGGATTGCTTCGCAAAAAACGCTCGCAATGACAGGGTGGCTGAGTAGATACCTCATTTTGTCAGGAAACGATATGCGTATCCAATGGAAATTGCTCATCGGCGCGCTAATCCTGTTGCCGATTCTCGCGCATCTGGTTTATGCGATTGTTGTTTCGCCGATGGCGGACTATTACATCACGGTGGATCAGTACGTTATGCGTTCGGCGGATTCCCCTATGCGTGTGGGTGGTGTCGTCGTGCCCGGCTCGATTCGCTGGGACAACGCCACGCGCACCTTGCGTTTCCAGATCGCTGGTGAGCGCGCTACGATGACAGTGATGTACCGCGCTCTGGCGCCGGATGCCCTGCGCGATCAGGTGACCGCCATTGTGGATGGTGCTCGTGCGCCCGATGGCACATTTCTCGCCACAAGTGTACGTGTGCGTTGTCCGCACCAGTACTTGCCAGCCGGCTGGTAACATCAACGAGTCAACGAATCGCTTGTTGACTTGGACGTGTTCACGACGAACGGGTTGCTGGGCTTGCAGACGCGCGCGGGCGTAGCAACGAATCGCTTGTTGACTTGGACGTGTTCACGACTCCCTTTTGACCATATTTGAACCTGCGGAGAGTACGCTTGAAGCAGAATCGGCTTGGTTGTATAAATCCTCTCCGAGGTTCTGGTGATGAAACAACGCAGCAACGATGCTGTCTTGCATATACGTTCTTCGCGCTGTGTCCAATCGAGTGAGACACGTCCCGGTGCCGATGACCTGGTGTACCTGTATTTGCACGAAATCGGGCAGATACCGCTTCTCAGCCGCCAGCAAGAGATCGAATTGAGCAAGGCAATCAGGCGAGGGCGTGCGGCGGAACGACGGTTACGCAATAATGGACATACCGGCGCGCTCCGCACTCGATTGGAACGTGAGGCGCGCGCGGGCGTGCTTGCCCGCCGACGTTTGCTGGAAGCCAATCTGCGCCTTGTCGTCAGTATCGCCAAGCATTATGTGGGGCATGGTCTCAGTCTGCTCGATTTGATTCAAGAGGGCAATCTGGGGCTCATCCGCGCGGTGGACAAGTTCGATTATCGGCGCGGCTATAAATTTTCTACGCTTGCAACGTGGTGGATCCGTCAAGCGATTGTACGCGCCATCGGTGCGTACGGAAGCTCCCCACGCTTGCCTGCCCACACCGTGCAACGTCTCCGCCACCTAGAGCGAACGATGCGCGTGCTGGAACAGGAACTGGGGCACGAACCCACAGAAACGGATTTGGCGGAACGGTTGCGATTGCCGGTGTCCAAAGTACGTCGCTTGCTTGAAGTGAGCGCGGGTACGCTGTCGTTGGAGACCGAAGTGAACGATGAGCAAGAAGCAACGCTGGTGGATTTCCTGGAGGATATGCAAACGCCGGCGCCCTGGGCAGCGGCGGTGCAGGAATCGTTACGAAACGATCTGTTGAATGCGCTGGATGCCTTGACCCCGCGCGAGGCGCGCGTTTTGATGATGCGTTTTGGTCTGCGCGATGGTACCGACCAAACGCTCGAAGAGATTGGGGCGCGTATGGGATTGACGCGCGAGCGCGTGCGTCAGATTGAGCAAGAAGCCTTGAAAAAGTTGCGCGCGCTGGACGAAGCGCGCTGGCGTAGTTATTTCACTTTTGGAACGAGTGACGATTGAGGAAACCAGGGTTCCACGAGGGAATCCTGGTTTTTATCATACCTGCCATTGAACAAATAGTATCGCTTGTGGTATAATTTCGGTGCCTGAATGGCAGAGTGTGATGATGGCGGATACATTTGACCTGGCGTTAGCAGTCAGTGCATTGCATAACCTGGGCGATGGCTTGACACTCCTGGATGTGGAACAGCGCGTCGTGTTCTGGAACACCTACGCCGAAACATTGTTGCGTGTGCCAGCCAGCCAGGCGCTGGGACAACCGATCGACGCGCTGGTTCAGCATATTGCCGCGCAGACGACCGCGCCCAACACCACGCGCGCGCAACTTGTGGCTGCGCTCAGCGAAGCGCGTCCCGAACGCTGGGTCGAAATGGAATTGACATCCTCCGAAGCCACGCGCTTGGTGGCGGCGCGTTGTTTTCGCTTGAGCGATGAAAAAGGCACCGATCTTGGCACGGGAATCTTGTGGCGCGACGTGACGCGCGAGCGCACGGCGGAGGCAATGAAATCCCAGTTGCTCTCCACCGTCTCGCACGAGTTACGTACGCCTCTCGCCTCTATCAAAGGCTTTGCTACGACACTGTTGCGACGCGATGTCAAGTGGGATGAAGCCGCGCAGCGCGATTTTTTGCGTATCATTGAGGAAGAGGCAGATCGGCTGACGGAAATCATTGACAACTTGCTTGATATGTCGCAAATCGAAGCCGGTGCGTTGCGCATTGCCAGAGAGCCTGCGGCATTGCGTCCCTTGATTCGTTCGGTGGTGGACGAAATGCGGATGCGTACCGAAGCCCATTACTTTGTCGTAGATTTGCCGGTGGAATTGCCGCGCGTGTTGATGGATCCGCGACGCATTCGGCAGGTACTAACCAATCTCATCGGCAACGCGATCAAGTATTCATCGGGCGGGCAAATCACGATTGCGTGCGAAGTCGAGCCCGAGGTCGTGGTGGTCAGTGTGTCGGATCAGGGCGAGGGGATTCCGCCACAGTATCTGGATAAAATTTTTGAACGATTCTTTCAAGTGGATGGCAGTTCCACACGACGAGTTAGCGGGAGTGGTTTGGGCTTGGCAATTTCGCGCAGTATCATCGAAGCGCACGACGGCAAAATCTGGGCGGAGAGTACGCCAGGGCAGGGCAGCACGTTTCGCTTTACCTTGCCACGTGTACGTGAGGAGTCGAACGGACAAGAGGTGAACAATGAGTGAAACAATGCGGGTAACGTTTTGGGGCGTGCGTGGCAGTTACCCTTCGCCAGGTCCGCAAACCGTGCGCGTGGGCGGTAACACGGCTTGTGTCGAGGTGTGCGCCGGACAACATCGCATCATTCTGGATGCAGGGACAGGAATTATTCGTTTGGGGAGTGCACTGGTCGCGCAACATTACGCAGACAAGACGCCTATCACCGCGACGTTGTTGTTCACGCATACGCATCACGATCACACTCAGGGTTTTCCGTTTTTCAAGCCACTCTATTTTCAGACGACGACGTTGTACGTGTTTGGTCCGAAAACTCTGGAACAAGATTTGCACGAAGTTTTGTCGCGCGCAATGTTGCCTCCTGTATTTCCCATCACGCTCGATCAGTTGCCGTGTGTGCGCGTCGTCCGCAATTTGAATGAAAGCGAGACGCTGGTGTTAGCCCGAGATCATATGGAACCGCAGGTCGTTACAGGGCGTTTGCCGCCGACGTTGAACGTGCCGGAGAATGTGTTGATTCACGTCTTGCGCTCGTACGCGCACCCGCAAGGGGTGTACATCTATCGCATCGAGTATCAAGGCAAAGCCATCGTGTACGCGACAGACACCGAAGGGTACGTTGGTGGTGACCAGCGATTGGTTCGTTTTGCGCGCGATGCGACGCTGTTGATTCACGACGCGCAATACACCGAAGCCGAGTACTCGAATCCGCAGATGTCCAAACAGGGGTGGGGGCATAGCACATGGCAAATGGCGGTGAATGTCGCGCAAATGGCGCGCGTCCAGCAACTGGTGTTGTTCCATCACGATCCTGACCACAGTGATGAGATGCTAGAGAAATTAGAATGCGACGCGCGCGCCGCGTTTCCCGCCACGCGTCTCGCGCACGAGAGGATGACGCTGGAGATGTAGCGGGTTACACAAGATAGGCACAACCAAACCCCGTGAGATTTTTTAGAACCTCACGGGGTTGTTCATCTCTGCGCTAAACCCATACAATCTTCACTTGGTCTTCGAGGGATTTGAATTCCTTATCACCAGTTACCAGATTTGCCTTTTTCACTTTTGCCAGCGCGGCAGCATAGCAATCTGCGTATGACATCTTGTACCTGGCTTTGAAACGTGCCGCCTCTTTAGCCAGTTCCCAGTTTACATCTACAAATTGAATGCGCAGGTTGCTCAGTTCCTTGAGGCTTTGATCTGCTTCTTGCTCCGAGATTTCTCGTGCGACAATGTACCAAACTTCACCTGCGTTTACCACTGTCATCATCACGGGTATATTCTCTTCGTGGGCGTTAGAGATGATGTCAGCGATTCGTTCGGCGGCAGGTTCATCTTCCAGATAGGCAATGATAGACCAGGCGTCGAGTACAAATGCTTGGGGTTTGCGTGACATCTACAGTTCCTTTTCTCGCTTCTTCTCGAGTATGAGGGCTTTGAGCAAGCCCTTGCCTTTGTACCTACCGCGCAAACTATGCACAAATTCACGGGTGATAGGAGTAAGGACAATTTTCCTGGCGTGTTCATCCAGGTCAACCTGGATGTAGGTTCCTTCGCGGATTCCTAACTTACGCCTGATTTTGGCTGGAATAACGATTTGTCCCTTCGTTGTGGCGACAGTCTCCATATGGCTCTCCAATCCTACATACCATCTGGAATATACCATAATACTAAATGTAAGTCAAATCTCTTCATTCTTACTTTTCCACTTTTCTACTGCTTCACCACCATCTCCCCACTCGCGCTCCGCCCCCACACCTCTGGCTCGTACATCGGCGTTATCTCGGCAGGGAGCGCGCGGAAGGTGCCGCTCGTCGTCGCGCGAATCAGGTACGCGTACGTGTGCTTGCCCTTCCACAGATACGTCGTGAAGAACACGGCGCGATCATCGCGCAAATCGGGCCGCGACCAGTACGAACGCGTACCGCGCGGTTCGATGCCGCTGGTGTTGAGCGAATAGTTGATGGCTTCAAAGCCGGCGGGGAGCGGGTCGGTGACCATCACATACCAACTCTTGCGCGGCGCGTCCACCGTCAGTTTGACGCGCACAATGTCACCAACCTTGAACGAGGTGAGCGGCTTGCCGGTCTTTGGGTCAAGATACTCGCGCGAGATGGTGGGACCATCCAGCGATTTTGCTGCGCCGACTCTTTCCACATCCGCATAGTACGTCAGCGCGCTGGCATAGTACACGCGCCCCATCCCTTGCCTGACGATGCGCACCTCGTGATTGCCCGGCGTGAGTCCCAGCGTGACACTTTGTTGTTGCGCGATATTTTCCCGATTGACCGATTGCTTGCTCACGCTCTTGCCATCTATGAACACCTCGTACGTAAAGTTCGCCTCGAGTTCGCGCGATTGCACGAGATAATCGGTGAGCGCGATGAGGACTTGCGCGGTCTCTTGCGTCGTGCGCCAGTAGCCACCCAGCCGATTGAGCATCAAGTAGCGCACGGTCTTGGCGACGAGCGGCGACTGTGGATCGAGCGCGAGGAGCGCGCGCAGAATCGTTGCGGTGGTGCGACCGTTGCTGATGAAGAATTGCCAGCGTTGGCGCGCGGCAGCGGGTTCTGCCCAGTACGCCGTGGTCGTCGTCTCGGTTGCAAGTTTCGCGAGCGCGCTGACAACCTCTTTTGCCTTTGCCTCTTCGCCGACCGATTTGAGGAGGAGCGCGAGGAGTGCGCGCGAGTTGAGCGACATTTTGTCTTGCTTGTCCATCATCGCGCGCGCGAGCGCGGCATCGCCATCCCCCGCTTCGGCAAGAACATAGGCGATGTATACTTTCAAATCGTAATCGGTCGTGTTTACGAGGGGCTGGCGCAGGAATCGCACCGCGCGCTTGATGGTGTTCTCGTCCACCGGGTAGCCCGCCTTCTTCGCTTGCACTAGGCCGTACAAAACGTAGGCGGTCTCGTATGCTTGCGAATCATCCGATTCCCACCAACCCCAGCCACCGTCCTCGTGTTGGAACGCATACAAACGCGTCAAGCCATCCTCCACTTGCTTCGGCAATTCTTTTTCGATTTTGTCATTTTTGATTTGCAATTTGTCGAGGGCTTGCTTTACCAGAACAGTCGGCAAGAATCGGCTCATCGTTTGCTCGACGCAGCCGTACGGATAGCCGGTGAGATACTCGAGCGAGTCAATCATCCCCGCTGCGAGTGACGGCGAGGCGGAGAGTTTTATCGTTGCGAACGTTGCATCGTTGGGAACATTGATCGTGAAGCGCGTTTCGTTCTCGTCGAGTTGACCGGCGTTCGCGACGACGCGCTTTTCGCCGAACGGTTCGATGGGCAGCGAAATTTGCACCGCATCGCGCGCCGTCTCACCACGCGCGCCCATCGTGATCGTCGTCGAAATCGGCGCGTTTGGCATCTTTGGCACATTTGCCACCCAGCTCACGGTTGCCGATTGTCCCGCGCTGATCGTCAGCGTGCGCGTGAGCGGCGCTGCCAGCGAGATGGTCGTCGCTGAAATGGTTACGGTGACATTTTGCGCGCGCTCGGTCGAGTTGCGGATGATCGCGCCAATCGTTGCTTGGTCACCGACGTTGAAAAAGCGCGGCAGCATCGGGCGCACAATCAAATCTTTCGTGACGACGGTGTCCCCCGTCCCTTTGCCGACTTGCGTTTGCGCCGTAACGCCGTTCGCAATTGCCGTCCACGTCGTCAGGTTGTCGGGCAGTTTCACTTCGACGCTCGCGTTGCCGTTCGCGTCAGTGACAATCGTCGGATTCCAGTACGCGATGTCGGGGAAGGTTTTGCGAATCTCTTCGCCATCGCCGCCGCCACCGCCGACATCTTCGCGCTGGTTGACGCGCGCGAGAAACACCGTGAGCGATTGCGATGTCTTGACCGCGAGATCGCGCTTGCCGTAAAACGCTTGCACAATATCGCACGGGGCGCCGGTAGTAAGGGCGCAATTAATTGCGCCCTTACCACCCGCGAGCGCAAGCACCGCCTTGTCCACAACCGAGAGCGACACTTCGGCGCTGACGGGCTTGCCGCTGGCGTCCGTCGTTTTGATGTTGAACACGGCTTTGTCTTGCGGCGCGTATTTCTCCTTTGCCGCCGCGACAGTGACGTTCAGATTTTTGGCGTCCGACACGACTTTGATATTTTCGAGGCCCATCTTGAATGTGGGAATGTTATCGGGCATAGCCCCCTGGGGTATCAGCACCACACCAACGTACACGTTTGGAAAGTGATTGTCGGTGATGGGGATTTCGATGGTTGCGCTGTTCGAATCGAGCGCGACGAGTCGCTTGGACAGAATCTTGCCGCGTTCGAGCGTCACGAGCGCGGTCGCTTTTTCGTACGGCGATTGAATCAGCACCTTTGCCGTATCGCCGACGCGGTACTCTTTTTTGTCCAGCACGAGTTCGATGCGATCGTGGTTGTCAAAGCGCCACGCGAGGAATTGCGAGTGATCGCTCACCCACAGCCACGTTTGCCCCAGCACGCGATTGCCGCGCGCATCGCGCCCTTGCGCATCCACGCGGTACGAGCCGCCGCGCGGCGGGACGAACGCGAGACGGTATTTGCCGTTCGCGTCAGTCGTCAAATCGCCGCGCTGGATTTCGGTTTTCACCTCTTCGCATTTCCAGATGCGCCGCCCCTTGTCGTCCGTCGTGCGCTTGCAATCCCAGTTGATGAGGTTGATGGTGTAACTGAGTGCGATGCGTCCGAGTGCCTTGCCGTTCGTGTCGAGCGTTTGCACATCGAAACGCGCTTCCTTGCCCTTGTCCCCGACGTACGTCGTCGGTTTCATTCCGATGTAGAAACTGCCGCGATGCACAATCGC
>Ga0209162_1004314_pt1 | contig 10743 bp, 4 predicted proteins | sample YNPNPMetaG_FD_187121 | JGI IMG/M metagenome (GOLD analysis project Ga0209162, IMG submission 187121) | Anoxygenic and chlorotrophic microbial mat microbial communities from Yellowstone National Park, USA - YNP NP MetaG (SPAdes) (version 2) ...
TCCTCATAGCGTGCCGTCATAAGATCCGCCCATTTTCGATAGACGGGGGCTGCTTCGACGATTTTCTCTCGTTCGCCGCTCGCCCCACGGATGTCGGCTTCCACCATGGTCTTGACACTTGCCTTCTGGAATTTCCAGGTCAATCCTGCCTCATCCCGCAAAAGCGGTTCGTAATCAGGTGCCAACCACCAACGGGGCATCATATTGCTTGGAACACGGCCCGATGTGCTGACAAGCGTGGGGAAACTGGGTAATCCAGCAACCGGAGCCGGTTGAATTCCCATGGAAATCTGCTTCATCCGAAAATCGGCTGCCACGAGGACCCGCGCAAAATGCGTGTTCTCAGGGACACCAGTGACCGTGATAACCTGGTTGCCTAAGACTTGCTCCAGAATTGCCGCTAACCGAGCGGGGTCATTTGCACCTTCTCTTGACCGGACGAAGGCCCGCAAACGTTGAATCCCCTCTTCCGTTGGATCAATCGAACAACTGATGACGCTGCGTTGAGGGACAAACGCCGTTCTCAAAGCCACGATCAGGTCATCCAAAAGGAGAATCGGTTTTCCGGATTGGGTTCCGACCGGATAGCCACTTTCATGGACCCGCCAGGGTTCCGCAGGTCCGACAAGGACGATGTCTTTCTTGTCAGGGTAAACCAAAACGTATTCGATCCGTGTAAGGCCGCCCAGGCACGCCACCTCTTCCGGAACCGGTTGACCTGATCGGACGGCGGCGGCCAATTGATCGTCCAAACCCCTGAGGGAAATAGCACGACTGGCAGCAGGCTGGGCAAGCTTCCCGGACAGTTCCCTGTGATAGCTCTGCCAAAACTGCCGCATCTCCGCGAGGCTATCCCTTGGGGCGTTCTGAATTACCCCGGAAGGGTCAATGAGGACACCGCCAACCGCCCGGTTGGCGTAAACACCCGTCGTTTGGGCGAGACCTGCTGTCGCGCTCAAGAGTAGTCCCGCGGAGGCCACCATCGCTATAAGAACTCGTGTCCAGCAAAACCGACCCCATAAACTGGCCATAATCGTCTCCCAACTGGCAAACTCTAATCTTTGGAAAGAAACACAGGTCGGATCCCTATGCGACATTATGCCGGGGAGTGACTCAGGATCCGGCATGTCAATATTACCATCCCATTTTAGGCTAATTCACCGACACGCGTTTTTCAACCTAAATCCTCAGTTTTTCCCAGACTGATTTTCCACAGTCCTGTTAACTTGGACCACCAGGTCTTTCGAAACCAACCGAGTCTTGAAAACTGAGAAGCCCATCCTAATCCAGCAGACCACTCACCGCTGAGCAATAAAATTGGACGCCTGCCTATGTCGCAAAGTTCCGACGTTGGGCTGCGGGATAACACTGTTGACGAGAAACGAGGTGTGTAAAATAGAAATGGGGATGTTGTGGGTATTCTTTGCCGAAGGTGCTTGCCGTTTTAGGAAGATTGCTTCCTACGAGGGATAAACGTTGTCCGAAGTCGCCTACCTTGTTATCCGCGAAGGTTCGAATTGGACGGACGTCTTCCGGCTGGTCCCCGGCCAGGTCATTACGATTGGTCGGGCGCCGACCAATCAGATCATCATCAAGGACGAGCGATGCAGTCGGAGCCATGCCGAGGTCTTCGTTTCCGAGGGCAAATGGGTAATTCGTGACCTCGAAAGCCGCAATGGTACCATTGTTGGAAGCAAGCTGATCAAGAGCGATCACCCCCTCGAATCGGGGGATATCATACGGATCGGTCGATCACAGTTGGTCTTTGTACGACGATTAAGCGACGCGTTTCCTGAGACGGGAACGGTACCGGGGCGTGAGCCAGTCGTCGATGAGCCAGAACGGCAATCCAGTGCGGTCTCAGATAGTGATATCGACGTGCTTGGCGAATATGAGCCGACAACGATTACGCATCGCCGTAACCGGGCCAGGCTTCTTGAATCCGAAGGACGTGAGGATGCAACACTGGCCGAGGCGGGTATTGCTGCTGCAAAACTCTGCCGTCTGGCGTTCGAACTGGGTAAAGCAGGAGCGGCTGCGGAGATGGCCAAACTCGCCCTCGATGGTTTGTTTGAAATGACGGCCGTCGACGGTGGCGCCGTTCTCTTGGTTCCCCGCGACTTCTCAGGAACGCCAACGGGGGCGGACCTTCGTATCGTTGCTTCGAAAACAACGTCTCGCTGGCCATATCATCGGGTGTCGAATTTCCTCGCAAGCACCGTCCTTCGTGAGAACGAAGCTGTTCTCGCCAGAAACGTCCTGGACGATAGTGCCATTGGCAGCAGGGATAGTCGAGGTGAGATTCACGCTACGAGCGTGATCTGTGCTCCCATTCGGCAGGGGAAGCGCGTTGTCGGCGTGATTCACCTGTATTCAACGGACGCCAATCGCGGGCCTACACCGGAAGACCTGGAATTCACTTTGGCCGTGGCCGATACACTGGCAGTAGCTCTAACCAATCTGAATCGCCAGGAAGAATTGGCCGAAAATCTGACCCAGGTTAAATCAGAGAATGTTCAACTGCGGGAACGGCTTGGCGTCCAGAGTGAACTTGTAGGGCGCAGCGAGGCCATCCGGAAAATCAATGAGGAAATTGCCAGGGCAGCCGCGACGAAGGCGACCGTGCTGATCCGCGGCGAAAGCGGTGTCGGGAAGGAATTGGTTGCCCGCGCCGTCCATTTCTCAAGCTCACGTCGATCAGGCCCGTTCGTTTGCATCAATTGCGCGGCCCTTTCGGAAGAGCTTCTTGCCAGTGAGCTGTTTGGACATGAAAAAGGAGCCTTTACCGGGGCCTTTGAGAGGAAAATCGGGAAGTTTGAGTTAGCCCATCAAGGAACGTTGATGCTCGATGAAATCGGGGAAATGAGCCCGGGAATCCAGGCAAAGTTACTTCGGGTTCTTGAGGGCCATCCCTTCGAACGCGTCGGCGGAAGTCAGCCGATCAAAGTTGACGTGCGGGTGATCGCCGCCACGAATCGGGATTTGGAGCAGGAAGTTGCCCAGGGCCGATTTCGCCGCGACCTTTTCTTCCGACTCCGCGTTCTAGAAATTATTGTTCCGCCTTTACGGAAACGGATCGAAGATATCCCGGAATTGGCCTATCATTTCCTGGCGAAGTTTCGCGAAGAGACTGGCCGAAAAATCAAGGGCTTTAGCAAACAGGCGATGGAGCGGCTCACGTCCTATCGATGGCCAGGAAATGTAAGGGAACTCAAGAACGTCGTCGAGCGGGCGGTCGTCCTCTGCAAGGGCGATTACATCGACATTGATGATCTGTTGCTCTCGACCTTGCCAACAACGGGCGATACGGCGGAGGCACTCCTGCAAGAGCGCGGTTACAGGCCGTGTTCCCTTGAGGAGCTCGAACGGGCACATATTCTGGCAACGTTGCGGCATACAAACTGGAACAAGAGTCGATCGGCCCACATTCTCGGGATTGAGCGATCGACCCTCGAACGGAAAATTCGGCGATACGGACTCGACGAACTGGCCCGTAAAAACCCCGAGTGACGCCTTATACGAGAATTCTCTTCTCATACATCTCAGCGTCTGAGACATAATCTCACTGTCTTTCAAAACCTTTCGAAATGTTTGATGTTGCTATTGGCCGTCAATCCGGCGAACCGAGAAGCTCTTCCAGAAAGTTTTGGGGAATTCGTTGCTGCTATCGTTCGATGTTTTGCGCCAGATGCCCCTCTGACCTGTCTCGTATGGTCTATTGCAATCACCGGAGACGTTTCAGCCGATTGCGGAAATGCAAGTAGTCGGCCAGAACGTCGGCGAGGTTTCTGCTCGTGTCGGCCAGAACGTGTTCTGCCCGGTTCCGCTGACAAAGATCAACAAGCCGTTGCTGGAAACCCTCGAAGGCCCGAAGATATTGGGACCGCAGCTCTTCCGGTCGCGTGATCAGCTCATCTGCGTCCTCAAGACCAACAAACTTCGTTGGTCCACTCAGTTCAAAGGCAATTTCATCATGATGGAGAACCTGTAGGAAGATGACCTCATGCTGATGGGCACGAATCTGTTGAAGGGCTTTTTCTAGTGCCGTCAGGTCCACAAAGAAGTCGCTTACAACGATAATGATCTCTCGCCGGTGAAATCGGCCTGCCAATTCGGAAAGGCATTCCGCCATTTTGGTCTTCCCTGCGGCCTCGCTCATTTCAAGATGTTCCGTCATCCTGATAATCTGGGCAAGCGAATGGCTCGGCGGCACAAATCCCCGAACTTCATCATCGAAGGTGGAGAGCGACACCTTGTCGCCCTGGCGGAGGATGGCGTATCCCAAGCTGACCACGGCCCGAGCGGCATACTGGAGCTTTTGCTCGTCTCCTTCGCCGTATCGCATGGAGGCGCTGCTGTCTAGAATGAAGTGACAGACCAGGTTGGTCTCCATTGCGTACTGCTTGACAACGTATCGTCCCCGGTTGAAATAGACCCGCCAGTCAATGTGTTTGGGATCATCCCCCCACACATACTGCCGGTGTCCCACAAATTCGACAGCAAATCCCGCCAAGGCCGATCGGTGAGAGCCGGCCAGGTTTCCCAGGATCAGGCCATGCGGCTCAAATCGCTGCCGGGCAATTCGAGACAAAACTTCCGGATCGAGATAACGCGAAAGGATCGACTTAACCATGGTAAGACACAACTTCTGCGGCGCTGCAAGATTACCTACTACAATTCCGGCCGATGGCGATTTGCTGGTGATCAAACCAGGCTATTCTCTGGCTTTTCGTATTTGGCATCCGCGGGGACGGCTTCAACTAACATCTCAATGAGCCGATCGCTGGTCAAATTATTCGCTTGCGCTGCATAATTGCCGGCGATACGGTGACGAAGGGCTGGTTTCAGCAAGGCTTGAATGTCACCAATCGTGGCATGGCAGCGGCCATGAAGTACGGCCCGAGCCTTGGCGCAAGTGACAAGGGTCAACAATCCGCGGGGACCTGCACCCCATGCCACCCAGCGGGTGACAAAATCAGGACTCTCATCAGTGGACGGCCGTGACGCGCGGACCAGCGCCCACGCGTAGCCAAGCACTTGATCCGAAATCGGTATTCGCGTGACCAATCTTTGGAAGTTGATCAACTCCTCCCCTGTCATTAGAGGCTCAATTGTCCCCTGATGGCCGCCCGTTACGCGCCGGGCAATTTCCCATTCTTCCGCTGGAGACGGGTAATCGACCTTGATATAAAGGAGAAAACGATCAAGCTGAGCTTCGGGCAACGGGTAGGTCCCTTCCTGTTCCAGCGGGTTCTGTGTTGCCAGGACAAAAAAGGGATCGGGCAAGCGGTACACGCGGCCACCCGCCGTGACCTGCCGCTCTTGCATGGCTTCCAACATGGCGGCCTGCGTTTTCGGAGGGGTCCTGTTAATCTCATCAGCGAGAATCATGTTGGCAAAAATCGGTCCAGGCAAAAATTTATAGCCACGCTCACCCGTTTTCGGATCTTCTTGAATGATGTCGGTCCCCGTCACATCACTCGGCATCAAGTCGGGTGTGAACTGAATGCGTTTGAACGTCAAATGCGTGGCTTGGGCCAGCGAACTGACCAGGAGCGTTTTCGCGAGTCCGGGCACACCTTCCAAGAGGGCATGTCCGCGAGCCAGGACCGAAACAAGGACTTCCTCGATGACTCGTTGCTGGCCGACAATGACCTTGGCCAACTCCTCACGAATACGAAGGTAGGCCTTGTGACATTTTTCAACTGCTGCCAAATCGCTTTGCGAAATTTCCGGTTGCATACTCTTACTCCAGATTCTGAAAATACCGACGCAATCGATCCTCGTATCCCTTCGGTGGTGGAAGGGCCATTCCACTGCGAATCGCTTCTCTCATTTGTGTTGGCAATTCGAGAAGCCAAGGAGGAACGTTATTCTCTTCAGACTGACTAACGACGCTCTGCCCCTGTTGATTCGAGCCCCGACTGTCTGCACGGACTTGACTTGTTTGCGGCTGCAATGGCCGTTGGCTATTGACGACGTTTTGAGACGATGCCCCACCTCTGGCAACACCACCCTGGCTATCGGCAGACGCTGCATCTGATGGCTGAGACGATTCTTGGCCCTTCGGCAGGTTTTCAGCCGATTGCGACGGCATCGAAGCCCTCGCCTGTGGTGATGCGATTTGCTGGGCCGCCGCCTGGATTGCTGCCAAGGCCCTTTCGGCAGGGTCCGCGGTGGTTTCACCACGATCTTGCGAGGACGATTGGCCCGCAGGCAGATCGGGCTGCTTTCCCAAAGCACTTAGCAATTCTGGAATTTTTTGGGCAGCGGCAAGCGCCCGCGATAACTGGTCCTCCCGTTCGGCTAGTACAGCAGCGGCGGTGGTCAAGCCATGCTCAAAGCCTCGTTCCCCCTCGGGTATGACTTGCGGACGTTGCGGAATTTGATTCGCCACACGCTGCGCCGCGTTTTCCGCCGCATGAAGGCTTGAAGTCGCCTCCGGGTGAACCGGGATAGCCATATTGGCCAGTTCCTCTGCGGATTGTGAATGTTGTGCAAATTCACCGGCAACCTGGGGCACCAATTCGGCGACAAGGCCACGGATTTGCTCGGCAGCCTTGGCCAAGCCGGATGCCGCCACCTCTTGATGAGCAAGGGCCTCGTTCTTGGCAGCCTCCGTGTTCATCGCAAGATGCTTCGACGCCTGCTCGGATGCCTGCTTGACGGATTCCAAGGCTTCTCTGGCCGCAGCTTGCCGGTCCGCTGTTGCGCTTTGCGGAAGATTGGCTAATTCTGCCAAACTGGCAAGGGCTTTGGTGGCAGCCGTAGTGACGTTTTCCTGAGCCGCTGCCTTGTGATCATTAGATGACTGTGAGGTCGGCATCCCAACATCCTCCCCAGCCTGTCTTGCCAACTCAAGGGCCTGTCCCAGATCAGCGGCGGAACGGATGTCCTGAGCAACATCGTCACGCCCCATGGCTTCCTGCTGAGAAGCTGCCGCCTCGACAACTTGGGAGGCAAGGACATTCAGTTGCTCAAGGGCTTGCCGTGCCGGGGTGGATGCCAGCGGAAGCTCCCCTTCCACAGCTCGTTTGGCAGCTTGGACCTGATTGAGTTGCTGCTGAGTGATCTGTTGCAACTCCGCTGCCTTTTGCTGGGCAAGGGCTGCCTGATCCTCTGAATTCGGCGAACCTCTTTCTCGCAAGCCTTGCACGGCCTCGACCAATTCTGCGGCCAATCGAGCACGCTCCGCATCGGCCAGAGCCATTTCAACAGCCGAAATTGCTTCATCGATCGCTTGCTCGGCCTGACGCGTCGCCATTCGAACATCACTGGCACTCAGGGTTCTTTCTCCAGTGGGAGACTCCTTCTTCTGAGATGCACTCTCTTCAGGCGCGTCCTCGTTTGCCGCCGGGACCGCACCTGGCTCTTTGTTCGCAGTTTCCTGCCCATGACTTGATTGCTCGGAAACTTGAGAATCCTGCTGCGCGACCTTGTTTCCTGCCTCGGCCCTCGCCTCATTCGCTCTCGAAAGCATCTGAGAGGCCTGCCTGACTGTTTCCGCAGCTTGTTTGATCGCAGTATTCACGTTTTCAGGAAGCGGTCTCTCACTGGCCACCTCGTCAATCTTTTGACCTAATTGAGACTCAGCCTCAGCCGCTTCTTTCAACTGCCCTTGTTGAGCAGCCTGGCTAACTTGAGTTTGTTCCTGCCGAATCTTTTCCAATTCAGCCTTCACCTGCCGCAGGTCAGCGACTTGAGCATGAGCGACCTGCGAATCCACACCTTCCATTGCCTGCATACGCTCCTGCGTCATCTGGAGGTTTTCAGCAGCTTCCAAGAGATGATCGACAACGGTCTGTTGATGCTCGGCGGCCTGTTGCGTCTCACCCTGAAAAAGACTCTCTGTAGCCTGACTTGCTGCCCGAGCCGCTTCGCGCAGCGGTTCCAATTCCTGTGACAATTTCTTGGCCGTTCGTTCTATTTCCTTCTGCAACTGAAGTTGGTTCTCTGTAAGTGGTTCCAACTTTTGTGGATCTCTGTCTGCATTCAGGGTTTGCTGGCGTAATTCTTGCTGGCGCTGTGCCATGTCTTCGATCGCCTGCCGCATAGCCTCTTTGGAATCATTTTCCATCTCCCCCTGGAATCGGCGAATTCGTTCCAAAAGCTTTTCCAGGGCAGCAATGATTTCTCCCTCGAGTTGTGCCGCGTCGATGAGCTGACCCTCTAAAAGCCGCTGAAGCGACTGTGTGAAAAGACCGTCAACATCGGCTTCCGTCAGGGCTTGCAAGGCTGCTGTGGCCTCCGAGCCGACACGTCCTCCCCATGTCTGAATCTCGTTCAACGATTGCTTTAAGCCACGGTAAAGCGTGTAAACGTCTTGTTGATCTTCCCGGATCGCGACTGCCGATGCCGCTTGCTGCACGGTATTTTCAATGGGAACCTTCCTGGTCCTTTCGAGCACGCCCGTCTCTCGTTCAATAAGCCTGACGACCCTCTCTTCAATCTCGGCAATCCTCAGGCGACGGAGGATCTTTTCCCGCTCAATGAGCAATCGAACAAGGACATCACGACTCTTTTCTCGAGCAAGCTGCAAAAGCCCCGCCTGCTTCTCGGGTGGGGCCTGAACCAATTGCTCCAGAGCCAGCAAGACCTCCTTCATATGAGTTTCAACCAGCTCGTCCAAATGCCCTTGCATCTCGCGCAACTCGGCATAAAGCGGCAGATTCGTCAACCCATTTTCTTCCAGTTGGAGAATCTGTTCATTCAGCCTGTCTGCCACAAGACGTTTTGCCATCTGTCGGACCTGCTGCTGGAGGTTTTGCTTCCTAACCATATCGGTTGATGTTGAGTCAGACACAACCGCCCCTTCGGCCCGACCTGGCACGGGCACACTGTTCACTGAGCTTAAGGAAGTTGAAGGGCTAAGGATTGTGGATTCTCGCGAGTTCTCGCCCAGAAGATCCCCTATGGAAAGGACCGCCACAATCACCCAAACGGTGGTAAACCAGAAGTTAACAGGGACACAGCAAATGTCATTCGATCCCGTGAGGCGGACCATACTGTTCAACCTCCGCTTCCATGAACACAGACGTTTCATTGTCCACCCCCGACATCAAGTTGATAATTGATCATCTCCTGAAGCTGAGCCGCAGATTCGCGATCAGCCTCGGCCATGACAGCCAGAATCCCGGCAAGATCCGTAACCTCCACGAGGATAGCATCCGTTTGCGTGGTCATGCCCGATTGGTCCGCTCCCCTTTCGTCCTCGGCAACAACGACCAACTCGATTTTGTCGCCTTTTTTTGCCTGCAATGGCTGCAAATCGACCTTATATTTTTCATTCAGAGCGCGGATTGGTTCCCCTTGGGATTGCCACAATACCCACTGGTAAGTCGCACCTTCTTCTCCATCTGCTCGAATCACTTTGCCGAGTACACGCAACTCTCGCAAACCGACGTCGTCCCGAGCATCTACGTACAAGCTCGGTTGGGCCGTCGGCAGGACGAGTCGCGTGATTGTCCGTGCCTCGATTTGTGGCGGATAGTCCGGCCGAACCGAAACAAATGCCTCAACCGGCGCCGCCGGCTCCATCCCGAGCTGATCTCGAACCGTGAAGCGAATGTGGACGGGGTATTCGGTCCTTTCCAACGGAGTCTGGGTTGGATCCAACCACCAGATCTCTAGCGGAGCGTCCTTCTTTTCATTTTCGCGAGTCAACATCCCATTTGGAGTACCTGACTTATCGCGCAACATTTCGGAAAAGCACGCTTCAAGCTCCCTGGGTATTCCCCTCTGCAAAGGCACCTCCAGTCCGCCGAGAGCCGCTGTGACGGGCTTCAATTCGCTCTGCGACGCCAGGCCAACAACAACACGTGTTCCTTGCCGAACGGAAATTTGGGTCTTACCAAACGAGATTTCAGGCTCGTTACGGGAGCTGACGTTGTCTTGATATGCAAACCAGGTTAAAACAACCGGCGGAGGAACGACCACCAGGTCAACCCACTGTGAGGTTGTGTCACCCAATCCCATTCGAAGCCGACAAGCTTGATTCAGGCCGTTTAACTTTCCCGAAAATGCTTTTTGTGAAGGCGAAAGAGGCTTATTCGAATGATCCTCCGTGGGTACAAGAGGAATCTTGATTTCGCGACGATCGTTGACTGTACGAAAAATGGCCTGACCTGCTTTGGGAATTTTTCCGCTTATTATCACGAGAATTTCAACTGTCCCATTTGCCTTACACCGCAACTCTTGACCAGGTTGCTCCCAGGCGATGAGAGATCCGTTCACAGAGACCTCATCGATCCTGGTTGCTGTTGGATAGCCGATGTCGTGCAACAGAAGCCGTTTGGCAAAAATGCTGACATGCTCAGGAAACAACATGACAAGGCCGACGATTACTGCTACGCCGCATATGCTGGCGACAGCTCGCTTTTTCAGCGGTGCCCGCGGCACGTCCTCAATTAAAGGCAATTCCTCAGCCTGCGATGCGACCTTTCGGATCACGATCCGTTCAAGTTCGACGGATCCCCATTGGGCTGCCTCAGGCCGTTCAAATTGCAACGCGGCCACAAGATCGCTATCAATCCCAAAGTGCTTTTGAACGAGCAGCGCCAGATCCAACTCGGACTCCAAGCCCGTAAACCAGGGTGCCACATACCGTCGCGAAGCCAATACGACAAACACCGCAGCAGCAGCAAAGAGAACCACCCTGAGGGGGACTGTCAGTTCGAGAAGCCAATCCAGCACGAACAGGGCTACAGCCACAAACGCAAGCCCAGCCAGAACGCCGAAGACCCC
>Ga0209162_1004316_pt1 | contig 10740 bp, 10 predicted proteins | sample YNPNPMetaG_FD_187121 | JGI IMG/M metagenome (GOLD analysis project Ga0209162, IMG submission 187121) | Anoxygenic and chlorotrophic microbial mat microbial communities from Yellowstone National Park, USA - YNP NP MetaG (SPAdes) (version 2) ...
TCATCCAGATAGGTGAGGGTGAGGATGCCGGTTTTTTCAAAGGCGGGGTTTTTGGTTTCCAGAAGGTGGAAGCCAGGGGTTTTGAGTTGTTCCTGAAAGGAGATGGGGTTGCCGTTTTCGTCCAGTTGCTGCTTGATGATGAGGTCGGGATTTTTGGGGAGGTTTTTCAGGTCAACGACGATGTCCTGGGTGGTGGAGGTGTCTTTCCAGGTGCCATCGGGGTTTTCGGTGGCAGAGAAAGAGGTGGCGGCGAAGTGGAGGTTGCCTTCGAGGTCAATGGAACCGATTTCGTGGGTGAGTTGGGAGGTGAAGGTTTGGCTGGCTTCATCGAAGGCGCGCTGGCGGATGAGGTAGCGGGCATTTTGAGCATCCCAGGCGATGTCCCAGCCCTGGCGCTTGAGGAGGGCCTGGGTTTCGGCGGAGAGGCCAAGGGATTCGAGGGAAGGTTGGGGAATTTCGGTTTCGGTGGGGGTGGGCGATGGAGAGAGCGTGAATGTGGGAGATGGGACGGTCGGCTGGCTGCCGTCCACGGTCAACGGTCTACCGTCCGCTTGCGGTCTGCGGTCGGTGGTCTGCGGTCTGCACGAGGCCAGGAAGAGGCTGAAGATCAGGAACAAGATGATGGAGCGGGAGAAGCGATACATGGGGAACCTCCAGCGGGGAGTTTTTGCGAATTATAACAAGGGAGGAGATGAGAGTTTCATCAAACAGGAGGCCGATGCAATTTTCGTGTAGCCAATACAACCCAAATCCCATTTCGACAGAAGCCAGATGATCAAACCTCAAACAGGTGGATAACAAAGGCGTGCCGTCAATGAATGGGGGAACGAATTAATCCAGACCGCGGACAGCAGATGGCAGACCGCTGTAGGACGGGCTTTCCAGCCTGTCGGGGAGGTAAACCGTCAACGAATGGGGAACGAATCAACGAATGGACGGCAGACCGCTGTAGGACGGGCTTTCCAGCCTGTCGGGGAGGTAAACCGTCAACGAATGGGGAACGAATCAACGAATGGACGGCAGACCGTTGTAGGATGGGCTTTCCAGCCCGTCAGGGAGGAGGGCAGACCGTCAACGAATGGGGGAACGAATAAGCGAATGGAGACCGCGGACCGCGGACGGCAGACGGCAGTAGCACAGGCTTTCCGGCTTCTCAGGGGGGAGCAAACCGTCAACGAATGGGGAACGAATCAACGAATCCAGACCGCGGACGGCAGACGGCGAAATGGACGATGGACGGTAGACCGTGGACGGTGGGTAGGGCAGGCTTTCCGGTCTGTCGGGGGGAGAGAACCGTCAACGAATAGGGGAACGAATCAACGAATCAGACCGCGGACCGCAGACGGCGGACTGCGGAATGGTTGGAGGACCGCAGATGGCGGACAGCAGCCTGCCAGGGAGACTATCAGTGAACGAGGAATGAGGAAAAACTTTGTGACTTTGTGACCTGGTGGTTTATTCTTTTCTCACCACGAAGGCACGAAGACGTAAAGGTGAAGAAAGTTTACGCCAGGCAATGGACGGAGAAGAATGGCAAGGGAGCGAATTTCCAGGTTCGTTCCCTTGCGGAGAGTTTTACGGAAAATTTCCCTCCACCAGCTTTGCCCATTCCTCCAGGCTCAAGGTCTCGGCGCGGCGATGCGGCGGGATGCCGGCCTGGAGAAGCCAGCTTTCCACTTCTCGCGCGCTCATCCCCAGCCCGTGAGCCAGCGCGTTGCGCAACGTCTTCCGCTTTTGGGAGAAGCCGGCGCGTATCAACTGGAAGAACCTTTCCAGTTGTTCCTGCGGCAAAAGGGGTTTTTCGTAGAGGTCTATCCGTACCACCGCAGAGTCCACCTGGGGAGGGGGATAAAAGGCCCCAGCGGGAATGCGTAAGACAATCGAAGGCTGCCCATAGACTTGAACGCTCAGCGCCAGCAGATTCATCGTTCCTGGTTGGGCGCAAATGCGCTCTGCCACTTCTTTCTGGACGGTCAGCACCATGCGGCGCGGTTTGCGGGAGGCTTCCAACAGATGGCGGATCAGCGCCGAGGTGATGAAATAGGGGATATTGGCAACGACCAGGTAATTTTCCACCGGGATAAGGCTGGCCGGCGAGAGTCGTAGAATATCGCCGCGGATCAATCGCACGTTCTCCCAGGGCGCCAGCACCTGTTCGAGGATGGGGAAAAAGGTCTCATCAATTTCAACAGCGATGACATGTTGGGCGGCATTGGCCAGGTGGCGCGTCAGACTGCCCAATCCAGGCCCGATCTCCAGCACCCAATCCGTGGGCTGAATTTCCGCAGCCTGGACGATGGCCTCCAGCAAGGAGGGGTCTTGTAGAAAATTCTGGCCGAGGCTTTTTTTCGGGCGCAATCCGAACTGGCGCAGCAGTTGGGCCACTGCTAAAGGAGGCACCGCCGGACGGAAACGCTGGCTCATCGTCACGGTTTATCTCCCTTGCCTGCGAAATTGCTTTCCCTGCTCGAGAGATGCGCCGCGTTCCCGCTGACCAGAAAGCAAAAAGTCTCCCTGGGGGCTACCTGCCACAGGCAATGAAGAACCCTATGCTTCTTGTCATTGCAAGCGCAGCGCATGTCCGGCCTGCCACGAGCGGCGCGTGGTGGAGCGCAGCGTGGGGAAAGCACTCTCCTGGCCAATAAGGGGAGTGCTTCACCGCCTGTGGCGGCTCGCAATGTAACGGTAGAAAATTTTCTACCGCAACGGTAGAAAATTTTCTACCGCAACAACGATGGGAGTGCCGGGTGATTACGCTCTTGTGCAGGCTCCACATGGCAGGGAATTATTCCAGGATGTAGAGGATGTTACTGGGAACCGGCGTCAAAAAATAGACGGTCACCCACTGGTGCCAGGGCTGGTAATCCGCGTCGCTATAGCCGAGATCGATCCAGAGCCGGCCGGGAATTCCGGCGCCGGTATCTTCGATGGTCGCTCGCCCATAGCCGGGAATGTAAACCGCCTGGCCGCGCATCTGGTAGTACCATTGCAGGGTCACTCCCACAACGCCTCGCTCAACCCGCTTGCCGCTGGCTGTGAAGGGGTAGCAACGATTTGCGTCCGAACGACAGGGGGAATAAGAAGTAGCGTACATCCGCACGGCCCGCCAGTATTCGATGGTGACACCATCCACAACCGCCGTGCGGACGACGACCCTGGTGCCATAGCCGATCAACCGATTCTGCGGAGGGCGGATCACGCTTTCGCTTTCCACCTGACGGGCTACTTCTTCCCCATCCCGATACCGGATGCGCACACGTTCCATGCGGATCCCTTCCTCGCCAGGGCGCAGCAGTTGCTGCTGATCCAGCTCCAGGTCTGGCGAAGCGACGAACTCCGTGCGGAAGGGGATGCTTTTCTGGTTGATCTGCACCTCTTCCCAGACGTGATGGACACGGATGCGGCCATCAGCGGGTAAAGGCGCTTCAGCGGGCGGCTCGCTGAAATCCAGGCCGATCAGCGGCAGGCCGGCTTCAGCCAGTGCCTCCCCGCTGGTTTGGGATGCCGTGCGCCAGCTCCAGCTCTGAGAGGCTTGCTCGATGGTGATGAGGCGGGAAAAGGAACAGGTGACCTCCAGGTCGCTTTCCAGGGGCGTGGCAAGCGGGGGCAGGCAGCGGTCGGCGGCGTATAGCTCGTACCCTTGCTCACGCAATGCCTCCCCAATCGTCTCCGCGGCGGTGTAGAATGTGCGGCTCTCCCCCGCGGCGTGTACAGTCAGGCGGTGCGGGTGGCGAATTTGCAGTGTAAGCGATCCGAAAGGTGGAAGCTCCTGGGAGGCATCTATCGGCAGGCCATGCAGGAGCAACCGCTCGCCCTGCTGGAGATGGAGGCCGGCCTCCTGCAACCAGATTTCGGGACGCCGCGCCTCTGTCTCAATGCGCAGCACTCGCTCGCCATCCAGAATGTTAACCTGAAAGGTCTGGCGAGGCGTGCAGGCCAGAAAAAGCAGGAGCAGGGTCAGAAGGACTCGCATCTCAGTTATGGAGCAGTTCGCGCATCGCCGCCAGGAGCAGCGTGACGTTCTCTCTACGGCTGGAGTATCCCATCAGGCCAATGCGCCAGACTGTATCGCGCAGCGCGCCGAAGCCGGCCGCGATCTCGATGTTATATTCCTCCAGCAGGCGCAATCGCAGGCGATGGGCATCCACCCCTTGCGGTACACGGGCTGTGGTCAACGGCGGCAGACGATATTCCAGGGGGACAAAGGGCGATGCGCCGAGTTCCTCGAGGCCCTGCCATAGCAGTTCGGCATGGGCGCGCGTGCGGGCAAAGACCTGTTCCAGGCCCTCCTCTGCCACCAGACGCAGCGCCTCGCGCAGCGCATAGTGCAGGCTGGCGGAGGCTGTATGATGATAGGCATGGGCCTCGCCCCAATACGCTGCGTAACGTTTCAGGTCCAGGTAAAAGCTCACCACCGGCGTCTTGCGCCGCTCGATGACCTGACGCGCCCGCTCACTGACCGTGATCGGCGCCAGACCGGAAGGGGCTCCCAGGTTCTTCTGGCTGGCCGAATAGGCCACATCCACATCCCACTCGTCCACTTTGACGGGGATGCCTCCGAGGGAAGTGACCGTATCCAGTACCAGCAGCGCGCCGTGTTGATGTGCCGCAGCCGCGATCTCGGCGATGTGAAGCTGCTCGGCGCCGGTGGAAGTTTCAGCATGGACAAGCGCCAGCAGCTTGTAGCGGCGGCGTGCGAGTGCGGACGCGATCTCTTCTACGGTGAAAATCTCTCCGGGGGCGCGTTGGATGCGATCCACCTCGGCGCCCAGGCCGGCGGCGATCTCCGCCATGCGCTCACCAAAATAGCCGTGAATCGCCACCAGAACAGCATCCCCCGGCTCGATCAGATTGGCAAGCGCCGCCTCCATCCCGGAAGTCCCGGTGCCGCTCAGGGCGAAGGTCCAGGCGTTCCGGGTCTGGAAGACATAGCGTAGCAGGGACTGTTCTTCCTGGTAAAGATGGAGCAAATAGGGATCAAGATGCCCTACGGGCGGCGCCATCATGGCTCGCAGGACGCGCGGATGTACCATCGAAGGGCCTGGTCCCAGCAACACGCGGGAAGGCGCATTCAGATCAGGGAAACCGGTCATGGTCATGGTAGCCTCCATGATGGGAAATGAAAGTTCGCAGAAAGGAGAGGGGAGTTCCGAACAGCCAGCTCATCACTCCAGTTCAAAACCCTGCTGACGCAAGAATTGACGTAAGTGCGTGCGTTGCGCCTGCGACGCGCGGCGCGCGGAATGCTCCATCCAGCCATACGCTTCCATTTCTCCGCTTTTACCGGGCGCTGGGACCTGGCGTTGATTATAAATGCCGCTCATGGCCATCTCATGGTCGTAGGCTTTGAGCGCTTCATCCTGGTTGGGATTGTAGGTTTCCCAGTGCAACATGGCCTCCAAAGGCAAACGTGGTTTCCGTCGCGGTGAACGCGCCGGCCAGCCGACCGTCATACCGACGACCGGGAACGTCAGGCGAGGCAGTTTGAGAAGTTCGATGACTTCACCCGGATTGTTACGGATGGCGCCAATGTAGCAGATGCCCAGCCCCATGGATTCGGCGGCCAGGGCTGCGGTTTGCGCCGCAATCACCGCATCCAGGGCCGCGATCAGGAAATTTTCAACGTAGCGGGTGACCTGGACATAGCCGCGTAACTCGCAAACGCGCTCCAGGCGCGCCAGATCGGCGCACCAGGCGAGGAAAAGCGGCGCCTCGGCGATGTGTTTTTGATCGCCGCAGAGGGCGGCCAGACGCTCGCGACGGGCCGGATCGGTGACAGCAATCACGCTCCAGGTCTGCAAATTGGAGGAGGTGGAGGCCCGTTGGGCGGCGCGCACGATGGCCTCGATCATTTCCCTGGGTAATGGATCGGGCTTGTAATGGCGCACAGAAGCGTGGCGATGGATCAGCTCCAGAACAGGGTTGGAGAGTGTCATGGGGGTTCCTCAAGGGCGCAAAATGGGAGAGGGGCGCATTTCCAGGGAATCAAGAATGCGCTGGTAGTGATGGCCTAACAGCTTCATGTGCTGGATTTGCTCCAGGTCAAAGAAGCCGATTTCGAGGGTCTCCGGGCTGAGTTTCATCTCTCCGCTTTGCCATTCGACTTCAAAGTGCAGGACGACCATCTGAATCCGATTCCCATCCGGGTATTCGATGAGCAGGTCACGATTGGAATAAACTCCCACCAGGCGCACCGGGCGAACGATCAGCCCTGTCTCTTCGTAAAATTCGCGCACGCAGGCCTCTTCAACGCTTTCGCCGGCCTCCATGGCGCCGCCCGGCAGGCACCATTCGCCGTTATCAGCGCGACGGGTGAGCAAGACCCTGCGACGGGCTGCGTCAAAGAGGATCGCCGAGCATCCAATGCGTAGCCTTCCATATCTGCTTATGCGATCTCCGTAATGCAAACGAGTCATGTTCGGCTCCAGCGGATTTCAGGGCTATTATATCCTGATGTGCAGGTGGACACGCCCGTTTGTCGTAGTTCCTCACCTGTTCACTGATTGCCCTAGCGCAAAAGCAGGCGTCTGAGCAGGGCAAGAGGAAGGTAAGCCAGGAGATGGACCAGGATGCTGAAGAACAAGAGCAAAGAGACATCCCGCAGGAACTGGCTGAGCGGCGCCAGGATATTTTGCATTAACCACGGCCCCTCTCCACCCAGCAGGATCAGGCCGGCCAGGAAACTCAAAAGCAAAGCCAGCGGCAACCAGCCATGCCGATCAGAGTCCGAGGGGAGCATCGTGCTGCTGATCACAAGTGTAAGATAGAACCAGAACGGAAAATTGGGAATGCGGGGCAACAGGGAAAGGCCAAACCAGAAGAGAGGCCAGTTTCCATCTCGCAGGACTGCCCACAATGGGGCAAGATGCATCCTCTGCGCAATGACGAAGATCAAGCCCAGGCCGGCTATCAACGGGGCCATGCCGATCAGCGTGCTCCGTATCATATCGGTCGCCCCGACCTCGACATACCCCAGGCGCAGGCGACCATCCGAAAGCGGACGGGGAATGAGGGAGAAGCGGCCGGTGCGCACCCCCAGCAGTCTCGCCATCAGGTAATGACTCAGCTCATGAAGGAGCACTCCAGGCAGGAAAAGCAGGGCGAAGAGTCGAATTGTCCACTGGAAGTTGCGCGTCAGATACATCAGGAGCAACTGGACTTCCGAATGCAAAAGGCGCTGCAGGAACGTCAATCCCAACAGCGCCAGCGCAAACCAGATCAGACCGTCGAATTCGGCGGCCATAGGCACGAGATTCAAACCTTCTGGGCCGCCTGAACAATCGCAATGAATTCGTTCGCTTTCAGGCTGGCACCTCCGACCAGGGCGCCATCAATTTCCGGGTGTTGCAGAAACGCAGCCGCGTTGGAGGCGTTGACGGATCCGCCATATAAGACCCGAACCGATTGCGCCACCTCCTCCCCAAAGGCTTCAGCCAGGGTGGGGCGGATTACATTGCCGATGACTTCCGCCGCATCCTCCACCCGAGCCGCGCGCCCGGTCCCAATCGCCCAAACCGGCTCGTAGGCGATCACCAGATGCGCTGCAAATTCCCGCCTCACCCCTTGCAGTGCCGACCGAACCTGTTGCTCTACGATAGCGCCGGTTTCACCTTTCTCTCGCTCTTCCAGCGTTTCCCCCACGCACAGGATCGGGATCAGCTCGTGCTTCTGAGCCGCCAGGAGCTTGCGGTTGACGATCTCATCCGTCTCGCAGAAGCAGGCACGGCGTTCGGAATGCCCCAGGATGACATAGCGACAGAACTCTTTGATCATCAGCGGCGAAACCTCACCGGTGAAGGCGCCTTTGTCTTCCCAGTGCATGTTTTGCGCCCCCAGGCCAATCCCTGTTCCCTTGAGTAAGGCCGCGGCGGCCAGCAGCGAGGGGAAGGGTGGGCAGATGACCGTTTCCACCCCTTCGACCATGCGCAAAGGTCCTCCCAGGGCAAAGACGAGATGGCGGGTTTCTTCAACCGTATTGTGCATCTTCCAGTTTCCAGCGACGAGGGGCGTGCGAGGCATAGACCACTCACCGGCTATTTATCAAGCAAGGCCGCCACACCGGGCAGGGTCAATCCTTCCAGCATTTCCAGCGAAGCGCCGCCGCCTGTAGAGATGTGGGTGATGCGATCCGCCAGGCCAGACTGTTGTACGGCCGCGACCGACTCTCCACCGCCGACAATGGTCACTGCTTGCGATTCGGCCAGAGCCTGCGCGATGCCAAATGTTCCTTTGGCGAAGGCCGGGAACTCAAAGACGCCCATCGGCCCGTTCCATACGACCGTCCTGGCTGAACGAATCAACTCGGAATAAGCCTGCACGGTCTGGGGGCCAATATCCAGGATGCGCCAGCCAGCAGGCACGTGGCCGAGCGGGATGATTTTGTGTTCTGCATCGGGGGAGAAGGCATTGGCGATCACCACGTCCGAGGGAAGATGTAGCTTCCCATTCTTTTGCTCCAGCAACTGGCGGGCCGTTTCTACGGCATCCGCTTCAACGAGCGAATCGCCCACCTCCAATCCCTGAGCCTTGAAAAAGGTGTTGGCCATGCCGCCGCCGATCAGGATGGAATCGGCTTTGGTGAGCAAGTTACGGATGACGCCGATCTTATCGCTGATCTTGGCGCCTCCGAGGACGGCGACGAAAGGACGTTCAGGATTGGCAATGGCGGCGCCCAGATATTGAATTTCTTTTTCCATCAGGAAGCCGGCCACTGCGGGCAAAAAGTGCGCCACGCCTTCCGTGGAGGCATGGGCGCGATGCGCCGAGCCGAAGGCATCATTGACGTACAAATCCGCCAGCGCAGCCAGTTGACGGGCCATCTCCGGATCGTTCTTTTCTTCGCCGGGATGGAAGCGCGTGTTTTCCAGCAACAACACCTGACCCGGTTGCAGCCGTGCCGCAGCCGCCTCTGCTTTCGGGCCGATGCAATCTTCGGCGAAGAACACCTCCTGGCCCAGCAGCCTGGCCAGGTGTTCGGCGACGGGACGGAGCGAATATTTCGGATCAGGTCCCTGCTTGGGGCGTCCAAGATGCGAGCACAAGATAAGCGCAGCCCCGTTTTGCAGCAGGTAGTTCAGCGTCGGCAGCGAGGCGCGGATGCGCGTATCATCCCCCACTTTGCCATCCTGAATCGGGACGTTGAAATCCACGCGCACCAGCACCTTTTTGCCGCGCATATCCACATCGCGGATGGTTTTTTTGTTGAACATCGTCCCTCCTCAGAGCGAGCGGGCGATCAGGGCCGCGAGATCGGCGGTGCGACAGGAGTAACCCCATTCGTTGTCATACCAGGCGACGACCTTGACAAAATCGCTCTTCTCTTTGCCGAGCACCATGGTGAAGGGCAAATCCACGGAGGAAGAGTGCGGATCGCCCTTGAAGTCAATGCTCACCAGCGGTTCCTCGACTGCCTGCAAGATACCGCGCAGGCGCGGCGATTGGGCGGCCTCACGGAAAGCCTGGCGCAGTTCTTCGGTCGTCGTCGGGCTCTCAATTTGAGCCGTGAAGTCCACCACGGAGACGGTGGAGGTGGGCACACGCAAGGCATAGCCATCGAATTTGCCGGCCAGGTCCGGGATGACCAGCTTGAGCGCTTTGGCTGCGCCGGTTGTGGTGGGGATGATGCTCATGGCTGCAGCGCGCGCCCGGCGCAGGTCGGAGTGCGGCAGATCGAGGATGCGCTGATCGTTGGTATAGGCATGAACCGTGGTCATGAACCCGCGCAGGATGCGGAAGCGATCATGCACCACCTTCACCGCCGGCGCCAGGCAGTTCGTCGTGCAGGAAGCGTTTGAGATGACATGATGCTTCTGCGGATCGTACATGTCTTCGTTGACGCCGAGCACCACCGTCAGGTCTTCGCCTTCAGCGGGGGCAGAGATGATCACCTTCTTTGCGCCGCCGCGGGTGATATGATTGATAGCGCCTTTGACCATCTTCCCCTTCTTGTTGACGCCATCCTCTTTGACGGTAAACAACCCCGTGGACTCAATCACGATCTCCACGCCTAAATCGCCCCAGGGGATATTGCCGGGATCGGTCTCGCGGAAGGCGCGAATGCGTTTCCCATCCACGATGATAGCATCCTCTGCTACCTCGATCTGGCCGTTGAAACGTCCGTAGTTCGAGTCGTACTTGAGCAGATGGGCCATGGTGGGGAGATCCCCCACATCGTTGAAGGCCACGACCTCCAGTTCGTCGGCGTGATAATCGCGAATGGCCTTAAAAACCTGGCGCCCGATGCGCCCAAAACCATTGATACCAACTTTGACAGTCATAAGAAACTCCTTTCACCGGGAAATTTGCCAGAATCACGCAACGCTTCGTGAGAAAGGCACAGAACACAAGCAATTATATCAGCCTTTGGCGCATCCTGCGGGGTTGGGTAGTGTAGATACTGGATCCCTCATTCAGGAAATTCGCAGCAAGTTGCCCGAAAGCCATGAAAAAACCTCCGTCTCCTGTCATTGCGAGCGTAGCGCATGTCCCGAGCGCAGCGTGGGGAAAGCAATCTCCTGGCCGATAGGGGAATTGCTTCGCTGCCTGCGGCGGCTCGCAATGTAACGGTAGAAAATTTTCTACCGCAACGGTAGAAAATTTTCTACCGCAACAAGGATGGGGGAGGGTAGAGGAGTTCAAATTTCCTGAAGGAAAGATACACTACCTCCTGAACGAAAGATACAGTACCGGCGGCCAACCGCTGTACCGCCGACCTGCGGTCGGCCTTGCTGGACCAGGCAG
>Ga0209162_1004321_pt1 | contig 10726 bp, 10 predicted proteins | sample YNPNPMetaG_FD_187121 | JGI IMG/M metagenome (GOLD analysis project Ga0209162, IMG submission 187121) | Anoxygenic and chlorotrophic microbial mat microbial communities from Yellowstone National Park, USA - YNP NP MetaG (SPAdes) (version 2) ...
CGGAACTGGTGGAGGAACGAGTCTATGAGATCTACCCACCCGAAGCGGCCGACTGGGTCCGCGAAGCCGGCATCCCCCAGCCCCCGACGGAATACGACAGCGCCTATGGCCCCAGTTTGACGGCGGGAGATGTGGCCATCATCCAGCCGCCGCCTTACGCCTACATCAGCAAGGGGATCACCATCGTCGGCAACGCCAAATCACCAGACTTTCAACTCTGGCGTTTGGAGTACGGTGAGGGCCTTAACCCCTCCGCCTGGATCCAGATTGGCGGCGATCATTACGACCAGCGGGACAATGCCCCTCTGGATTATTGGGATGTGAGTGGCCTTAACGGCCTGTACACCCTGCAACTGCGCGTGGTCGAAAACAGCCAGAACTACAAAGATGCGGCCATCCAGGTCACCGTGGACAACATCCCTCCTGCGGTGGAACTGGTCCATCCCCCCGATGGCAAAGTCTACGTCATGGAAGATGACGAGTACGTCAACATCAAAGCCGATGCCAAAGACAACGTCTCCATGGATCGCGTGGAGTTCTATCTGGACAACCGCCTGATAGACACCAGCACGGTAGCGCCTTACAGCAAGAAATGGGTCATCGTCATGTCCGATACCATTCCCATCGAAGGCTTTGCCATCACCAGCACCGTACCCATCACCAACCCGGACGGTACGATGGGAGAGCAGGTCATCACCTACACCCAGGTCACTACCAGCATGCTCCCGCTCGTCATGCCCAATGGGGTCATCACCGAGAGCATTCAGTACACCCAGGTCTTCTCCGGTGGCATGAGCATCATTTCCAACACCCTGGGCTACACCGAGACCCACCTGATCCATGTGGTGGCTTATGATGCTGCTGGTAACTCGGTAGAGAGCGGTAAGGTGCAGATATTCGTGGTTCACAAAAAAGAGGAGAAGAAGGAAGAAGGGGGCACCGGACCCACAGCCATGCTGGTAGGACGGGAGGTGGCATCCTTGAGGCAGGAAGAAAAGTGGCGTACATCCTAGTCACCAACGACGACGGCGTGGATGCGCCGGGGCTGCTCGCCCTTAAAACGGCCCTGGATCAGATGGGCGAGGTGGTGGTCTTTGCCCCTGACCACAACTGGTCAGTGGCTGGCCACACCCGCATCATGCACAAACCCCTGCGGGTGGGCCAGGTCAGGCTGCTCGATGGGACAATGGCTTACACCACCACCGGTACCCCATCGGACTGTGTCGCTCTGGCCGTGTTGGGCATCCTGCCCCGCAAACCCGACCTGGTGGTCTCGGGCATCAACCTGGGAGCCAACGTGGGACAGGATTTGACCTATTCGGGCACGGTCTCGGCGGCTATGGAAGGGGTCATCAATGGCATCCCATCCTTCGCCGTCTCCCTGGACACTTACCAGGATGGGGATTTCAGCTACGCGGCTCAGTTTGCCTCACGATTGGCTTCAACGGTCTTGGAGAAGGGACTGCCGCCTGGCACCTTCCTCAACGTGAATGTGCCCAACGTTCCGGCAACAGAAATCTGCGGCGTTCAGGTCACCCGGCTGGGCAAGCGCGTCTACCGGGACGTGTTGATCGAACGCCAGGACCCCCAGGGGCGCAACTATTACTGGATAGGGGGTGAGCCCCCCACCGGCGTGCTGGAGGAAGGGACTGACATCTGGGCCCTGGCCCACAACTGTGTTTCCATCACACCTCTGCATCTGGATATGACGGCGTATCGTTTACTGGAAGAAATGCAGGGGTGGGAGTTCAGGAGCAAAGATGAACCAGGGGACCACATCCCCACGAAAGCAGGGATATCATCAAACGCATTCTGCGTCAGGCGGGTATAAACAGAGAAGATTGGGAGAAAGCGTGATGGACCTCTGGGAAGCAATCAAAGAGCGGCGTAGCATCCGGCGCTACGTGCCAGGGCAGGATGTCTCTCCCGAAACGGTGGAGCAGTTGCTCCAGGCAGCCATCGCCGCGCCGTCGGCGGGGAACTGTCAACCCTGGCACTTTGTCGTGGTGCGCGATCCCAGGACTCAACAGGGGCTGGCCGAGGCCGCCTACGGTCAGCAGTTTGTGGCCCAGGCCCCGGTTGTCATCGTCGTCTGTGCTGACCCTGCCCGGTCGGCCTCGCGTTATGGCCGGCGCGGCAGCGAACTCTACTGCCTGCAAGATACGGCCGCTGCCACCGAGAACATCCTGCTGGGGGTCACGGCTCTGGGTTTGGGAGCCTGCTGGGTGGGCGCCTTCGACGAAAGGGCCGCCGCCACGGTCCTGGACCTGCCATCCCACCTGCGCCCTGTAGCCATCATCCCCATCGGCCATCCCGGCGAAAGATTTGCCGGCCGCACCTCAAGGCGACGGTTATCTGAGGTGACCACCTTCATCGGGTAGGCCGGCAATTCGGCTCTGCGTACTGTAAGGAAGCCAATGGTGATCGGGAAGCTGCACCTGAGCCGCCTCGTGAGGTGGTTCATTGGAGCAGATCGCCTCGTGCACATCCTCCTGGCTTTAGGGCTATTCCTCAACCTGGCCCTCTTCGCCGGCATCGGCTGGCGCTATCACGCTCTGCCCGAATCTCTGCCCCTCCACTTTAACATCCTGGGCCAACCCGATCGCCTGGGATGGCGAGGCGAGATATTCAAATTGCCGGCTATAGGGCTCCTCTTACTGATCCTCAATTCCCTTTTTGGCCTGACCATCCAGCGCTGGGAAAGGCTGGGGGCTTATCTGCTCCTGGGGCTGAGCGTCGTCGTCCAGGTGCTTTTCTGGCTGGTCACTCTGAATATCCTGCCCGGTTGACAGCAGATATTCTACGTGCTGGAAGTGCCGTTGCCAGCCTATCCTTTGCGCAGGCTTTCGCCCACTGCGCCGGTGCCGCCACCAGACCTGTCCAGGGTGACGTGAAGTCCCGCGCCTGGGTTGTGGCTTCTGCTTTTCCTCTCGCTTCCAGGTCAACTTGACGGTATAGTTTGCCTCTGCCAGCGGCAAGAGGGTGCCACACTGTCTTGAGGCTCGCTGCTCCTACTCCGCCAGCCCATACTGCGCCAGGTACGAGTTCACCAGCGCCTGGAATTTCTTGCCGTGCTGGGGGAGCGGGTACTTCAGATGCAGCAACTCGTGGACGATGACTCTGGCGCGGAAGGGGGCGGGCTGATAGAGCAGGTCGCGGTCGAAGGTGAGCCGCCCCTCGCGGGAACAACTGCCCCACTTGCGCTTCATCGCGCGCACGGTGACCAGCACCGGCGCAACACCGAGGCGACCAGCCCACGCGGTCACTTCAGCCTTGAAAACCTCCACCGGCACACTTTCTTCTAACGCGGCGGGTAACATGCCAGGCTTTTCCATAGGTTTCTCAATGCAAGGACGCCAGGACGCAAAGGCGCAAGGGAGAAACAGACGACCCTTTGCGTTAACTGGCCTGCTCCACGACCCTGAAAATCTGATCCACCAGGCTCTTGGGGTCATATTCCAGCCCCGTCTCCCTGACGACCCTGCCGGCCGCCGGCGGTCTGGGAAGCAGCACCTTGTAAAGTTCCGTGCGCACCGCCCGCCATTGGCCCTCGCTCACCCGCCAGTGTGGATCCTGCCGAAAGACGGCGTCCATCCGCTCGGCGGCTTCGCGCGCCCCAGGCAGCCCCTCACGGTGCAGGATCCAGTAGACGGCAAACGCCGCGCCCGGCAGCGCCATCCGCGCCCGCTCGACCTCAGCGGCGTTGATCTCGCGGATCAGTTCCTCCAGCCGCGCCAGCGTCTGCTGCGTGGTCGCCTGGCGCTCCTGATAGGCCAGGATGACCTGCTCCGCCCGCTCGCCGATGGAGAAGAGGTACGGCGCTTCGGCGGCCCTCGCTTCGATTAACGCCTGGATGGACCTGGCGGAGTTGAAGACCCTGACCGTGTCGGGCTGCTCGCTGGCGGCAATCTTTTCCAGAAGATGCTCGTTGATCTCGTAGACTTCCAGTGTGTCGCGGATGGCGCCGCTCTCGACACGCTGGCGCACCAGCGCCTCGGTCTTGCGCTGGAAATCGCGGTCCACGCTGACGCCCGGCTCGTAGGCTTCACGCAGCAAGCGCACGATGCGCGAGAGGGTCTCGTAATCGTCCAGGTAGGGGCGCAGAAAACCGTCGGGCGAGAGCACCTCGAAGAGGCCCTGAATCTCGTGGAAGAAACGGTAGAACGCCTGGCGCGCCTCCTCGTCGCGGTAGTGCTCCAGCACGGCCTCGGTCGCCTTGTCAGGACTGGCTGCGCCGCGCGTCAACGGCAGCACCCCGGCGCGTGCCCGTGCCATCAGCGCGGCAAAGCGGTCGCGCACCACCTGCAACTCCTCGATGACGCCCTCGATGTCTCTGGAGTCGAAGGCCAGCGCCTTCTCCAGGTTCTCAAAGACGCCGACAAAGTCGAGCACGAAGCCGGAGGGCTTGTGCCGTCCCTGTCTGTCCTCGCAGGGCCGGTTGACGCGGGCGATGGCTTGCAAGAGCACGTGGTCGCGCATCGGCTTGTCCAGATAGATGCAGTAGAGCACCGGCGCATCGAAGCCGGTGAGCAGTTTTTCGGTGACGATGAAAATGCGGGGCAGTTTGTCGGGATCGCGAAAGTCCAGGCGCAACTGCCGTTCGGCGTCTTCGCTCAGGTGAAAGCGAGCCAGGGTCTCGTCGTCGTTGGCGCTGGCGCTGTAGACGACGGCGGAATAGTCCGGCGGCAGGTAACGGTCGAGCGCGTCCTTGTAGAGGGCGCAGGCCTGGCGGTCCACACCCACCAGGAACGCCTTGTAGCCCATCGGCTCGACGACGTGCAGGTAGTGCCCGGCGACATAGGCGGCCACCCGGTCCATCCGCGTCGGGTTCTTGAGGATGTTGCGCAGCGTGACCGCCTTTTGCAGGATGCGGTCGAGTTCCTCCACGTCGCTGACCCCCTCGGCCTCCTTGAGGTCGAGGAACTCGCGGTCGAGCACCTCCCGATCCACGCCCAGGTCGCTGGGGGCCAGCGTGTAGCGCAGCGGGACGGTGGTGCCGTCGGCGATGGATTCGGCGATCGAGTATTTGTCGAGGTAGCCCTGCGGGTCGTCGCGCCCAAAGACCTGGAAGGTGCCGCGCCCGCGTGCGCCGCGGTCAATCGGCGTGCCGGTAAAGCCGATGAGCGCCGCGTTGGGCAGCGCCGCCATCAGGTACGTGCCCAGCGCGCCGCTGGTGGAGCGATGGGCCTCATCCACCAGGACAAAGATGTTGCGGCGCAGGTTGACATCGGCGGGCATGTCCTCGAATTTGTGGATGGTGCTGACGATGACGCCGCGCCGGTCGCTCTGCAACAGGTCGCGCAGGCCGCGCTTCGACTCGGCCTCGACGTAATCCACGCCCAGCGATTGGACAGGACAAACTGACCATCGAGAGAAAAGTAGGCAGTTTTGCCCACTAACTCCTCACTGTTAGTGTTATTGAAAATCACATCGCCCTGTCTCACCCAATAAGAACTACCGCTCTCAGGTGGCTTGACAAACTTGATCTGGGAAAGGTCAATGTCACCCTCACTCGTAACGTTAAAAGGTCTGAGGTGTGGAATCCCATCCTTACTATCCTGGGTGTGAGAGCCTTGAGGATAGCCGTTCTTTACTCAAAGAGTCTTTTCCTCAACCAGCGAGCCGATTGATACCACCTCCCACTCCACCGGCAGCGGGCCGAGGGGCGTCTGGCGGAAACCGTCTGTGGGGGCAACCCTCGTGGTTGCCCCGGACTGTGCAGGCACAAGGTCCGCCCTTACATCGTCGTGGGCCCCGGCGGTTGCCTCCGATTGGGCAGACCCAAGACCCACCCCTACGTTCTCACGTGTGGTCGCTCGGCTCATCGTAACCTCCCGATCAGATCGTCACGCATCGTGGATTTTCCCTATCCTTGGCCCACCGCGCCGGGTTGGCCCGGATGTAATCACGGATGCGCTGCAATTCACCCTCGTCACGGACAATATGTTCGTAATAATTCCGTTGCCACAGGCGTCGGTCGAAGGGCGGCCACCCCAATTCCCGCACGCCACGGATGTAGGCATTGGTTGTGATGGATTTGAACGCCCCAACAACATCCCCCAACGTCACCGTAGGGGCAGGGCTTGTCCCTGCCCCTGGGGCGACCACACCATTCGGGGCGACCACACCATTCGGGGCGACCACGAGGGTCGCCCCTACGGGGCCGGACGTATGGGGCGTCACGGCGGGGCCGGACGTATGGGGCATCACGGCGGGGCCGGACGTATGGGGCATCACGGCGGGGCCGGACGTATGGGGCGTCACGGCGGGGCCAACGATGATCACGATTCCATGCAAATGGTTGGGCATCACGATGTAGGCATCCAGATCAACCATGGGGAACCGTTCCGGCAATCGCTCCCACTCCGTCTGCACCATCCGGCCAGCGTCGTTCATCCTCATCTCGCCATCCACTATATCGCCAAACAAACACTCCCGGTTCTGCACGCAGATGGTCACGAAATACGCCCCCGGCTGCGCGTAATCGTACCCTTTCAACCGAATAGATCGCCGCCCTCGTCTCCGAACTGTCATCGTATGCCCTCCAATCCCAAGAACCCTAACACCTCACGCAGCGCGGCGTCGGCCTCGGCGCGCTCCTCCTCGGCCTGGCGCAGCAGCGTCATCGCCTCCTCCAGCGGCAGCACCTCCTCACCGCCGTCGGTGGTCACGTAGCAGCTGGGGCTGAGGTTATAGTCGTTGCGGGCGGCCTCGGCGGTGGTGATGACCGCCGCCAGCCCCTCCTCCGCCCGCCACTCGTGATAGAGCGCGGCGATGCGCGCCACGTGCTCGTCGGTCAGCTCGTTCTTGGGCCGGCCCTTGACAAAGAGGGAACTGGCGTTGATCAGCAGCATCTCGTCAGGATGGCGTTTGGCGCGGTCGAGCACCATCACAATGCCGGGAGCGGTCGTGTTGTAGAACAGGTTCTCCGGCAGCAGGATCACCGCCTCGATCAGGTCCTCTTCGACAAAGCGCCGGCGGATGTCGCGCTCGCGGTTCGAGCCTTGATTGCCGCTGCCGCGGCTGACCGCGCCGGTATCGAGCACCACCGCCATCCGTCCGCCGGGCGCCAGCGACGCCGCCATGTGCTGCACCCAGCCCCAGTCGGCGCTGGAGGCGGGCGGCACGCCGCGCTCGAAGCGCCTGTAGGGGTCGTTGGCGTACACCTCAGTGGGAACGTCCTGATTCCACATCGGGTTGGCCGAGACGCGGTTGAAGCGGCGCAGCGAGCCATCGTCGTCCGTGAAGGCCGGGCGGCGCAGCGTGTCGCCCAGGGCGATGTCGGCCTCCATGTCGTGGATGAAGGCGTTCATCCGCGCCATGGCAAAGGTGCCGGGCAGGATCTCCTGGCCCAAGACGCGCAGCGGGGCGACGTCGGGCGGGAGGACGCGGCGGCCGTTCTGCTGGACACCGTGCGTCTCCAGCAGGCGCAGGTGGAGTTTGATGAGCAGGCCGCCGGAGCCGCAGGCGGGATCGTAGGCGGTCATCCCCGGCTGCGGGTCGAGGATGCGGGCCATCAACACGCCGACCTGGCGCGGGGTGTAGAACTCGCCCGCGCTCTGGCCGGAGCCCTCGGCAAACTTGCGCAGCAGGTACTCGTAGGCGCGGCCCAGGATGTCCGGCTCCACGTCGCGCAGGCCCAGGCGGTGTTGGCCCAGCACCTGCACCAGTTCGCGCAGCCGGTCGTCGCCGATGATGCGCTGACCGGCCTGCGTGGCGTTGAAATCCACCACATCAATCACGCCGGCCAGTTTGGGGTTCTCGCGGGAGACGGCGCGCACGGCGTCGGTGAGCGCCTCGCCCAGGCCGGTGGTCAGCCGGGCCAGGTAACGCCAGCGGGCGCATTCGGGCACGTAAAAGCGCACCAGGTCGTGGTCGTCTTCGACCAGCCGCCCGGCAGTCTCCTGGCTGCCGAACTCGTCGCCCAGGCGGGCCACCTCGTCGTCGAAGACATCAGAGAGGCGCTTGAGGAAGACCAGCGGCAGGATATAGTCCTTGTACTTGGGCGCGTCCACCGGCCCGCGGATCTTGCAGGCCGCCTCCCAGAGCCAGGTTTCGAGGGTGGTGATGTCGAGGGTATGGTTACTCATCGTCTATCTCAGTCAAACGTTTCCTGCACCCTTTCGGGTGACGAGATGTGTACGCGGACTGAATGGAATTGACAGTTTGTGACATTGGAATTCATCAAGTTGGGCATCCACCAAGACCCAACGCTTCAGCGCGGCATTCCAGTACTCATCTGATGAACGTCAGAGAGGCCAATCTCACGCGTCAGTCGCAACAGCGCCTCACGGGCTTTGTTCGCCGTCATGATTGCTTTTCCCTGGGCACAATCCGTATTTCTAGCCGGCCTCCCAGGGCTTCTACCACACGCCGTAGAAAAGAAAGTCGGGGTTCGAGTCGCCCGCTTTCCAGCCGGGCGATGCTGGGCTGGCTTGTGCCCACTCTTTTGGCCAGTTGCTCTTGGGTCAGCCCGCGCATCATGCGCAGCCGCGCAAGCTGATGGGCCGGCTCCAGTTTCTCAGCCGCCGCCCGAAATTCCGGGTCTCTCATCTGTTCAGTTTCCCGGTCCTCAAAACGCGTCATGGTTCGGCTTCTCATGGCTCTCCTTCCAGAAATTCAGCCCACCGCCGAGTGGCAGTGGCAATCTCACGTTTCGGGATCTTCGGTCCGTTTCCATTATAACCCTATTGGTATAAAAGTCAAGCAGATGTTGCTCTTGCCTGTCCCAGGCTTCCCCGCCTATCCCTCAACCTGCCTTGTTTCTTCAGGACGAACTGAGAAGATATGGGGAAACAAAAATGGGGCGGCTATTCCGCCCCGTCACTTCCACGGCGTGCCCCTTTCCTTCGGGGATCGTGTTTTGTGGGCAGGTTGCTTCATCTCACTGACACGGGCGATTACACTTTGAACGCCTTGCCCTCGTTGACCAGGGGTAGCGATGCGCCTCTTTTGAGCAACCCCGCTTCCAATGGAAAGGCGCGCCCGGAGAGACTCGAACTCTCAACCTTCGGTTTCGTAGACCGCTCCTCTGTCCCATTGAGGTACAGGCGCACCCTCTCGACTCAAACTGGCACCCTCGACACGATTTGAACGTGCGACCTTCTCCTCCGCAGGGAGACGCTCTATCCGCTGAGCTACGAGGGCGCAAGGAAACAGGCGGGGAGACAGGGATTCGAACCCTGGGTGGAGCTTTTAGGCCCCACAACCGCTTAGCAGGCGGTCCCATTCGTCCACTCTGGCATCTCCCCGAGGTTGACGGATAGCTTACCTGGCGGAGGGAGAGGGATTCGAACCCCCGGTGACCTGGCGGCCACAACGGTTTTCAAGACCGTCGCCATAGTCCACTCGGCCATCCCTCCAACACGTATTTAGTATAACAGAGAGAGGGCAGAATGTCAACCTTTACCTCGGGATGGTTCAAACTTCCAGAGAAATTGGTTGACAATTCCAGGCATGCTGAATTTTGCCCCTCCGGGAGGGGGAGAAGATGAGGGGTTTGGGGCGGGCGGCGAAGCCGCCCGCCCCAAACCCCACTAAGATTCCCCCTTCTCTCCCCGCAAGCGGGGAGAGAAGGGGGCAGGGGGATGAGAGGGGGTAAAATCAGTGTGCCCGAAGTGTCAACCGATTATGAACCATCCCTTTCACGCTTAAAGAATGAAAGTATAAGCGACTCAAGTCGCACCTCAGGGGCTTACAGCCGGGCGTCCACCGGCGTGGACGCCTCCGTCCGCGCAGGCGGACGGCCAGCCGGGTAGCCGAAGGCATTGCCTTCGGCTACCCGGCGCGATTTCTAATCGCCGGCCTCTTAAGTTGATGCATATGCCCCCTAACCCCCTACCCACCTACCTGATGACCTCCACTCCCCCCATGTAGGGCCTCAAGACCTCCGGCACAACGATGCTGCCGTCAGCCTGCTGGTAATTCTCCATGATGGCGATCATCACCCGGGGCAGAGCCAGGCCGGAGCCGTTGAGGGTGTGCACAAACTGGGGTCTGGCTCCGGGCTCGGGCCGATAGCGGATGTTGGCCCGCCGGGCCTGGAAATCCCCACAGTTGGAGCAGGAGCTGACCTCCAGCCATTCCTGCACCCCAGGAGCCCACATTTCTATGTCATATTTCTTGGTCGCCGAGAAACCCAGATCACCCGTGCACATCTGCACCACCCGATAGGCTATCCCTAATCGGCGGCAGACGTCCTCAGCGTTGTCCACCAGACGCTCCAGTTCATCGTAAGAGGTTTCGGGCGTAGTCAGCTTGTACAGCTCCACTTTGTCAAACTGATGGCCCCGCTTGATGCCGCGCGTGTCCCGCCCGGCCGACATTTTCTCCCGGCGGAAGCAGGCCGTATAAGCCACATAGTAGAGGGGCAGCACGTCCGGGTCCAGGATTTCATCGCGATGGAGATTGGTCAACGGGATTTCGGCCGTGCCGATGAACCAGACATCGTCTTCCACATCGTGGTAGATGTTATCGAGGAACTTGGGCAATTGCCCGGCCCCCCACATGCACTCCTCCTTTACCATGAAGGGCGGGTAGATCTCAGTGTAACCGTGCTCGTTAACGTGCAGGTCCAGCATCCAGGTGATAAGGGCCCGCTGCAGTCTGGCCCCCATCCCTTTCAGCACGTAGAAACGAGTGCCGGAGAGCTTGACACCCCGCTCGAAGTCAATTATGTCCAGGGTGGGGCCCAGGTCCCAATGGGGCAGCGGCTCGAAGTCGAACT
>Ga0209162_1004324_pt1 | contig 10715 bp, 9 predicted proteins | sample YNPNPMetaG_FD_187121 | JGI IMG/M metagenome (GOLD analysis project Ga0209162, IMG submission 187121) | Anoxygenic and chlorotrophic microbial mat microbial communities from Yellowstone National Park, USA - YNP NP MetaG (SPAdes) (version 2) ...
GCAGGGGGAAAATCATCCCCAAGGGCAGGGGGAAAATCATCCCCAAGGGCAGGGGGAAAATCATCCCCAAGGGCAGGGGGAAAATCTTTCCCAAGGGCAGAGGAATGAGTGGGTTGGATTTGGGCCTATAAAAATAAAAAAAGAACTAATATCAAAAGGCACAACAGCAGCACTAACCGGGGCAATAGGTGGAGCAGGCGTATTATCTCTTCTAATAATGTTTGGAATTCCATCTTTGTTGGCGCTATTAGGAGGGTTTGTCGTGTCTTCTTGGCTGGGATGGCGTTATAATGAGAAAATTCAGAATTTCTTTCAAAAATAGCGTCAGTATTTGGTATTGAAGGAGAATAAATGATAAAAAGGAACAGTAAAAAGGACAACATGAGCAGAAGAGCAGAAGCATCCCAGAGAGACAAGCCCAAAGGACGATAAGCAGCAGGAAAAAAAAGAACAAAACTGATGGGAGCGTCGGCAACCGCTAAAAAGCATCAACAGAGAGAAAAGAAAAATAAGACATCATCTCAGTCACCTGAATCAGGAGAAAAACCTTCTTAAGAAATAAGGTAAATTCGAAAAATTTTAAAAGGAGCTTTTCTTAGATGTTAATGGAATTACTTAATGGTTAAATAAAAAATTTTCTGTTAAAATTTAATTGATGGAGAATCAGATCGAGGAAATCAAGAATCGGTTAGATATTGTTGAGGTTATTGGTTCTTATATTAAACTCCAGAAAGCGGGAGTCAATTTTCGGGCTCTTTGCCCTTTTCATTCAGAAAAAAAACCTTCTTTTTTTGTTTCGCCCGTTCGTCAGATTTGGCATTGTTTTGGATGTTCGAAAGGCGGCGATGTTTTTAAATTTGTAATGGAAATTGAAGGAGTTGAATTTGGAGATGCTTTGAGGATTTTGGCAAAGAGAGCCGGCGTTGAATTAAAATCTTTACCCAAAGAATTTTTTACACGAAGGAAAAAATTAGAAGAAATTTTAGAAAAGGCCTGTCTTTTTTATCAGGCACAACTGGAAAAGAGCACCCAGGGCAAAAAAGCAAAAGAATATTTGTTGGAAAGAAAATTTAATGAAGAATCGATAAAGAAATGGCGTTTGGGCTGGGCGCCAAACACTTTTTCTTCTTTGAGCGATTTTTTGCTTTCTCGAAAATTCCTAAAAAAAGACATCATCGATGCGGGTTTGGCTTTCGAAGGAAAAAACGATCATTTAATCGATCGTTTTCGTTCACGAATTATCTTTCCGGTTTTTGATTTGAATTCTCAGGTCATTGGTTTTGGCGGAAGAATTTTTGGCACAGAAGATGTGGCCAAATACATCAATACCCCAAACACTTTTTTGTATGATAAAAGCAAAATTGTTTATGGTTTAGACAAAGCGCGTCTGGAAGCCCGAAGAAAGGATTTTCTTATTTTGGTCGAGGGTTATGTTGATTGTATTCTTTCTCATCAAAATGGTTTTGAAAACACGGTTGCTGTTTCCGGCACCGCTCTTTCTTTGGACCATTTAAAAATTTTACAGCGTTATACCAACAATCTTTATTTTTCTTTTGATATGGATTTGGCTGGTCAAGAGGCGACCAAAAGAGGGATTTTTTTAGCCCAACAAATGGGTTTTGAAATTAAAATTTTATCTTTACCGCCCGAAAAAGATCCCGCTGATGTCATCTATGAGGATCCTTTAAAATGGAAAGAAATTATCGATAGCGCCAAATCGATCATTGATTATTTTTTTGAACTTTTTTTGAGCCGTTTTGACAAAGAAAAAATCGAAGAAAAAAAAGAAATCGTAAGAAATTTGGCGCCCTTTATTCTAAACATTCCCAACGAGATTGAAAAAACATTTTGGCTTGAAAAAATTTCAAAAGAACTTAAAATAAAAGAGGAAGATTTAAGAAAGGAACTTGCAAAAATTAAGTTGGTAAAAAACGAAATTGAGATAAACGAGAAAACTAATGTTTCTTCAAAATCGCGAAGAGAGATTTTGGAGGAAAAATTGCTTTGTCTTGTTTTGCAAGAACCTTCTTTTTTGGATAAAATAACAACAGAGGATTTTATCTTTTTTTCTTCTTTGTCTCAAGAAATTTTAAAAGGTTTAAAAGAAAAAAAAGAATCATCGTTTCCGCCAGAAATAAAAAATTTTTACGATTATCTTTTTTTAAAATCAGAGATTGAAAGACTGGAGCCCTCAATATTGGAAAAGGAATTTAATTTTTGCAAAAAAGAGATTGTGAGAATGACAGCAAGAGAAAAATTAGAAGAGATTTCAAAGAGAGTTCAGGAAGTAGAAAAAGAAAAAAACGAAGAAATGCTAAAGGAATTGAATAAAGAATTTAAATTTTGGGCAGAAAAAATAAAATAAAAAAATGAAAAAAAAGAAAATAAAGAAAATAAAAAAAATCAGGAAAAAAATTACGAAAAAGAAAAAAGAAAGAAAAAAGAAAAAGAAAGAGAAAAAAAGAGAAGAAAAAGAACCAAAGCCAAAAAAGGGAGAAAAAGAATTGTTGGTATTGTCCAAATTAGACAATTTAATTCATAAAGGAGAAAATTTCGATCTTATTCAAACCTATTTAAAAGAAATTGCCAAAACACCTGTTTTGACCCAGGAAGAAGAAATTGCTCTGGCAAAGAAGATTGAGAAGGGGGATGAAAAAGCGAAAAAGAAGTTATGGCAGGCGAATTTGAGATTAGTTGTTTCGATTGCGAAAAAATACATCGGAAAATCAAGGACTTTAACTTTTTTGGATTTGATTCAAGAAGGAAATGTTGGATTATACCGAGCAATTGAAAAATTCGATTGGAGACGCGGATACAAATTTTCTACTTACGCCACTTGGTGGATTCGTCAAGCGATTACTCGGGCTTTGGCTTCTCAGGGTCGCGTCATTCGAATCCCTGTTCATATGGTAGAATTATTGACAAAATACAACGAGGTAAAAAAAAGATTGGCTCAGGAATTAGGTCGGGAACCCTTGAACGAAGAAATCGCTCAAGAAATGAAGGTTGAAGTTGAACAAGTGAATCGTTTGAGTGAAATTGCTCACGAAGCAGTTTCCTTGGAAACGCCAGTGGGCGACAGCGATGAGGAATCCATCCTTTTGGATTTTGTCAAAGACGAAAAAACACCCCTTCCTTCGATCGAGGCAGCGCGCAACCTTTTAAAAGAAAGATTAAAAGAAGTTTTGTCAGAATTGACGCCCCGAGAGAGAAAAATTTTGGCAATGCGTTTTGGTTTGGAAGACGGCGTTTCTCATACTCTCGAGGAAGTCGGAAAAGAATTTGGCGTCACTCGAGAAAGAATCAGGCAGATAGAATTAAGGGCTTTGGAAAAAATCAGACAACACGATAAAATCAGAAAACTCAAAGGTTACTATTAATTTTTAAAATGTATATTCTTTTCGCTTTACTTTCAGCGATTACAGCCAGTTTGGTAGCAATTTTTGGAAAATTAGGACTAAAAAACGTTGATCCAACATTGGCAACGACTATTCGTTCTTTGATAATGGCTTCTTTTTTAATTATTTTTAGCTTATTCTTAAAAAAGTTTAACGATTTTTCTTTAAATGTTTTTACTTTTAAAGATTGGATTTTGATTATTTTAGCTGGAATCTCTGGCGCTTTATCCTGGCTTTTTTATTTTTGGGCATTAAAATTTGGACCCGCGAGTCATGTTGCTGTTTTAGACAGATTGAGTTTGGTTTTTGTCATTTTATTTTCAGCTTTAATTTTAAAGGAAGCTTTTAACCTGAAAGTTTTTCTGGGAATGATTTTAATCGTTTTAGGCGCAATTCTTATTGTTTTGAAATGAATGTGATATAATTTAAATTATAAAGCACCTTTAAATTCTGTTTTTTTATTCATTCCGCGGTAGCTCAACGGTAGAGCGGCTCGCTGTTAACGAGAAGGTTGCAGGTTCGAATCCTGCCCGCGGAGCCAGTGTGCACGAACAGAGGTCAAAGCCTCTGTTTTTGCTTTATTTATGGGCATTTTTGTCGGTTCTAACCTTAAGTATTCTGCTTCCAACGCAGGGTAGTCATTTTTGATTGGAACAAACCATTCATTTGGCTCAATAATGAGCTTTTTATCTTTAATTATTGGCGTTTTACCGAGTGTCATTAAGATTTCTTTTTTTAGTTCTAACCCTCCAGTCATAAACGCCTTACGAGCGTAAGTGGCGAAGTTAAATGTTTTTTCGGTTAACTCAAGCCACTTCTCGGCTCGTGTCTCGGTCTGTCGCAAATTTTCTTTCATCTGGGCTATTTTATTGGTGAGTATATTTTTCTCCCTGATAAAGGTTTCGTCGTCAATAAGTTGGCGGTATCTCATTCGGGTAAGTTCGTCCAGTTCTTTTTGGGTCTCAACCAAAGTTTTGTGTTGCATTTCATAAACTTTTGTTCTATCTTCAATTTCTTTATCGTTCTTTTTATTTAAACCTTCCAATGCCCACTCTAAAAACTCTGGCAGGATAGTGTATTTTTCTATTTCTTTTTCAATCATTAAGTCTAAATCTTCCGCTTTGATATTGTATCTTTGATTACATTTTATTTTCGTGGTTCTTCTTGTGCAGTGATAATAAGTATGTTCTCGTATTTCACCAGATTTAAGAAGCTTCATCTTTGTTTCGGCGGTGTAAAGACAACCGCAAACACCGCACCGAATTGAACCAGTAAAGGCAAACTCGTGATGTTTGGGTCTTGGTTTGCCCTTTCTCCCAAGAAGTATTTGCACTCGGTCGTATTCCTCAAGCGTAATCATTGGTTCGTGTGCTCCTTGATATTGCACGCCAGCGTTTTCAATAATTCCTGCATAAAACAAACTGGTAAAAATTTTGTAAATCCCGCTTCTTGAAAGAGGGCAACCGCCAATTCTTTTGAATTTCCGTGTCCTGAAGCCCCATTCATTATTCGCAATATCTAAAATTTTTGGCGGCGTGTAATTTCCTGTCAGCATTAAGTCCCACATCTTGCGGACAAGATTAAATCGTTCTGGGTCTTTGATGATGATTTTATTTTCTTTGTCGTTGAGATAGCCGAGAGGTGCTACTCCTGTTTGCCAGCCCGCATTTAATTTTTTTAACATCCCTCGTTTGGTATCACGGCTTAAATCAAGAATATACTGATTAGCCATTCCGCTTTCTACATTAAACAGCAACACATTATCATCGGGCAGGTATTGTCGTTCTATGGTCTGGATTGATTTGAGTATCTTTTGTTGCAGAAGCCAACTTAATTTTCCGCTATCAATCGGATTTCGGGACAGTCTATTTAAGTGCCAGCATAAAATCCCATCAGCTTCGCCATTCTCAATCCGCCTTATCATTTCATCAAAGACGGGGCGGTCATTCGGCTTTTTTGCCGACTTCGCTTCAGTATAAGTTTTCTTAATATCCAAGTTCAAATCATTGGCGAGTTTTTTAAGCCTATTTACTTGGTCATCAATAGACTGCACTTGTCGGTCTTCGCTCTCCGATGATTTTCTGGCGTAAAGAAAGTATTTAATTTTATTTGTATCTTGTTTCATAAACTTAAAGGGACGGTCTGGTTGCCCAGTCGCTTTCCCGTGAGGGTTGGCTTCTGGCAGACCGCCCCTTTAAAGGCGGAAGCCATTAAAAATCTCACGGGTGGATATGCGACTTTGGGCAACATCTACATTATAATGCTACTTATATTTTTTAGCAAGCTCGGCAATTCTGGCAAATCGCTTGTCAAACCTTGCCCCCATTGTTATAAGACCCATTTCAAACTTCTCATTTAATTTTATTAACCGCTTATATTTTCTGGTGGGTTTACCGTTGTAATAGTATCTCTTAACTTCTTTTTCTGCTCGTTCTATATCTGGAATTGATACTCCATTCCATCTATATTTTCCGCCTCTCATTTGAGAAGCATAAGCAATATCGCCGCAGTGTCGGCAACCGAACCACTTGCCAATGCTGTAAATTACTCCAACCCGCCTGCCGCAGTATTGCCCATTTTTGGACAAGGACATATAAACCAGTATCGCACACCGCCATAATTGCAGGGAGTAGTCGTGAGCTTGATTTTATAATCCAAACTTTCTTTTTTGCCGCTCCATTTGTCGGTGTGCGTGTATTGTAATCTAATATGGTCTTCTTCATCTTGTGTCTTGGTAGTAATAGTAAATCCTATACTACTTTCATTTCCACTCAATCCATAAGTCCATTTGATACCGCCATAACGCCAGCCACCATCAAGATAGCCGTGCTTTTTGAGCCAGAAAATACTTAAACTATTGCTCCATTCTGCTTCTTGTTTTGCCATAATTTTTTTTCAAAAACCTGCCGAAATCATTAGAGAATTTCCGCTTAGATAAAGGTAAATTATTCATTTTTATTGGCTTTGATAAAACTTCATTTAATTCATATTGTTGTTGTGTCGTCATAAGTTTGTATTATTTACCCCACCCCTCAACTCACTATTGTTTTTCTCTTTTGAGGAGATAGTGAGCGAAGCGGTAGGATAGATTAACATTTTTCTTTTATCGCTTGGGTCTTGCTCCTGCATTATCAAGCCAGCGGTTTCCAGCATTGGAATGATTTGTTGCCGCAGTTGCCAATCAGCTATAAATCGCCCATAGACCTGATAATGCTTTTGGATTATGTCTTGTCTGGTCAGCCCCAGCTCCCCAGTGATTTCCTCAAATCCTTCAGCCCTACCTTTGTTTTTATCACTCCAAGCGGACAAAATAACTTCCTGATAAAGATGGTAAATATAGGGCGGTAGATTAAGTTCTTGGCTTTCAGAGATGGCATCCCAGATTTTGAACGCTTCTTCAATATCTTCATCGCTCGCTACAATAACCGAGCCGTCTTTTTTTCTAAACCACAGATTTAACAGAGCAAAAGATTTTATCAAAGAAATGAGCCGCCCGATGTCCCTTGAATGTCTGGGCTTGAGCATTTTGTTTTTCTTAAAAAACCTTTCTTCAATTTTCTCTGGCGAGCCGATTTTAATTTCTTTTATATTTTCCTGTTTTATTGCCTGTATTCTTTCTTTCAATAGTTTTCTTTCAGGGTCATCATCCAGCCACTTTTGATAAGTGTCAGCGTCAGTTTCTTTTTTGATTTTTTCGTGGATTGCTTCTCTGATTTTTTCTTGGTTTGTCTCTGGGCTAAGCAGTAAAAATCTGGTCGCTTCCTGTTCGTCAATTTTTAATCCAGCCGTGCAGAAAATTACTGACGGGTAGCCCCTTAACAAGACATTTTTTGTTTTCAATCCAAACTTCTGTGTTTTATCAGTGATTTTTAATGATATTTCTTTTTTGTCGTGAGAAAGCAAAGGTCTCAATCGTTCCAAGAGTTGAGTGTGCGGCTGGTCAAGAAAAATCAAAACCTTTCTGGACAAATCAACTAAATATTCTTTTTTCTCTTTTTGATATTCGCCAATATCGTGGAAAAAGGCAGTCGGGGAGCAATAGCCAATTTCAATAATATCTTCTTCTGGAAACAGCCGAGCAATTTCAGTGGGGATGTAGGATTTGCCAGTTGATGACGGAGCGTTGAAGCTGATATTAAACTGGGAGTTTTCTGTGTAGGCGGAGAGTTCGCATAAAAAACTTATCAGTTTATTTTCCTCATCTTTTTTAATTGTTAATCCGAGCGTTTTTATAAGTTCTTGTGATGAGAGCGGCTTAAACTGCGAAGTGTCAATTTTTTCTGGATACTCTTTTGTGTATTTTCCAAATAGGTCATCAGGGTTGCCGTTGAGTTTTACGAAGTAGTCGGTTATGTCGCCGCCTTCGCCAACTTCTTTCGGCAGTGTGATTATGTAGATTTTATTTCCATTATTTTCCAGCATTTTTGCCGCTCGCTCTGCTCCTTTTTTGCCAGCCTCGTCATTGTCAAAACAAATATAAATTTTGCTAACATTTGCTAACCTTTTGCACCACTCCTGTTTGAATGTCATCGCTCCGTGCGTGGAAGTGATAGCTGATATTCCCTTTGATAATAAAATCAATCTATCAAACTCGCCCTCGCAGATTACAATTTTATCGGTAGTGGTTTTGAGCGTCTCCCAGCCATAAATTTGGGCTTCAATTCCTCTGGGATAAGTCATTTTCTCATCGCCTTCATTCGGGTTTTGTCTTAGCTTAAAAAACACAAAATTCCCATCAATATCTTGAATGGGAATAGTAATCCACCATTTGCCGTAAAACTCACCCCAGCCGAGCTTAAAATCGCTTATAAGTACGTCTGTAATGCCTCTGGCGTTGAGATATTGGCGAATATGGGCTGGAATGGCTTGATGGCAGGTTTCTACCAAAGAAGTGTCAAATTTCGGATATTTTCGGATATTTTTCGTGGATAATCGTGGATTGAGGGCGATGTCATCTATGCTGTCTCCAAGATGTTCAGCAAGCGTTATAATGTTGCCTTTTGCTCCGCATTTTTTGCACTCGTATTGTCCCGTCTCGGCATCAAAGTAGAGATGTGCTTCGCCGTCCCTGCTGTCGTTGTCGCAGTTGTTAAAAAGGCAACGGGTTATCAATTCTCCATTTTGCTCTTTGAAAGAAATGCCCTTGCGGGTCAAGTATTCTTTAATTGTAATGGTTTGTAATTCCATAGTTTTGTAATGTTAGGTTTTATTAGGTTTTTAAGTCGCCAGTTTGTCGGCGGCGTTCCTGTAATTTTTGGTATTCAGTCTCAGTCATCGGCTTATAAATCAACTCAACTAATCGGATGAGTTTCGCACCCTGCTCATACGCTTCTTCTCGGCTGATTTCTTTGCCAAAGCGTTTTTTGTAAAGCGTTTGATATTTTGTTATTTGCTCATCCGACAACATAGATTTATTCCGAGTAAATTCGGTTCTTCAACATTTTCACATTGTCAAAGAACGCCCGTGCTTTAACTTCCAAGCGGTCTGCCCAGTAGTCATCAACGACCTTTTCAATGCCGACTTCTCGGCGAAAGATGAACTGAACTTTTCGTGGATTGGCTTTGTCCAAAGAAACAAGCTCAAAACCCGCACTTATCAATGCGGCTGAACACCCCAAATCAAAGGTGTAAAAATAATTTGTCTGGTCATCTAAAAGAATGTATTGATATTCGGCTGGCTGACCCTTTTGTAATTTTTTGGTCATATAATTTTTGGTTAGTTAATAATTAAAAGACCTTTGGCGTCTTTTCAGTAAAATAAAAAGACACTCTTATTATTTCAGAGTGCCTTCATTCAATTTTCAGTTATGAATTGATTTTCTTTTTATTCTGTCGGCTTAAAATACCATCCTTCCTCTTTTTGATTAAAAATTACATCTTTTCCAAAATGAATTTTCAGTAAATTGTGGAGTTCGCTAACATACTTGGCAATTGTTGCAAAAGATGTCAGCGTTCTCCTATCTGCTTTGACGATTTCATCTTTTATATCGTCAATTGTAAGCAATCTGTTGGGATGTCGCATAAAAAGCCTGCAAAGGTCTTTCAACTGATTTCTCATCTCTAAAATGTTCTTTCCGTATCTTATTGTCCCATCGTTATAGGCTGATAATTTGCCAATGGTAATGTCGGCTTTCAAGTCTTTTGTTAATAATAAATTATCTTTTCTGGGTAGAAGCTGTTGCTTTATTTGGCTTTCTTTCCTTATTTTTAATTCGGGCATTTCAACAATTGCAATCGGTATGGGAGATTTTGCCTGCTCGTTATTGAAGGGTTTTTCGTCAGATTTATCTTTTATTTTTTGCTCGTCATTGGTAGCTAACTTTTTAAGTGCGGATATTTTAGATTTGGCGAGCTTTGCTTTTATAAAAACATTATCTTTGTCTGTCCATTCCTGCTTATCGTTGCTTAACTCTTTTATGATAAAAAATCCTTCTTTTTCTAATGCCAACATTGTCCTTAGAACATTGATATTCGGGTCTTCTATTTCATTAAATTTGATAGCCAGTATCTCATTTTCAAATTGGTTGTAGAGGTTTGCGATATAGTTAAGTAAGATTTCCTTTTGCTTTTTGTAGGCATAATAGTTGCGAGAGACGCCTCGCAGGTAAGAAGGCGTCTCCAAATGTTTGGTATCAGAGTAAAATTCTTTCACTGCCTCAATCTTTTCTGAGTTGACCTTATTGGCGATAAACTCGCTAATTTCTTCATCAACATCTTTTTTTAATCTTTTCTCGTCCAATATCTCAATTTCAAACCCATAATCTGCTTCTACTTTATGCGGGTTATTGTCCAAATCCCTGATTAAGTTCCAATTGAAGGCGATTTCTTGATGAAATCGGGGGTCGGTTTCAATCAAAATATCCTCTGGAGTAGTGTTAGCACCGAAAGAAATAATATCGGCGACAAATAAGCCCCAGAGAGAATAACAAATTTGTTCTATTGTATTATTGTTAAATGATAATTCGGTTATTGGATGGGGTAAGTCGTCTCTCCAATTTTCAACTAAAATTTTCTTTTTCAGATATAAGTCTAAATCATTATCTTGTCTAACCTCTTTGTTTATTTTTTTAATTTTATAATTTTTTAGAGTAAAGCCGTCATATTTTAATAATTTATTAAACTTATCCTCGTATGTTTTAGCGATTTCTTCGTCTCCATTGTGCATTAAAGGATGACTTGCTTCTTCAATAATTTTGAATAGGATTTCTTGATTTTTGGGATTTGGCGAAGTGGCAAGTGTTATAAAAACATCATAGACCATTCGCCATTTCGTTTGAGGGTATTCAATGAGGTTTTTATCAACTCCGCAATCAGTTA
>Ga0209162_1004325_pt1 | contig 10713 bp, 7 predicted proteins | sample YNPNPMetaG_FD_187121 | JGI IMG/M metagenome (GOLD analysis project Ga0209162, IMG submission 187121) | Anoxygenic and chlorotrophic microbial mat microbial communities from Yellowstone National Park, USA - YNP NP MetaG (SPAdes) (version 2) ...
TCCGTCAGTTCGGCTTGCACCTTTTCGCGATATTCTGGGCTTTTGAACAAGATATAACGTTCCACGTCCCCATCCAGCGCGGAAATCTGCACGGTGATAGCGCGGGCATACGCCTGCAAAGCGGTATCTCGAAAGATTGCTTCAGAGGAAGGGCGAATCTGGCTGAGTTGGAGCAGGGTGGCTGCCGCAAGTCCGGCGGTGAGCAGGGTAATCGTTAAAAGCGCCAAGAGCATCCGCTGGCGGAGGGAGGAAAATAAGGTTTCGAAGAATTTCATCATTCGACCTCCTGAGTCCTATAGAATTGCTGTTACGTATTGGGCAGCACGGTATTCATGCTGCATGGGGCGGCGGGATCAATCCCGCGCTACGGGGCGATTTCCGCGTTTTTCAAGACCGAAGGCGGGAAGGTGATATTCAACTTTTCAGCCAGGTCGAGGTTCAAAATCAGGCGGCCCTTTTTATTCTGTTCGATGGGGATGTCGGCAGGCGACGTTCCACCCAGAATCTTGAGGGCGGCCTGGGCTGCCCATTCGCCTTGTTCTTCGGGAACTTTGCCCACGTTCACTAAAACATAGGATCCCATCCAGGGGTTGATGGACAGCGTAGGGATGGAGGTGTGATCAAGCATGAACTGCTTCATCTGGTCTTCGTTCCAATCGGGCGCGCCGGCATTGTTGGCCACGAACAGGATGTCGGCTTCCTGCTGGGCGGTCAGGAAGGCGTCTTTGAATTCCTGCTGGGTGGCCGCGGCATAGTATTGCATTTGCCCATCGAAGAAGCGCTGATTATAGACACTGGCAATTTTCTGCTCGGTCTCCGAGTCGATGGTGACATAAGCGATACGGCTCCCTTTGGCATAAGGCTGAACCAGCGCAACGGCTTGTTCTACCAGGTCTATTTCGATCATGCCGGTCACGTTACTGGCAGGGTAGCCATAGGCATCTGCCGTCCAGTTGACCCCGGCAAAGACCACCGGCAAACTGCCGCCCTTGTAAAAGGGAACGACCAGGCATTTTTGAGCGTTGTCGTCGGTGGCAATCAGCACATCGGGCTGGAAGGCTTCGATTTCGGCTTTGGCGCTCTTGCCCGCCGCTTCGCAAAACGAAACATCGGGGTTGCGCTTGGTGTCCATGTGGATGATTTTCAATTCCACGCCGCTGGCTTGAAGCACGTTTTCAATCCCTGCCTGGATGCCATCCGACCATTCGTATCCGCTGTGATAGGAATCGACCCAGACGACTTTCTTGCCGCTGAAATCTGGCGCGGAGGATTGGGCAGTTGGCGTCCCCGGCGCTGGCGTTGTGACGGCTCCACTGCAGGCAGCCAGCAGAATGGAGAAAAACAGGAGGAAGAAACGAGTTGTTTTCATGGTTTTTATCCTTTTCCAGTCTCAGAAGTCACGGCTTGATGAGGCGCATCAACGGGCGGCTCCAGCTTGACCAGCGTGGGCTTCCTCCCCAGCGCGTGACCGAGTTCACGGGCGGCGATTTGCAACGCCTCTTCCACGCGCGCGGCGCGCTGAATGCTCTGGGTGATGCGGTTGAGGGCCTCTTGTTGTTGGGCGCGGCGGCGGGCCTGTTCTTCCTGGCGGCGACGCTCGGTGATGTCGGTGAGAATGGCGTTCAAAACGGTTCGACCGCGGGCATCCACGGCGCGCACCAGGCGGATTTCGGCCAGGAACTCGCGCCCCTGGGCCGTGCGGTGCTGCCACTCGAAGATGTGCGTGCCGGTTTGCATGGCGATTCGGATTTCTTCTGCGGCTTTTTCTGCCGAATCACGTCCATCGGGCTGGGTGGGCGGGCTGAGTTGAATGGGCCCCACCTTGCCCATCTGGCTGCGCTCGACATCAAACATGGTGAGCGCGTTATCGTTGGCTTCCAGGAACACGCCGCTTTCGGCATCCAGCACGGCAATCCCAACCGGGGAGGTTTCCACCAGGCGCTGCAACGATTCGGCGGCTTCGCGCGCTCGGGCATTGGCGCGGATGTTCTGCAAAGCGATAGCCACCTGGTCAGCAATGGATTGAATCAGCTCGGCATCTTGGGCAGTCAGGCTGTTTGGAGCGTTGTTTTGCACGTCTAGCACACCCAAAACAGTGTCACCTGCCAGAATGGGGACGGCAATTTCGGCCTGGGTTTCGGGCAAGAGGGGATTGGGCAGCCAGTTTGGGTCCGAGCGTGTTTCTGGTACGAGAACGACCTGCCGGATTGCGGCGGCGCGTCCCACCAGACCTTTGCCAAGCGGAAGGCTGTGTCCGCGCTCCAGCAGGGTTTTGCCGACTTCACCGGTGCCGCCCGCCATGCGCAGCGTCTCACCGTCTTCATCGAGCAGGTAAATGTGGGCGTGGTAGTAATTGAAAGCCGATTTGAGCTGCTCCACCACCTGCACGGTCAACTCGCGCTCGCTGGTGAGGGAGGACAGGCGGCGGCTGATTTCGGCAGAAGTTTGCAGGGCGCGGGTGCGTTCGGCGACTTCCTGCTCCAGCGTTTGCAGGTACGCCTGGCGCTGGACAAAGGCGCGGCGTTCATTGCGTAGGAAAAAGCCGCTGCCGATAAAGAAGACAACAATGTAAAAAATCGCCGAGCCAAGCAGCAAACGGCGCGCGCTTTCCTGCTGCTGCAGGGCGTCGCCAAAGTTCAAGAGAAAATTGCGTTCCTGCGCGTCATAGGCCTGCTTGATGAGCGTTTCATCCATCGTTTTCAGGAGCGCGAGCAACTGCGGGCGAGCCGCTTCACGCGCAGCCGCAGAGGGCGATTCACCCAGGTTTTCCAGCAAACGGTCATATTCCTGCAAGGCAACCGCCAGTTCATCCACTTTTTGCTGCGGCTCGCTCTGCGGCTTAAGCAACGGGCGCAAGACACGGATTTGTGAATTGAGAAAAGCGCGCTGCTTCTCAATTTCCCCTTTGCCAATGGCGGGGTTATCGAGCCATTCCTGCGTTTGGACGAACAATAAAACAACATGGCGCTGGATGTTGGAGAGGGTTGCCAGGGCTTCCTGTTCATCGGCAAATTTCTGGCTGGTGCCTGCGCCTTGCAAATACGCTTGCAACATAAAAACAAGAAATATCAAAGACAACAGGAACGCCCCGCCCAAAATGCCGATTTGGGCAGGGGTAGGCTTCCAGGATACTGCTGATGATTGCTTCATCGGACCTCCATGCTGGCAATGTTCCAAATCATCAAATCGCGGTAGATTTTCGGGTCAATTTCAGGGAACTGGTCGAAGGGAAAGATGATGCGGGTCGGGCCGTTTTCGCTCATGCTCATATATTGCCCGTTGGCGCGGGTGGCGAGCAGAATAGGCCACTTATTAATTTCTTGAACGGCAAGATCCACCTCGTAGTTATCGAGCGCTACAAAGTGAACAGTTTCGACGCCCGGCTCGGCTTGAATTATTTTGAGAAATTCGCTCATCAACACACCCTGATAAGTCACTTTTTGTTTGAGCCAGGGGTCATTAATCGCATATTCCACCACCCCAAATTTTTCCAGGGTGGGCATGTCTAGCTGCAGTGTGTCGCCGCTGTTCTTGATGCCGATTTTACCGCTGACAGTGAGAATCACCTCGCCGACCGGGGCAGGAATAGGGTCGCCTGGTTTAAGCACAGCGGGTGCGACTTCCGTGTAAACGTTTGTCGGCTGTCCACTGCACGCGGCTAGAGAAAGAGTAAAAATGAGAAAGAGAAAGAGAGACCAGGTTTTCATGAAATTCTCCTTTTCGTTTACGTTTCAACTTGCTGATTTGTTCAGCAAACCGGAAAAGCGGGCATGCTCTACTGCCATTGCAATTTGCCAGGCAATCACTTGTAGCAAAGAAAGATGTTCTTCAGAAAAAGCATCCGGTTGTTTGCTTGCCAGAAGGAGCAGTCCCAGCAGATTAGCGCCGGAAAAGAGCGGCACAACCGCGAGCAAACGGGCAGAACCAGACCAGGGCAAATCACCATGTTTCACTTTTAGCACCCACCCCCGCCGGTTTTCATGAATCTGGGGCAAAAATGCGTTCCAATCCATCTGCGCAGGTTGAATATTCTGCTCGCCATCAAAGAAATATGTTTCTCGGCCCAGATTTCCCTGCGCATCGGTCATGCTCAACGCACCCCACAAGGCCGCCAGGGTCTCGACTATACGGCGTAAGATAAGAGGAACCGAGACAGGCAGCTGGAAATCGCCGCTCAACATCTGCCCGATTTCTGGCACGAGGCTGAGTTCGCGGTTGCGGCGGCGCAGGGCATCTTCCATCTCTTTGACCCGCAGCCGGGTGTGAATGCGCCCCATTAATTCACGGCGATCAAATGGTTTGACGATGTAATCATCTGCCCCCAAATTAAGAGCATATTGCATATCAACAGGGTCGAGGCGGGCGGCTGTAATGATGACAACAGGAATATGGGCCAGATTTGGATCATTGCGGATTTGCTCCAAGACTTGAAACCCGTCCATTTCTGGCATATTGACATCGAGCAAAACCAGGTCGAACGGCGCAGAGCGCAGAATTTGAAGCGTTTCCTGACCATTCGCGGCGGTTACGATCTCATATTCATCTTCCTGCAAGTAGCGCCTCAGCAGAAAAATGTTACCAGGATTATCGTCTGCAATCAGCAGACGGTGGACTGGCAGTTTATTGGGCGGGTCAATATCAGGCTTTGCAGGCCTTGTGCGCTCCAGAGCTCGGCTGACAATCTGACAGATTCGTTCAGGCGGAAATGGCTTGATGAGCACCTGGTCTACTTTCATCCGGCGGGCAGTTTCTTTCAAGCCCGGAACGTCATAGGCCGTAATCAGGATAGAGTAGAGCGCGTTTCCCCCATTTCTTTTACGCAGTTGCTCAATCAGTTCTATGCCGTCCATGCGCGGCATCATCATATCTGTAATGATGATGTCAATCGGTTCACCATTGTATTGTTTCAAGGCGCTTTCTCCATCACTGGCTGATTGCACTTCTAGATTGGGACTAATGCGTGCAATCGCCCGAACCAGGGTCTCCGCGGTGCCGGGATGGTCGTCTACGACCAAGACGCGCATTGGAGTTGAAGTAGCGGAAGAGGTCGAGTGTTCCATTGCTCTCATTTTCCTTGAAATCCCCCCAAAAAACGATAGGGATGGGAGCAAAAAAGTTGGCAAAAGTTGGGAAACGGCAGCCGCTTCGGGTCCGGACCTGAAGCGGGCTGCCGCGCGAGGAGGCGAATCTACGCCTCATCCTATTCTGTCACCAGGCGATATCCCCTCCCCCGCACGTTGATGATGTAAGTGGGACTTTGTGGGTTCGGCTCGATAGCCTGACGGATGAGATGGACGTGCCATTTCGCCAGTTCCTGCGCCTCGCGCACTTCGGCCTGATACCCCTGCGCCTCCGCTATCAGGGTTTGGTAATCTACCACATGAGGAGCGTGTCGGGCCAACACCAGAAGATAATCGAAAGAAGTAGGCGGCAGGCTGGCAACCCGCTCGCCAACGGTAACGCGATAGGTATGCAAATCGAGCAGCAAGGCGCCGCGTTTCAGGAAACGGTCAGAGAGCGTGGCGTGGGAATCAGGTACAGAGACGCTCCCGTCACTGCTTTCCAAACTCTTGAGTTCAGCCTGCAGGGCCTCGATTTGCATCTGAATTTCGCGCTTGCGTCGTTCTTTTTGCTGGAGCGCAAGAACGCTCTTCGTCCGTTCGATGATGACTTCTGGCTTGAGCGGTTTCAGCAAGTAATCGGTAGCCCCTCGGCGCAAGGCCTCTATTGCTGAGCTCAGGTCGGGCTGAGCGGTAAACAAGATGACCGGCAAACTGGCATCTCTCGCATGGATTAACTTCAAAGCATCCAAACCGGCTAAACCTGGCATGCGAATATCCAGATAAACCAAATCGAAATGGGTCGTTTCCAACAAGGCTAAACCTTGCTCAGCACTCTCTGCGCTAGTGACTTCAAAGCCGACTCGCTGCAAAATGCGCGCCAGCGTCTTGCGCAGGGCAAGTTCATCATCAATGACCAGGATATGACCGTGGACGTTCATATGTTTTTCTCCGCTCCAGCCGGCAGCCATATGCTAAAAGTAGCGCCGCCTTCAGGATTGTTTTTGGCTTCAATGCGTCCATTGTGTTTAAGAATAATGTCATATGAAATAGCCAGACCCAACCCAGTGCCGTTTGGTTTAGTGGTGACAAAGGCATTAAAGATATGAGGCAAGATGGCGGGATCAATGCCAGGACCGTTGTCTGTCACTGACAAGAAGACTTTACCATTCTCTGGCAAGAAAAGGGTCAAAACATCCAGTTTTCCACCGTCTGTCATAGCATCGACCGCGTTCATAATTAGATTGAGAAGCACCTGCCGGAGCTGGTTGGGCAGTCCGGGAATGAGAGGCAGGCTCGGATCGGGATGGAACACAAAACAAATTCTATTACGGCGCAAGTGAGTAGCCACCAGCGCATAGACATCTTCCACCAGCATATTGAGGTCCACTGCCTGAAATTCTTCATCTTCAACGGGCCGATAGGTGGCACGCAGTCGTGCGATCATCGCAGCCATCCGTTCGGTCTCAGACAAGATAATTTCCAAATCTTGACATGCTTGAGGATTAAGTCCACCTTCCTGTCGCAGCAAGAAAAGGGCATTTTGAATGGCTTGCAGCGGATTGTTCAACTCGTGGGAGACCGACGCTAACAAACGCCCCATGATTATCAATCTCTCATTTTTGATCAACTCCATGCGCATGGCTTTTTCTTGCTCGAGAGCGCTTTGTAAATCAGCATACAGATTTGCTTTCTCCCAAGCCATGGCCAGCTGATCGGCTACACTACTGACCACGTGCAAATCATGCTCATGGAACGCGCCTGGTGCCGGCAATTGAACGTCGAGGACACCGATGATCTTGCCTTTGATGTTGATAGGCACCGCTAATTCGGCTTTTGTAGAGGGACAGAGAGGGTTTCGGTAAAAGAAAGTCACTTGATCTACATTATTTGTCATAAAGGCCTGCCCTGTTTGGGCAACATGTCCCACAATCCCCGTTCCAGCGGAGAGACGATGCTCTCGTTCTTTGAGTTTATTCCCAATCTGACCGGTGCCCTCTTGCAATACAAGGTCGCCACTCTCCTTGTCAATGGCATAAATTTGTACGTAGTAATAGCCAAAATTCTTTTGCAGCAGATCAACCACCTGCTTCATCACCTCACTTGGTTCAATGGAACCAATCAATACCTGGTTGATCCGGTAGAGAGCCTCTATTTCCCTTACACTTTGGCGAGTAGAGTCTAACAAGCGTGCATTTTCGATAGCAATAGCTGCCTGGGTACTCAATCTTTGCAACAACCGCTCATCATTGCGAGAAAATTCTAATATCCGATTGCTCTGTACACTGATTGTGCCAAGAGGCTTGTCAGCGCTATAAATGGGCGCTACCAGCAAAGAGCGGTAGGTAGGCGGTTCAGAAGGAGTGACAAAGCGCGCATCGGTTGTAATATCGGCAATGTTGATGATCTGTCCGCTGGCAATGGCCTGGCCAGCGGCGCCTTCTCCCAGGCGCATGTTGGTTCGGGCAGGTTGCGGTGAATCGAAACCGGCTACGGCTTGGGGAACCAAAACTTGCCCCTCCTCGTCCACCAAGTGAATGACTGTTTGCTCCGAGCCGGAAATCAGCGTTTTCGCCGAGTTGACAATGTTTTGCAACACCGTCTGCAAACTAATCCTTTCGGTTTCACTCAGGGTGCGTTCGATCTCAGCCAGTGCATCGGCTTCCTTGAGGCGGGCCTGGAGTTCCTCTCTTTGCAGAATGCTCCATAGGGCCAGGCAGATGTTCTGGCCAGCCTGCTCGGCACGGCTGACATCTTCTTCCGTGAAAGAATGGGGGGCGTCGAAGCAAACAACCGCCACTCCAAAGGTATATTCTTGAGCGATGATAGGAATGCCCAGCGCAGACCGTGCCTTCGAACAATGGGACATTTCAATCGGCGCGACGACATAATGAGAATTGGCCGTATCGTCTATCGGCAGGGCATGACCGCTTTGCATCACCGTCTCGACCACGCTCGCTGGATTGGGCAGCAAGGACAATCCTATGACAGGTTCTTCTAAGGGGAAAGTGGTGGCGACGAGGATATGCTGTCCATGCTCGGCATCCCACTTCGTCAGATAGGCAAAATCGGCTTCGAACAAGTTGGCCACGTGATTGACCAGGAGAGCATACCTCTCTTGCGGGTTCCGACTGGCCAGAATGGACTGGGTGATCATATTGGACAAGGCAAAATAGCGTTCGCGCGAACGCAGCGTTTTTTCGATACGCAACGTATCGTCTCCCCATTTTCGCAAAGTGCCGGTAATGGCACCAACGAACAAAAGGAGAAGCAGCCCCGGTATCGCTTCACGACCGACCTGCGAAATCGGACCATATGCATTGATCCATAACAAGAAAATCGTCAAGGGAATAGCAATCAAAGCAGACAGGACGCCGCCAGGCAACCCCCAAAACCATCCAGCCGCAATCACTGGCAGCGCAATCAACGGTGTGCCAGCCACCCCAAAGGCCGTCAAAATGACCTTGAAGGACCAAATGTACACCACCGCCAACCCGATCACAATTCCCCATTTCAGGCGGCGTGATTTGGTGAAGAGGAATAAGCGCTTCTGCGTTTTCATAAGCCGGTTATAACGCACAATTCAATTGTAGCATCTTTGGGGGCGAGATGGGATATTCCAAACAAAGATGACCTGGGAGAAGACAGGTCATCTTTGGGGAGGGGAGTGAAATTGTAAATTTTCTTATAGAGATCTCCTTTTGTGGCAAGGATGGTGTTAGGGTGTTGTGAGATTGGGATAAGCGTGTGGTCTTATAGGCAACTCCTTTCTCTAAATGGGGTGAGCACTTTTTCTTGCCATCGACTCAGGAGGGGCTGCTCTGGGTACCGCGTCCCTGATGTCGGGAGGCTCAATCACCGGCCAGCGGGAGATTGTGGTAGTCTTCTTTGGTAGTTCTGCTTGGATTACAGGCACTATTCATCCGCTGGAGCATGATTTGGCGGTCGAGAATTTCGCGTTGACGGGCCTGGATGCGCATCTGTTCGTAGCCGTTGGGCGAGTGGTGGGACCGGGCGGCGGAAGGGACCTGGCGGAGGGGCTGCTTTGGGGAGGCGACTGGCGCGGGCGGCTGGATGCGAACCAGGACAAAGCGGGTGCCGATGAGGATAATTGCTACGCCAGCCGTGCCGCTCAAAATCAACAGGACGTTGATGCGAACCAGGACAAAGCGGGTGCCGATGAGGATAATTGCTACGCCAGCCGTGCCGCTCAAAATCAACAGGACGTTCAGGAACATTTGCTGAGCGTCCAACTTGATGCGCAGGCTTTCCTGGTAGTAAGCCTGGTCAGCGGCGATGCGGGCCAGTTCGTCCTGGTAGCGGGCTTCTTCCAATCCCATGTCATGGCGAATTTTGGCAATCTCGGCTTCTGTTTTGGCGGCGGCAAGTTGTTCTTCCAGTTGATTCATGGCATCCAGGTGGCGGGTCTCGGCTTCGATTTGCCCGGCTTTGGCCTGGCTGGTGTGGGGATTGACAAGATCGGTCTGGGAGGCGAAAAGGCCAATTGCTGCTCCTGCAATCAGCAGGATGATTAACACACTTACGCTCATCGAATTGAATATGGTCATGGCACACTCTCCTTATCACTACTGAGTTCGGCGGTTTGGCTAGCTGGATGAAATGCTATGCTGTTTCCGAACCTACTCTAACTATAACGACCTCACCTGTCACGGCAAATAGGGACATCTGACTATCCCCTTAAAATCACCAATGGCTTGCTATCGAATCGAAAACGGGAAGGTGATTTTCCCTTCCCGTTTCCTGTCAAATGCCTGTCATGTGCCTACAAATAACCGTTCACCTTGAGCAGACGCAGTCCCTCCAGGCGCAATGCCTCAGGCAAGAGAGTTTTGTAGATGCGACAATTCGGGCTGGGAGCGTCCCATCTCCCGCGAGCGCGATAGGTCTCCAGCGGACAGCCGCCAGAGCAAACGTAGCGCCAGATACACTCGCGACAGGCTGCCTTCTGCTCAACGGCCAGGTTGCGAATAGCGCCCTCTTGCACGAGAGAGAGCAGGTCGTTTGTCTCTCGTCGGACACCTTGTTCGAGCAACATCTGACATTGCGCAATGGCCCCCTCATGGGTCACGACCAGATAGGACGATCCGACGCCGCAAGTGTGAAGATGTGCGCCGAACTGCACACGATCGAGCAGACCGTTGAGGAAGGGGCGCTCTGGCAGCATGTCCTCATAGACCTGGTAGGCGGCCCGCATCCCCTCCAGCAGGGCATTTTCTTCGGCAGCCAGTTCCTCGGCAGAATCGGCCTTCTGGCGGTAGAAGTTCAAACTGACGGGCAATCCTCGTTCCAGCGCCCAGCGCACTGCCTCGGCAACCCCAGCCGCGTTTTGGCGGGTGATGGTAATGGTGATGTTCGGGATCACCCCTTGCGGCAAGAGCACATCGTCAATGGTGTGGCTGACCCGGGCAAATGATCCTTTGCCGCCTCGATCGAAGCGCAAGCGGTCGTGGACTTCCCCGATGCCGTCCAGCGAAATCATCAGACGAATGCCGTTGGTTTTCAGCCAGGCTGCCTGCTCTGCTCGCAGGCGGGTGCCGTTGGTCAGCACCACCTGGTCGAGGGCCAGGCCGCTTTCTGTTGATAGTTCACGGGCGCGCTCGGCCAATCTCTCGATAAGGTCGAAATGCAGCGT
>Ga0209162_1004330_pt1 | contig 10704 bp, 8 predicted proteins | sample YNPNPMetaG_FD_187121 | JGI IMG/M metagenome (GOLD analysis project Ga0209162, IMG submission 187121) | Anoxygenic and chlorotrophic microbial mat microbial communities from Yellowstone National Park, USA - YNP NP MetaG (SPAdes) (version 2) ...
GCGTACCTGCGTTCGCTCCCTCGACCCCCCATCCTTCACCGACCGGTGGGGGAGCGCATCGGCAGCTTCGTGGAGGTGGTGGAGGGCTGGAGCGAGCAGCAAGCGATCGCCGAGGCCCGCCGCTGCATCGAGTGCGGTACCTGCAACGAGTGCTCCAACTGCCTCTACTTCTGCCCGGATGTGGCGATCCACCGGGCGGACGGGGGGTTCGTGGTGGATCGCGAGCACTGCAAAGGGTGTGGCATTTGCGTGGAGGAGTGTCCCCGGGACGCCCTCACCTTGCGGGAGGTGGTGCGATGAAAAAGCTGCTAAAAGGCAACAGCGCGGTAGCTTACGGGGTGAAGCTGGCCCGGGCCGAGGTAATCGCTGCCTACCCCATCACCCCCCAAACCTCCATCATCGAGGATCTGGCAGCGTTCGTGGCAAAAGGGGAGCTGCAAGCCACCTTCGTGAAGGTGGAGTCGGAGCATTCTGCTTTGGCGGCGTGCATCGGCGCCGCCTCGGCCGGTGCCCGGGTCTTCACCGCCACCTCCGCCCAGGGGCTCGCGTTGATGCACGAGCTGATCCACTGGGCCGCCGGAGCCCGGCTGCCCATCGTGCTGGCGGACGTGAACCGCGCCATGGCGCCGGGGTGGTCCATCTGGACCGACCAGAACGACACGCTTTCCCAGCGGGACACCGGGTGGATGCAGCTTTACTGCGCCTCCTCCCAGGAGGTGGTGGATTCGGTGGTTCAAGCCTACAAGGTGGCGGAAAAGGTGCTGCTGCCGGTGATGATCGTGCTGGACGCGTTTTTCCTCTCCCACACCCACGAGGTGGTGGACGTGCCGGAGCAAACGCTGGTGGACCGGTTCCTCCCCCCCTTGGACTTGCCGCTGCGCTTGGACGTGGAGCGTCCCGGTGCCTTCGGCAACCTGGTGTTCCCCGACCGGTACATGGAGTTCCGCTACAAGATCGAGCTGGCCCATCGGGAAGCGCTGGAGGTGTGGCGGGAGGTAGACCGGGAGTGGGGGGAGCTGGTGGGGCGCTCCTACGGCCTGTTGGAGGCTTACCGCCTGGAGGATGCCGAAACCGTGTTGCTCACCGCTGGGACCCCTGCCTCCACCGGCAAGGTGGCGGTGGACCAGCTGCGGCAGGAGGGGATCCCTGCGGGGCTCGTGCGGCTCCGCCTGTTCCGCCCGTTCCCGGCGGCGGAGCTGGAGCGGCTGCTTTCCGGTTTGCGGCGGGTGGTGGTGCTGGATCGCAACTGCTCCTACGGTCACCACGGGATCTTCCACCAGGAGGTGAAGTCTGCCCTCTACGAGCTGCCCGAGCGGCGGCGCCCCCAGGTGCTCGGGGTGGTGGCCGGGTTGGGGGGAAGGGACATCACCGTGGCCGACTTGGCGGCGATCCTCCGGCAGGCGCATCGCGGCGAGCTGGCGGCCCCGGTCACCTGGTGGAACGTGCTGCAGCCGGAAGAGGAAGCCGTGGCTTTGGCCGTGGCCAAGTGAGGTGCCTATGAGCACGAACGCAACGCTTTACGACCCGAAAAACCTCCACCTCCCCGACCAGGAGCTGCTCCGCTCGGGCCACCTCGCCTGCCCCGGGTGTGGCGCGGCGCTGGGCATGCGCTTGGCGCTGAAGGCTCTGGGCCCCAAGACCATCGTGGTGATCCCCGCCTGTTGCTGGGCGGTGATCAACGGGCCGTACCCGTTCCACGCGCTGGGGGTGCCGGTGCTCCAGGTGGCGTTCGAGACCGCGGCAGTTTCCGCCGCTGGCATCCGGGCAGCGCTGCACATGAAGGGGCGGGACGATGTGGCGGTGCTCGCCTGGGCGGGGGACGGGGGCACCTTCGACATCGGTTTCCAGTCGCTTTCCGGGGCGGTGGAGCGCAACGAGGACATCATTTACGTTTGCTACGACAACGAGGCCTACATGAACACCGGCATCCAGCGCTCCTCCGCCACCCCCTTCGGCGCTTGGACCACCACCACCCCGGAGCCCGACACCAAGCCCGAGCCCAAGAAGAACATCGTGGAAATCCTCGCGGAGCACCGCATCCCCTACGCCGCCACCGCCTCCATCGCGTTCCCCGAGGACTTCGTGCGCAAGCTGCAAAAGGCCCGGTCCATCAGGGGGGCCAAGTTCATCCACCTGTGGATCTCCTGCCCGGCGGGGCACAAGTCCGAGGAGCGGCTTTCGGTGAAGATTGCCCGCCTGGCTGTGGAAACCGGGGTCTTTCCGCTCTACGAGGTGGAGCACGGCACGCGGTACACCATCAACCACGAGCCTAGCTTCCTGGACGTGACCCACTACCTGGAGCTCCAAGGCCGCTTCCGCCACCTCACCCCGGAGCAAATCGAGTTCATCCGCCAATCCATCCGCTGGGAGTGGCAGAGGCTGCGGGCCAAGGTGGCCATGGGGGAGAGCTTGCCGGAGCCTCCGGTGCCTCCTGCGTCTCACCCTCGCCCCAGCTGAGCACGCCCCACACAGCGGGACGGCTTCGGGAAAGAGCGTTCTCCTGGAGGGTCGAAAACCAGGAGCGAGCGCTTGCCCCCCGGGGAGGCTAGACCGCGGAGCTTGCCGCCGGGGCGGCCAGCACGCCGCGGCAGAGCAGGTAAACCCCCAGCTCGGCGGCCCGGCGACGAGCTTGCTCCCTGATGGTTTCCCCGGCCACCACCGGCAACACCTCGGCGTGCAGCGCCTTGGCCAATAGCGCCGCCCGGCGGGCAGCCCGCTCCACGTCATCCTCGTCCACCACCCAGGAAACCTCGGCTAAGGCGTAAACGCGGCCATCGGGACGGCCCGCCCGGCGGCCGGAAAACACCACGTCGGCGGCGAGGATCTCGTCCACCTCTGCCGGCTCCAAGGTGCCCGCCCGCTCCTGCTCGTCCAGAAGCTCCGCGAGTGTTTCCCTGGAAAAAACCCGGATGCCCCGCAGCAGCTTGCCGAAGTAAGCTTGGGTGTACTCCCGATGCCGGTACTCCAGCTGCCAACCCCGGAGCTGGTCGGTGTAGCCAGTGAGTCTGGCCACGTCGGCGCTGAGCTGATCCAGGTGGCGCTGGGTTTCCGCTTGAGCGGCGCGCAGCTCGCGGATTTCCGCTTGCGTGGTTTCTACGAGAGCGCTCAGCTTGGCCAGGCGCTCCCGGTCTTCCGCTCCGGTGGCCCGCAGCTGCATGATCAGCTCGCGGTCTTGCGCCTGGGCGGCGCGCAGCTCCTGGATTTGCGCTTGGGTGGTTTCCACCATGGCCTGCAGCTTGGCCAGTTGCTCGCGGTCCTCCGCTTGGGCGGCGCGCAGCTGCATGACCAGCTCGCGGTCTTGCGCCTGGGCGGCGCGCAGCTCCTGGATCTGTGCTTGGGTGGTTTCCACCATGGCCTGCAGCTTGGCCAGTTGCTCGCGGTCCTCCGCTTGGGCGGCGCGCAGCTGCATGATCAGCTCACGGTCTTGCGCCTGGGCGGCGCGCAGCTCCTGGATTTGCGCTTGGGTGGTTTCCACCATGGCCCGCAGCTGCCGCAGCCCCTCCCGGTCCTCGGCCACGCGGGCGGTGAGCGCTTGGAGCTGCTCCTGGGTCCGGGCTATGGCTTCCAGCACCCGGGAGAGCTGATCCCGCAGCTCCCGCACCACCGCTGGAAGCTCCAGGAGCTCCTCGCTGAGCACCAGGCGGCGCAGCTCCGCCCGCCACTCCGGGTGCTCCTCCAGAGCCTTCAGCAGGTCGTACCAGGAAAGCGCGGTGGCCATCGCGGAAAAGTCTAGCACGAAAAGCGCTGCTACCATTGCGCCATGCGTGCAGGACGGCCTTTACCCCGAGGGGAAGCGACACGCAAGCTGGTACACGCCAGCATGGGTTTTTTCGCGCTGCTTCTTCCGTACCTCACCTGGTGGCAAGCGGCGGGGTGCGCGGTGGCTGCGTTCCTCTTCAACTGGCTGGCCTTGCCGGGGCTTCTGGGGCACCGCTTCCGCACTGCTCGGGAGGGGAGCGGGGACGTGGGGGTGCTGCTCTACCCGCTGGTGGTGCTGGTGCTGATCGTCGCCTTCCGCCACCGTCTGGAGCTGGCGGCGTTCGGTTGGGGGGTGTTGGCGTTCGGGGATGCCCTGGCGGGCGTGGTGGGGCAAAAGTGGGGCACCCACCCCTTGCCCTGGAACCCCAGCAAAACCTGGGAAGGCTTCTGGGCGTTTACCTTCGGCAGCGTGGCGGGGGGCACGGTACTTGCCCTGTGGTACCTGGCGGTGCGGGAGCCGGAAGCTCGCAGCTTCCAAGCGCTTTTGGGAGGGGTGGCGATGTGGGCCGCTTGGGCGCTGGTGCCCGCGCTCTTCGCTGCGCTGTTGGAAAGCCTCCCCTGCGGGCTCGACGACAACGTGCTGCCGCCGCTGGCGGTACCGGTGCTGGGCTTTCTTGGCAGCGAAGGGGAACCGTTGGCCTTCGCCGATCTGGGACTTGCAGCGGTGGTGAACACCGCCTGTGCGGTGCTGGCCTTGGCCACCCGCACCCTCTCCCCGGGTGGGGTGGCTGTGGCTTGGGTGCTGGGGGTGGCCACCTGGGCAGCCGCAGGCTGGCAAGGTTTCGCGCTGCTTTTGGCCTTCCTGCTAGCGGGGCTGGGCGCCACTTTTTTGGGGTACGGCCGCAAACGGCGCCGGGGGGTGGCGGAGCGGCACGGTGGGCGGCGGGGGGCCGTGGAGGTGTTCGCCAAGGGCGGTGTGCTGCTGGTGCTGGCCCTGGAGGGTTGGGGGGCGCGGCTGTCCGAAGGGGGGTTGGTCAGCTGGGCTGCGGCAGCTGTGCTTGCCGCCGCCTGGGCGGACACCTGGGCCAGCGAGCTCGGGGGGCTTTGGGGCAGGAAGGTGTGGCTGCTCCCGGATCTCCAGCCGGCGGCCCCGGGTACCCCCGGTGGCGTTTCCCTTCCGGGGCTTTTGGCGGCAGCTTCGGGCGCGCTGGCGTGTTGCGGGGTGGCGGTTGCCCTGCACTTGTTGCCGGGGCAGCTATGGGCGGGAGCGGTGGCGGGAAGCGCGCTCTTTGCCACGCTGGTGGAAAGCTGGCTGGGGCGCTCCCCCGAGGCAAGCCACGCGGGTCGCAACCTGGCGGTGACGCTCTTGCCGTTGGTGCTTTTGGTGGCGCTTTCGGGGGGCAAGCTGTGACCTGGCGGGACATCCGCGATCTGGCCAGGCCGTTCACGCTCATTCCGCCGGCCCTGGGCATCGTCTCCGGCGCGCTTTGCGCCTTCGGCTCCGCCCACAACCCCGACCCGGCGAGGCAGTGGTCGTTGTCGCTTTTGCTCACGGTGCTCCTCGGAGCGGTGTGCGCCGCGGCGCTCAACGCTGCCTCCAACGTGCTGAACCAAATTGCCGATCTCCAGGCGGACCGGATCAACAAGCCCACCAGGCCGCTTCCGGCGGGGCGGGTGCAGCTCGTGCAAGCGTGGCGGCTCGCTTGGGTGCTCTACGCCTTGGGAGTGCTTCCCGCCTGGCTGCTGGTTCCGTACCCCTACGCGAGCTTTTCGCAAAAGCTTGCGGCGCCGCTTGCGGAGCACGGGGTGTTTTTTCTCTACCTGGGGGCTGCGGTGGCCACGTGGGTGTACTCCTTGCCCCAGCTGGGCCGCACCAAGCGCTTCGGCATCTGGGCCAACGTCACCATCGCGGTGCCCCGGGGGGTGTGGCTGAAGGTGGCGGGGTGGGGGACTGTAGCCTCGGTGTGGGAGGAGGAAGCTTGGTGGATAGGCCTGATTTTCGGGCTTTTCCTCCTGGGAGCCGCCAGCACCAAAGATTTTTCCGATATGGCCGGGGATCGGGCCAGTGGGGTCTTCACCTTGCCCGTGAAGTACGGCGAGAGGAAAGCCGCCTGGCTCATCGCGCCTTCCTTCGTGCTCCCTTGGCTCCTCATCCCCTTGGGGTTGCGGGTGCGGGTGGGGGAGGTGGCGCTGCTTTCCGGCAACCCGCTTCTCCTGCACCTTTTGGCAGCGGTGCTCTTCCTCTGGGGGCTTTACACCTGCAGGCTGCTCCTCCGGGATCCGGAGGCGCTTTCCCGCACCGAAAACCACCCCTCCTGGACCCACATGTACCTCATGATGATGACCGCCCAGGTGGGCTTCGCCTTGGCGTACTTGGTTTAGAAGCGCGTGTATCGGTCGAGCGCCTCGGGGAAAGCGGGGATCAGGGGAGCGGCTTGCCCTCCCAGCGCAAAGCCAGGGTTACCCAGCGGCCCGGGAGCGGCACACCGGGGATCTCCTGGATTTTTCGGTCCAGGAGGTTGTCTGCGGAAAGCTGCCACTCCAAGCCTGCCACCATGCGGTAGCGCATGCTGAGCTCGAGCAGCGCGAAGCCTCCTGCCTTTTGTGGCTTGCGGTAGCTCAACGCTGGGGAGAGGGCGATTTTGCCCCACTGCCAGAACGCGTGCACTGCCGCCTCCCAGCGGGGATGGGTGAGGGCGTAGGCCGAGCGCCGGGGATCCACTTGGATTTCCGAGGAAAGCCAGCAGCCCGAAAAGACCAGCGGTAAAGGGCCAGCGTTGCGCCGCGCTTCCAGCTCGATCCCCCGGGTGTCGGCACGGGCATAGTTGGTGGCCGCGAAAACGCCGCTGTCCTGCCGCACCCAATCCACCAAGTCCCGAGCGCGCCGCTGGAAGATCCCTACCTGCCACGACCAATCCTCATCCCAAAAGCGGTACGCCAGCTCCACGGACTTGGCTCGTTCCGGGGCAAGGTTCGGGTTGCCCACGGAGGCGGGGGAGACGTAGTACAGCTCGGTGAAGGAAGGCAGCCGAAACGCTTCGCCGTAGGTGGCAGCGAGGGCGCTCCGCGAGGAGAGGGCGAGCTCCACCGATGCCCCGGGGGAGAAGACACGGGCGCCGCCGCCGTGCCAGTCCTGGCGCAGCTGCAGCAGCGCCTTGAGGGGCCCGAAGCTCTTGCCAGCCTCGGCGAAGCTGCCGAAGCGCTCCCGCTGGTGGTTCCCCAGCCGGGTGGAGGCGAGGAGCTCCCGCTGGGCGTCCACCCCCACGCTCCAGTGCCATCCCCGGTGCTCCCCAGCGAGCTCCACCTGGGCAAACGCTTGCCTGGTGCGATGGCGGTTGCGGTACCACCCCGGCCGGGTTTTGTCCAGCACGTACACGTCCCGGTGCTGCCGAGCGCCAGCCCGGAGGTGCAGCGAAGCCGAGGGCGCGAGGTCTCGCCCCGCATCCACGACCAGCGAAGCCGCGGCAGTGCGTTCCCGCTGGTTGGGAAAGCGAGTGGAGTAAAACGACCAGGCGCCGAACTGCTTTCCCTCCGCCGCCAGCAGCGCATCGAGGTTCCATCGCTGGAACGCCTGACGCCAAACCAAGCTCCCTCGGTTGATGGCAAAATCCGTGTCCTTTCGGAAGCCAGCGGAGACGGCTCGCTCGGCAACCAGGGACAGGCCCTGGGATAGGGGCAAGCTCAGAGTGCTGTGCCAGAGCCGATGCTCACCCGCCTCCAGCTGCGCCCGAGCGGTTTCCGCCGGCACCGTGGTCACCGCCACCACACCACCCACGGCGGAGCTACCCCAAACCGCCGAACTCGGCCCCAGCAGCACCTCCACCCGCTCCAGAGCCCACAGCGGAATACCCAGGTCCAGGTGGAAGTGCCCGGTTTGCGGGTCGTTCATCGGCACCCCGTTCACCACCACCAGCACCCCCTCGAAGGTGGCGCCGCGAAGCGCTAAGTCGGGCTGCACCCCCCACGCGCCGCGGCGGGCGAGCCCTAGCGGAAGCAACCGCAGGAGCTCGGCCAGGTCCCGGGCTGGGAGCTTGGCCAGCTGGTCCTTTTCCAGCACCAGTACGCGCCGCAAGGGGGGTATGGGCAAGCGGCTGGCAGTGACCAGCACCGATTCTTGGAACTGTGCTACCGCCTGGGAGGCGATCGCCGATGCAACGAAAAGGCCGGCTGCAACCGTTGCCAAGCGCATGGGGGTGGATTTTGCAGCAGGTCCCGGGTCGCGTCAACGCCTCAGGTTTTCGAGGTGGGGCTTGGCTGGAGCTCGTCCTGTTCCAACAAGCCGTGCTGGCGCATCCAGGCATCGTTGAAGATCGTGCTCGCATAGCGGAAGGCGCTGTCGGGGAACACCGTGACCACGCGGCTGCCCGGGGGAAAGGCCGGAGCCAGGCGGAGGATCGCTGCCAGCACCGCGCCGCTGGAACCCCCGGCCATGATGCCCTCCTCCCGCACCAGCCGTCGGGTGGTGAGAAACGCCTCCCGGTCGCTCACCTGGACCACGTCGTCCAGCGGCGCGAAATCCGCGGTGCCGATGATGAACTCGTCCCCCAGGCCTTCGATGAGGTAGCGCTTGGGCTCGGGGCGCCGGCCGGTGCGGAAGTACTCGGCGAACACCGACCCTTCGGGTTCCACCGCGATCACCTTGATGTTCGGGTCCTGCTCTTTGAGGTACCGGCCTGCGCCGGAGACCGTGCCTCCTGTGCCCATGCCAGCGATGAAGTAATCGAGGCGTCCCTCCATCTGCTGCCAGATCTCGGGGCCGGTGGTGGCATAGTGCGCCTCGTTGTTTTCCCGGTTGTTGTGCTGATCGGGAAAGTAGCAACCGGCAAGCTCCGCGGCTAGGCGCCCAGCTTTGTTGTTGTAGCTTTCGGGATGCTCGGGGGGGAGCGAGGCGTCCACGAACTCCAGCTCCACCCCCAGCGCTCGCAGCAGCGCGAGCTTTTCCGGGCTGGTGGTGTTCCGCACCACCACCCGGAGGCGGTAGCCTTTTTGAATCGCCACCAGCGCCAACCCCAGGGCGGTGTTGCCGGAAGAAGCCTCGAGGATCAAGCCGCCAGGAGCCAGGAGCCCTCGCTGCTCGGCCTTTTCGATCATGTACCGGGCGATGCGATCCTTCACGCTCCCCATGGGGTTGAGGAACTCCAGCTTGGCCCACACCTCCACGGGGAGATGACCCACCACCCGGCGCAAACGCACCAGCGGCGTCCAGCCGATGGCGTCCAACACGCTTTCGAAGACGTGAAGCCCGCGCATCGTCCCCCCGTGGCGAGGTTACACGCGCTCGAGGGCTTGGTCCAGATCCGCCAGGAGATCCTCGAGGTCCTCGATCCCCACGGCCAAGCGCACCAGGCCGTCGGTGATGCCGGCTTGAAGCCGCTCCTTTCGGGAGAGCGAGGCGTGGGTCATGGAGGCCGGGTGCTCGATGAGCGTCTCCACGCCTCCCAACGACACCGCTAGCGTGGCAAGGCGCACGCTGTTCATGAGCTTTTTCCCTGCCGCAAGGCCCCCCTTCAGCTCGAAGGAAAGCACGCACCCGGGCCCGGCCATCTGCCGCTTCCCCAGCTCGTACTGGGGATGGGAAGGCAGCCCTACGTAGCGCACCCACGCCACCTTGGGGTGGGATTCCAGGTAACGGGCAATGGCCATGGCGTTTTCCTGGGCCCTCGCCACCCGCAAACCCAGGGTCTTGATCCCCCGGAGCACGAGAAACGCCTGGTGCGGGTCCATGTTGCACCCCAAAAGCGTCATGGTTTTGCGCAGCGCCCCGGCCAGCTCCTTGTCCCGGGTGACCAGGATCCCGCCAATCACGTCCGCGTGGCCGTTGAGGAACTTGCTCACGGAGTGCAGCGATATGTCCGCACCGAGGTCCAAGGGTTTCTGCAGGAAGGGGCTGGCGAAGGTGTTGTCCACCACCAACAAAGCTCCGTGCTCGTGGGCCAGCGCCGCGGTGGCAGCGATGTCCGTGAGCGTCATGGCCGGGTTCGATGGGGACTCCACGTAAACCAGGCGGGTATTGGGGCGGAGCGTCCGGGCCACGTTGGCTGGATCCGAGGTGTCCACCCAGGTGGACTCCACCCCGAAGCGAGCCAAGTGCTTTTCACCGAGCACCCGGCTGGGGCCGTAAAGCGAAGCTGTCCCCACCATGTGCTGCCCCTGGCCCAGAAGCGTCAGGAACACGGTGCTCACCGCGCCCATCCCCGAAGCGGTGGCGACGGCGTACTCGCCGTTTTCCAGCGCCGCCACGTTTTCTTCCAGGGCGCGAATCGTTGGGTTGCCTAGCCGCGTGTAGATGAAACCCGCTTCGCGCCCCTCGAACCTTGCCGCGCCGGTATCGGCATCGGGGAACGCGAAGGTGGAGGTCTGGTAGATCGGGACCGTGACAGCTCCTGTCCAGTCCGGCTCCTGGCCAGCGTGCACCATTTTGGTGAAGAACCCGCCCTGCTTGCCCATGAAGCCTCCCGTTTGTTGCCTTCATGTTGCTGTGAGCCATGCTGCGTCACAGCACGGCAAAGGACGATACCGCAAGGCCCGGGTTTTGTCCAGGTTGGACGGAGCACTAGACCCCGGGGGGCGGCTCTTCTTCCACGGGCTCGAGTTCCGGCAGCGGCGGGGCGAGGGTGCCGGGCCCCAGGTGCACCTCCAGGAAGCCGTCGGCGAGCCGCACGTCCTCCACGGTCAGATCCACGCCGGCGGGGAGCAGCCGCCGCATGTCCAGCACCAACACCCGATCCCGGGGATCCCATGTGGCCTCGAGGGGAAGCCTCCGGAAAAGCATGCCCAAGACAACCGAGGGGACGCCGATGCCCAAAGGGCCGCGGAGGGAGACCAGGCGGCAGCCCAAAAATCCAGCTCGAAAGCGCAGCTCCTCCACCTCCAGCGCCGCGTGGATCCGCACCCCGGCCACCCGCAAGAGCAAATCGAGGGCGAGGCGGTCTTGCTGCCCGGAAAGCGCCAGGTCCTCAAGCTGGGGTGCCTTCGCCGCAGCCATTCGCCGGGCAAAGGTGAGCA
>Ga0209162_1004333_pt1 | contig 10702 bp, 4 predicted proteins | sample YNPNPMetaG_FD_187121 | JGI IMG/M metagenome (GOLD analysis project Ga0209162, IMG submission 187121) | Anoxygenic and chlorotrophic microbial mat microbial communities from Yellowstone National Park, USA - YNP NP MetaG (SPAdes) (version 2) ...
TAAACACGCGCGGAATCGCCCCTCCCTGCGGCGACCGAAATGAATGTCGGTCTACGCTCTGCCGGAAACGGGCGTTTTGCGCGACACGGCAGACCTGGACAAGGGGCAACGTATCGGAGAGCTGCGATAAACACGCGCGGAATCGCCCCTCCCTGCGGCGACCGAAATGAATGTCGGTCTACGCTCTGCCGGAAACGGGCGTTTTGCGCGACACGGCAGACCCGGGCAAGGGGCAACGTATCGGAGAACTGCGATAAACACGCGCGGAATCGCCCCTCCCTGCGGCGACCGAAATGAATTTCGGTCTACCCTCCGCCAGCGGAACGCGAACTCCAACGGTGACCCTCTTGACCATCGCCTATCGGCTATCGGCTATCGCCTATCGGCTATATGACCAGCTCCTTGCTGAAACAGGCGACAGAGCCACCCACATTATACCCGCTCGATGATCGTCGCGTTTGCCATGCCGCCCCCCTCGCAGATGGCGATCAGTCCGTAGCGCCCGCCGCGCCGCTCCAGTTCGTGCAGCAGCGTCGCCATGATCCGCGCGCCGGTTGCGCCCAGCGGGTGACCAAGCGCAATTGCGCCGCCATTGATATTGACCCGCTCCCACGGTGCGCCGATCTCTTTCTGCCACGCCAGCACGACCGGCGCAAACGCCTCGTTGACCTCGAACAGGTCGATGTCGTTCACGTGAAGACCGGCGCGCTCCAGCACGCGCCGCGTCGCCGGGATGGGTCCGGTCAGCATGGTGACCGGATCGACGCCGACGACGGCGAAGGAGACGAACCGCGCTCGCGGACGCAGCCCCAACGCCTGAGCGGCGGATGGCGATGCGATCAGCATTGCGGCGGCGCCGTCCGAAATCTGGCTGGCGTTGCCGGCGGTGATCAGTTCCAGGTCGGGAAAGGCGGGTTTGAGCGCGGCCAGTTGATCTGCCGATGTATCGGGACGGATGCCTTCATCGGCTTCGAAGTGCGTGCCGTCGGTCAACGATACCGGGATGATCTCGGCGGTGAAACGCCCGACAGCGCGCGCTTCAGCAGCCAGGCGATGACTGCGCAGGCTGTAGCGGTCGAGATCTTCGCGGGTGAAATGCCATTCGCGCGCGATCCACTCCGCGCCGCGCGCCTGATCGAACCATCCGCGCTCTAATCCGTAGCGGGTTGCCAGCCCCGGACTGAGTGGCGTTCCAGGACCGACCATGATCGAGGCGCCGATCGGTACGCGGGTCATTGACTCGACGCCTGCGGCGATCACCAGGTCGTACACGCCTGCCATAACCCCCTGAGCAGCGAAATGGATCGCCTGTAAACTCGATCCACACTGCCGGTCGATTGTGGTCGCCGGAACTGATTCGGGCAGACCGGCGGCAAGCCAGGCGTTGCGCGCGATATTGGCAGCCTGTTCACCCGACTGACCAACACAACCGGCGATCACGTCGTCGATGGCGATGGGATCGACGCCGGTGCGCGCCAGCAGCGCTGCGATGTGCTGTCCCAGCAGATCGACCGGGTGCATGTCGCGCAACGCTTTGCCGCGCTTCCCGATCGGCGTGCGCACGGCATCGATGATTAAGGCTTCCGGCATGGCTCTTCCCCCTTATTGCTGAGCATACACCGGCGTGCACCAGGCGCGATACGTCGGCGCCTGACCACGCACCACCGCACGGTACAATTCCACCAGACGCGCGGTGATGCTGCCAACCTCACCGTTCCCGACCGGTCGCCGGTCGATCTCGATAATCGGTTTGACTTCGGCGCCGGTGCCGCAGAAAAATGCTTCTTCGGCGACGTACAGTTCGGTGCGGTCAATCGGTCGTTCGATCACCTGCACCCCCAACTCCGCCTGCGCCAGTTCCGCGACGACCCGGCGGGTAATCCCTTCCAGAATGTCGCTGGTGATCGGCGGGGTGACAAGTGCGCCATGACGCACAATATACAGGTTCGCCGCGCTTGCTTCCGATACCTGCCCATCGCTGCCGAGCACAATCGCTTCGTCATAACCGTTGAGCAGCGCCTCGGTCTTCGCCAGCGCCGAATTGACGTATCCGCCGGACACCTTCGCCCGCGATGGCATGATGTTGTCTTCGATCCGGCGCCACGAAGAGACGCAGGCGCGCACCGCCGATCCGGGAATGTACTGTCCGAAGGGCACGGCATAGAGCGCGAATGCGTCAGTCATGTTGTTGAGGCGAACGGCAATCGTGTGATCACTTTTGAAGACCAGCGGACGGATGTAGACATCCTCACGAAACCCCTCGCGTCGCAGGAGTTCGACGGTCAGATTGCACAGGTCATCGACGCTGTACGGCAGTTCCATGAACATAATTGCGCATGAACGCTTCAGGCGCTCCATATGTTCGCGCAGATGAAACACGTAGAGTTGCGCGTCGTCCGCATTCCAGTAGGCGCGAATGCCTTCGAACACGCCAAGACCATAGTTCAGCGCAGCCGTCATCACGCTGACCTGCGCCTGCTCGATTGGAACAAATTCGCCGTTGAAGAAAGCAAAGCGGTTGGCGCTCATGGATAACACCTCGGATGGGATGATGAATGGCGGATCGGCAATGGTTCGTCTATCATATCACAGAGTCGGTCTTGCAGAACTATCGGTCTGCCCGTATCATACGCCAGCGCTCCCGTCCTCTGGACAATCGAAGAGTCCCCTGCATCCTGTATGAAGCATCGATACTCGCTATGCCATTGCTCATCGAACTGACGATCATCGTGGCGGCTGCCGCGCTTCTCTGCATCTACGTCGGATGGGGTGTGACGCGCCTGGCGCTGCCGCCGTCGCTGATGCCGTTCCGCGCTCCGTTGACGCCGCTGGTCGGCTATGCAACGGTACTCTGGGTCGGGTTCATACTGGCGAGCCTGGCGTTGAACCTGCGCTGGACGCTGGTGGTTCTTCTGGCAGGCGCGACCGTGCTCAACATCCTTGCCTGGCGCGCTGAAGGACGACCGCGACCGCTGACGTGGCTGCGCGCGCAGCCGGAGGCGCTGATTCCGCCGCTGCTGGCGCTGTTGACCGGCATCCTGCCTCTGCTGAGTTACGGATACCTGACCATCATCGGGCGTGGGTGGGATACCGAGTCGTATCTGCCGATGGCGCAGCACCTGATCGACTATCCTTTGCCACGGATCATGGATGCGCCGCCGGGTCTGCTACGCGACCTGGTGGCGCATCCGCCGCAGATCGGGCTGACCCTGGGCTTTTCGGTGTTCCACGGGATGACGATGCTGCTGAGCATGTCCAGTGCGCTCGCCTCTTTTGCGCCGGTCATTGCGTTTCTGCGCGCGCTCAGTGCACTGGCGGTGTACGTCTGGTTGCGCACGACCATGGGATTGGGGCGAACAGGATCGTTCTTCGGCGCACTGTTGACGACCCTGGCGTCGCTGCCACTCTGGATCGGCTATTTCAACTTCGGGATGCAGATGTCCGCCTGGTGCCTGTTGCCGCTGGCGCTCACCGTTGGTCTGGCGGCGGTCGATCATCTGGCGCAGCGTCGCACAGCGGCATGGCGCGCGGCACTGCTGGCGGCGATCATACTGGCGTCCATCCCGGTTGCCTACTACCCGGCGCTGGTTATTGCCGTGCCGCTGATTGCCGCAACCGGCGCGGCGCGCCTGCTGGAGATATGGCGTCACCCGCAGCGCCAGATTACTCCAGTCGCGTTGACCCTGGCGGCGCTGGCGCTTGCCGTCCCGACGTTCGCTGCCGCAACGCTTGCTATCCTGGACTATTTCGAGGGGTTCAGTTTTCGTTATTCGCTGATTGAGCCGAAGATCGGACCTGACCGCTTCATCGGTCTGGAGGAGATCATCGGGCTGACCGCGTTTCGCCTGACGACCGGCGGCGCGCAACCGCCGGCGCTGCTGGTCGGCGCTGCGGCGCTGGCGGCAGTGCTGCTTTCAGTTGCCGGTCTCATCGCACCGTCACGCAGGAGTGACAGCGCAGGCGCCGATGATGGCGCCTTCCGGTTGCGCTGGGCGCTCGTGTGTACGGCAATTGCCGGGGCGCTGTTCTGGTTGCGCTTCGGCAGGCCGTATGAGTACGGTTTTATGAAAGGCGCCGCCTATACCACATGTGTTCTGTGGGGGCTGGCAGCGCACGGGATCGAGCGGCTCGTCGAACGCGCTCGCCGAACCGACGCCGTGCTGGCTTCCGGCGCTGCGTTGCTGATCCTGATCTGCATCGGTTGGGCGCAGGCGCTCACGGTTGCCGACCATATGCGCGGACCGGCGATCTTCACCCGCGATCTGGTGGCATTCGAACCGATAGCAGCGCGCCTTCCACAAGGGGCGAAGGTGCTGCTGAGCGGTGATGAGACCCTGACCGGTCCGATCAATGGATTGCTGGCAACGATGCTGTACGGTAAGGAAATCTGGGGGCGTGTGCCTGCCGCGTATGCCTCACAGTCCTCCTGGACTCGCGGTGGAACGCCAGACTATGTGGTGCTGGCGGCACGCGAGGCGCCGTGGCCCCTGGAGATCGGCGGACGGGAACTGTGGCGCAGCAGCGTCGTAGCGCTGTACGATCTGCCGACCGATGTCGTGTTCCTGCCGGGGCGCAGTGAGATTCATCGCAATACTCCGGTCGATCCCAGATCGCCTGCATCGCTGGCGATCTGGCGTCGCGCCGGGCACAACCGCATGCTTACCCCTGAAGACCCTCTGAGCCTGAACCTTACGCAGCGCACGACCATTCATCTGAGGCTGGCATCGCTGACACCGCAGCGCCTTCTGGTGCATGATGACGAGAGTACGCAGACGCTCGCAGTGCAGGCGGGAATAACGACTGTCGAAGCAACCGCTGGTTCGACGGTGCGGGTGATGCCTGAAGCGCCGCTCGCGCTGATTTCTGCCGTCCTGCGTCCGGCGGTCTCTCCATCGCCGCTGCCAGCCGTCGCTCTCGACCCAACCCAGGGCGCATGGAGCGTCACTGCTGAGCGACAGGGCGATCATCAACTGGTGATCACCACGCGCCTGGCAAATCCAGGTCGGTATGCGCTGCGCTACGAAGTGACAATCGTCGAGGACACGTTCAACGCGCCGCGGCGTATTGTGCGTGTGCTCGGCGCTGCGCCGCTGGAAGGCGAGTGGCGTCTGGCGCTCGACCTGGTGCGTGGTGCGTCCGAAGCGCGGGTGAACGGCAATCCCACGCCGCTGCTGGAAGCGGAAGTCGCAGCGGCGCCACCCAACGGGCGCTACTTCGGCGTCCTGACGATCTACAGCGGCGGTACAGCGGTCGCTCAGGCGCCAATCGTTGTGATGAGCGTTACAGACGGTGCGATCACAACCTTCGAGCCGGTGGCTTTCTCGGTGGAGAGCGCCCGCATTGGGACTGAACCCCTTCCCCTGCCTGCTCACCGACGCGCACTGCTTGACGGAACACCGCTGATATGCGATCCGTTACGCATTGTGATCGAACAGGCAATCCTCGAACGACACGCGCCTCCTCCCGGCGTCACCCCCGACATGCCGCTTGCTCCCGGCGAACGCCTGACCGTGCAGATATACTGGCGCGCAGCAGCGGATCACGCTTCTTCTGCGGTGATGCCTATGGTGTCGGTGCAACTGCTCGATGATGAGCACCGCAAATGGGCGCAGTGGGACGGATTGACTGGCGGAGACTGGCGACCTGCGCCGGTGTGGACGCCAGGGGAAGCCGTGCGCCAGGATGTACCGCTGACCCTTGATGCCGCCACGCCCCCCGGCGATTACCGCCTGATCCTGGTGGTCTACGATCTGGCGACCGGTCGCCCGTTGCCGCTCAATGGACAGGACGCGGCGCCGATCGGGTGGGTGCGGGTACGTTAACGTTGCGCTGTTGCCCCTCACCCTCCTGCCTTGCAGGGGCAGGTTTGTTGGAAAGTCCCTGCGTGCCATCTCCCGTTTCAGCCATCAGAACGCCCAAACTCCCCCTTCTCCCCGTGTGGGAGAAGGGGATCGGGGGGATGAGGGGGCACAGACACCTCCCCCCTTCGATTGAACATTCAGCGTCGATCATGGTATCATAGCCACACGTCTGACGCATTTGTATGAGATTGATGCGCATATGACCAACCCCGGCTCAATTGTACGGTTCCGTCAGCGGTTGTGGGCGCTGCTCCCCTCGGCATCCCCCGATCACGTGACGCTGCGCCCGCTCACCGGCAGTGATGATGAGACCCTGACTCTCTACCGTCGCCTGATCGACCTGATCGGCTATACGTTGCCTTCGGAACGTATCACGCCAGCTGCGTTTCCTCCGCCGGACGCCGACCACGTTGCTGACGCTGCCAGCGCGCATCTGCTCTGGCAGGCTGCCCGCCTGTCGCTGCGTGAAGGCGCCACGCCGTTTCGTTCGCTTGGACGCATCTCGATCCGTCCGCGCACCTATCAGTTTGTGCCGCTCCTGATGGCGCTGCGCCTCGATCCGGTGCGATTGTTTATCGCCGATGACGTCGGTGTGGGGAAGACCATCGAGGCGCTGCTGGTTGCCCGTGAACTGCTCGACCGCGGTGAGATCGGTCGGTTCTGCGTCCTCTGTCCGCCCGCGCTGTGTGAGCAGTGGTCAAAAGAACTGGCGGAGAAGTTCAACCTGGACGCGGTGATCGTCCGCTCTGGCACGGTCAGCCAGCTGGAGCGCCAGGTTCCTCCCGGCGCAACGATCTATGAGTCGTTCCCGGTGCAGGTGATCAGCATCGATTTTGTCAAAACCGGGCGGAATCGCCACCAGTTTCTTCAGTTTTGCCCCGATCTGGTGATCGTTGACGAGGCGCACGGCGCAGCGGCGGCGCAGGGGCGCGGTCAGCAGGAGCGCCATGCCCTGGTGCAGGATGTCGCCAGGAAGCCGCGGCGCCACCTCATCCTGCTGACCGCCACGCCGCACTCCGGTATCGAGGAGGCATTCCGATCACTCCTGGGGCTGGTGCGTCCTGAGTTCGCCGACTGGCGCCTCGATGCGTTGAGTGATGCGCAGCGCAGCGAACTGGCGCGCCACTTCGTGCAGCGCACCCGCCGCGACATCGAGCAGGGGTGGGAGGCGATCTCCTGTTTCCCGCAGCGCGAACCGCAGGACGAGACCTACGAACTGTCCGATGGGTACCGTCGGCTCTTCGAGCGCACCTATCAGTTTTGTTTCGAGATCGTGCAGACCGGTGAACATCTCGACGCGCGCCGCCGTCGGGTGCGATCCTGGGGCGCGCTCTCGCTCCTGCGCTGCGTGATGTCGAGTCCGGCGGCTGCGGTTGCAACCCTCGCCAGCCGTGGTGCGCTGGTGTTTGATAGCGATGAAGAGGCGGATTTCCGTCCATTTGTGTTTGAAGTGACCGAAGAACGCGCAACGGACGAGTCGCCGACGCCGCCGCTGGACGCGACGGTCGAGACGTTGCCGGACGCCGACCGGCGGCGGTTGCGCGACCTGGCGCGGCTGGCGCGCGACCTCTACGGATCGGAGCACGACGCCAAACTGCGCCGCGCCGTCGCGTTGACGCGCCACCTGATCGATGAAGGCTTCCACCCGATCCTCTGGTGTCGCTACGTCGCCACCGCAGAGTATGTCGCCGATCAGGTGCAGCGCGATCTGCCCGACAATGTGCAGGTTGCGTGTGTGACCGGGCGGATGGGGGATGAAGAGCGGCAGGCGCGGATTGCAGAACTGGACGCCGACCGTCCGCGGGTGCTGGTGGCAACCGATTGCCTTTCCGAAGGGGTCAACCTCCAGTCGCTGTTCACCGCCGTGGTGCATTACGACCTGCCCTGGAACCCGAATCGCCTGGAGCAGCGCGAAGGGCGCGTGGATCGCTACGGGCAACCGGCGCCGCGTGTCAGGGTCATCCGTTTTTTCGGGCGCGACAATCCGGTGGATGGCGCGGTGCTCGATGTGCTGCTCAACAAAGCGCGCACGATCCATCGCACCCTCGGCACGTATGTGCCGGTGCCGGAAGAGAGCGAGAGCGTCACCCAGGCGGTGCTCGAAGCGCTGTTCCTCCGTGGTCGCCGCGCGCCGGGCGCACAACTCACCCTCGACCTGGGCATACCGGCGGTTGAAGAGTTGCACCGACGCTGGGATCGCGATGTGGATCGCGAGCGGGTCAATCGCACCCGGTTCGCTCAGCGCGCGCTGAAACCCGAAGACGTGCAGCGTGAACTCGAAGCGACCGACGCGGTGCTCGGCGATCCGTCCGCCGTGCGCGATTTTGTGCTGGAAACCGCCCAACGCCTCAACCTGCCGATCACGCCAGACCCGAGGCGCGCGGATGTTTTCCGCGTCAGCCTGGCGCCGGATGTGCTGCGTGCTCTGCCCGATGCCATTCGCATGGAACTGCCCGACTCTTCGTCGTCCGCCGCGCGCCGCGCCAACCCCTTCTGGTCGATCAGTTTCGTGTCGCCGACGCCGGAGGGTGCAGCGTATGTGGGGCGCAACCACCGCTTCGTCATGGCGCTGGCGCAGTTCCTCTTCGAAGAGGCGCTGGAACGATCCGAGACGGCGATTGCCCGGCGCTGCGGCGCGATCCGCGCGCACGCGGTGCAGGAGACGACGACCATCCTGCTGCTGCGGGTGCGCTACATGCTCGAATATCCCAACGCCCAACCCGTGCTGTCCGAAGAAGTGCTGGCGCTCGGCTACCGCGACCACGGCAGCGAAATGCACTGGCTCGACCATGGCGAAGCGCTGAGTCTCCTGGCATCCGCCCGACCCGCCGCCAACATTCCGCTGGAAGAAAAGCAGACCATCCTGCGTCAGGCGCTCGCGCGCATTGGTGAATGGCGCCCGGTGCAGGGAGGAAGATGGGGCGACGACCATCCGATCCAGTCCGGCATCCGGCAGTGGATCGACCGTCGCGCCGCCGACCTGACCGAAGCGCACAAACGCATCCGCCAGGCAGTGGCGCTGCGGGTGCGCGGGCTTGAGATGACGCCGCAGTTCCCGCCCGATCTCCTGGGGGTGGTCGTACTGGAACGCGCCGACACACGCCGATGAGTTCCATCCACGCACCAATGCTGGCGATCCGTCTCGAAGGCGGGCTGCTCAGTCCCGACATCCTGGAGTCGGCGCTGGCTGGCGACCTGCCGGGACAGCAACCGCGCGATTTCGGGCTGGACGGGTCGCGCTCCCTGACCGATGAGATCGCTGGCGTCTTCGCCGACGCCCAGGCGCAGTGGGCGCTCTTCCACCGCCGTCTCGCCCGCACCCCCCCGAACCCCCCCGCTGGCGGGGGGGACTGGGGGGGTGCGGCGACCGCAATCACCCGCGATGCCTGGGTCATCCCGTTCCTCAGTTTGCTCGGCTACGACCTGCACGCCAACCCGCACCCGTATGAGATCGACGGGGCGCGCTTCGCCATTTCGCACCGCGCCGGCGCTGCCGCCGACGCCCCGCCGGTGCATATCGTCGGGGTGCGCCAGGACCTGGGGCGCGTCCCGCCCGCACCCTCCCGAACCGGGGGGGTGCGGATGGCGCCGCACGTGCTGGTGCAGGAGTATCTCAACCGCAGCGAGCAGGTGTGGGGGCTGGTCACCAACGGGCGCACCCTGCGCCTGCTGCGCAACAGCACGTATCTCCGGCGGCAGGCGTATGTCGAATGCGATCTGGCGCAGATCCTCGACGAGCAGCGCTTCGCCGACTTCGCCGCGCTCTACCGGCTGATCCACCGCACGCGCCTGCCGCACACCGCTGCTGACGCGCGCGACTGCTGGCTGGAACGCTACCATCAGCACGCGCTGGAACAGGGCGGACGGGTGCGCGACCGCCTGCGCGACGGGGTGGAACAGGCGCTCCTGATCCTGGCGAACGGCTTCCTGGCGCACCCGGCGAACGCCGCGCTGCGCGCCGCGCTCCGTCTCCCGCCGCCGGGCGAACCGGTCCCGGATGCGGTTGCCGCCGAGCTGCATCGCCAGACGCTGCGCGTGGTCTATCGCTTCCTGTTCCTGCTGACCGCCGAAGATCGCCAGCTGATCAGCGACGACCCGCACTATGCGCACTACGGCGTCGGGCGGTTGCGGCGACTCCTGATGCACCGCAGCGCCTTCACCGACCACGTCGACCTCTGGCTGGGGGTTCAGACGCTGCGCCAGATCGTGAGCGACGCGACGCTGGCGACGCTGCTGGGCGCTGCGCCGCTCAACGGCGACCTGTTTGCGCCGATCGACCTCGACGCCGCTGTGATCGCCAACCGCGACCTGCTGCGCGCCGTCCGCCATCTTGCCTGGTACGGCGATCCGCCGCGCCGCATCAATTATGCGGCGCTCGACACCGAAGAACTGGGGTCGGTGTACGAAAGTCTCCTCGAACTGCACCCGACCATCACCTGGCGCGGCGCGGTTCCCGTCGTTGCCTTCGCCGCGCGCAGCGCCGAACGGCGCGCCACCGGGTCGCACTACACCCCGCCGGAGCTGGTGGCGCCGCTCGTGCAGCACGCGCTGGAGCCAGCGCTGCGGGCGCGTCTTGCGCCATGCCGCACACCTGCCGAACGGGAAGCGGCGCTGCTTGGACTGACCGTGCTCGATCCGGCATGCGGCAGCGGGCACTTCCTGCTGGCGGCGGCGCGGCATCTGGGGACCGAACTGGCGCGCATCCGCAGCGGCGACGCCGCCCCCGCCCCGGAGATCGTCCGGGATGCCATGCGCGACGTGATCGCCCACTGCCTGTATGGGGTGGACCGGAACCCGCTGGCGGTCGAACTCTGCCGCGTCGCGCTCTGGCTGGAAGGGCA
>Ga0209162_1004336_pt1 | contig 10695 bp, 9 predicted proteins | sample YNPNPMetaG_FD_187121 | JGI IMG/M metagenome (GOLD analysis project Ga0209162, IMG submission 187121) | Anoxygenic and chlorotrophic microbial mat microbial communities from Yellowstone National Park, USA - YNP NP MetaG (SPAdes) (version 2) ...
AAGACCGCGTTGGGGCCCGCCTCCACCCGGCCATCCACCCTGCGGGTGAAGTGCACGCCGAGGAAAGGGAAGCGCGGGTCCGGGACCGGGTAGATCAGGTTGCGCACCAAGCCACGGCGGTGCGGGGCCAGCTCCCAGTACTCCCCGCGGAACGGCACGATGCGCACATCCCCCGCCGCCCCTGCTTGCCGCGCCAGCCGATCCCCCTCAAGCCCCGCACACACCACCAACACCCGCCCGGCAACCTCCCCTTGCCGACTCCTCGCCACCCAGAGCCCGTTTTTCCGCTCCAGTCCCCGCACCGCAAACCCCAAGCTCACGGTGCCACCCGCATCCTCCACTTCCCGAGCCAAGGCCCGAGCTACGCGGCGGAACTCCACGATCCCCGTGTCCCCCACCCAAAGGGCCGCTTCCCCCCGGGCGTGCGGCTCGAACCGCGGGATGTCGCTCCCTTCCACCCAGGCCAGCCTCTCGATACCGTTCGCCTGCCCCCGGCGGAAAAGTACCTCCAACGCCGGGACCTGTGCCGGGGAGCTTGCCACCACCAGCTTGCCGCAAAGCTCGAACGGCACCTGGTGCTTTTGGCAAAAGGCCAAAAGCTGCTCCCGCCCCTTGCGGCACAGGCTGGCCTTGAGCGACCCCTCCCGGTAGTAAAGCCCCGAGTGGATCACCCCGGAGTTGCGCCCGGTTTGGTGCAAGGCCACGTCCCCTTCGGCCTCCACCACCCGAACCCGCAACCCCCCGCGCTGCGTGAACTGCCACGCTGTAGCCAGGCCCACGATGCCCGCCCCCACCACCAGCACATCCGCGGTTTCGCCGCTCACAGAAGCATTGTACTTCATTTCACAAGCTGCCCGCTTTCGGCTTGCGAACCAGGCGGTGCCGGTGCTTGGCCACCAGGCGGTACCCCCAGCTGCCGAGCCAGGAAAACGGCGGCAACAGCCAGAGCCTCCAGAAAAAACCCCACCGGGAGGCTGCCGCCCAAAGGCGGACCAGCGCTGGGAACCCCGAAAGCGTTCGCCCCTCGGGAGTGCGCACGCGGATTTCCCGGAAATCCTCGGGGGAAAGCCCGAGGCTCTGCCCGTCCACGAAGCACACAGGCAGATCAGCGGTCTTGGAGGCCAAAAGCTTCTGGCTTTCCCGGCAGAAGGCACAGCTGCCGTCGTACATCACCTGCCACTGGCCGCCTTTTCCCCCCTCGCCCATTGCTTTCAGAGTACCGCAGCTTTGGCAGAAAATGCCCCTTGGGATGTCGGGGAGTGGGATCCCACTGGTTGCTGGCGCCGCGTCTTGCCGCCTGGCTTGCAGGGGAAAGCGCCTAGCTGGCCGGCAGCGGGGCGATGAGGGGCTGCTCCTCCTCCCGGGGCTGGAACATGGCGGCCCCCACGGTGCCCGGCCCTGCGTGGGTGCCGATGGTGGGGCCGATCTCGAACTCCAGCAGCTCCTGGATCTGGAAGTTCTGCTGCAGCAGGTTCTTGAGGCGGTCGGCCCACACCGGGGCTTGAGCGTGGGTCACCACCACCACCACGGGCTTGGAGGGGTCCACCCGAGCTTTGAACAGCTCCACGAGCTTGGGGTGTGCTGCCCGCCCGCCGCGGACCTTGTCCAAAAGCACCACCTCCCCGTCCTGGATGCCGAGGATCGGCTTGATCCCCAGCATCCCCCCGAGCCAGGCCCGGGCCTTGCTCACCCTCCCTCCCCGGGCCATGTACTCCAGCGTGTCCACCACGAACAATAGGTGCACCCGATCCCGCATCTCCTCCAGGCGGCGCCGGATCTCCACCGCGGAAAGCCCGCGGAACGCCATGCGGGCGGCAAACAGCACCAAAAGCCCTTCCGCCGCAGCGAGGGTGCGGCTGTCCACCACCTCCAGCTGCAGCGGGGAGCGATCCTCCCGCAGCGCTTGCAGCTCGTCCCAGTGTTCCTGCACCGCCTCCCGGGCATGGACCACGGTCTTGGAAAGCTTTTCGGAAACGTGCACCGAGACCACATCGCTCTTGCCCACCAAGGCGCGGTAAGCTGCGAAAAACTCCCCCGGAGTGGGGGGACTGGTTTTCGGTTCCAGGTCCTTCTCGGTGGCAAGCCGCTGGTAGAACTCCTTGGGGGTAATGTCCACGCCGTCCTTGTGGATCGCCTCGCGCAGGAACAGCGTGATCGGCACCAGATGGATGCGGTGCTGGGCGGCAAGCTCCGGGGGCAGGTCCGCGGTGGAATCGCCCACGATGCGCACCCGCAGCTCCGGCTCGGCGAACGTCACGAAACCCAGCTCAAAAAGCCGTACCAGCTCCCCGAGGATTTGCCCGTCGGGGGCTGGCAAGCGATCCAGCAGCTCCCGCACCGAAGGACCGCCCTGGGCTTGCTCCAATAGCTGCTGCTGGCCTTGGGTGAAGTGCGTGCTGAAAAACCCCGGCCCCATCACCACCTGCACCCGGGCCTCCAGGCTGGGGATCTTCGCCATGTGTTCCTGGAAGGCGTGCCGGTCCTCGATAGCAGCAGCCATGAGCGTGAGGAGATCCTCGCGGATCTCCCTTTCCGCCCCCGGCAACCCCAGGAGCACCCGGTAGGTCCCCTGGGAAAGCCGGGCGATGCGAGCCACGGCTTTGAGCCCCCGGGCTCGCCCGCACCTGGCAGCGATTACCTCGCCAGCTTCCAGGGAAAGCTCCCCCTCCCCCGCCAGCACCCTGCCGGTCACCACCGCCCGCTGCAGCTGCGGCAGCAAATCGAAAAGCGGCAGCTGGGTCTCGTCGCCCAAAAGCGCCTCCAAGCGCTCGTCGGCCGGAAGCCCCACTTCCTTCCCCACCAGGGCCGTGCGGATCTTGCGAACGATGGCCTTAGTGGTAAGCCCTGCGGTGGGCACCAGCAGCGCACTCTCGGGTGGTTCGGCAGCAAGCTCGTCGGAGGCCGCCAGGAGGATCAAAAGCGGCGGGGTCTCCCCTGCCGCAGCGAGGACCTCTCCGTCCCCGAACCCCGGTAGCTCCGCCTGAGCCACGATCGCCTGGGGGGCAAGCCCCTGGGCGAACTTCCTGCCCTCCGCTGCATCCCCTGCGGTGACAACCTCGTAACCGTAGGAAGCAAGGCTCGTGGCGAGCTCCTGGCGACGGGAGGAATCCTCGTCCACCACCAGCACGGTCGGCCGCGCCATACACGCCCCCCGGGTTCGCCGGTGTCGGGCCCAGCGAGCCCTCGAGTTGTTAGTATAGCGAGCATGGCGCGGAGGGTCCTCACGATTTTTGCTCACCCGGATGACGCCGAGGCTTTGGCGGGGGGCACGTTGCTCCGCTGGGCTCGGGAAGGAGCGGCCATCACCCTGTGCTTGGTCACCGACGGCGACAAGGGGAGCCACGATCCCCAGGAGCCCAAGGACGCCATCGTGGCGCGGCGCCGGCAGGAACAGCAAGCGGCGGCTAGCATGCTCGGGGCGGAGCTGCTCTGGCTGGGGTGGGAAGACGGGATGCTGCTCCCCACCCTCGAGCTGCGGCGGGAACTGGTGCGGGTCATCCGCAAAGCAAAGCCCGACGTGGTGCTCACCAACGACCCCACGGTGTGGTTCCGCCACGGGAACTCCATCAACCACCCGGACCACCGGGCGGTGGGGCAGGCGGTGGTGGAAGCGCTCTACCCCGCGGCAAAGAAGGCCAGCATTTTCCCCGAGCTGGCCGCCGCTGGCTTTACCCCCCACGTGCCCCAGGAGCTTTGGCTCGCGGGCACCGAGCAACCCAACCGCTGGGTAGACATCAGCTCGCTGCTGGAGGACAAGCTCGCGCTGCTTGGTTGCCACGCCTCCCAGTTTCCGCCGCACCAAGCGCGGGTGGTGTTCACGCGCCTCGCCCAGGAGGAGGGGCGCGCTGCCGGGCTCGAAGCCGCGGAAAGCTTCCGGGTGGTTTCCTTGGGACCCCGCACCGTGGAGCTTCTCGCCAACCACTGGAGCGGGGAAACCCAACGCTAAAGAAGCCAGCCGCCCCTAAACCGTGCTCACCGGGTCCACATCCACAACCCGGTGCACACCCGAGGGCACCCGCACACCCAGCACGGCCCCCAGGGCTTGGCGCAACACCGAGCGGGTAGCGGCGAAGAGCAGCATGTGCACCCGGAACCGCCCCCGCAGCCGGGGGATCGGCGCTGGTGTGGGGCCCACCACCCGCAGCCCCGGGAGCGCCGGCACGGCCTTGGCGGCAGCTTCCGCCGCCCGCAACGCTGCGGTCTCCTTAGGGGATTCGAAGCGTACCGCGGCCAAGCGGTAGATGGGGGGGTAGCGAAACGCCCGGCGGAAGGTGAGCTCCTGCTCCAGGAACGGCACCACGTCGTGGGTGCGGGCCGCCTGCACCGCGTGGTGGTCGGGGTGGTACGTTTGGATCAAAACCCGCCCTGGCCGGTCGCCCCGCCCCGCCCTACCCGCCACCTGCACCAGAAGCTGCATGGTGCGCTCCGCCCCGCGGAAGTCCGGGAACCCCAGGAGGTTGTCCGCGTTGATCACCGCGGTGAGCGTCACGCCGGGGAAGTGGTGCCCCTTGGAGACCATCTGGGTGCCCACCAGCACCTGGGTTTCCCCCCGGGAAAAGCGCTCCAGGGTGGAAAGGAGCTGGGCGGGGGTGCGGGCGGTGTCCCTGTCCAGCACGGCGATGCGCGCCGCGGGCAAATGTTCCTTGAGCTTGGCGGCGATCTTCTCGGTGCCAGCGCCCACGTCCTCCAGCAGGGTGCCGTGGCAGCGGGGGCACGCCGTCGGGGGTGCTGTGCTCCAGCCGCAGTAGTGGCAAACCAGCCGCGGGGGACGGCGGTGCACGGTGAGCGGGATGGCACAGTCGCGGCAGGTGAGCTGGTGGCCGCAGTCCCGGCAGAGGAGCACCGGGGCCCACCCCCGGCGGTTCACCAGGAGGATCGCTTGGCACCCCTGCTCCAGGGTTTGCCGAAGCAGCTCCAAAAGCCTCGGGGAAAACCACCGCCGCCCGTGCTCTCCTGGCTCGGGAGGGGCCGTGGCAAGGTCCACCACCTCCACCTCCGGCAGCCGGTCCCCGCTCACCCGCTCGGGCAGTGCCAAAAGCTTCACCCTCCCCTGCTGGCACAGCCAGTAGGTTTCCAGCGAGGGCGTAGCCGAAGCCAAGAGCACCGGGATGCCCAAGGTTCGGCCCAGGACCAACGCCAGGTCCCGGGCGTGGTAGCGGGGGTCCTCCTCCTGCTTGTAGGAGGGGTCCTGCTCCTCGTCCACCACCACCAAGCGCAGCGAGCCCAGCGGCGCCCAGAGGGCCGAGCGCGGACCGGCCACCACGTCCACCTCCCCCCGGCGCACCTTCTCCCAGAGCACGAACCGTTCCCCGGGGGGTAGCGAGGAGTGGAGCACCGCGATGCGGCTGCCGAAGCGCGCCGCAAGCTCCCCAGCGAGCTTGGGCGTGAGGCCGATTTCCGGCACGAGCACCAGCGCTTGCCCGCCACCGGCCACCACCTCCTGGCAGGCCCGGAGGTACACCTCGGTTTTGCCGGAGCCCGTCACCCCCAGGAGCAGGAACGCCTGGAAGCTACCCGCCCCCAAGGCCTGGCGCACCGCTTCCAACGCCCGCTCCTGGGCGGGGGAAAGGTGCTCCGGAGGGGGGGAAGGGGGCAGCTCCCACCGCCGGAGCACGGGCTTGGCCAGCTGCGGGAAGCGGCGCACCAGCCCCTTTTTCACCAACGCGTCGGCCACCGCCCGGGAAAACCCCAGCTCCGCCAGGAGCTGCGCCTCCACCGCCATCCCGCCCCGCTCGCGCAGCGCCGCCAGCAGCGCTTGCTGTTTTTCCGAAAGCACCGCCTTCGCGGTGGGCTCCACCAGCGCCAGCGCGGTCACCACCCTCCCTGCTTCTTTGGCGGGGCGGGGTCGCACCACGCGCACCGCCCCCCGGGCCTCCAGCTCCGCCAAAAGCTGTGGGAGCTCCTGGCGGGAAAAACCCAAAGCGGGCAACGAGGAGAGCAAAACCCGCCTTTTGCGCAGCAAAAGCTCCACGAGCGCCCGCTCCCGCGAGGAAAGCGCCGGGAGCAGCTCCACGCCCCGGGGCCCCAAAGCCACAGCTTCTGGCGGAAGCTGCAGCAGCTTGGGTGGCAAGGCGCTGCGAGCCACGAGCCCCACCGGGCAGGCGTAGTAGTCCGCGGCAAAGCACACCAAGCGCAACAGGTGCTCTGGAAGCACCGGCTCCAGGTCCAACACCTCGCCGATGGGCAAAGTCTTCTCCTCGGGGATTCCAGGGTCGGCCACGGTCTCGAGCACCAAGCCCACCCGCAAGCGCTGCTTCAGCGGCACCGTGACGCGCACCCCAGGCCGCACCTCCCGGAGCAGCGGATCGGGGATGCGGTAGCTGAGCGCTTCGGGAACCGCCAGCGGCAGGAGCACCCTGGCAAACACCGCTGGATGATACACTCGCGCCGTGGAGGACCAGGCGCTCCTCGCCCAGTTCCGGCAAACCGTGGCGCGACTGCGCCAGGGACCCGCTCCCCGGGGGGAGGAGTTCGAGCTTTGCCGGGAAGTGCTGGCGGCAGCACCGATGACCCCCGAGGCAGCGGAGGCGCTCCGCTTGCTGCTGGAGGGGGCCATGGCGGACGCTGCCACCTCCATCGCCGACGCCCAGGTCATCATGCAGCTCCTCAAGGCGCTGGACCGGGGCCAGGTCACCCCTCAGGAGCTCTTGCCATGACCGCCTCGCCCCGCGAGCAGCTCCTGGAGCGGGACTCCGTGTGCCGCATGCTTAGGTTTAGCACCCCGTTCCCTATCAGGCTGGCGCGGCCTGGGGCGTGCCGCGCCCGGATTGGACTTCTGTTGCGGGGGGCCGGCCACGCTCCCCCTCCCTCCCGTGGCCTCTGCCCCCCGAACCCCCACGCCGGCGCCAGCAAAGCTGGTCGCCGGCTCCGGGCAAGGCGCGCGCCAGCGGGTCGGGGGCAAAGCGGTCGAGAACGCGATGCTGGGTCGGGGGCGGGGAGCATGAGCGTGCCTCCGGCTTTGCCGGGGCACGCGTGGGGGCGCGGGGGGCCAAGCCGCCCGCGGCTGGGTGGGTGGGTGCGGGCGTGCCCCCCGCGAGGCAGGCTCCGAACCCGCGAAGCGCAACGCAGCCCCAGGTCCGGGACTGGCGCGGCCAGGGAGGGAGGGCGGGCGGATACGCCCCAGGCCCGCGGGGCGAGAGGCCACGCAGTGGCCGGCTCCTGCGGCGAGCGGCGGTTGCGAAGCTTGTTCGCAAACCCGACGCGAGCCGCAGGAGAAGCGGCGCGAAGCGCCGCCTCGCCCCGCGAGCCAGCCTCGCGGCGCAGCTTTCTTGCGCAGGGCGGGCATGGGCTAGAATCGGCCCGTGAAGGAAAAGGAGGAGCTCCATCGGCTCATCCAGCGCTTCCCCCAGTGCCGGGTGCTGCTCTACGGCGACCTAGTGCTGGACCGCTTCATCCTCGGCGGCCCCAAGCGCATCTCCCGGGAAGCCCCGGTGCTCATCCTCCGCTTCGAGGAGCAAAAGGACGTCCCCGGAGGCGGCGCCAACGCCATGGCCAACATCCTGAGCCTGGGAGGCCAAGCGGTGGCGGTGGGGGTGGTGGGGAGCGACGAGCAGGGGAAGGTGCTCCGGGAAGCCCTGGCCTCCCGGGGGGCGGACCTTTCCCGGGTGCTGGAGCTCCCGGGTTTCCGCACGGTTACCAAGGTGCGCATCCTCGCCGGGGGGCCTTCGGCCCTGAAGCACCAGGTGGCGCGCTACGACATCGAGGACACCGTGGGGGACGGCGCGGTGCGGGAGGCGCTGCTGGATGCCTTGGCAGAGCTGGCCCCGGGGGTGCAAGCCGCGGCCATCTCGGACTACGGCTACGGCACCGTGTTCCCCCAGGGGGTCCAGGTGCTGCGCCGTCACCTCCCCTCCGGTGCTCTGGCTGTGGCGGACTCTCGCTTCGCCTTGGCGTCGCTGGGCCCGGTGGACGGTGCCACCCCCAACCTGGAGGAGCTCTCCGCCCACGCTGGGCACTTCCCCCGCACCGACCGGGAGGTGGCGGAGGCGGCGGAGCAGCTGCGCCGCAAGCTCAAAGCTCAGTTCATCGTGGCCACCCGGGGCTCCCAGGGGCTCACGCTGGTGCAGCAGGGGTGCCGCCCGCTGCACCTGCCGGTGTTTGGCACCGACCAAGTGGCGGACGTCACCGGCGCGGGAGACACGGTGTTGGCCACCCTCACCTTGGCGCTGGCGGCGGGGGGCACCCCTCGCCAGGCGGCCACCTTGGCCAACTTGGCCGGGGGGCTGGTGGTGATGAAGGCTGGCACCGCCACCGTGAGCCCCGAGGAGCTCCACGCCGCCGTGGATGCGGCGCGCCTGCCCGCATGATGGACCCCGCCCGCAAGATCCTCACCCGAACCCAGGCCCGGCAGCTCGCCGAAAAGCTGCGCCAGCAGGGCAAGACGCTGGTGCTGGCCAACGGCGCCTTCGATCTGCTGCACGTGGGGCACGCCCGTTACCTGCTGGCGGCGAAAAAGCTGGGGGACGTGCTGCTGGTGGCGGTGAACAGCGACAGCTCGGTGCGGGAGCTCAAGGGTCCCGGCAGGCCGGTGGTGCCCGAGGGAGATCGGGCGGAGCTTTTGGCGCACTTGGCCGCGGTGGACTACGTGGTGATCTTCCCCGAGCGCACCGTGGCTGCGCTGCTGCGGGAGCTGCGCCCCCAGGTGCATGCCAAAGGCACCGACTACACCCCGGAAACGGTCCCCGAGCGCGAAGTGGTGCGGGAGTGGGGCGGAAGGACCGTGATTTGCGGCGACCCCAAGGAGCACGCTTCCTCGGACCTCATCGCCCGCATCCGCGGCCTCGAACCCTCCCGGTGAGCACCCACCCTCCGCTCCCGCTGCTGCTGGTGCGCCTTTCCGCCCTGGGGGACATCGTGCACACCTGGCCCCTGGCTGAAGCCCTGGGGCGCTCCCGGCGCTTCCGCGTGGCGTGGTTGGTGGAGGAGCGGTTCTCGCCGCTGGTGGCCCTCCACCCCAGCGTGGAAACCGCCATCCCCGTGGCGAGCAAGCGGTGGCGCAATACCCTCGCGAGCCCCGCCACCTGGCGGGAGGTTCGGGGGGCTTTGCGGGCGATCCGCGCCTTTGCCCCGGGCCTGGCGCTGGATCCCCAGGGGCTCTGCAAGTCGGCCTTCTGGGCTGCGCTCGCCGGGGTGACAGAGCGCCTGGGGTTCGCGGCGAGCCACCGCAGGGAGCGGCTTGCCGGGGTTTTTTACACCGCCACCGTGCACCCACCCCGCCAGCTTGCCCACGTGGTGGACCTGAACTTGGCGTTCGCCCAGCACCTCGGGGTGGAGGCGAGCTACGGTGCCCACCCCGACGCCGCCTTCCTGCGGCCGCACCTCCCCCCAGCGCCCCCGGAGGCCCGGGCCGTGCTGCTCTTGCCCGCAAGCGGCAAAGTGGGGAAAAACTGGCCCCCTACGGCGTTCGCGGCGCTGGCCCGGATCCTCCTGGCCGAGGGGGTCCCGGTGACCGTGCTCTGGGGGCCCGGGGAGCAGGAGGTGGCTCGGGCAGTGGTGGATGCGGCCCCCGGGGCCAGGCTGGCGCCCCCCACCGACCTCCTGCAGCTCGCGGCGTTCCTCGCCCAGGCCATCGCGGTGGTGGGGGCCGACACAGGCCCGGTGCACCTGGCTGCCGCTTTCGGCACCCCCACGCTGGCGGTTCACCTAGCCACGGACCCGATGCGCAACGGCCCCCGGGGGCCCAGGGTGGCCGTGGCCAGCGGGGCAAAGACCGGGGCGCGCCGCGGTCGCGCGGCCACGGGACCGCAACGGCCGGTGGGCGTGGAGGAGGTCAGCGGGCTGTTGCATCGGCTGCTTGCCGAAAGCGTGTAGGATAGCCTTGTGCGCATAGCCATCGCTTTGCTGCCGGCGCTCGCGGGGGTTGCGCTGGCCACCGGGCAGGTTCCTGCGTGGCTTCCCCCCGAAGGGGAAAAGCTCACCTACGCTTTGAGCTACCTCCACGTGGTGGCTGGCACCATGGAGCTTGCCGCCCAGGCTACCGGGGAGGGGGTGCGGCTTTCCATGGTGGCCACCTCCACCCCGGCGTTCTCCCGCATCTTCACGGTGAACAACCGCATCGAAACGCTGCTGCGCCCCAATCCGCTTTCGCTGCTTTCGCAGCACGCGAGCATCGCCGAGGGAAAGCGGCGCTTCGAAGAAACCGTGGTGGTGGAACCCGAAAGGCAGCTCGCCCGGCGCTTCCGCGACGGGCAGGAAAAAAACACCGTGGCGGTACCGGACCCGGTGCTGGATACCTTGGGCGCCATCTTCGCCTTGCGGACCCTGGACCTCGCCCCCAGCCGGGCCTTCGCCCTCAACGTGCTCTCGGGAAAAGGCGTGTACCCGCTGCTGGTGGTGGTGACCGGCCGCGCCACCGTGAAGCTCGCCCCGGGGAAAACCGAAAGCTACGTGGTGGAGCCCCGATTCCGCCAAGGAGGGCTTTTGAAGAGCGAGAGCAAGCTCACGCTTTACGTGAGCACCGACCAGCGGCACGTGCCGCTGCGCATCGTCTCGCAGCTGCCGTTCGGCTCGATCAGCGCCACGCTGCAGGCGGCCAGCCCGCCGCATCCGCCGGCTGGTGCTATAATGAACGAGCGAGATACAGAGGTGAACGAGCATGGCACTGAAACTCGGTGAGCTGCTTTTGAAAGCGGGGATCATCAACCAAGCGCAGCTGGACAAGGCTTTGGAGGAGCAACGCAGCCGCGGCGGGAGACT
>Ga0209162_1004339_pt1 | contig 10692 bp, 7 predicted proteins | sample YNPNPMetaG_FD_187121 | JGI IMG/M metagenome (GOLD analysis project Ga0209162, IMG submission 187121) | Anoxygenic and chlorotrophic microbial mat microbial communities from Yellowstone National Park, USA - YNP NP MetaG (SPAdes) (version 2) ...
TGCTGGCACGCCGCCCAGCCCGCGGCCGACCCGGTGTTCATCACCGGGCGGGTGGGCAAGCGCGAGCACCTGCGGCAGGTCGCGTAACATCATCATCATGACACACCTGTTCTGTCCGCCCCTAAACGGGGGGAGGGCCGGGGAGGGGGGCCGTCACCTTGCCCGCGGCGCCGCGCCGCGGACGGGACGCCCGCGCTCCCAGGCCATGTTCATCGGGCAGTGTGCGCCCCGCGCATGGGGCCTGAGGTGACCATGGGGGAACCAGGTTCTCCCATATCCCTGCCCGCAGGAGGGTTTGGGAGGGCTATGCCCTCAAGCAGGGGGATGGGGAAACCCGCTTTCCCTCTACCCCCGCCTGCGGGCGGGTCTGGGCGTTCGCCCCGCCCTCCCAGGGCATTCCCGTTGGCGCGCGGCGCAGCCGCCGCATAGGCGGCTAGTGTGCATACCCTGAACATTCCCTGTGTTGCGGCCTCTCCCATTGACGCAACCATTTCCGGCACTATAATCTGTTCTTAACGAACCCCCTTTCCAGGCAGCGCCTGCCAGCGGTGTGACCAGAAGATGTGGAAAGGGGGCCGGCGCCGGGCATGCCCGGCGCGTATTCCACTCCCGCCTGGCGGGTACGGGGCGCGCGCCCCGCGGAAGCTGGTCACATCATCAAGGCGGCGCGTTGGACACGTCGAGGAGGACAGCCATGCGACCGTACGGACCGGAAAGGATACACAACATCGGCATATTCGGTCACCTCGGCAGCGGCAAGACAACGCTGGCCGAGGCGATGCTGATGACCGCACACGCCATCCCGCGCATGGGGCGCGTCGAAGATGGGTCAACCGTGAGTGATTTTGACCCCGACGAGCACCGCCGCGGGATGTCCGTTTCCCTCTCCGTGCTCCCCCTCGAGTGGCATGATGACAAAATCAATCTGATTGACACTCCTGGCTTCGCCGATTTCGCCGGCGATATCGCCGCGGCGATGCGCGTGGTGGACGGCGCGGTGATCGTGCTCGACGCCGCCGCGGGTGTCGAAGTCGGCACCGAACTGGTCTGGGAGATGGCCGTTCAGCAGCGGGTGCCGCGTATCTTGTTCGTCAATAAGCTTGATCGCGAGAACGCCAATTTTTACCGGGTGATCGAGCAGGCCCGCGAGCGCCTCGATGCTGCGGTCATCCCGATGCAGATCCCCATCGGGGCCGGCAAGGACTTTCAGGGCATTATCTCGCTGCGGCAGCAACGCGCCTGGATGATCTCGCCCAACCATAATGGCGACTTTATCGAGGCTGACGTGCCCGCCGAACTCGACGCCGTGATGCACGAGTGGCGCACCGCGCTGATCGACCGCATCGCGGCCACCAATGACGAATTGATCGAGCGCTACCTGGAGGGCGGCGAAGATGCCCTGACCCGCGAGGAGTTGCTGCTGGGCCTGCGCGCCGGTATCGCCGACGGCTCGATTGTGCCGGTCTTCTGTGGCTCGGCGCTGGAAGTGGCCGGCATCCAGCAGTTGCTCAACGGCATCGTGGATAGTATCCCCTCTGCCGCGCGCCAGGAGGTGGTGACCACCGATCTGGCCAGCGGCGAACTGGTCACCCTCCAGCCCGCCGCCGACGCCCCGGTTACCGCCCTGGTCTTCAAGACCATCGCCGACACCTACGGCAAGATCAGCTACTTCCGCGTGTACTCCGGCCAGGTGCGGGCCAACTCGACCCTGGTGAACAGCCGCACCCGCAAGGAAGAGCGCGTCGGCCACGTCTACAGCGTCTTCGGCAAGGAGCAGCGCGACGTGGAGAGCGTTGGCCCCGGCGACATCGGCATGATCACCAAGCTCGCCGAAACCTCCACCAACGATACCCTCTGCGCTCCGGGCCGCGCCCTGCAACTCGAGCCGATCGCCTTCCCCGCCCCGGCGTTTATCGCCACGGTCAAACCGCGCAGCCGCGCCGACCTCGATAAGCTCGGCGCCGCCCTCAGCCGGATGGTCGAGGAAGATCCCACCCTGGTCGTCTCCCGCGACCCGCAGACCGGCGAGACCCTCCTGGCCGGCCTGGGCGAGAGCCACCTGCAGATCATCGCCGAGCGCATGAAGCGCAAGTTCGACGTGAACATTGATATTGACCTGCCGCGGGTGCCCTACCGCGAGGCCATCCGGGGCCGCGCCGAGGCCCAGTACCGCCATAAGAAGCAGACCGGCGGCGCCGGGCAGTTCGCCGATGTGGCGCTGCGGGTCGAGCCGCTGGAGCCTGACCCGAACCGCGAGGACCCGCTGGAGTTTGTCAATGAGATTGTGGGCGGGGTGATCTCCAAGGGCTTTATGCCGGCCATCGAGAAGGGCGTGCGCGAGGCCATGGCCGAGGGCCTGCTCTCGGGCAGCCCGATCAGCAATGTGCGCGTGGCCGTCTTCGATGGCAAGGAGCACCCGGTCGACTCGAAGGAAATCGCCTTCAAGATCGCCGGCAAGGAGGCCTTCAAACTGGCCGCGCAGAAGGCCGGGGTGTACATCATGGAGCCTATCTACACCCTGGAGATCGTCGTGCCCGATCAGTACGCCGGCGACATTATGAGCGACATGAGTTCGCGGCGCGGGCGGGTGCTCGGCATGATGCCCGCGGGTCACGGCCGCACGGTGATCAGCGCCCAGGCGCCCCTCGCCGAGGTGCAGCGCTATGTCACCGACCTCCGCGCGTTGACGCAGGCGCGCGGGCGCTTCTCGATGCGCTTCTCGCACTACGAGGAGGTGCCCGGGCATCTGGTTGACACGATCATCGCCCAGCACAAGAAAGAAGTCGAAGCCGCCAACGCCCATTGACGGCCCTTCAGCCTCAGACCCCTATGCGGCTCGCGCCGCGCACCGACGGGATGAACATCCTTCCTGGGAGGGCGCAGCCCTCCCAGACCCTCCCGTAGGTCGGGGCCCGGGTGCGCGGGCCTCCGGCCCGCATCCGCAAGGGGATAACAGGGTTCTCCTGGGAGGGTTTTGCCCTCCCACATCCTCCCACCGGGTGGGGGGATGGGGAACCCGGCTTCCCCATGCCCTTGCGGGGCGGGGGCGTGGGGAAACCCGGTTTCCCCACCCCCCTGCTCCAGCAGCCTATGTTCACGTCAGAGGGACCGGGGGCGGCTCTGCCGCCCCCGGCTGGTTGTTTGGAAGGGCGCCAGATCTGGCGCCCTTCGATGGGTATTGACCTACGCGATCGCCTTCCGGCGGGGAGGGGTGGAGGGCCGCAGGCCCTCTGCCAGGCGGTTGTTGCCCGCCCGCGGCGGGAGGGCCGTGGCGATTGCGCCAGGCCGCCTGGCCGCCGCGGGCGGGAAAAGGGGGTGCGGGGAGGCGAAGCCTCCCCGCACCCCTCTGTCCTTCGGGGGGGTGGGGAAACCCGGGTTTCCCACCCCCCCGCCCGCGGGAGGGTCTGGGCGGGCGCAGCCCGCTCGCGCGTCCTGTCGGCGCGCGGCGCAGCGACACGGGGCCGCGCCGCGCGCAGCGCCTTATATGGTCTTTGAGAAATTCATCTGGTATACCGGGCTGGCCGTGGGGCTGAAGCCCTCGGCTATGGAATGCGAAGCCCGCCTGCGCGGGCTATACCGGATTATTTCTTCAAAGACCATATTTGCGTGGTATGCTACAATAGTTCGCGCCGGGATAGTTCCGCAGAAGGAGATCCCCCTATGAACAAAAAGACCATCCGCGATGTCGAGTGGGCCGGCAAGCGCGCTCTGGTGCGCGTTGACTTCAACGTGCCGCAGGATGAGGCGGGCAACGTGACCGACGATACCCGCATTCGCGCCGCGCTGCCGACGATTCGCTACCTCCTGGAGCATGGCGCCAACGGCGTGGTGCTCATGTCGCACCTCGGTCGTCCCAAGGGCAAGGTGAACCCCAGGTACAGCATGCGCCCGGTGGTCGAGCGGCTCTTCGAACTGCTCCCCGAGGCGCAGGAGGTGCGCAAGACCGAGGCGATCACCGGCCCCGCCGCCGAGGCTGCCGCGGCTGACCTGAAGCCCGGGATCGTCTTGATGCTCGAAAATACGCGCTTCGACCCCCGTGAGGAGAAGAACGACCCGGAGATGGCCGCCGAACTGGCCCGTCTCGGCGATATCTTCGTCAACGATGCCTTCGGCGCCGCCCATCGCGCCAATGCCTCCACCGAGGGCGTGGCCCACGTGCTACCCGGCGTCGCCGGTTTCCTGCTGGAGAAGGAGCTCGAGTACATCGGCGGGGCGCTGGAGAACCCCAGACACCCCTTCGTCACCATCATCGGCGGGGCCAAGATCAGCGATAAGATCGGCGTGATCGAGAACCTCCTCGGCAAGGTGGATGCGCTGCTCATCGGCGGCGGGATGGCCAACACCTTCCTCCTCGCGCAGGGCAAGGCCGTGGGCGACTCGCTGGTCGAGCCGGACAGCCTGGAGGTGGCCCGCGACTTGATCGCCAAGGCCCAGGCGGCCAATGTGCGCCTGCTGCTGCCGGTGGACGCGCTGATCGCCGACGCCTTCAGCGCCGATGCCCAGAAGCGCGTGGTCAGCGTAGATGCCGTGCCCGAGGGCTGGCGCATTCTCGACATCGGCCCCGAAACGGTGAAACTCTACAGCGAGGAGATCGCCCGGGCGCAACTGGTGATCTGGAACGGGCCGATGGGCGTGTTCGAGATGGAGCCGTTCGCCGCCGGCACTCACGCCATCGCCCAGGCCATGGCCGCCGCTTCCGAGCGCGGCGCGACCACCATCGTGGGCGGCGGCGACTCGGTGGCCGCGGTCGAGCAGGCCGGCCTGGCGGAGAAGATGTCCCACGTTTCGACCGGCGGCGGAGCCTCGCTCGAGTTGCTCGAGGGCAAGGTGTTGCCCGGCGTGGCCGCCCTCCAGGACAGGTGAGCGCGCGGGCCGCGCCCTCCCACACCCTCCCACCGGGTGGGGTTCGGGGAAACCTGGTTTCCCCGAACCCCGGCTTCGCCACGAAGCGAAAGACTGCGCCATCCCCGAGCGGCCGCTGGAAGCCTGCTCGACCTGCGCCATGAGCGCGATGCCAGGACCTGGACGTTTCGCCTATCATCGCAATACGACGACGCTCGGTGCCTCAGCGGCTCACTCGTTTCGTTCAGTGCTATAGAGGGTGCGGAGGTGTATCTATGGATCCACAACCTGTGAACGACACCTTCCAGCGGATGGATGTCGCGCAGATAAAAGACCTGCTGCAGCGCCACCTGCCCGAGCTTAAGCAGCGCTATCACATCAAATCGCTCGGCCTGTTCGGCTCTTATGTTCGCAATGAGCAGACCGCTACCAGTGATCTGGACGTGCTGGTGGAATTCGACGAGGTCCCGGGACTGCTGGCATATGTCGAACTGCAACAAACTCTCTCCGATTTGCTTCACCTGCAAGTCGATCTGGTGCATCGCCCCGATTTGAAGCCGTTTATTGGTGAGCGAATACTCGCCGAGGTCGTGCCGCTATGAGCGCCGCCCGCGATACGCGCGCGTGGCTCCAGGATATTCTCGCCAGCATCGACAATGTGGAAATCTACACGGCGGGTCTGGACTTTGCACATTTTGCGTCTGCCCTTCAGGTGCAGCATGCAGTGCTGTTCAATTTACAGATCATCGGCGAAGCTGCCAATCGGCTTGAAGGAAACTTTCGTGCGGCCCATCCCGCAGTGCCCTGGTCGCAGATGATTGGTATGCGCAACGTGATTGTTCACGGGTATTTTGCTGTCAATCTACAGATCATCTGGAAGACAATTATCGAGGAACTCCCGCGATTAAAGGCGCTCCTTATCCCCATCCTGGTTGCCATCGACTCCGGCAACGCTGAATAACAGTTGTCACGATTGACCGTTGCGGCGGTAGAGCACCTGCAGTTTCCCTAGAAACCCGCCACAATACTCCTCATTGCATTCCTGATACCCTCGCGATGGATGCGGATAAGTCATCACTGTGATCAGAACCTTCGTCCTGGTGAACTGCGTGGTCATCGCGGCCACTCCAAATGTTTAACTGGAAGCCAGGCAATAGGGGACAAAGCCTCAGCTAACGTTGTCCGATGACAGTATGTCGGGTCAGCCTCCATGCATACCAGAACACTTGGACGATCATTCACCATTCTGGCAAGACGCCGCAATGTCGTATGCTGAACCGACAAGATGCTATACTTGTACTCCTTGAATAGTCCCTCATAATCCTCTTTGCAATGCAATTTCTCTCTGCTTGAAGCGGGAATTCCTAGCTCAGGAAAATGGAAATACTCTAGCCCCAACAAGCCGCACAGACTTCCTGCAAGATTGATACCAGCGCCTTTTGTCTTACCAACATCATTCGCCTCACCGCGATGGCTACCAGGCGCCTTCATTATGCAGATCATGTGTTCTGATTGTCGTATTATGACACCATAAAGCCAGACTTGCAAGTCTCGTACGTGTTCACACCTGGGGCGACACACGCGCCTGGGAGCGCAGGCGTCCCGCCCGCGTCGCGTCTTCGCGGGCAAGCGGCCCGCGCTCCCGGCCTATGTTCACCTCAGCCGTCCATGCGGCTCCGCCGCACAACGCCGTAATGAACATACGTTTGTTCTTGGGAGGGCTGCGCCCTCCCAAACCCTCCCACCGGGTGGGGGGCTGGGGAAACCGGGTTTCCCCAGCCCCCTCCCCAGCCTTCCCCCGCTGGGGGGAGGGAGTCCGGCTCCTCCCCCCAGCGGGGGGAGGTTAAGAGGGGGGGCAGCGCCGCATGCGCGTGGGTGAGCAGCCTATGTTCACCTCAGCCGTCCATGCGGCTCCGCCGCACAACGCCGTAATGAAAATAAGGTTATTCTTGGGAGGGCTACGCCCTCCCAAACCCTCCCACCGGGTGGGGGGCTGGGGAAACCCGGTTTCCCCAGCCCCCCGCGGGCGGGTCGGGGTGTGGGGAAACCCGGTTTCCCCACACCACCGCCCCCAACCGAAGCACCCCATCACGTCATCCCTGACGGCGCGACGACTCCGTGTCAGAGCAATGACCTGAGGGCGAGACCAGCGGCAGCACCGCGCGACAGCGCGGGAAGTTGGGACAGCCGTAGAACTGGTTGCCGGCGTTGGCGCCCTGCCGCGCGGTGCGGAGCACCATCGTGACGCCGCAGTTCGGGCAGCTCGGCGGCGTCCTCGAGCTGGCTTCCGGCCCGGCTGGCGCTGGACCGGACGTCGCTACTGCCGCGGCGCGATCGACCGGCTCATGCGCCACTGGCCGGTCGGCGCGAGACTGCGCCGGCCTGGGCGCTGGCTCCGGCTGAGGTGACGCGAACACCGGGGTTGGCGAGCGGATGATAAGATCGCAGATCATCTCGACCTGGCTCACCGTCAGCGCATCATCCGGCTGCGCCTGCAAAAAGCGTATAAGTGGACGGGTGCCCTCGAAGACCGCAACCGAGCACTGAGACACGCGGAGCCATTGGGGCTGCGTAAAAACGACAAGCGGCGTAATGAAGCTCGCCGCCGGATCGGGTAGCGCCAGCGAACGCTGCTGCGCGAACCATGAGGCCAGCAGGCGTGCCTGGCGCTGCACCTGCGAGGTTGGGCTTGCCACCTTGATCCAGTTTTGACCCTCACGCTGCTGCCAGGCGTCGCGGTAGCCTTTGTAGGAACCGCGCCAGGCCTTCGTCTCAATGAGGAACACCCCTGCGGGGCCGACCAGGAGCAGGTCGATCTGGGCGAACTCATCGGGTTGTGGTTCGACGACCACATTATGAAAGATGCACCAGGAATCCGCCAACCAGCGGAGCAGGGTGCTGAGAACGGCGTGTTCACCATGTTCGCCACGCTGTTGCTTGCGACGTTCTTGAACGTCGAAGGCTATGCCGTGCAACGGACGGAGGAGCCAGCCGAGGAGAGGGATGTTGTCGGCCTGATCCTGGCACTGCTCCCGACGTTCCTGGATTTTGTGGCGGATGCGCGCGGCAAAGGCCTCCTGAACGTGAGAGAGTTGATAGAGTTGGCGGGCCATTACGGTGTTCCTCTGCAAGCCTGGGCGATCAATGTGTTGATTGTACCGAATGGACGTAACCAGGAGCCCGGCGCGGGGAGTGAGGCGCGTGGGGTGGGCGTCTCGCCCGCCTGCGGCCCACCTGGGGCGAGCGTCGCGCCCGCCGGGGGCCCTCGCGGGCGGGTCGTCCGCGCTCCCGGGTCGTTTGCCGCGGGCGGGGTGCCGCCCGGCGGCATGGACGGCTAACGTGAAAATGGGGGAACCAGGTTCCCCCATACCCCCGTTTTCATTGGGCGGTGTGCCGCCCGGCGGCATGGACGGCTACCGTGAACATAGGCTGCTCACCTACGCGTATGCGGCGCTGAACCTCCCCTCCTAACCTCCCCCCGCCGGGGGGAGGAGCCGGACTCCCTCCCCCCGCCGGGGGGAGGGCTAGGGAGGGGGGCCGGCACCGTGCCCGCGGAGCCGCGCCGCGGGCGGGCCGCCCGCGCTCCCGGGTCGTTTGCCGCGGGCGGGGTGCCGCCCGGCGGCATGGACGGCTACCGTGAACATAGGCTGCTCACCTACGCGTATGCGGCGCTGCCCCCCCCTCCTAACCTCCCCCCGCCGGGGGGAGGAGCTGGACTCCCTCCCCCCGCTGGGGGGGGGCTGGGGAGGGGGGCCGTCACCGTGCCCGCGGAGCCGCGCCGCGGGCGGGCCGTCCGCGCTCTCGGGTCGTTTGCCGCGGGCGGGGTGCCGCCCGGCGGCATGGACGGCTACCGTGAACATAGGCTGCTCACCTACGCGTATGCGGCGCTGACCCCCCCTCCTAACCTCCCCCCGCCGGGGGGAGGCGCCGGACTGCCTCCCCCCAGCGGGGGGAGGGCTGGGGAGGGGGGCCGTCACCGTGCCCGCGGCGCCGCGCCGCGGGCGGGCCGCCCGCGCTCGCAGGCGATGTTCATTGCGGCGTTGTGTGGCGCAGCCGCATGGGCGGCTGAGGTGACCATCGCGCGCCGCGTGCTGCCCCCCTCCCAGCCTCCCCCCGCTGGGGGGAGGCGCCGGGTTCCCGCCCCCAGTGGGGGAGGGTCCGGGAGGGGGCGCAACCCCTGCCTGGAGGCGGGCCGGCGTAGGGGCGGGGTTTCCCCGCCCCTACGCCGCCGGTCCCGGCGTCTCCCGCCTGGAGGTTCCCGGGGCGCACCCCTCCTAACGTGAACATGGGGAAACCGGGTTTCCCCATGCCCCCAGCCGATGGGGGGGGTGGGTGGATGATTTCTCGAAGACTATGCTATACTTTCTCCGGCGACCCACCATCCGCTCTCGGACGAGAGAGGGGTGGTGGTCTGAGTATTCATCGGCCTCACCCCCGCGGATGTGACCTGCTCTGGCCCGCCGCGCCGCCGCGGATCCCGGCGGGAAGAGGGTAGCAGCATGCGCCCACCATCGCTGACCGCGTCTCAGATCGCGCGTCTGCTTACGGTTGTGAGTTTTCTGGGGAGCCTTGCCGCCAATGTTGCCACAGGGTCGCTCCCCGAGGCCTGGCGGCCCCACCTCTGGTGGGCCTGGCCCATCACTGGCCTCTTTCTGCTCCTCACCGTGGGATTGACCGTTGCCGAGCGGGACGAGGAATCTCAACTGCAGCGTCAGCGCGGGTTGGTGCTCAGGCGGATTCAAGCGGACATCAAGCAGGCCCTCGACAGCAGGCTCCCCGACCGCAACCAGCGGATACCCCTCCATCTGACGTCCCAGCCGCGGGCCGTCATGCCCAGGCCCGGCCTGCGGTTCGAGTGGCCCGCTCAACCAGCTCAGCCCGTGCCGCCTGAGAAGCGAATTGACGAAGTGTTTCGCGACGCGAGCTATGCCCTGCTGATCCTCGGCGCGCCGGGCGCGGGGAAGACGACCCTGCTGCTCGAACTGGCCGAGGCCCTGGCGGAGAAGGCGGAACACGACCCGCAGGCGCCCCTGCCGATCGTGCTGTCCCTCGACAGTTGGGCGCAGCAGAAGGGCGATCTGGAGGACTGGTTCGCGCGCGAGGCGAGCCGGGTCTATGGGATCGGCCCCACCCTCGCGCGGAACTGGGTGGCGCAGGACGCCCTTCTGCCCCTGCTCGACGGCTTCGACGAGGTCGCTCGCGAGCGGCGCGAGGACTGCGCGCGCGCCATCAACCGCTTCCGCGAGCGGCACGGCGCGCTGCCTATCGCCGTCTGCAGCCGCAAAGCCGAGTATGACAAGCTCGAAGGCAGGGACTTGCTCGCGCTGACCGGCGCCGTCGTCGTCGAGCCGCTCACCGACGCGCAGATTACGGAGTACCTGGAGGCAGGCGGCGCGCGGCTCGCCGGGCTGGCGCAGGCGCGCGCGAGCGTGCCCGCGCTGCGCGAGCTGCTCACCACCCCGCTGATGCTCAGCGTGGCGGCGAGCGCTTTTGCGGACCGCGGGCGGCAGGCGTTGCCGTTTGCCGGCGCCGACGAGGCGCAGGCGCAGCTCTGGGCCGCCTACGTCAGGCGCATGTTGGGACGGGCGCGCCGGGGCAGGGATGCTGGCGCCGACGACCGTCGCAGGCTGCGCTATCTGGCCTGGCTGGCCGGCGCTATGGCTGAGCGCGGCCTGAGCGTCTTCTACATCGAACGGCTGCAGCCTGACTGGCTGCCTCAGCGGGCAGCCGGGACGTACCGTCTGCTCGCCGGGCTGGCGTTCGGGCTGGCGTTCGGGCTGGCGGGCGGGCTGGCGTTCGGGCTGGCGTTCGGGCTGGCGGGCGGGCTGGCGGTCGGGCTGGCGTTCGGGG
>Ga0209162_1004341_pt1 | contig 10691 bp, 10 predicted proteins | sample YNPNPMetaG_FD_187121 | JGI IMG/M metagenome (GOLD analysis project Ga0209162, IMG submission 187121) | Anoxygenic and chlorotrophic microbial mat microbial communities from Yellowstone National Park, USA - YNP NP MetaG (SPAdes) (version 2) ...
CCATCGCCGGGCTACGGGAGCAACGCCCCGTGAACGGGGCTGAATGTGCGCCGAGGCAAGGCCCGGTCGCACGATCCATGCATGGTCGTGCGGTCGTCGGCGATGAGACGCCCGGCCCATGCCCCGACGCCAGGCTCCACGCGCAGCAGCCCCCGCCGGGTCCACATTTGGCATTGTTGAATGCGCCAGCCTCTCGACCGTTCTGGCTTCGCCGCGGCGAGAATTATTATACAAAGTTCATGCATTATCTTGACATTCTATTGATATCGTGATAGAGTATACCGTGTCACATCCAACGAGATGTACATCATGTATCCTATGACCGATCATTCGCCACCAGGGAGTGTGCGCCATGACTTCTGTTCTCATCATCGGTGCCGGCGTGGGGGGCCTGGCAGCGGCCGCGCGACTGGCCCGCCACGGCTATGCTGTAACCGTCGTCGAAAAGAACGCGCGGCCGGGCGGCCGCTGTGATCAGTTGGTCCGCGATGGCCATCGCTTCGACATCGGCCCGACCCTGTTTCTGATGCCCGAGGTTTTCGCGGAGACCTACGCGGCGTTGGGGGAACGCATGGCAGATCATCTTGACCTGCGACGCATTGACCCCACCTATCGCATCCACTTCGACGACGGCGCCACGCTCGCGTTGACCTCGGATCTCAACGCGCTGCAGGCGCAGCTGGAGGCCATGGAGCCGGGCAGCTTCAATGGCCTGTTGCGCTATCTGGCAGAAGGCAATCGCCACTACAAGTTGTCTCTGGAGAAGTTCGTCGGCCGTAACTTCTACAGCCTGTTCGACTACTTCAGCCCGGCCAACCTGCCCCTCATGTTTCAGTTGAAGGCGCTGAAGAAGCACTACGACAATATCGGCCACTACTTCAAGCATCCCCACCTGAAAGCGGCGTTTACCTTCCAGAACATGTACCTGGGCCTCAGCCCGTATGACGCGCCGGCCACCTATTCGCTGCTCCAATACACGGAGCTGGCCGACGGCGTCTGGTTCCCGATAGGGGGCATGTATCGGATCCCCCAGACGCTGGCAGCGATCGCGGAGGGCCTGGGCGTGCGGTTCCTCTACGGTGCGCCGGTTCAGCGGATCGAAGTGGACGGCAATCGGGCGACCGGGGTTGTGCTGGAAGATGGCCGCCGGCTGAAGGCCGACCTGATCCTCGCGAACGCCGACCTGCCGTATGTCTACGATAGCCTGCTTCCAGATCGCGCCGAGGCCCGGCGCCTGAACGCCAGAAAGTTCACCTGCTCCAGCATCATGTTCTACTGGGGCGTGGATAAGGTCTATCCCGAGATCGGGCATCACAACGTCTTTCTGGCGGGAGACTACCGGGCCAGCTTCGATCGCATCTTCCGGGACCACACCCTGCCCGACGAGCCGAGCCTGTACGTCCATGCGCCCGCACGCACCGATCCGACGGCCGCGCCCGTCGGCCAGGATACCCTCATGGTGTTGGTGCCGGTGGGGCATCTGGATGACAGCGGCCGGCAGGACTGGGATGCCCTGAAGGCCCGCGCGCGAGCTGCCACCCTCGCACGGCTGGCGGCCATCGGCGTCACCGATCTCGAACGGCACCTGAAATTCGAGGTCAGCTACACCGCGGTGGACTGGCAGCGGATGTACAATCTGGCCAGGGGCGCCGGCTTCGGGTTGAGCCACGATTTCTGGCAGGTGGGCTACCTGCGGCCGCACAACCGGCATGACCGTTATCGGAATCTTTATTTCGTGGGGGCCAGCACCCATCCCGGCACCGGCTTGCCGATCGTCTTGCTCTCGGCCCGGCTGGCCGTAGAGCGCATCCTCAAGGAGCAGCCTGCACCTGAGCGAAGGCGCGTGTCATGGCCGGGCAGAATGGTGATGGAGCATTCCTGATGAGCGTGCAGATGCTGTCCTGGGAACACAGGCTGTTAGCCCTGGCTAACGCCGGGCTGGACAGCCACGTGCCGACCGATCCCGTTGTGCGCGATGGCCTTGTGCTCGAAATGGCTTACGCGCGGTGCGAAGCCATCACCCGTGAGCACAGTCGGACGTTCTTCCTGGCATCCGGCCTGTTGCCGGCGCCGAAGCGGCGAGCCGCGCGGGCTCTGTATGCCTTCTGTCGCATCAGCGATGATCTGATCGACAAGGCGGGCGAAGATCCCCAGGCTGATCTGGCCGCCTGGCGCAGATGCGTGCTGGAGATCCCTTCTCCTTGTGATGAGCCGGTGGCGTTGGCCTGGGCGGACACGTGCCTCCGCTATCGGGTGCCCCGAGTCTATGCCGAACAACTGCTCGATGGGGTGGCGCGCGATCTGGCGACGCGGCGTTACGAGACTTTCGAGGACCTGGCCGCCTACTGCTATGGCGTTGCCTCGACGGTGGGCCTGATGGCCATGCACATCATCGGCTTCGAGGGGCCGCACGCCGTTCCCTACGCCGTCAAGCTCGGCGTGGCCCTGCAGCTCACCAACATCCTGCGAGACGTGGGCGAGGACTGGCGTGCAGGTCGCCTCTATCTCCCGTCGGACGAGCTGGCCCAATTCGGCCTGGGCGAAGAGGATGTGGCGGCCGGCCAGGTGGACGATCGCTGGCGGGCCTTCATGCGCTTCCAGATCGGCCGCGCGCGCCGGCTCTACGCCGAGGCCATGCCCGGCATTCGCCTGTTGGCGGCCGATGGCCGCTTTGCCATCGCAGCGGCCGCCGAGCTCTACCGGGCGATCCTGGACGATATCGAAGCTCACGATTACAATGTATTTGCGCGCCGCGCCCACATCGGGGCCCTGGGCAAGCTGCGTCGGCTGCCGGGGATCTGGTGGCGCTCGCGGCGACCGTAGGGTGGATCAGGCGGGACAGGGGACAGGCATTCATCTGTCTTGCGGAGAGTGCGTTGACGGAACAGGAGGAGGAAACATGGCACGCATACTGATCACAGGAGGCACCGGGCTGATCGGCCGGCGGCTGGTGGCCGAGTTGGCCGGCGCCGGCTACGAAGTCATCGTGCTCAGCCGCAATCCGGCGCGGGCGACCGGCCTGCCGACCGGCGCGCGCGCCGAGCGGTGGGACGGCCGCACGGCCGCCGGGTGGGGCGGCCTGGCCGACGGCAGCCTGGCGATCGTCAACCTGGCCGGCGAGAACCTGGCCGGCCAGGGGTTCTTGCCTGCGCGCTGGACGCCGGAGCGCAAGGCGCTGATCCGCAACAGCCGCCTGGACGCGGGCGCGGCCGTGATGGCTGCGGTGACGGCGGCCCGGGCCAAGCCGCGCGTCGTAGTCCAGGCATCGGGCATCGGCCACTACGGCTTCCGGGGCGACGAGGTCTTGACCGAGGCCGACGGCCCGGGCGACGACTTCCTGGCGCAGCTCACCGTGGCGTGGGAGGCGTCCACCGCGGCCGTGACGGAGCAGGGCGTGCGCCACGTCAGCATCCGCACCGGCGTGGTGCTCAGCCCCGACGAGGGTGCGCTGAAGCAACTGCTGCTGCCGTTCAAGCTTTTCGTCGGCGGGCCCATGGGGAGCGGCCGGCAGGGCTTCTCGTGGATCCATCCGGCCGACGAGGTGGGCGCCATCCGATTCCTGATCGAGAACGAGGCGGCCCAGGGGCCGTTTAACCTGTGCGCGCCGCAGCCGCTGACCAACGCCGAGTTCGCGCGGGTCTTGGGCCGGGTGCTGGGCCGGCCGTCGTGGCTGCCGGTGCCCGGCTTCGTGCTGAAGCTGGCGCTGGGCGAGGTAGCCACCATGGTGTTGGAGGGCCAGAAGGCGTTGCCGAAGAAGCTGCTCGACCTGGGCTTCCGGTTCCGCTTCCCCGATGCCGAGTCCGCGCTGCGGGATTTGCTGGGGAAGAAGTGAGCGCGCATATGAAATTCAGACACACCTTTCGCGTCAACGCGCCGCAGGCCGCGGTGGCCGATTTCCACAGCCGGTCGGCCAGCATGCCGGCGATCACCCCGCCGCCGATGATCGTGCGGGTGCACGCCGCGCCGCCGCGGCTGACCAGCGGCGATGAGATGGATTTCACCCTGTGGGCCGGGCCGGTGCCGCTGCGCTGGGTCGCGCGCATCGAGGACGCGTCCCCCGAGGGGTTTGTGGATCGCCAGGTGCGCGGGCCGTTCGCGGCGTGGACGCACCGCCATCGCTTCGTGCGCGTGGACGACCGCACGACCGACGTGGTGGATGAGGTGGAAGCGCAGCTCAAGCGCCATCCCTTCTGGGGGCTCGTCGGCGCGCTGATATGGGCCGGGCTGCCGGTGCTGTTCGCGTATCGGGGGTGGAAGACGAGGCGGATGCTGGAAGCGGGAAGCTAGAGCTGGCGGCTGGTATCACTGCAAGTCGAGCGCCAGACGAAGCCGCTGGTCAACCGCTCGTAGACCTTCGGCAGTCAATCGTCCCAGTCGCCGTAGCACAGCGGCCTTCGGCACGGCCGCCAGATTGGAGACCTTGACCCATGACGTGGTAACCAGCCCAGCCGAACGGCATTCAGGTGTTCCCACCACGATCTGGTAATCGGTCGAAAGTGGTGTGGAAGCTGGACGCGAGGAAATTGCCGCGATCAAAACGTCGGCCGTCTCTTGATGAATCGCTTCGCCAGAGATGATGACGGCTGGCCGCAATTTGGCTTGGGCCACATCAGGGCTTTCCAGGAAAGGAAACCGAACAAGTACAACCTCCCCGCGGCGCGGATGCCAGGACGTGGCGCTCATAGGGGTTCACCGTCGGCAATGGTGTAAACATCCTCGTCAGGATGTTCCCACACGCGGGCCAGAGAAGCTTGCGAGATCGTGTACCAGCTTTCTGTCAAGGCCGTTTCTTGCTGTCTGGCCAGACGTTCGTATTCGGCCGGACTGAGCAGCACTGCTTGGGTGCGTCCGCGACGGGTGATAAACACCGGACCGCCCAGTGATCCGATTCGATCCAAGATGGCACCCAGACGGTCTCGTAACTCTGTAGTTGGTAGTATAATTGTCATAATGGCCTCCTAAGGTTGACCTGGATTCAATTATAGCATAATTGCGGCGAACGGATAAAGTTGTGAGTGTAAGCGAGCGTATCATCGTCATCGGCGCAGGGATCGGTGGACTGACCGCGGCCGCGCTGCTGGCCAGGGCCGGCCGGGACGTGACCGTGTTGGAAGCGCACATCTACGCGGGCGGGTGCGCAGGGACTTTCTACCATCAGGGCTACCGCTTCGACGCGGGCGCGACGCTGGCCGCCGGGTTCGATCCCGACGGCGGCATGACGCGGCTGGGCCAGGCGCTGGGCATTGCGTGGCCGGTGGAACCCGCGCACATCGCCATGCGCGTCCACCTGCCCGACGGCCGCCAGGTGACCCGCTGGGTTGACCCTGAGGCCTGGCGGGCCGAACGGCTGGCCGCGTTCGGGCCGGCCGCGGAGCCCTTCTGGCGCTGGCAGGAGGCCACGGCCGACCGCATGTGGGCCGTGGCGTTGCGGGGCGCGCCCTGGCCGCCGCAGACCGCGGCCGACCTTGCCCGCCTGGCCCGCGTCGGGTTGGGGTTGGTTGCTGATGCCCCCTTGGGCTCGCCCGGCCTGGCGCTGGACGCCCTGCGGCCGGTGGCCGCGCGGCTGAACGGCGCAGGGACACCCTTGCGCCAGTACGTGGACGGGCAACTGCTCATCGCCGCGCAGGCCACCTCGGAGCGGGCCAACGCGCTCTACGGCGCAGCCGCGCTGGACATGCCGCGGCGGGGGGTGGTGCACGTGCGCGGGGGCATCGGCCGGATCGCCGAGGCGCTGGCGGACGGGGTGCGGCGCCACGGCGGCCAGGTGCGCTATCGGCAGCGGGTCACCCGCGTGGCGCAGCAGCCGGACGGCCGCTACTGCGTCGAGACGAACAAGGGGGGAGACAGCATCTTCCCCGGCCAGTCCATCCTGGCGACCGCGCTGGGCGGGACGCGGGTCGCGGAGGCGATCTCGCAAGGGATGGCGCGGCGAACCAGCGAATGGCGAATCAACAAATCAGCTAATCGGCGAATAGCGAATCAACAAATCAACGAACCAGCAACCACGCATCACGTATCACGGAGCACCACATGACCATCACATCAACCGATGAAACCATCCCCCTCGGCCAGACGGCGCTGCGCGTGCCTCCGCTGGGCCTGGGCACCTGGCAATGGGGCGATGCCATGTTCTGGGGCTACGGCAAGGGCTACGCGGAGGACGAGATCCGGGCCGCGTTCGAGGCAAGCCTGGCGGCCGGGATCACCTTCTTCGACACGGCCGAGGTCTACGGCCGGGGCCGGTCGGAGCGCTTCCTGGGCCGCTTCATCGCAGGCCGCCGCGATGGCCTGGTCATCGCGACCAAGTTCATGCCGCTGCCGTGGCGGCTGGGCAAAGGGCAATTGCTGGCCGCGCTGCGCGGGAGCCTGGAGCGTCTGGGGCTGGCGCAGGTGGACCTCTACCAGATCCACTGGCCCTTCCCCCCGCGGCCGGTGGAATTCTGGGCCGACGCGTTGGCGGACGCGGTGGAGGCCGGGCTGGTGCGCGCGGTGGGGGTGAGCAACTACAGCGCCGACCAGATGCGCCGGGCCTACGACGTCCTGGCCAAACGCGGGGTGCCCCTGGCGTCGAACCAGGTGGAATACAGCCTGCTGCACCGCACGCCCGAGCGCAACGGTGTGTTGGACGCGTGCCGCGAGCTGGGCGTGACCCTGATCGCCTACAGCCCGCTGGCCCAGGGGCTGCTCACCGGCAAATATGGGCCGGCCAACCCGCCGCCGGGCTTCCGCGGCCGGCGCTACCGGGGCGAGCTGCTGGCCCGCATCCAGCCGCTCATCGGCCGGCTGCGCGAGATCGGCGCGGCGCACGGCGGCAAGAGCCCCAATCAGGTGGCGCTGAACTGGCTCATCTGCCAGGGGGCGATCCCCATCCCCGGGGCCAAGAACGCGCGGCAGGCGCAGGAGAATGCGGGGGCGCTCGGTTGGCGGCTGACCACGGAGGAGGTGGCGGAGTTGGGCTCCCTGCTCTGACCCCCCTACTTTGCTTCCAGCCGGTCTGCGACCGGCGGTCATCGGTCGAGCGATGCATGACTTCAGGATGTAAGGTTGGTTGCCATCTTTGCGCAGAGACGGCAACCATTCAATAAATAGAGATCATCTGAGCCAATAAAATCGCATCTTGCCTTCGCGCTCGATTTGGTCCAACTCGTGATGATCCGTGCTCGCCAGACGCGCGCCCAATTTTTGTGCCAACCCCAATGCGATCGAATCGGCCAGTGAAACGCGGTAGGTAACCTTGAACCATCCAGCGACATACATCAACGAGGGGGGCAGAGATTCAACGATCGTGATGGGCAGACTATAGATGTCCTCAATCAGTTCCCCAGCCTTAGCGGCATCCCGTTTGAGGCAATCGTAGAATACTTCATAGACGTTAACTGACGCCACGTATAAGTGGACACGACTCTCGCGAGCCTGATCCAAGAGGTATTGAATTTTGTCCGCGCCTGGCTCATCGGTCAAGTAGGCAATGAGCGCACAGGCGTCGAGGACGAAAACGTCAGGCTGATTGGTGTCCATTTGCATCAGATTAAAGTTCCAATGCCTTTTCAACCTGTTTGCTACGCGCGAATTCGTCGGTGCTGCTCAAATAGCCGTGATACTTCCCGCGTAGAGTTTGACCGTTCTCAGCCTGCGTCTTCCTCTGAAAAGCATCGAGGTTCAGGATCGTAACCAGATAGACCTGGTTGTCAAGATCCTGGATCGGCTCCAACGGCCGTAACAGACCGTTTTCATAGATGGCTTCAATCGTTCGGGGTGCCATGCGGGTCATTGATCAGCCTCCTTCCCAAGTCATCACTGTTCTTGCTGCCCAACTCGGCTCAATTGTAACATCCGAAGGAGGGGGGAGTCAAGTGGCTTGCGACTTGGTTCTGCCTTATGGCGGCGAGAGCTTCTAAGCTTTGAGACTGCTTTCTGCTGGCCTGTGATCAATAGCCGGGCGACGCACGCCCCAGGACGGCGGTCGCAGACCGCCTGCAAGCGGATACTCTTGGATCGCTTCCAGCCGGTCTGCGACCGGCGGCCGTTGGCCGGGCGACGCACGCCCCAGGACGGCGGTCGCAGACCGCCTGCGAGCGGACCGCCTGCGAGCAGTCAGTTGGATCGCTTCCAGCCGGTCTGTGACCGGCGGTCATCGGTTGGGCGACGCACGCTTTCAGGACGGCGGTCACAGACCGCCTGCGAGCAATCTGGTCGGCCCAGAGGTTGGGCTCCCTCCTGTGACCCCCTACCGCAGAAGCGGTCTACGGCGGACAGGCCTACAGCGCGTTGTCGGCGGAAGTGCGCGGGGTCGAGCTGGCCGCATCCCGGCCCACGAACACTCCGCCGCGATTGTCCAGGTCGCCGCCGACGTAAGACCCTCCGATGTGGATGTGTGCTCCTCCGCGGGCTTCACCGGCCGACCGATCTTCGGCCGCCGGGGCCTCCTGCGTCGCAAAGAGCCGGCCGTCGGGGCTGCGCATGAACAGGAGGATGTTGCCCCAGGCCATGTCGTCTTCCTGCATGAAAAGCGCCTTGCGTGCCTCGGCGAGCGCGGCATCCACCGGCAGGTCATCGGCGATGGCGGCGTAGAACTCGCGGGCCAGCGTGATGGCGGCGCGATCGGCGAGGGGCGCCTGGACGGCCACGGCGGCGGGGATGCCGGCACGCACCAGCGCCTGGGCCGCGCCGCCGAACGGATCGGCCGGGCTGCTTTGCGCGGTAGCGCAGGTGTTGAGGACGACCAGGCGCAGCGTCTCGCGCGCGTCGTGGAGCAGGGCCGCCAGCCGCGCGGCGCGCATCGGCCGCCCCCGGCCCTCTTCGTCCTCCCAAACCAGCACCCCTTCGGCCGTATCGGGATCAAATGCGGCGTGTCCTACGAAGTGGAGGATGTGCGGGCCGGGCTGGCGCAGACGGCGCTGGAGCGCGGCCGGGGTTGCCGGCGCCAGCCGCTCGGCGGTCAGTCGGCCGGCAGCGGCCAGGGGCGCCAGCGCCGCCTGGATGCCGGCCCACTCCCCGGCCGTATCCAGTGGGGGATAGCCCGCCGGAGCGGCCAGTACCGCCAGCAGGCGCAACGGGCCCGCGGCCGCCAGGGGCGAGGCCGCGGCCGGCAGCTCCAGGTAGCGCACGACGGGCGTGCCCCTCGAAAGGGCCAGGAACCGACCCACCTCTGCATCGTACAGGCATTCCCACGGCCAATCGGCCAGTAGTGGCGCACGGCTGTGCGCCCCCGCGTCCAGGCGCAGCCGGAGCCGCAAGCCCGCGCCGGCCGCCTCGGCCGCCTGTAAACTGCGCTGCCACAGGTCGCGCACCGCGCCGCTGAACACGGCGGCGTAGAGCCGGCCCCCCAGATCGCGCGCGGTGGCCGGCGTAAGCGCGTCCGGCGGAAAGCCGGCCAGTTCCCCGGCCGCAAAGGGCGCGGGGAAAAGCGTCTCGCCCTCCCCGGCCGGCGACGCGATCACCCGCGCCCGATAGGCCTCCCCGGCCGCTTCCACCGAAAGGTCGAAGTTGTGATAGACCGATCCATCCATGCCCGGCCTCGTTTCTACCCCGCGCGGCTGGGGAAGGGGCGTAGCCCCTTCCCCAGACCCCATCCCCCAGAACGCCAGCAAACAGAAATCCCCAGAAATCAGAAATACAGAAATCAGAACGATAGGGACAACACCACCCGAAACCCGATGAGCGTGCTGAAGTTGACAGGATCGTCCCTGTTGCGGGACGCGCCGCGGGCGCCCCTCTGACTATTGAACCACGACCCGCCACGCACCACCCGGGGTCCTTCCGCCTTCCGGTCGTTCCGGCCATCGTCGTCCCGGTACGGATACTCCCGGTACAGGCTCAGAGTCCACTCCCACACGTTGCCGGTCAGGTCGTGCAGGCCGCTCATGTCCTGGGCCGTCGCGCCGCGCGGGTACATACCGACCGGCGAGGCGTGGCCGATCTTCATCTCAATATTGGCCCGCTCCTCATCCCAGGGGTCATCCCCCCAGGCGTAAATGCGGCCGGCGCGCCCGCGCGCCGCGCGCTCCCATTCGGCCTCGGTGGGCAGGCGCACTTCGTAGCGGTCGGGAAGCAGGTCCTTTGTCGCGCTCAGAAGGACGGCGTGAAGCCAGCAGCAATAGGCCATGGCCTCGAACCACGAGACCCCCACCACCGGCCGGCTGGGGTGCAGCTTCTGCTCGTCCCACCACATGGGCGCGCCGCGCTGCTCCGGCGGCCGGCGCCGTAGCCAGTCCTGCAACCGCTTTTCCTGCACCTGGCTGTCCCAACGGCCCTGGCGCCAGGCGCGGCCGGCCTCGGTCCACCAGGCCGCGTCCTCGGCGTAGCCCTTCGCGGCCATGAACGCGGCCATCTGCGCCACGGTGGTCGGGTAGCGCGCGATCCAGTAGCGGTAGGGGATCTCGACGTGCGGCGGGTTGCCGAACTCGTCAGGAAATGCTTTCTTGTCTCCCTGCCGGCTGCCCATGACGAACGGCCCCGGTGGGATCTCCACGAAGCCGTGCAACAGTTCCGGCCGGCCCCGGTAGCGGCACGGCAGGAAGAAGAAGTCGGGGTCGAAGCGCGGGTCGCCCAGTTGGCCCAGAATATCGCCGGCCGCGGCGCGCTCGGCCGCGGGCAGATGGCCTTCTTCCACCAGCCGCTCCAGCCAGCGCTGCGCGCGTTCTACGATGGCCCGGCAATGCGGCTGGGTGCATGCTTCTGCAGGCAGCTTC
>Ga0209162_1004342_pt1 | contig 10691 bp, 8 predicted proteins | sample YNPNPMetaG_FD_187121 | JGI IMG/M metagenome (GOLD analysis project Ga0209162, IMG submission 187121) | Anoxygenic and chlorotrophic microbial mat microbial communities from Yellowstone National Park, USA - YNP NP MetaG (SPAdes) (version 2) ...
ATTCCGATCGAGCGGGCGATGGAGATCGTGGCACGTGAGGAGGCGGCCGCGGCGGCCACGCGGCCGGCCGCCACGAGGAGATCTCATGAACGCTGAGGGGCGGACCCTTCTTCGGGCGGGGCTGACCGCGTGCCTGGTCGCCGCGGCAGCCGGCCGCGCGTTCGGCCAGCCCAACGACGCAGTGCCCAAGGAGACGGAGGGCGTGGGGGTCACGGAGCATCCCGGCGCGGTGCTGCCGCTGGAGCTCATGTTCCGGGACGAGAACGGCCGGGACCTGTGTCTGAAGGAGTACTTCGGGGGCTCTCGGCCGGTGATCCTCACACTGAACTACTACCGATGCCCCATGCTGTGCACTCTTCAGCTCAACGGCCTGGTCGACGCCCTGCGACGGATGGAGTGGACGCCGGGCCGGCAGTTCGAGATCGTGACGGTAAGCATCGATCCGCTCGAGACGCCGCCGCTGGCGCGGCTCAAGAAGCGGAACTACATGAAGGAGTACGGCCGGCCGGAGGCGGCCAAGGGGTGGCACTTCCTGACGGGCCGCGAGGAAAACATCCGCCGGCTGGCGGCAACGGTCGGGTTCGAGTACCGCTACGACCGCGAAACGGACCAGTACGTACATGCGGCGGCGCTGTTCGTGTGCACACCGGAGGGGCGCGTCTCGCGGTATCTTTACGGAATCCTCTATGATCCCACGACGCTGAGGCTCTCCCTGGTGGAGGCGGCCGAGGGCAGGATGCGCTCCACGGTCGACCGCATCCTGCTGTACTGTTTCCACTACGACTCGGCGAAGGGAAGGTACGCGCCGGCGGCGATGAACCTCATGCGGGCCGGAGGGGTCGCCACCGTGCTGATACTCGGCGGGGTGCTCGCCGCCTACTGGCGGCGCGAGGCGGCCCGTCGAAAGGCATCGAGCGGGGCTGCCGCGGCGGGCGGCTGATCGGCATCGGAGTCATGGCAACGGCGACGGGAACAGGACTGCTGGCGCAGGGCGGCCCCACCTTCTGGATGCCGCCGCAGGGCTCGACGGGGGCCTCGGCCGTCGACTGGGCGTTCTATCTCATCTATTACATCGCCGTCTTTTTCTTCCTGGTCATCGTCGGTCTGACCGCGATCTTCGTGGTCCGCTACCGGGGGCGCCGGGGGGCGCGGCCGGAAGGCGCTCCGAGCAGCCATCTGGCTGTGGAACTCACGTGGACCCTCATCCCGACGGTGGTCGTGATCGTCATCTTCACGGTCGGGCTCGGCGGCTTCATGGACATCAGCTTCGCGCCGTTGAACGCCTACGAGATCCAGGTGGTCGGGCAGAAGTGGAAGTGGTTTTTCCAGTATCCCAACGGGTATGTGGACTCGGATCTGCACGTCCCGGAGGGCCGGCCGGTGCGGCTGGTTCTCTCTTCCCAGGACGTGGTCCACAGTCTCTACATCCCGGCGTTCCGCGTGAAGATGGATGCGGTGCCCGGGCGGTACACGAAGATGTGGTTCCACGCCACCCGGCCCGGAGAGTACGACCTGTACTGCGCGGAGTACTGCGGGACGGGGCACTCGGACATGGTCGCCCGGGCCGTGGTGCACCCGGCGGGTCAGTTCGAGAAATGGCTCGAGAGCGCCGGGAATTGGGTCGAGGCGGTGCCGCCGGCGGAGGCCGGGCGCATTCTGACCGTCGGGCGCCCGGACGGGTCCGGCGGGCGCGGCTGCACCCAATGCCACCGGGTGGACGGGCAGGCGCACATCGGCCCGCCCCTTAACGGCCTGTTCGGGCATGAGGTGACGCTCGCCGACGGGATGCGGGTCGTCGCGGATGAGAACTATCTCCGGGAGTCGCTCATCGATCCGCAGGCTAAGATCGTAGCGGGCTACCAGGCGGTGATGCCCACGTACAAGGGGCGGCTCAAGGAACGCGAGATCACGGCCATCATCGAGTATCTCAAGAGCATCGCCGGCCCCAGGGAGCCGGCGCGGGGAGCACAATGACGAGCATTGCAGGCCATCCCGGAATCGCAGGCCGGATCGCCGAGGCCGGCGCGAACTACCTCAGCGAGCGGCGGGGGATTCTCTCCTGGGTGTTCACGCTGGACCACAAGCGCATCGGCGTGATGTACCTGGTCTCGATCCTGTTCTCGTTCCTGCTCGGGGGCATTTTCGCGCTGCTGATCCGCACGGAGCTGCTGACGCCCCGCCGGACGATCATGGACGCGGACACGTACAACCAGATGTTCACGCTTCACGGGGTGGTGATGATCTTCCTCTTCATCATCCCCGGAATCCCGGCGGCCCTGGGCAACTTCGTGCTCCCGATCATGCTCGGGGCCAGGGATGTGGCCTTTCCGCGGCTGAATCTCTTCAGCTACTACCTGTATGTCCTCGGGGCGGTCTTCGCCGTGCTGGCCATCGCGACCGGCGGGGTCGATACGGGCTGGACGTTCTATGTCCCGTACAGCACGACGACGAACACAAGTGTCACGGCCGTCGTCCTCGGGGCGTTCATCCTCGGTTTCAGCTCGATCTTCACGGGAATCAACTTCATCGTGACGATCCACAAGCTGCGTCCGCCGGGGATGACGTGGTTCCGGATGCCGCTGTTCCTGTGGGCGCTGTACGCCACGGCGATCATCCAGGTGCTGGCCACGCCCGTGCTGGGCATCACGCTGTTGCTCCTGGTGGCCGAACGCCTGCTGCGGGTCGGAATCTTCGACCCGGCCCTCGGCGGGGATCCCGTGCTGTTCCAGCATTTCTTCTGGTTCTACTCGCACCCGGCGGTCTACATCATGATCCTGCCGGCGATGGGGGTGATGAGCGAGCTGGTTTCGACCTTCAGCCACAAGCCGATCTTCGGGTACCGGTTCGTCGCCCTGAGCAGCGTGGCCATCGCCATGATCAGTTTTCTGGTCTGGGGCCACCACATGTTCACGAGCGGGCAGTCGCCGCTGGCCAGCATGATCTTCAGCTTTCTGACGTTCATGGTGGCGATCCCCTCGGCCATCAAGGTCTTCAACTGGGTGGCCACGATGTACCGGGGAGCGATCGACCTGAAGACGCCGATGCTGTATGCGCTGTGGTTCCTGTTCCTGTTCGGGATCGGCGGTCTGACGGGCCTGTTTCTCGGGGCGCTGGCCGTCGATGTGCACGTCCACGACACGTACTTCGTCGTGGCCCACTTCCACTACACGATGTTCGGCGGCGTGGCCATGGCGTTCGTCGGCGGGCTGCATTACTGGTGGCCGAAGATCACGGGCCGCATGTACAGCGAACTGTGGGGACGCCTGGCGGCGCTGCTGGTCTTTGTGGGCTTCAACCTCACCTTCTTCACGCAGTTCGTCCTGGGAACGCACGGCATGCCGCGGCGGTACTACAACTACCCCGCGCATTTCACGAGCTATCATCAGCATTCGACCCTCGGGGCCTATCTGACGGCCGCCGGCTTCTTCCTGACGGCGGGCTACCTGATTCACTCGCTGTTCCGCGGGCGGCGGGCGCCGGCCAACCCCTGGGGCGGGGCGACACTCGAGTGGCAGTGCAGCTCGCCGCCGCCCGCTCACAACTTCGACCGGCCCCCGCCGGTCGGAGATCCGTACGACATGTCGCGGATCCGCTACGATGACGCGATCGGCGGATATGTGACCGCGGAGGTCGCAGAGCCGGCCGGCGCCGGCGGAGGTCCGGGCCGGTGAAAGGCGAAGCGATGCTGCCGGCGGTCCGGAGCGCAGCGGCGCCCGCAGACACCGCGCATCCCGGCGCGCCGCGGGTGGCACACCATTTCGCGACCCCCGTGCAGCAGTTTGAGTCCGCCCAACTGGGCATGTGGCTTTTCCTGGCCACCGAGGTGCTGCTCTTCGGGGGCCTGTTCTGTGCGTATGCCGTGTACCGGGCCGCTCACCCCGAGGTCTTCATCTACGCGCACCGGTTCCTGGATGCCCGCCTGGGCGCTCTGAACACGGTCGTGCTGGTCTCGAGCAGCCTGACGATGGCATGGGCCGTGCGCTGCGCCCAGACCGGTCGGCAACGGGGGCTGGTCGGTCTGCTGACGGCGACGCTGGTATTCGCGGCTGCGTTCCTGGCCGTCAAGTATGTCGAGTACGAGTCGAAATGGAGGCACGGTCTGCTCTGGGGCAGGTACTACCATCCGGCGCACGGGCGCCATACAGGAGACGCCTCGGGGCAGGCCGGGACCGGCCAGACCGGGCAGGAGCCCGCGAACGCGTCGGCTCCGGGCGATGAGCGGCCCATGGCCGCCGGGCCCAACCAGTCCCCGGCGACGATGGCGGCGGGCGCCGGCCCGCCTTCGCGCGGCGGGCCTGTGACGTTGGGTGGGGCTGCCGGGCCGGGGGCCACCCCGCCCGCCGAGGCAACGCGAATCGCGGCGTCGGCGGCCGGCCCGCGGGGACTGGCGTGGCATCTGCGCCGGCCCGACAGCGGGCGGCACGACGAGCCGCGGAACGTTCAGATCTTCTTCGCCGTGTACTTCCTGATGACGGGCCTGCACGGCCTGCACGTGATGGCGGGAATGGCCGTGATCGCGTGGCTTCTGGTGCGGTCGATCCGGGGGCATTTCGGCCCCGGGTACTTCGCACCGGTGGATCTGGCCGGCCTGTACTGGCACGTCGTGGACGTGATCTGGATCTTCCTGTTCCCGCTGCTGTATCTGATCCACGGGTGACTGTCATGCGCGAAGTTCCCGCTCAACCTGTTGAGGCCGGCCCGGGTCAGGGGCGTGCCCTCGGTCATGTGGTTCCCCTGAGGGTGCTGCTGGGGGTGTGGGCTGCGCTGGTGGCCCTGACCGTCGTGACGATCGCCGCAACCCGCGTCGATCTCGGCGGACTGAACCTGTGGGTGGCGCTGGGGATTGCGACGGCGAAGGCGGCGATGGTGGCCCTGTACTTCATGCATTTGCGTTACGACCATCCGCTGAACGCGATCGTGTTCATCGCGGCCCTTCTGTTCGTGGCGGTGTTTGTGGGCATCGTCATGCTCGATGCGGAGGCGTACCAGCCGACGATCCGGGAATACCAGCACCAGACTGTCACGCCGGGGCGCTGACTCGGACCGGCGCCGACCGCGGCAGACATGGGTGTCCGCGTGCGACCCGCCTGCTGGCCAGCCGGGAGGCTGCGCCCACGGCACCCGGGCCATCACACACTTCTACAGGGCCGGGGACGAGCCCCAGGAATGGCCCGCCCACCACGTGGTCGTCCGCCAGGCCGGCAAGGCTGACAGTCCGGCCGCACGACGTCGGACCGGGAGACCCTCGCATACTATGTCGCGATTTCGCGGGCCGCGCGCTGACGCAGTGCAGCGAGAAATGGGATTACTTCGCGTTCGCCGACACTTGTGTGATCTTCCGGTCGCGCAGGTTGGCGTCGATGAGATGATCAACCTCTACGCGAGAGTATCTGACCGCCTTCCCATCAAGCGGTATCACCGTGATGTCCACTTCACAATGGCTGCCCAGACCGAAATGGACCTCCAGCGCGCCGCCGCTCTTGTAACTGTGACTGGGGTGGACCGTCCGCATTGCAAGGGGCTTGGCGTTTGGCTGATCGGCCCGGCCCGCCGCATAGACCAGGACACGGGCGCCGATCAGTTCGGCGTCCTTGACGCCGCTGAATCGGACGCGCAGCCAGTGGTTCTTGCGAGCACCGTGCAGGCCGGTGTTCCAGTAGACCTTGCTCTCATAGCGGTCCATGCTCAGCGCCAGGCCGCTGTTGTCAGGGTCGGCAGCGAAGATCAGGTCGAGGAGTCCGTCGTTGCTGAGGTCGGCGGCCTCGCCGCAGATGCCTGAACCATCCAGACCGCGGAAGGTGGTCAGCTCAGGCTCAAAGGTGCCGTCGCCACGGTTCATGAAGAGCGTTGCCCGCGATGGGGGGTTCTGAGTCTCGCTGCGGTCCAGCACGACGAAATCCACCCAGCCGTCGTTGTCGAAGTCGCCGAAGACGGCATCCGCGAAGTAAGGTCGGCGGTCACCGGGGTCGATTCGCGCCAGCGGACGGGCTCTGGGCAACGGTGCGTCGAAGAATCTACACCAATCGCGGTACAGCCAGTTCAACGCCGACAGCCCAGCCGTCTCCGTGGCCTCCTGGAACTGGAAGCGGCCCCGGTTCCGCCAGAATCGGCCGGTGACGTACTCCGCACGGGGGGCCCAGCCGGGTGAGGCCGGGCCGACGGCCAGCACGTCCAAGAGGCCGTCGTTGTCCACGTCGGCCAGCGAGATGTAGGGCAGACCCGCCTCCGCCGGTACCGCGCGGTGCGGAGTACGTCGCCACGATGTCCAGCAGGCCGTCCCTGTTCAGCTCCGCGATGGCCAGGCCGTTCATGCCCTCCCGGATGCTGGTGAACCCCGGCACTACGATGCTCTCAAAGAGCTGCCCGCGCCCGGCGGCGTCGCGCGTGGCGTCATTGTCGGGCATCTTCTTGAGCGGCGGCTCACCCGGTCCGCGCTCGGAGATCTGCTCCGTGTGAGGCTGCCGCCGGCCGGTGCCGCCGCGGTAGTAGGCCATCGCCTCCCCGATGGTGACGAAGCCGTCGCCGTTCTGGTCCAGCCGTCGGAATAGGGCCGGCCGATCCACTTCCTCGCGGGCGAGTTTCCCGTCGCCGTTGCGGTCGAGTTGCCGGAACCGCTCGGCCAAGCCGCCGCCGGCAGGGCGAGTTGCCTCCTGTGCCATACAAGGCAGATGGATCAACACCAATGGCAGGCACACGCTCGTGATTAGTGATCTCATGGTTTCTCGTTGACCTTGGGCGACGTCGAGGCCGCCGGCGCGGTTCCCGCGGGCCGTGGGGCCGTGGATCGAACCCGAGGCGGGCAGGTTTTGAAGAACTGCCAGATGACCTCCAGCCCATTGAAGTCGCGGCTGGTCTTGCCCACGAACGCCTCGGGCAGCGCGCCACCGCCCGGTTCGCCGGGCATGGTGTGTCCGCCACCTTTGACAAGGTAATACACGACCCTCACACCGTCGCGTCCGGCCGGCCAGCGGCGGACTTCCGTGGTGGTTCCGTCCTTCGGGTCCAGGTCGGGCAGTTGTTCGACCTGGGGCTCGCCGGCAATACCGTTGTGGGCGAGATACTTCTTGAGCATCTGCTCGGTGGGGATGACGCGCCCGCCACGATCCGAGCCGGCAATCGCTCCTCCGCCAATGGGCACCAGCGGGTCGGCCTCGCCCTGAATCACCAGCAGGGAGATCGGATGGCTGGGCTGGAACGTGGGAGCGACCGGCTCGGCCAAGCCGCCGATCACAGGCGCGATCCCCGCGAACAGGTCGGCCGCCTTCGCTGCCAAGTAATGCGAGAAGATCCCACCATTGGAAACACCGGTGGCGAAGATGCGGGAAAGGTCGATCGGATAACGCTTCTCCAAGTCGTCGACAATGGCCCGGACGAACTTGACGTCGTCCACGTTCTCGGTCTGCGCGGCGATCCTGGCCGCCTGACGGCCGTCGTTCCAGTGATTCTTCCAGCCGCTGGGGTAGACGGCCAGGAAGTTCTCCTTCGCCACCATCCCGCGGAATCCCCGGGCCGCCACACGTTCGCCCCGGCCGCCTCCGCCATGGAAGAAGAACACGACGGGAAGCTTGTCCCTGGGCCGTTCGGGTGCCTGGACGACGTACGTCCGCTCGCGTCCGTCCACGGTCAGCTTGTGCTCCGTTTGAACGACGCCGTCGTCCTCGGATGTGCCTGGCATGGCGCGGCGGGCGGCCGCCGCCCGTTCGAAGCGGGCACGGACTTCGTCCGCGGTTACTGCACCGTCCCTGTCGGTGTCGAGCCGGTCGAACACGCGGGGAATCTCATTACGCGACAACTTGCCGTCGCCGTTGCGGTCGAGTTGCCTGAATCGCTCGGCCAAACTGCCTGGGGCAGGGCGGGGCGATTCCTGCGCAAGAACGGGCAGGCAGACAATGCCCGCCACAATACAAGTTGGCGCGAGGGTGGCCCTCATGGCTTCTTCCTCAGTACGTCCCTGCCGACGGGGCGGCTTGTTGGGCCCGGTGCCTTCCGAGCCTCATCCAACGTCACCGCACCGTCGCCGTTCTGGTCCAGCCGTCGGAACAGAACCGGACGGCCGACCTCCTCGCGGCTGAGTTTCCCGTCACCGTTGCGGTCCATCTGGCGGAAACGCCGCTCCGCATCGACGCCCTGGCCGGTTCCGGCCGGCCGGGGCATCGTGCCGCGCCGTTGCGTGCGGGCGCCCGGGCGACTCCACCTAGGGGCCTGGAGTTGGACGTTCCACTCCTGCCAAGCCCTCTCCAGTTCCTCGACCTTCTCGGGCATCTTCTCAGCCAGGTCCTTCGACTCGCCGATGTCGTCGGCCAGGTTGTACAGTTCCCACCGGTCCTGCCTCTCTTCCTTGACCAGCTTCCAGTCGCCCGAGCGGATGGCCCGCTTGGTGTCGAACCGCCAGTAGAGCGCATCGTGAGGCCTGCCCGGCTTTTCGCCGACCAGGTACGGCAGGAGGTTAACGCCGTCGAGTCTGTCATCGGGTCCCGCAGGCCGGCCGACGGCGGCCATGACGGTGGGAACGATATCCAGGGACGACACTGGTTCACTGAAGACCTTCCCGGCCGGCAACCTGGCCTTCCACTGGACCATGAACGGCACGCGGATGCCGCCTTCCCAAACCTGGCCCTTGTAGCCCCGCAGAGGCCCGTTACTGGAGGTGGTGTGGGGCGTCGGTCCGCCGTTGTCGCTGAGGAAGAAGATCAGCGTGTTGTCCTCCAGGCCCTCCGTCCGCAGCGTCTCCAGCACGCGCCCCACGGCATCATCCATGGCCACGGTCATCGCGGCGTACGTGCGCCGCTTGGCGTCCCCGATGTGTTCGACCCGTTTCAGGTATTTTTCGGTGGCCTCCAACGGCGTGTGTACAGCATTGAAGGGTAAATAGAGGAAGAACGGCTTGGCCTTGTTCTTCTGGATGAACGCGACGGCCTCGCGACCGAAAGCGTCGGTCAGGTACTCCTTCTCACCCCCGACGGTCTCCATGCCGCGGCGGAGCTCGCCGCGCCGGCCGCTGGAGAGGTAGTTGTGCGCCCCGCTCAGGAACCCGAAGAACTCGTCGAACCCGCGCCTGGGCGGCGTCAACTCGGGCTTGTAGCCCAGATGCCACTTGCCGACCACTCCCGTAATGTAACCGGCGGGCTTGAGCCTCTCGGCCAGCGTGGGCTGGTCCAGAGGCAGCCCGAACTTCTCGTCGGCGTTTGCCTCCGGGCCGGGGTTCATCTCGAAGCCGAACCGCTGCTGATATCGCCCCGTCAAGAGGCCCGCGCGCGTGGGGGCGCACACAGGGCACGTCACGTACCCTTGCGTGAAGCGAACCCCGGCCCGGGCGATGGAGTCAACGTGGGGGGTGGGGATGTCCTTGCAGCCCTGGCACCCGAGTTCTCCGTAGCCCAGGTCATCGGCCAGGATCACCACGATGTTCGGCGGCCGTTTGCCGGGCGCAGGCACCGGGGCCGCAACCTGGCCCCATGCGAGCCCGCTGAGCACGGCCATGCCCACGGCTCCGGCGCTGGCGGCTGCCAGGAACTCCCATCGCGTCAGCAACTGCGATCTCATTCATCGACTCCTTCCGTGTAGACTCGTTCTCTCCGCAGAACCGGTTCATACCAATCCATGGTCGCGAACCTCCTCCATCTGCTGCACCGTTTCCATCCTCTGTACGTCACAGGCGGCCCGTGCATCCCCCAGCCGACTCACAGCTTGGAACGCGGCGTCCAATCCCGAAGCCCAGCGATTCTTCCGGCGGTACAAGATTAAAGTGCGCCCGCAAGGTGCTGACGGGCCCGTAGTTGCTAACGTCGCACGCATCCCTCTATTGCAGCTCATGCTCGCGACGGCCGTCCTCTCCTTCGAAGTTCAGCCAGCCAGTCGTTCGCCACCCTGGGAGTCGTTGACGCCAGGAAGCAAAGCGCAGCAGGGCCCGCCGGTGCTCGTCCCGCGACGCTCGTACGCCCCGAGCCGCATCGAGGGCGTCGAGAAGCGCCCGCGGGCGGGAGGGCGCGACCGGTGGGTGCCCGGAGCGGGAGTCTGGACCCCCGCTTTCGCGGGGGTGACGGTGAGGCGCGGGGGTGACGATACGGGGCGTGATCGGTCGTCACGGGCGCCAACACGGCCCTCCCCGTCATTCCCGCGCACGCGGGAATCCAGGACCCGCCCCCGCCTCCCGTCATTCCCGCGCAAGCGGGAATCCAGGACAACACGGCCGCCCGCGGGCCGGAGTCTGGACCCCCGCTTGCGCGGGGGTGACGGTGAGGCGCGGGGGTGACGATACGGGGCGTGATGGGTCGTCAAGGGCGCCAACCCGGCCGGCCCTCGACACACGTCTCGGGACAGCCGGGGGGAGACCCCTCTTGACCGGCTGCAAGAAGTCTGTTAAACGAACGTTTGAACCAAAAGGTTGAACCGATCGTTTGATACTTGGTGCCAGACCTCAGCCGGTCAGGAGTGCGACATGAGTACGCCAGCGGACGCCGCGGGGACGCGGGAACGATTGCTGGAGATTGCCTGCAAGCGGTTCGCCGAGAAAGGCTACGCGAGCACCAGCATCTCGGAGATCACCCGTCTGGCCGGCGCGAACAAAGCCGCGGTCAACTACCACTTCGGCAGCAAGGAGAAGCTGTACCAGGAGGCGTGGCGGCACGCGCACGAGCGGCTCCTGGCGCAGGTTCCGCCCGATGGCGGGGTCGGCCCGGACCGCCCCGCCG
>Ga0209162_1004344_pt1 | contig 10683 bp, 6 predicted proteins | sample YNPNPMetaG_FD_187121 | JGI IMG/M metagenome (GOLD analysis project Ga0209162, IMG submission 187121) | Anoxygenic and chlorotrophic microbial mat microbial communities from Yellowstone National Park, USA - YNP NP MetaG (SPAdes) (version 2) ...
CGAGAAGATGAAGCTCGCCGGGGAGGCGGGCTCGCTCCTGAAAATCGAAGAGGAGATCAAGGACGCCGTCACAGCGGCCCGGAAGCAGTGGCGGGAAGGTCCGAAGCCCGAGCAGCAACTGCTTTTCTTCCCCGGCATGGTCGATCCGCGCCCGAAGCAGCAGGAACTGCGCTTCGATGTGAAAGGGATCACCGACGAGCGGTTCTGGGAGCAGGCGGAGGACCGCATCCTGGATGCATTGCGGGAATACGCGGAACGGGCGGAAAATGGGAGTGCGACCCGTCGCCGACTCTTCGCCGAGGACGCCGCCCGTGGCTTCGCATTCATCGACCTCTGCCGCAAGCGTTACGACACGGTGCTGATGAATCCGCCGTTCGGGGAACCGGCCAAGCCATCCAAGGCGCTTATCGAACGGTCGTTTCCCCGGACGAAGAATGATGTTTACGCCGCCTTCGTCGAGCGGGGCCTCGACCTCCTGCACAAAGGCGGAAGACTGGGGGCGATCACCTCGCGCACAGGGTTTTTCCTCTCATCGTTCAGCAAATGGCGCGAGGAGATTCTGCTCAAGGAAGCCAAACCTACCGTCTTCGCCGATCTCGGCTACGGCGTGATGGACAGCGCCATGGTCGAAGCCGCGGCGTATTGTTTGGAGGTCCGGAGATGACCGACACTCTCTTCATCAGCCTCCTGCAGCATGAGGACAAGGGAGCGGCGCTGGCTGAGCGGATCGCGGCGCTGCGCGAGGGCCGCGGCCAAGGCGACGTCTATGCCGTCAGCCCGGAATCCTTCCGGCAGGTGCCCAACACTCCCTTCTGCTACTGGGTGAGCGAACGCATCCGGCGCTTGTTCAAGGAACTGCCGCCCTTCGAAAGCGAAGGACGCACGGTGAAGCAGGGCCTGGCCACGGCGGACGACTTCCGTTTCCTGCGGGCTTGGTGGGAGGTGCCGGCGGAGAAAATTTTGGACGGTTGGCAGTATGCAGTAGGCGGTAGGCGGAAGAATGGGGAAGAAAAATGGACCGAGGAGCGGATCCGGGAGTTTCAGGCGTGGTGCCGCCGGCGCACCTACGAGGGAAAACGCTGGATCCCCTTCGCCAAGGGCGGCGAATATTCCCCCTACTACGCCGACATCCACCTCGTCGTCAATTGGGAGAAAGAGGGGGCGGAGATAAAGCAATTCATTATTCAACGTTACCCGTATTTGGATGGCAAATGGGAGTGGGTGGCAAAAAATACCGACTACTACTTCCGCCCGGGGCTGACGTACGCTTGTCGCGTGCGGCGATTTTCAACAGCCGTTGTCCCACCTGGGTGCATTTTCAGCCATGTGGCGCAAATGATGTTTGTTGACGATATTGAGAATCTACCTGGGACATGTACATTCTATTCGTCATTGACGGTTCGTTTCCTTCTAAGTTTGTTGACGATAACTCGAAAATATGAAGTTGGCCTTATAAAATCGCTTCCATATATAAACGCCAAAGTGATGAAAGACATTGGAATCAATCTGATTAGTGAATTTCAGAACAACTTCTGTTTTTCAGAAACATCACGTTTGGCCACAGGATTGACCGATAGAAATGATTCAAAGAAATCATTTTTAAAACTCGAGACAATAGACAGGAAATCTCTCGATCTGTTTGATTTACTGAATGATGAAATCAAAATACGTGCACTTGTTCAAACTTTTGAGCAGCTTTCCGAAGATCAACGCGATGACGTATTAGATGAATCTGACCAGGCGGAAGAGGGAGATAATTCCGACAATCAGGAGGGAACATACAAGAACTGGTCGTTAATGCTATCCAAGATTATTGGCATCCTTTTCGGCCGCTGGGACGTCCGCATCGCCACCGATCCGTCGCTCGCCCCGAAGCTTCCCGATCCCTTCGATCCGCTGCCGGTCTGCCCGCCTGGGATGCTGGTCGGGCCGGACGGTCTGCCAGCCGAGCCGAACCGCATCGTCAGCGAGGAATGGCTCCGCGCCCGGCCGGACGCAAACACCCTGCCGCCGGAAGGCTCGGTCAAGAACCCGGCCATCCCTGATTCCGAGTATCCGCTACGCATCTCCTGGGACGGCGTCCTGGTGGACGACCCCGGTTTCAACGGCGACCGTCCGCACCGGGACGACATCGTCCGCCGCGTGCGCGAGGTTTTCGACCTTCTCTGGAAGGACAAACCCCACGAGATCGAACAGGAGGCCTGCGACATCCTCGGCGTCTCGGACCTGCGGGACTATTTCCGAAGACCCGCGGGATTCTTCCAGGATCACCTGAAGCGCTATTCCAAGAGCCGGCGCAAGGCACCCATCTACTGGCCGCTCTCCACAGCTTCGGGGTCGTACACGATCTGGCTCTACTACCACCGCCTGACCGACCAGACGCTCTACATGGTCGTCAACAAGTACGTCGAGCCCAAAATCTCGGAAGTCGAACGAGGGATCGCCCACATGGAAAACGACCTGAAAGCCGCCTCCGGCCGCGAGGCGACCCGTTTGACCGACCGGTTGGCCGAAGCCCGCACCTTCCTCGGCGAACTGCGGGACCTGCGCGAGGAACTGCTCCGCGTCGCCGCGCTGCCTTATAAGCCGGACCTCAACGACGGCGTCATCCTCAACGCCGCGCCGCTGCACAAGCTCTTCCGGCTGCGCTCCTGGGCCAAAGACACGGAGGAGTGCTGGAAGAAGCTCGCCGCGGGCGACTACGACTGGGCGCACCTGGCTTACACGATATGGCCCGACCGCGTCCGGGAAGTCTGTAAACGCGACCGATCCATCGCCATTGCGCACGGGCTTGAGGACCTCTGCGAGGTTAAGGCCCCGGCACCCGAGAAGAAAGGCGGCCGCGCCCGTCGGAAAAAGGAGGCCGTCCGATGAAGTTCAGCTCGTTCCTCGAAAAGAAACTGGCCGATCTCCTGAGCGACCGCCGCATTGTGGTTTGGTACGACGCCGAGGGGGATTTTGGGGGCTTCGTCCGCAGGATGCAGGATGCGGAAAGAGGTGGGAGAAGCGCTTTCCCAAGCACGGAAATCATCGACACACGGGAATCCCTGCTCAAGGCCCGCCGCCGCGCGGATGAGGTTTACCGGTGGATGAACGAAAGCGAAAACCCCGCGGAAAGGGATTCTTGCCTGCTCATCTATGTCCCCCACCGCCGGGGGGGCACTGAAGAGGAGAAGATGAGGGACCCCTTCGAGATGTACGCGCTGGCGGGAGCAGCCTTCGGAGATACCGAGGACCAGAAGATCGAATCGCTCGCCCGCCAGGCCATGCCGCAGAAAGCCCACGAGATCACAAGACTTTTCCGCGAAGGGAGACCGGACATCGCCCTTTTGGACGCCCTTGAGGAGACGCGGCGTTGGCCGATTCTAAACGATGTCTTCAAGACGGAAACCCCGGCGGAAATCATTGCGGCGGCCCTCTGCGATGCGGCCAAGGCCGGGGCGGTGGACGCCAAGCCCGGCTGCATTGAGGAACTCCTGCGGCTTTTGGAGACCTCCGTCGGTTTCAAGCCGAAAGCCGGCTCACGGCAGTGGAAGATCCTTCGGCCAAAGGCCGCGGAATACATCCTTTTCAGCGAGTTCGTGTTCGATCTCTCGGAAAGCGTTCCCGACGCCTTGAGCGCCGTGCCGCGCGCCGGCGTCGAGGCGAAGTCCGTCATCTATGCGGCCTGCGACAGGATGCGCAACGACGAGGGTCTGCGCGAAACCTATGTCGAGCTGGCGCAGGGCATCGAAAGCGGGCTCCGCCTGCCGGACCTCATGCCGAAGGATTTCGACCCCGGCGAACGCGACACCTTTCCCTTCGAGGAACGGCGCCTGCTCGGCCGTGCGGTCGAGTTTTTCGTCGCCGAAGACATGAAGGCCGCCCGCAGCGTGATCGAAAAAAGAAAACAGTCCCTCTGGCGGAGGGACCCCCAGAGGTCGCCGGCCTGGACGGCCCTTGAAAGGGCGGCCGCGGTGATCGAAGCCGCCGCTGCGGTTTCAGGGGGCCTGACCGGTAAAAAGAATCTCGCGGATTTGACGGCCGCCTACACCGACGGCGGCTGGTGGAGGCTCGACCGCGCGGCACGCCTCTTTGAAACGGCCCTCACCGCCTGCACCGACCATGACGTCATCGGCCCGGTCGTCGACCTCTGTCGTCGCCGCTATAGAGAAGCCGTCACGGCTTTGCAGAACGCCTTCCTCGTATCGGTTCAGGCCGAAGGCTGGCCGCCGGAGGGAGCGTCGCGTCAGATCCGCATATTTGACGACCATGTGGCCCCGTTCCTGGAACGCCGTGTAAGAACCGCCTTTTTCATGGTGGATTCGCTGCGCTACGAAATGGGCCGAGATGTGGGCGAAGCCTTGGCAGAAACGGGCGAAGTCCGTGTTGGCTGGGCTGCCGGGGTGGTTCCGACGGTGACCGGCTGCGGCATGGCGGCGCTCATGCCCGGTGCGGACGGCATGCTCAGGCTTCTCGAGAAGGACGGAGGGCTGGTACCGGCCCTCGGAACCCGCCTGCTGAAGACATCGGCGGACCGGATGAAACTGTTGGCCGACAAATATGGCGACCGGTTTTTCGAGACCACTTTGGACGAACTGTTGGGCTCGCCGAAAAAGGTCTCCGCGAGGATGAAGACGACCGAACTTCTTGTGGTGCGCACCCAGGACCCGGACGCGGTGGCCGAGAATCTTGGTTCCTGGCGCGCGCGGCGTTACCTCTCGGATGTGATCGGGGATATTGCGGCCGCGGTGCGGTGGGTGATGTCCCAGGGGGTCGACCGCGTGGTGATCAGCGCCGACCACGGTCACATGATGCTCCCGGAAATCCCGGCCGGTGACGTGGTCCAGGCCCCGCCCGGCGGGTGGCTTGAAAACAAACGCCGCTGCCGGTTGGGCGCCGGGTTTTCGGACGCGACCGGGACCGTGACTTTGAAGGCTGATCATGTGGGGATTCAAGGCGACGTGCAGGAGGTTTGCCTGCCCATCGGGTTCCGCGTTTTCTCCGAGGGTGAGGGTTATTTCCACGGTGGGTTGAGCCTGCAGGAGGCCGTGGTTCCGGTGGTCGTGTTCCGGGCCGGCAGGGAGAAACGGAGCGCCGCCGGAAAGCCGGAGATCGAGATCCGATATCGTTCGAACAAATTTACGAGCCGTGTTATCGGACTAACAGTCGTTTATGTGCTCGAGCAAATGTCCATCCATGGCGACCCCCCGGTTCGCGTGCGGATCGAAGCCTATGACGGTTCGGGCGCTAAAGCCAAGGTGGTCGGCGAGGCCGCCGACTGCGAAGCGCGGGACGAGAAGACCCGTGAAGTGACGCTCGCGGCAAACAAAGAAACCCCCGTGCCGGTCCTGCTCGACCCTGATTTCAACGGCCCGGAGATCGAAATCAGGGTGAGCGACCCACAGACCCGTGTGGTCTGGGCGAAGCGGAAGCTGAAGAACGCGATGCTTGACTGAGTGGTCAGTGGCCGGTGACAGGTGATCAGCGCTATCTTTCCACCGCATACTGGTTACAGGAGGACATATGCAGCAGGACGACCTGGACAAAAAAGCAACAGGCGTGTTCGCCGGGAGAGTGGTGCGGAAGGACCTTCTGCATCAGATCAAAGGCGGCGAAAACGTACCGTCCTATGTACTCGAGTACCTCTTGGGCAAATACTGCGCTTCGGACAACGACGAGGAAATCCGTATCGGGGTGGACGCGGTCAAGGAAACCCTGACGGCGAATTACTTCCGCCACGACGAGGCGAACAAGGCCCAGTCCATGGTCGAGCAGAAAGGCAGACACCGGTTCATCGACCGGGTCGAGGTCCGCTTCCTCCCAAGCGAAAATAAATACTGGGCCTCCATGGACCACTTCGGGTACGCCAGAATACACATCCCCGATGAGTTTCACCGACGATATGAAAGACTGCTTGAGGGCGGCATCTGGGCCATCGTCGACGTGGAATTCAGGCTGTCCGAAGAGGGCAAGAAAGACAGCCCCTTCCATATCGTCGATTTGAAACCCATCCAACTCGCTCGTTTTGATCTGGATGAGTTCATGGAAGGCCGGATGGCTATGAGCAGGGACGAATGGATCGATCTTCTGCTCCGAAGCGTCGGCCTGGAGCCGCTTCGTATGGAGCGCAGACTCAAGCTTCTGCTGCTCACCCGGTTCATACCCTTCGTCGAGAAGAACTACAATTTCATCGAGCTCGGCCCGCGGGGCACGGGAAAATCCTATGCCTTCAGCGAGATGTCCCCTTACTGCATGCTGCTGTCCGGAGGGAAGGCGAGCACCGCAAACCTGTTTTACAACAACGCCCGCCGGCAGGTCGGCCTCGTGGGCCACTGGGACGTTGTGGCCTTCGACGAAGTCGGCGGCATGAAAATCACCGATCCGGATGCGGTTCAAATCATGAAGGACTACATGGCCAACGGCCGCTTCAGCCGCGGGGTCACACAGGTGCTGGCAGACGCGTCCCTGGTGTTCATCGGCAATCTGAACCAGCCGGTAGAGAGCCTGGTTCGAAACTCAGCCACGGACCTCTTCCAGCCGCTGCCGAAAGAGTTCGATCTGGCGCTGCTTGACCGCTTGCACTTCTACCTGCCTGGCTGGGAGGTTCCGAAGAACTCGAAGGAGATGCTCACGGTCCACTACGGCTTCGTCACCGACTATCTGGCCGAGGCCTTCAGGGCGCTCAGGAAGCAGAACCGCTTTGACGAGGCCGAGCGGGTCTTCCGTTTCGGGTCGCATGTCGAGGGTCGGGACGCCACAGCGGTCAAGAAGACAGTGAGCGGTCTTCTCAAAATCCTTCACCCGGGCGGGGGCTGGACGAAGCAAGAACTCACCGAGTACGTCGAACTGGCCCTGGAGGGGCGCCGCCGGGTGAAGGAGCAGCTCAAAAAGCGCGGCTCGTTTGAGTTTTACAAAACAAGTTTCTCCTACATCGACCTTGCGGACGACACCGAGTGGTCGGTGGGCGTCCCCGAGCAAGGGGGGGCCGGTGTCATCTCGCAGGACCCGCTTCCCCCGGGAACCGTTTACACGGCTGCGGTGGATGCCGAAGCCAGGGTCGCCTTGTTCAGACTTGAGGTCACCCTGACGGCGGGTACGGGCAAGCTCCGAACCCCGACGGGTCTTGAAAAATCGCTGAAAGAATCACTGAACAGGGCCTTCAGTTATCTGCAGAGTGTCAAGGACAAGCTGGGCTTGACACAGATGCTGGCGCAGAAGGACATCTACGCGGAAGCCGTGGACCTTTCCGGCGGCCGCATCGACTGTCCCTGCGGTGTGGCGTTTTTCGCCGCCATCATCTCCGCCGTCCGCAACCGTCATGTACAGGCCGGCACCGTGATCCTCGGCGACTTGACGATCCAGGGGAACGTCAAGGGCCCGGCTTCGATCGCCGAACCCCTCCAATTGGCTCTTGAATCAGGGGCTCTTCGCGTCCTGGTCCCCGTTTCCAACAAAACCCAGTTCGCAGGACTGCCGGAGGACGTGATCGAACGCCTGGACGTGGTGTTTTACGGCGACGTCGACCGAGCTGTCCTTAAGACACTGGAGATGTAACGGATGCCCGAGGTAAAGCGTTACACGATAGCAATCTGCAAGGGCGCTGCGCTCCTGGAGGAGACAAGAACGCTGCTTGGGCATTGGCGGTTGGGCGAGCGAGCCGAAGATTTTGCGCAGCGAGTCAAAAATGATGGCCTCTTGGCAAAAGCCACCGCATATAGAGCGAACGATATCGTCCACCGGGTTTTTATCCCACGGTATTTAAAACCTCATGACCGGCCTGCAAGAGTGTTGAAAGCCATCCTCGATTACAATTTGCAGCCTGCTGTTTTCAAGGAGCTTGTTCTTTTATACTCCGCGCGGAATGATCCGCTGTTGCGGGACTTCGTGCTTCAGGAGTTTTGGCCTTCCCTTCGACGCGGCAGGTTTTTTATAAGCGTGCCCTCCGTTCTGTCCTTTTTCTCTGAAGCCATCAGTGACGGCAAAATTGAAAAGCCTTGGTCAGACCAGGTAAGCAAGAAAGTGGCACGAGGATTGTTGGGGTTCCTGAGAGAGGTCGGTTTCATTCGCGAATCTTCAAGGGGCAGAAGAGAATTGGTTGATTATCGGTTGTCCGATCAAGGGGCGTTCATCATTGCTCGTATCTTGCAGGATGAAGGCTTCTCTGACTCAGCAATTGTGGAGCATCCAGATTGGGCGCTGTTCGGTTTGGAAAGGAACACCCTTCTATCGAGGTTACATCTGTTTGGCGAAGATGAGGGCCTGTTTTTTCAACAGGCAGGCAATGTAGTCTCTTTCAATTGGAAGGTGAATTCTATTGAAGATCTCTTGATTACGCTTCGTTCCAATCCCCGTTGCTGAGATCAGGCAAAGGAACATCTCCACCCGACGACAGGTCCTGCGCCAGTCACACAGCAATTGTCCCTGAAGTCACGAATGCCCCTGCCTTTCATCGCTTCCGGTACCAGTACCAGGCGGACGGGAACCCTTTTTCCTGGCCGATGACGAGCCGGTCTCGCTTGAAATTGTCTTTGAGCAGAGATTCGACCTCCTCGCACGTCATCCCGTACAGCATTCCCTTCCAAGGTCTCGGAAGCCACGCGTACAGCATGTAATCGCCTCCGGGACGAACCAATCGAGCGAGTTCTCTCGCGTACCGGCTTCGGCCCTCTCGGCTGAGACCGAACAGACAGCCGATGTCCAGGGCGTAATCGTAGGGACCATCGAGCATGCGGAGATCCGCCACGTCGGCCACGTGAAAATCGATCTTGAGACCCGCCGCCGCAGCCTTCCTGCGCGCCAGCCGGATGGCGCGCCGGGCGAAGTCCACTCCCGTAACCTGCCAGCCGTGGCGGGCAAGGGTGATCGCGTTCGTGCCGGTTCCGCATCCCAGGTCCAGCGCCTTCCCGGGCGGTTTGGCCGCAAGGAACTCCATGACCTCGGGCGGCGTGATCTGCGTGTCCCAGGGCGTCTGCCTCCGCCAGTAGAGCCACTCGAACTTCCAACGATCCGGGACGAGGGAAGCGAATCGTTGATACCGCATCTCGGGCCACCTTTCATCGTGCTCGGGTCGAATCCGGCGCGGACCTGCAACGGCCGCCTAGAAGAACACCTTGGCAAGTCTCAGGACACCCTGCTTCCACGGCACGCGATGAGAAAGCCCGGTCCGGGAACCGAACCGATCCGCATTTTCCACGTACCACTGATAGTTCCGGATCAGGGCTTCCCGGTTCGAGTATTTCGGGGCGAACCCCAAGACGCGCTGCGCCTTTTCGATGGAAAGGAAGGACTCCACGAAGACCGTGCTGTAATTCCATTTGTAGACCGGAGAGAGTCTCAAAGTCCACAGGAGACTCAGCGCCCAAAGGGCCGGCCTGACCGGCAATGAAACAACCCTTTTCCCGAACCCGGCATAGTCGAGAACGGCCTGGAAGTCTTCCCGGATCGTGCCGAACTCCGCAGCCCCAATGTTGAAGGTGTCGTTCACCGCATCCTTTTCCCGGGTCATGCACAGACAGATGGCCTGGCAGAGATCCTCGACGTCAAGGAGCTGAAACCGGTTGTCCCCCTTGCCCAGAATGGGGAAATTCCTCCCTTCCCTCGCCCACTCGTACAACAGGGCAAAGATCCCCAGGCGTTCCGGGCCCACAAAGGACTTGGGCCTGAGGATCGTCACGCACAATCCTTTGGCCCGGTACTGCCGGCAGATTTCCTCGGCCATCATTTTTGCCTTCCCGTAGTCGCCGATTTCCTCGCCTCCAAGCGGATCGGTCTCATAGATCGGATGGCGCTTCGGAATGCCGTACACCGCGGATGTCGCGATATGGACGACCCGGTCAACCCCTGCGCGCAGAGCCGCATCCAGAACTTGTCGCGTGCCTTCCACGTCCACCGAATAGATTTCTTCCTTTTTGTAAAGGGGAAGAGCGGCCGCCGTATGGACCACGACCGCCGCCCCTTTCATTGCCCGCCGCACCAGTGCAGCGTCCCGCACATCTCCCCGGAAAACCTCGACCCTGTCCCGCTCCGGATAGTCGAACTCCGCGATATCCAGAGAAGCCGCCTCCTCGATCCCTTTGTTCAAGAGATTCCGGATCAGATTGATGCCGAGGAAACCCGCGCCGCCTGTCACCAAGACCTTCATTTGGCCTCCTTATAGAAAAGAAAGCGAAGGGTGCCGCCCGCTCTATAGCGCTCCATGCTCTGTCCGCTCGGGGGGGTGAGGTGCGAGCGGGGCGATGCAAGCACGAGACCGCCCCGAAACGAGGGCACCCTTCAGCATGCGTGACTGGCCATTCCCCATTCGTTGCGATTCTTATCGAACCTCGAACGTGGGCGACGCGCCCCGCACGAGCTTGTCGAACACCGAGGTCTCCGGATACGCCGATTCCCCCCTGACCATGTGCAGCCATGTCCCTTTCTCGATTAGGCGAAACTGGGCCACGTCTGTTTGGAAAGCGAGCGCCTCCGGCGGTTCAGAATGTCTACTTCAGGCTCATGCCCCAATAAAAACAAAAAAGCCACGAAGCCCGGCGGTCCCGCCCGCCCGTGGCCTTCGTGGCCCTGTCGGCTGGATTACATCCAGCAGGAATGATCTATGAAATCCGCAAGAAAAAACGCCTTCGTGGCAACAATCTGTTTTTAGGCTAACTCATTCACCGGCACCTGTCAATCAACACAGGAATCATGGAGGGACGCGCTCCG
>Ga0209162_1004345_pt1 | contig 10683 bp, 6 predicted proteins | sample YNPNPMetaG_FD_187121 | JGI IMG/M metagenome (GOLD analysis project Ga0209162, IMG submission 187121) | Anoxygenic and chlorotrophic microbial mat microbial communities from Yellowstone National Park, USA - YNP NP MetaG (SPAdes) (version 2) ...
TGTCCACAGGAGGGGCGTCCGCACCGGCATCGGCATCCGCGTCGGCATCCTCGGTCCCCCCTCCGTCCGTTGTGGACACCGGGACACACAGCAGATCGCAGTCCGGCTCTTCGCAGACCACGGGGTCTTCGTAGTTCTCGAAGCAGTCGCACGTCGCCACCCCCCGGGCCGGGTCGATGCGGCACGTCCCACCCCCGGAACAATCAACCTCTCGGCATGGATCGGCCGGGTTGTTCTCCACGCAGGACAGGGCCTCGGGGTGGAACCCCGGCAGGCAAACGCAGTAGGCGCTTCCGCCTTCGGACAGGCAGAAGCCGCGCGACGAGCAGTCAACTCCTTCGCACGGGTCGTCCTCGCCCGGGTCGCACGAGCCCGCGGCGGCCGGACCGATCGTCGCCAGGAGCAAAGTTATCGTCCGGATTCTCGCCATCGGCCGTCCGCCCGTTGTTCACCTTACGAGGGACCCGGCCGGATGGCAAGGGGGAGGTCGAGCCGCGGGCGTTCTACCCAGAGCGCGTGAAGATCGACCCGGCCGGCGTCGCCGGCCGCATCTGGTGCGAGTCCTGCGGCGGTCCGTTCGCCCTGCAGTTGCTTCGCTGCCCCCTGTGGCGCCTCGGTGGGATCCTCGAAGCAGACCGGCGGCGGGGCGCCTTCCGGTGCGCCGCAAGATACGGCGTCGATGCGCGAGGTCAGTCCGGCGAACCGGGTCGGCCGGTGGGTCGCTGCGGGCGTCGATGCCGGAGCAGGACGGGGGCCGCAAGCAGCCCGGACAACGCGAGCATCGCGGGGAAACGGGCGGTCGGTGTCCGTCCGGCGGCGCGGCAGCCGCAGCCGTCTTCCCGGTAGATCCAGATTCCACCCTCCGGAAGCGCGTCGTCCTCCGGCCCGTTGGCGTCGATCGGGGTTTCCGCGGGGACATCCGCCCCGGTGTCGGCATCCACCCCGGCATCGGCGTCCGCGCCGGCATCGGCATCCGCATCGGCGTCCGCGTCGGGCCCCGGCCCGCCGGTGCGGCGCAGGGAATCCTCGGCGACCCAGCCCGGTATACCGGAGAATTCGCACAGCCACCAGTGGTGTCCGCGGGCGAGCGCCCCGTTGGCGGGGTGGGCCTGGACGATGCCGGCCCGGCCGGCCGCGAGGGTGGTCCGCACGGGGAACTGCGTTCCCGGTCCGTGCCGGAGTTCGGTCGGGCCGGTGGTTTCCACGGTGTCGTCGACGCCCAGGGTCGTCGAGAAATCGGGGGGCAGGACGCGCGCGACGAACAGTCCGTTGGCCACGGGGCGTTCGGCGCCGTCGGACGGACGGTTGCGGACCGACCCATCGACCCAGATCGTGGACGACCCGCCCCCGTCGTGGTTGGTGGCCCACGTGGCGCCGAGCCGGTTCACGCAGAACTCGGCGAGCTGCCGGAGGTTCATGCCGACCATGCCGCCCATGCCGTCGCCGTCGACGACGACGAGGTACAGGTACGAGTCGTTGAGGGCGGTGGCGGTGCGGGGCCGGTACGTCGAGGTCCAGGCGGCGTTGGCGCAGAAGCTGCTGCCGCCGTCGGGGCACGGGATCCTCCCGTTCTCGACGATCGGCGGCCAGGCGCCGAGCGCCGCGAAGGCGTGGGTCCAGTCGCCGGCCTGCGGTTCGGCGCAGGATCGGGCGTAGTTGCGCAGTTCCTGCGTGATGCGGACCGTGTCGCCGACCCGCGCGCGGGCGCGCGCGACGTCGGCCGCGCCGCCCGCCGCCGAGAGGATCACATGGTCGAACAGCACCGGCGTCGAACCCGACCCGTCGCGCACCGCGACGATCCGCCCCTCCACCGCCGACGGCTGCGGGCGGATCAGCAGGGGCATGTCGAGCGCCACATCGATCTCGATGCCGCCGCCCGAGGTACCGGTGTCGGCGGCGCGGTGGATCGTGTAGAGCACCAGGGCGCCGTCGCCGCGGGGAACGTTGATGTCGTCGATCGTCTGGGTCGTGCCGTCGGCCCAGGTGACGTAGTTGCGGTCGTCGGGGTGGGTGACGCAGCCGCCGAGGAACGCGCTGCCGTCGAGCTTCCAGACCATCCCGCTGCCGCCGCCCATCTGCGTGAAGCGCTTGGCGTAGGTTCCCCCGACGACCATGCCGCCCTCGGGCACGCCGGTGGTCGGATCGAAGAACGACCCGTTGACCGCCGCCAGGATCTCGTACCGTCCGCCCCAGGCCCGGCCCCACCAGGTCAGCGCGTCGTCGTGCCGGGCCACCATCCCCGAGACCGTCTCGCGACCGGCGGACAGTGTTCCCTGGGCGATCATCGTGTCCAGCGCCACGTCGGAAGCGCCGCGCGTGACCCGCACAACGTACGCCCGGTTGGGGCCCGCCTCGGAGAACTCGGCGTACTCCACGCCGGGGGCGATGGTCGTCCACTGGGCGGAGGCGGAGGTCGCGCCCAGGGCGATTGCCGTGACGAGCAGGGCGGCGAGAGCCCGTGTCTCCGCCGCTCCCCACGCCCGGGATCGACGGGGAGAACCGGCCGAGCACCCCGCCTCGGTCGGGAATCTACCATGCCGCCGGGAGAAAACCTGTTGTTGCCGCATGGCGAACGCTTCCTCCGTTGCCCCCGCGTCTTCCGCGAACTCGAACTCCATCTTCCTGACGATACCGCTCATGCCGCGCCCGATCAGCCCGGAGGCTCGTCGTCCATTGTCGCGATGTACGGCAGGTTGCGGTACTTCTCGTCGTAGTCCAGCCCGTAGCCGACGACGAACTGGTTGGGAATGGTGAACCCGAGATACGCGATCGGCACGTCGACCAGCTTCCGGTCGGGCTTGTACAGGAGCGAACAGACCTTGACGTCCACCGGGTGGCGCGTGGCGATGTTCCGCATCAGATAGGCCATCGTCAGGCCGGTGTCGACGATGTCCTCGACGAACAGCACGCGCTTCCCCTCGACGGGGCCGGTGAGATCGGCGGTGATCTCCACCACGCCGGAAGTTTCCGTGCGGGCCCCGTAGGAGCGGACGCGCATGAAGTCGAGTTCCAGGGGGATGGTGATGTGGCGGACGAGATCGGCGAGGAAGACGAAGGCGCCCTTGAGCACGCTGACCAGGAGCAGATCGGAACCCCGGTAGTCGGCGGAGATCTGGGCCCCGATCTCCCGGCAGCGTTTGCGAATCTCCTCCTCCGAAATCAGCGGGCGGAGCCGGTCGGAAGAGGCGAACGGGTCGCGCTTGCTGGTTGCCATGCCGCCGGTAGTAGCATGGCGCGGCAGGCCGCCGCAAGGTGGCGCCGCAGCCCCGCTCCGTGGTAGAAGGCGCGCCCGTGGAGCGGCTCTACGAGATCGTCTCGTACGTCGTCCCGATGCTCCTGTCGCTGACGGTGCACGAGTACGCCCATGCGCGGGTCGCCTGGGCCTTGGGCGACGATACCGCCTCGAGCCAGGGCCGCCTGACGCTCAATCCGATGGCGCACGCCGACCCGGTCGGCACCTTTCTGATGCCGATTGTCGCGCAGATCGGCGGCGGCCTGCCGCTGATTGGCTGGGCTCGGCCCGTGCCGGTGTCGCCGCACCGCTTCACCCGCCGCGTCAGCCTGCATCTCGGGATGGCGCTGACCGCCGCCGCCGGTCCGCTGTCCAACATCGCCCTGATGTTCCTGGCGGTCGCCGGCCTGCAGGTCCTGGCCCGCGCCACCGGCCTCGGACTGGCCGACCTGCTGGTCGTCGAGGAGGGCGCGAAGGCGACCGCGGCCCAGACCGGCGCTCACCTGCTGCTGATCCTGTCCTTCATGAACGCCGGCCTGGCCGTGTTCAACCTCATCCCCGTCCCGCCGCTCGACGGCAGCCGCCTCATGCCTCGCCGCCTCCAAGAGCTGCTCGGCCCGCTCCAGGTCGTCTCCTACTTCCTGCTGATGGCGATCGTCTTCTTTCTCGGTGGGATCATCCGCATCCCGGTGGCCTACCTGCTCATCGGCGCCTTCTGGGCCGTCGGGTTGCCCAACGAATGGCTGTGGACGATGGTGAACGGATGAGGGACGAAGCGGACCGCCGCGACGAGGCCCCGGAGGCCGAGGAACCGCTCGACCTCGGCGCCCCGATTCACGTGCCCTACGAAGTCGAGGTTCCCGGTTTCAGCGGACCGCTCGAACTGCTCCTCCACCTTTGCCGCAAGCACAAGATCGATATCCTCGATATTCCCGTCGGCTTCATCACGCAGCAGTATCTCGAATACCTGGCGGCGATGAAGACGCTGAACCTGGACGTCGCGGCCGAATACCTCGAGATGGCCGCCACCCTGACCCGCATCAAGTCGAGGATGTTGCTCCCCACGGGCGCCGACGTCGAGGAACCGGAGGGGCCGGAGGAACAGGGCGACCCGCGCGCCGAGCTCGTCCGCCGCCTGCTCGAGTACCAGAAATACCGCGACGCCGCCGATCGCCTCGCCGCCCGTCCGCAGCTCGACCGCGACGTGTTCGTTCGGCGGGGCGGCGAGCGGGTCGAGGTGACGGGCGAGCGGCCGCTGGCCGAGGTGGGCCTCGGCGCACTGCTCGACGCCATCGTCGCCGTGCTCAAGCGCGTCGGGGCCGACGCGGCGCGGCAGATCACCGTCGAGCGGGTCTCGGTGGCGCAGCGGATCCAGGAGCTCGTGACGCTGCTGCAGGAACGGCGGCGCGTCCGCTTCGAACAGCTCTTCGAGGGGTCCGTGACGCGGTTCGACGTCGTCGTCACCTTCCTGGCGCTGCTCGAGATGACGAAACTGCGGATGACGCGCCTCCTGCAGGCCGGGCTCGACGCGCCGCTGCTCGTCGAGTTCGTCGGGGCGGCGCCGGGCGGCGACGTCCCCACCGACGCCGTGACGGCCGACGCCCCTCCGCCCTCGCCCGAACCCGCGGACGCGCCCGCTCCGGACGGAGGCCCCCCGTCGCAGGCCTCCGCGGAGGCGGAACCCGCGGCGGAAGGTGGAGCGCCGGAAACACCGGACGACGGGGAACCGGCGACGGGCGACGCCGCTGCTGCGGGTCCGCCGCCGTTCCCCCCCGGCCGCGAGCGCCGCCCGGCGGAAGAAGCCGGCACCGCGGAAGAGGCCGGTGCGCCCGTCGCGACGCCGCCGGAAGCTCCGCCCGCAGCGCAGGACAAACGCGCCCGGCTCGATTCGGCCCTGTCCGACTTCCTGGCGGGCCGCGACCGGCCGCCGGAAGCCGCGGAGCCGGGCGACGAGGAGAAGCCGGAATGACCGAGGCTGGTACGCGGAAGGAGAAGCCCCCCGCGAAGGTTCCGTCGCTCGACGAGCCCGCGCCCCGAACGGGAGACGCGGCGGCCGCGGGGGAGACGGGACGTTCGGAGACCCACGCGTCGGGCCCGGGAGAAGCGGTAACGCCGACGGCGGAAAAGCCCTCCGGGGAGACGGCGACGGCCGAGACGGAATCGCCGACCACCGCCCTGCGGGCGGAACTGGAACGAGCCGCCACGTCGCCGCACGCGGCCGCCCGGTCGGCCGGCGATCGGGAATCGGCCGCGGAGGAACCGGCCGGCGATCGGGACGCGAGAGGGCCGACTCCCGCGCGCGTCGAGTACGACGACGCGACGCTCCTGCGGTACCTCGAAGCGCTCCTGTTCGTGTCGCCGCATCCGCTGACGGTGGCGCAGGCGGCGCGACCGCTGCGCGTCACCTTCGCGGCCGTTCGCCGCGCTTTCCGGGCCATCGGGGAGGCGTACGCGGATCGCGGCATCCGGCTGACGGAGGTGGCCGGCGGGTACCAGTTCCGCACGGCTCCGGAGTGCGCCGACGTCGTCCGCAGGTTCCTGGACGTTCGGCCGCTGCGGTTGTCCAAGGCGGCTCTGGAAACGCTGGCGGTGATCGCCTATCGCCAGCCGGTGACCAAGGCCGAGGTCGACGACGTCCGCGGCGTCGATTCCGGCTCGGCCCTCAAGCTGCTGCTCGATCGCAACCTCGTCCGGGTGCTGGGCCGAAAGGAGGAACCCGGCCGGCCGCTGCTCTACGGCACGACGCAGGCGTTCCTGGAGTTCTTCAATCTTCCGAGCCTGGGGGACCTGCCGTCGTTGCGCGAGTATGCCGAGCTGACCGAGGAGGGGCGCCGGCAGCTCGAACGCGACCTGTTCGCGCGGTCGCCCGAGGTCGCGGCGGAGGGGGAGGAGGTGGACCGGGTCCGCACGCCGCGCCGCTGGGAGGATCTGGTGGAGGTACTGGGGGACGACCTGGGTGAGTTGCCGGAGGGCGTGGAGATCGAGGTCGAGCCGTCCGATCCGCTCGAGGCGTATGTCCGGGACGAGACGGTCCCGCGGCGGCCGCCGCCGCAAGCGGAGGCGGTGGGACCGGGCGAGGGGGTTGCGGCGAGGAGCGACGGGACGGCAGCGGAGGAGGAGGCGTCGGAGGGGGAGGACGAGGCGGACGGGGTTCCGGAAAACGGCGGGCCGGACGATGCTCCGGAAGATGCCGGGACGGACGACGACCGGTCCTGAACGGGACCGGCAGGAGGGGGCGACGAGGAGGTCGAGCATGGCACGGGCAAAGCTGGTCTACTTGTTCGGCGGCGGTCGCGCGGAAGGGCGCGGGGACATGAAGGAGTTGCTGGGAGGGAAGGGGGCCAACCTTGCGGAAATGGTGAACCTCGGCCTCCCGGTTCCGCCGGGATTCACGATCACCACCGCGGTCTGTTCCTACTACTTCTCGCACGGGAACCAGTATCCGGCCGGGTTGGCCGAGCAGGTCGAGGCGGGGCTGCAGTGGATGTCGAAGCGGCTGGGCCGGGCGTTCGGGGATCCGCAGAACCCGCTGCTGGTGTCGGTGCGCTCCGGCGCGCCGGTCTCGATGCCGGGGATGATGGACACGATTCTCAATCTGGGGCTGAACGATGCGACGGTGGCCGGGCTGACGAGGCAGACGGGCGACGAGCGGTTCGTGATGGACGCGTATCGGCGGTTGATCACGATGTACGGCGACGTCGTGCTGGGCATTCGGCGGGAGAAGTTCGAGCGGGAGCTGGAGGCGGTGCGGCAGCGGCTCGGGGTGAAGTACGACTACGAGATTCCGGCGGCGGATCTGCGGGAGCTGGTGGAGCGGTACAAGGCGATCGTGCAGGAGGAGAAGGGGCGGCCGTTCCCGGAGGACCCGCGAGACCAGCTGTGGGGCGCGATCGGCGCGGTGTTCGGCTCGTGGAACAACGAGCGAGCGGTCCTCTACCGGCGGCGGTACCGGATCCCGAAGCACTGGGGGACGGCGGCGAACGTCCAGGCGATGGTGTTCGGCAACCTGGGGGAGGACAGCGCGACGGGCGTGGCGTTCACGCGCAACCCGGCGACGGGCGAGTCCCGGTTTTTCGGCGAGTGGCTGCCGAACGCGCAGGGGGAGGACGTGGTGGCGGGAATCCGCACGCCGCTGCCGCTGGACCGCGCCGCCGGCGGGGACAAGTCGCTCGAGGCGATCCTGCCCGAGTGCTACCGCGAGCTGGTTCGCATCCGGGACATCCTCGAGAACCACTACCGCGACATGCAGGACATCGAGTTCACGATCGAGCGGGGGAGGCTGTGGATGCTGCAGACCCGCACCGGGAAGCGCACCGGGTTCGCGGCGACGCGAATCGCGGTGGAGATGGTCGACGAGGGGCGGATCTCGGAGCGCGAGGCGGTGTTGCGGGTCGAGCCCGACGGGCTGAACCAGCTCCTCCAGCCGGTGCTCGACCCGGCGGAGCAGGAGAAGGCGATCCGCGAGGGCCGGCGGATCGCGAAGGGGTTGGCGGCCGGACCGGGCGGCGCCTCGGGCCAGGCGGTCTTCTCGGCGGAGGTCGCCGAGCAGTATGCGGCGCGCGGGGAAAAGGTGTTGCTGGTGCGGCTGGAGACCAGCCCGGAGGACATCCGCGGCATGCTCGCCGCGCAAGGGATCCTTACCGCCCGCGGCGGCATGACCTCCCATGCCGCGCTGGTCGCCCGCCAGATGGGGAAAGTCTGCGTCACCGGCTGCGGCGAGATCCGCGTGGACGACGTCGCGCGGCAGTTCACCGCGCCCGACGGCACCGTGATCCGGGAAGGGGATCCGATCGCGATCGATGGCACGCGGGGCGAGGTCTACCGGGGATCGATCCCGACGGTGCCTTCCGAGGTCCAGCGCGTGCTGATCGAGAATTCGCTGGCGCCCGAGCAGGCGCCGGTCTATCGGAATTTCGCCCGGCTCCTCGAATGGGCCGACCGCTTCCGGCGGCTCGGCGTGCGCACCAACGCCGACCAGCCCGACCAGGCCGCCCGGGCCGTTGCCTTCGGCGCCGAGGGGATCGGGCTGTGCCGCACGGAGCACATGTTCTTCGGCGAGGGGAAGATCGGTCCGATGCGCGAGATGATTCTGGCGGAGACCCGCGAGGAGCGCGAGCGGGCGCTGGCCAAGCTGCTCCCCCTCCAGCGCGCCGACTTCCTCGGCATCTTCCTCGCCATGGGCCCGCGCCCCGTCACCATCCGGACCCTCGACCCGCCGCTTCACGAGTTCCTCCCCCACGACGAGAAGGCGATCGAGGAGCTGGGGCGCGAGATGGGCGTGCCCCCCGACCGGATCCGCGCGAAGGTCCAGGCGCTTCACGAGTTCAACCCGATGCTTGGCCATCGTGGATGCCGTCTCGGCATCTCGTTCCCCGAGATCACCGCGATGCAGACCCGCGCCATTCTCGAGGCCGCCATCGAGGCGCGCGAGCGGGGCGTGGAGGCCCATCCCGAGATCATGATCCCGCTCGTCGGTCACGTGAAGGAGCTCCAGCTCCAGGCCAACGTCGTGCGGGCCGAAGCCGAACGGGTGTTCGCCGAGCGCGGCCGACGCGTTCCCTACGCGCTGGGCACCATGATCGAGGTGCCCCGCGGCGCGCTCACGGCCGACGAGGTGGCCCGGGAGGCCGAGTTCTTCTCCTTCGGCACCAACGACCTGACCCAGATGACGCTCGGCATGAGCCGCGACGACTCCGGCTCCTTCCTCGCCCAGTACCGCACGCTCGAGATCTACGAGCGGGATCCGTTCGAGACGATCGACCAGGTCGGTGTCGGCGCCCTGATGCGCATCGCCGTGGAGAAGGGACGCGGCGTCCGCCCCGAGCTCAAGATCGGCATCTGCGGCGAGCACGGCGGCGAGCCGTCGTCGGTCGAGTTCTGCCACCGCATCGGGCTCGACTATGTCTCCTGCTCCCCGTTCCGCGTCCCGATCGCGCGCCTCGCCGCCGCCCAGGCCGCGCTGCGCGACCAACCCGTGCCCGCGGGCGCCGCGAAGCCGGCGACGAAAACGGCGAGGAAGCTGGGGAAGGAAGCGGGGCGGAAGGTGGCGAAGAAGCCAGCCCGTCGCTCGGCGAGGCCTCCGGCGAAGAAGCCGGCCCCGAAGCCGGCGCGGAAACCGGTCGCGAGGCCGGCGGGAAAGCCGGCGAGAAAGCCGGCCGTCCGGCGGGGTCGCCGCTAGGGGCCCGGGCCCGCGATTCGCGCGGCGAACCCGCCTGCGACGCCGATGCCGGCCCGCACGCAACCCCGACCGCTCGAAGTCCAGGACGTCCTGGACAACCTGGTGCACCAGTTCGCGGACCCGCTGTCGTTCTACCGTGAGCTGGTCCAGAACGCGGTCGATGCCGGCAGCCCGCAGGTGGAGATCCGACTCGAGTACCGCGACCCACCCGACGCGGCCGCCGGGCCGGGCGTCGCCGTGATCCAGGTCGACGATTGGGGCGAGGGGATGGACCGGCGGATCATCGACACGAAGCTGACCCGCCTGTTCAGCTCGAGCAAGGAGGGAGACCTGACCAAGATCGGCCGCTTCGGCATCGGTTTCGTCTCCGTCTTCGCCATCGAACCCGACGCCGTCTGCGTCGATACCTCCCGCGGCGGCGAGAACTGGCGCGTGCTGTTCAAGCGCGACCGGACATTCGAGCGGATCGTGCGGGAGGATCCGGTCGACGGGACGAAGATCCGGATCTTCAAGACGATGCCGCGCGAGGAGTTCGACCAGTTCGTGGAGCGGTCGCGGCGGGTGGTCGAGTACTGGGTCCGGCATCTGCGCACCGAGGTGACGTTCCAGGGGCAGCCGATCAACCAGCCCCTCGACATCGACGCGCCGTGCCGCGTGCGCCATCAGGAGGAAGGCACCGAGGTCGTCGCCGGCTATCCGGCCGACGGCCGGACGTTCGCCGGCTACTACAACCGCGGCCTGACGCTGCACGAGGAGGACAGTCCGTTTCCGAACGTGGCGTTCAAGATCGATTCCCGGTATCTCGAACACACGCTGACGCGGGACAACGTGATCCGCGACCGCAACTACGAGCGGGCGATGGCGATCGTCCGGCGGCTGGTGGAAGGCCCGTTGATCGAGCGGCTGCTCGAGCTGCTCGAAGCCGAGGCGGCGGCGGCGCAGCCGGGACCGCTGCGCGACTACCTGTACCGGGCCGCCTGCGCCTCGCTGACGCCCCGGGCGGCGGCGGACCGCCGGCTGTTTCGGGATGCGCTGGGCCGGCTGGTGTCGGTGCGGGAGTGCCGCGCGGCCGCACGCCGCGGGGAACTCTACCGGGAACCTCGCGGGTCCCCGGTGGCGGAGGCGTTGTGTGCCGTCCATTCGGTCGTCGTCGACGCGCCGGACGACTCGCCGGAGGCGCGGCTGCTGGAACGGTTGACGGGGGTGGAGGTTCCGCGGGCCGGGACGTTGTTCTGTCGCCCGGCGGAGTTGCCCCCGGAGCGGCTGCCCGACG
>Ga0209162_1004351_pt1 | contig 10663 bp, 9 predicted proteins | sample YNPNPMetaG_FD_187121 | JGI IMG/M metagenome (GOLD analysis project Ga0209162, IMG submission 187121) | Anoxygenic and chlorotrophic microbial mat microbial communities from Yellowstone National Park, USA - YNP NP MetaG (SPAdes) (version 2) ...
TCTCTCAATCCGGTGCCAAAAGTCCTCCTTCCACTCGTCGAATAGCCGGCCTTACCCAAGGGAGCAGCAGAAAACCCGGAAGGGCGGCCAAGAAGCTCAAGAGGAAAAAGTCGGCATAGCCCAAGTAGGCGGCCCCCACCCCCCCCAAATAGCCCAGAAGGCGGGCGCTGAAACTGAACAGCATGGCAAAGAAGGCGTAATGCATGGCGCTGAAGCGCTTGTCGCACAGCGACATAAGGAAGGCCATAAAGGCGGCGGACCCCATGCCGGATGAGAAGCTCTCACCCTGGGAGGCCAGATAAACGGGGTAAACAGGGAAACTTTGGGTCAGGAAGGGCACTGGCAGAGTGAATAGCACCTGATGACCCCATCCCGGTAATGCCGCGACCCAGTATCCCAGGTTGGAAAAGGCCTGAAACAGCCCCATGCTCCACAGTCCATGAAAGATGCCCCAGCGGCTGGTCAGGAAACCGCCCAAAAGGCCGCCCAGGATGGTGGCCAAAGAGCCCAGGATTCCGGAAACCACGCCGAACTGGGTGCCACTGAAGCCCAAATCTTTCCAAAAGGGGCTCACCATGGTGGCCATGAGGGCATCGCCCGCTTTGTAAATCAGGGTGAAAAGGATAAGAGCGCCGAAGTAGGGATGGCGGCAAAGCTCCCGGTAGGCGGCGATAATTAGATGCCAACCAGCACTAGCCCCCGGATCGTCCGGCCGCTTCACGGGCCGGGGCAGGTGAAAGGGGCGGCCCAAGAGCACGGTCAGCAACAGAGCCGACATTATGACGCTCACCCCCACAAAGGCAGGCTGCCAGCCCACCCAGTCGCTGGCGATTAACAGCCCCGAACCCGCCGTCAGGGCCCCCACCCGGTAGGCACCGTTGCGCACCCCGTTGGCCAGACCCAGCTCCTTGGTAGCCAAAATATCAATGCAGTAGGCGTCCACCGCCAAATCCTGGGTGGCGGAAGCCAGACACAACAGGCCCACCAGGACCCAAAAGGCCAGGGTGACGGGCTTGGCAGTCAGATAGGCCAGGATCAACAGACAGATAATAATAACTAATTGGGCCGGGGCCAGCCAGGCGGCCCGGGAACCGAAGCGGTCCGCCAAAGGACTCCAAAGGAGCTTCAAGCTCCAGGCCAGACCCAGAAGACTTAAGATGCCGATCTGCTCCAGGGGCACCCCCCGGCCCCGCAGATAAAAAGCTAAAGTACTGACCACAAAGCCATAGGGGATACCCTCGGCAAAGTAGAGTACGCCTATGACCAGGAGTTTTAGCGCTAAGGGTAGGTCGTGGGAGGAGCCGGAAGGCATGCAAAGAAAGGACGGTTTTCGTTTTTAAGTTCTTGGTCTCATCCAGAAAATTTCCTGAAACCACCGCCTACCATATAAAGATAAAGGAAGCAGGGGCTGGATGCTCAAAGACAGGAGGTCTGGACCTCTTGGCGCCCAAATTTCTACACCCGGACAAACCGAAATCTAAAAGGATAAGACAAAGTTTCGCTCAGAAAAAGGAACCATCCTTTTCTGGGTGACAAACCCCTCTCTTCAGTAGTCAGTAACTAGCATCCCGACAACTATTTCTGTCATCCCTAGCCTCTCGCCCCTTGCCCCCAGCCTTTTGCCCCTAACACGGCGGCCCCTCTAACCCTTGCTTCCATAACTTAAAACCTGATATTTTCCTCCAGATAGACTTTTTACGACTCCCTTACCAGGCGCTCTCCAATAGCCCGCGCGGCCTCCGCCATGGCGGGGCTGAGTACATAGGGGGGCTGGCCTTTTAGATCAGCTTCGATGATTTTCTCATCAAAAGGCAAAAATCCCAAGATGGGAAGGTGGGTCAAGTGCCGGGTTAAAAACTCCTGGTCGGCGGGGGTGCGGACTTTGTTGCCCACCACGGCGACTTGGGTGAGGCCCAGGTCAGTGGCCAACTGTTTGACTTGCAGAGCGGTTTCGACACTGCGGCGGCCGGGCTCCACCACCACGATGAGCCAGTCCACTCCCCTGGCAGTGGCCCGGCCCAGATGTTCAATACCGGCCTCCATGTCCATCACCACCACTTCATCCCGCAAAAGCACCATATGCGTGATGAGGGTGCGCAGAAGCACGCTCTCCGGGCAGATGCAGCCGCTACCCCCCTTTTTGACGCCGCCCATGACGATGAGCTTGACACCGTCCAGCTGACGGGAAAACTTATCAGGGATATCGTCCACTTTGGGGTTCATTTTAAAAAACCCGCCCATTTTGCCGGGGGTGGATTCGGTGCGTTCGGCCACCAGATCTTTCATGTCGCTGATGGGAGTGATGGCATGGGGATCGGCTACCCCCAAGGCCAGGGCCAGGTTGGCGTCCGGGTCGGCGTCCACAGCCAAAACCTTTTTGCCCTGCTCCCGAAAATAATTGATCAGCAACGCCGCTAAAGTGGTTTTGCCCACGCCGCCTTTGCCACTAATGGCTATTTTCATACTTCCTTGCCTCGGTTGGATGATTAACGTTACTCCATATCATAATTATCCTGCCTAAAAGTGGCAAGAGGCGAAAAAAAATATGGGAGAAAACAAGTTAAAACGCTAGCCAAACAAAACTTATGATAACATTAATAATATTTACCAATTTAGAGGGCAGAAATCATGATCAAGAAGAGCGAGGCGTTGCCTGTGGATTTGGAGGAGAGCCTACGGGAGCGTATCCGGGGCAACCCGGTGATAAATTTTTTCGGCATTCAGGTTCCGGAACTCAGGAAGGGCTATGCCCGGTTCGTCTTGCCCTTTCGTCCGGAGTTTCATAACTCCCAGGGCTTCCTGCAGGGAGGGGTGATCGCCGCCCTGGCGGATGAAGCTGTAGCCTATGCCCTCTTCAGCCTGGTGATGGAGGGGGAGATGATCAGCACGGTGGAGATGAAAGTCAATTTCCTGGCCCCGGTGCAAGACGGTGCCATTGAGGCCGAAGCTCACATCGCCAAACGTGGCCGCACCATTTCCCTGGGAGAGGTGGAGGTGCGTCAGGGAAAGCGGCTGGTGGCCAAGGGATTATGCACTTATATCCATCTCATGCCCCCTCAGGCAGCATAAATTAACGAACATTAGTTAATAAGTCAGGATTTAACTGAACCCAGAAAAATTCTCACTAGGGGTTCAGAAGTCGTAGTAACCTATCTGGTTCAGGACTTCGGCGTGGGTGGCGTGGAGAAGGACCAGGTTTTCCAGACGCACACCACCCCAATCAGGGAGGTAGACACCGGGTTCCACGGTGACGACGCTGCCCGCTTTCAGGATGGTGGCCCTATCCGGATGGGGGCTTAAAGAAGGGGCCTCATGGACCGCTAGCCCCACGCCGTGACCCAGGGAGTGACCGAAGGCTTCCCCCAAGCCGGCGTCGGCAATCACGTCCCGCCCCAGGGCATCGGCGGCATCGCTCTTAAGGCCAGCCCGCAGCCCACCAATGGCAGCCTCCTGCGCCCGCCGCACCAAACTATATACCTCCTTGAAACGGTCCGAAGGGTTCCCCAGGATGAACGTCCGGGTCAGGTCGGCGCAGTAGCCCCTGAGCCTTGCCCCCAGGTCGATGATGATAGGGTCGCCCATCCTAAGTTGGTAATCACTGGGCTGATGGTGTGGACGGGCACTGTTTAAGCCGGCCGCCACAATCGGGGCAAAGGCTAAACCCTCCGCTCCCTCTTCCCGCAAACGGCGCTCGATCTCCCAAGCAACACGCCGTTCGCTCCAGCCCGGAGTCAAGAGGGCCGCCACTTCTAAAAGAACCTTCTCCGTCAGGGCCAGCGCCTCCCTGATGGCCGCCAATTCTTCAGAAGATTTTACTTCCCGTAAGCCCTCCACCAAACCTTCCTGGGGTTGCCAAGAGACCTCCAGACCGGCCTCTTGTATCTCTTGAGTCAAACGCTGGTACTGCCGATAAGTGAGATAACCGGCTTCAAAGCCCACACACCGGATTGACAAAGAACGCAAGAGTTCGGCTAAGGACTCGGTCACCCGGCTTTTATAAATCTGTAGCTGAAAATGCGGAGCCTCCTGACGGGCCCACTGTTGATACCGGAAATCAGTGAGAAGCCAAGCATCCTTCCGGGTGATCAGGAGGTAGCCACAGGATTCGCTGAGCAGCTCCTCCCGGGCGGTGAAGCCACTCAAGTAACGACGGTTTTCGGGGCTGCTCACCAGCAGGGCATCCAACTCCTGCTGGGTTAACAGTTGGCGTAAGGCTTCCAAGCGAGGGGCATATTCTACGGCGCACATGAAAGGTATTTTCTGCCAATCCGTTCACCAAAGCAAGGATAAATCCCCTAATCAGATCCTTGCCATAAACCGCCCCCTTTTGAGAAAGGTCAACTAAATTCCTTTCCCACAGCCGGAGGCCTAAAGATTTCCCTAAAGAATTAAAGAAAAGCGGTCGAAAAGAAGCATGAATGACCCAAGGCCGGCCAACCTCAAATCCCTTCATGAGCAATCCGGTGCTAGGAGCCTGGGTTGCATATTTCAGCTGGCCCGGGAATTGGAAAATCTAGGACTACGGGGTTATGGAAAAATACATTGATTTCGGCATTAAGGTGCTCGTGGCGGATGATTTTGCCACCATGCGGAAAATCATCCGCAACATCTTGAAACAGATCGGTTTTGACAACATTGTGGAGGCCGAAGACGGCCAAGTCGCCTTGCAAATCGTCAAACATGACCGCATTGGTCTGGTGGTGACGGACTGGAATATGCCCAATATGACTGGGCTGGAACTGCTGCAAAAAATTCGTGAAAATCCTGAGACCAAAACGGTTCCGGTGCTGATGGTGACGGCGGAGGGCATGAAAGATAATGTCATCGCGGCGGTGAAGGCGGGCGTCAACAACTACATCGTCAAACCCTTTACGGCCGAAACCCTCCAGGAAAAGATCGAACAGATTTTCAAGAAACTGGCCGGGTCATCATAACCTCCAGGATACAGGTCGTTAGGGAAGTGGATAACCATACCCATTTCCGGCTCCAAGGACATAAAACAACGTTGCTTAGACCCAAGTGTAAGGACCATGGCCTGTAACCTTGTCGTCTCCTTCAAGTTCCTTAGGAGAATGTGACATCTATGGCGATGGCAGATCCCAGTGAACTGCAGAAGGATCTGGAACAGTTAGCCCTCCAAGTGGTGATGCTGGCGGAGGATGATTTGCCGGGGTTGGGGTCCTTTCTGGCCCAGTTGGATAATTTGAAGGCGAAATTTGCCCTGGCGGACGGCACCGAGGTGTCGCCCTTCCTAAAGGAAATGGAGGAAGTGGGCAACCGTCTGGTCCTCCAGGAGATCGAGGCCACGGCCCGGGCTGTGGAACTGCTCAACTATGGCGTCACCCTGTTGCTGACCTGGGTTCGGGATGGCCAGGTACCTAAAGAAGGCGAGGTCTGGGAGACCTATTGCCGTCTCTCCCAGGAACTGGGAGTGGGTGAGCGGCAGGAAGCCCCGCCGGAGGAGACCGCACCTAAGGCCTCCCTGGATTTTGAGGACACCGAACTGGTGGTCAATTTCCTGGAGGAGGCCCGGGAACACCTGGAGGGCATCGAGACCAACCTGGTCTATCTGGAACAACACCCCGAGGATCTGGAAGCCATCAATGCCATTTTCCGGCCTTTCCATACCATCAAAGGGGTGGCCGGCTTTTTGAATCTGACCCAGATTCAGGAAGCCAGCCATGAAGTGGAATCTGTCCTGGATGAGGTAAGGAGCGGCCGTCTCCCGGTTAATCAGGGCTTGATTGATCTGGTACTGGGCGCGGTAGACCTTCTGAAATTGATGCTGGCCGATCTGACCGCGGCCTTGTCAGAACGTCGGGGGCTGTCCACTTTTGATCTCGCTCCCCTGAAAGACCAGATCAGGCAGGTGCAGAGCGCCCCGGTGGCCGGCCCCCGGCTGGGAGAGATCCTGGTGGCACAGGGGGAGCTGGAGCCCGAAGAGTTGGCGGCCTCCCTGGCGGTCCAAAAGAGTCAACCCGGGCCTCAGCCCCAGGGGGAAATCCTGGTCCAGGAAGGCAAGGTCAGTCCCCAGAAAGTGGCCCAGGCCCTGGTGCAGCAGATGGGGGAAGGCCGCCTTGCCCATGAGAAACAGGTGTCCGAAACCGTCAAGGTGGACGTGGCTAAAGTGGACAATCTGGTGGACCTCATGGGAGAGTTAGTCATCGTCCAGAGTCAGATCCGCCAAAACCAGAATATCGCCAAGCTTAATGATCAGCGACTGGAGCGGGATCTGGGGCAGATGGCGCGCATAACTTCAGAACTCCAGAAGATCTCCATGTCCCTGCGCATGATCCCCATCAGCGCCGCCTTCCGCAAGATGGTGCGCTTGGTCCGGGACCTCTCCCATAAGACCGGCAAACTGGTGAACCTGCGGCTGGAAGGGGAGGATACCGAAATCGACCGCAACATGGTGGAGGCCATTTATGATCCCTTAGTGCACCTGGTGCGCAATGCCGTGGATCACGGCCTGGAGACCCCGGAGATCCGGGAGGCCCAGGGGAAACCCAGAGAAGGGCAATTGTGGCTCAGGGCCTACCATAAGGGCGGCAACATCATCATCGAGATCGAGGAGGATGGCCGTGGTCTGGACCGCCAGGCCATTTTGGCCCGAGCGGTGGAACGGGGTCTGGTCACCAACCCAGAACAGTTGACCCCCTCTCAAATTGACCAGCTTATTTTTGAACCAGGTTTCAGTACCGCCCAGGTGGTGACCGAGGTGTCCGGGCGCGGCGTCGGAATGGATGTGGTGAAGCAAACCGTGGAGGGGTTGCGGGGCAAGATTGAAATCCACAGCCAACCCGGTCGGGGTAGCCGCTTCACCCTGCGTTTGCCCCTAACCCTGGCTATCATTGACGGTCTGGTGGTGCGGGTGGGGAGCGAACGCTACATCCTGCCTACGGTGGGTGTGCGGGAAACCTTGCGCCCAACACCCCAGGACTATTTCACGGTCAAGGGAGAAGGGGAATTGATCAAAGTGAGAGAGCGGCTTTTGCCCCTGATGCGTCTGCATCGCCTCTTTGCCGTGGCTCACTCCGAAGAGGATCCCACTCAGGCGCTGGTCATGGTGGTGGAGCATGAAGGGGAGCAAAGGGCCCTCTTGGTGGATGAAATCTTGGGGAAACAGGAGATCGTGATCAAATCTTTGGGGATGGTGTTTCAGAAGATTCAGGGTCTGGCGGGCGGCACGATTCTGGGAGACGGGCGAGTGGGATTGATCGTCGATCTGGCCGGCCTGTTCCAACTGGAGCAAAACGACGGCCACAAATATATTCAATAAAATCAGGAGGTTCAGGTAATGAAGTGGATTGGCTGGGGCATCAGGACCAAAATTATTGGCACATTTATTGCCTTCGGAGTGGTGGTTACAGGCTTGATCTTCGGTTGGCTCCTGCCGGCAGTGAAACAAGCCGTCATGCAGGAAAAGCACACCCAGATCCAAAATCTGGTCAATTCTGCGATATCCCTGCTCCAGGATTACCATGCCAGACACCAGAAAGGGGAGCTCGATCTGGCCGAGGCCCAAAAGCGGGCCATGACCCGGATCGGGCATCTGCGTTATGGGCCGGAAGGCAAAGATTATTTCTGGATCAATGATTTCGGGCCCAAGATGATCATGCACCCTTACCGGGCTGATCTGAACGGCAAAGACATCAGCGACTTCAAGGACCCCAACGGCAAGGCGCTGTTTGTGGAGTTTGTCAAGACCTGCCGGGAGAAGGGAGAAGGTTTTGTGGACTACATGTGGCAATGGAAGGACGACAAAACCCGCATCGTCCCCAAGATCTCCTTCGTCAAGTCTTTCAGCCCCTGGGGATGGATCGTCGGCACCGGCATCTATATCAATGATGTCCACGAACAGATCGGGGCTATGCGGAACCGTCTGCTGATGGTGGTGGTGCCGGTGCTGCTGGTAATGTTTGGGTTGCTCTATTTCCCCATCCGGGATCTGGGTCGCTTGGTGCAGGTGGCCAGCGGTTTGGAGGAGGCCGCCTCCGAAGTGAAGCACGCCGCCCAGCAGATGGCGGGGGTGTCCCATAACCTGGCCCAGGGGGCCACAGAGCAGGCAGCGGCTATTCAGGAAACCTCTTCCTCCCTGGAGGAAATGAGTTCCATGACCCGGCAGAACGCCGACCATGCCACGGCGGCTAATGCCATGATGGAGGATACCGCCCGGGTGGTGGAGGGAGCCAATGCCTCCATGAAAAATCTCACGGCCTCCATGCAGGAGATTTCTCGGGCCAGTGAGGATACCGCCAAGATCATCAAGACTATCGATGAGATTGCCTTCCAGACCAATCTGTTGGCCTTGAATGCGGCGGTGGAGGCGGCCCGGGCTGGGGAAGCGGGGGCCGGCTTTGCCGTGGTGGCGGACGAAGTCAGGTCTTTGGCCATGCGGGCGGCGGATGCGGCCAAAAACACCGCCAATCTGATTGAAACGACGGTAAGCAAGGTCCAGGACGGCGTCGGCCTGGTGACCAAAACCGCGGAAGCCTTCTCGCAAGTAGCCCTCAGCACCGGGAAGGTCAAGGACTTGGTGGCCGAGATCGCCGCGGCCTCCAACGAACAGGCTCAGGGAATTACCCAGATCAACAAGGCCGTAACCGAAATGAACCAAGTGACCCAGCAGACCGCGGCCAATGCGGAGGAGTCGGCCTCAGCCTCGGCACAGTTGGACAGCCAGGCCAAAGCCATGGAGAATTTTGTTCGGGAACTCAGCAGTATAGTCACAGGCAATGGCAGCCGGGCGGCCTTCTCCAAAAGCAAGCCGAAGGCCAAAAGCCTGTCCCAGCCGGTGGCTTCCGAGCCCCAACTCCTGCCACGGCCGGATAAAGCCAAAAAGTCTCTCCCTCATCAGGGGAAATCAGCCAAGGTTCATCCCCGGGAGGTAATCCCCCTGGATGAGGATTTCAAGGATTTTTAGGTCATCAGCCACAGGCGGATAACTTATGGAATCGATTTCCGGCTCAGGAACAACCGACAGGACCGACAGGTCCGGTGACTAACAAAATGCTTCCTTGGCCGGAGCCGGGCTCCGGAACCAAAGGCAAGCCTTAAAAGGAGCAGGAAAGATGGCCCAAGTGGCAAGACAGGTAGAGCAGGTCGGCCAGACCATGCAGGACAAAGAGGGCAAATATCTTACCTTTACGCTGGCCCAGGAAGAATACGGCCTGGAGATTCTCAAGGTCAGGGAAATCATTGGCATGATGGACATCACCGCCATCCCCCAAACGCCGGACTTTGTCAAGGGAGTGATCAATCTCCGGGGGCGGGTGATTCCGGTGATAGATCTCCGATTGAAGTTCGGTCTGCCCCCCATGGAATATGGGGAGCGCACCTGTATTATTGTCGTGGAGGTCCACAGTGATCTGGGAGCCTTGCAGATGGGGGTGGTGGTGGATTCGGTCTCTGAGGTACTGAATATCCTGGGGGGGGACATCGAGCCGCCGCCGGCTTTCGGCACCAGGATCAAAACGCATTACATCTTGGGCATTGCCAAGACTAAAGGGAGCATCAAGATTTTGCTGGATATCGATAGGGTGCTGACCGCCGAGGAACTCGTCGGCATTGAAGGCCTGGGAAGCTGAGGACGGAAAGGCAGAGGTTATTGGTGTTGGACCCCAGCGGTACCCTGGTGGTGCGCTCGCCAGGTCATGTTGGTTTCCTCCCACCTACCGGTGATCTGATGTCGGAGTTGAGCGATAAGGATTTCAATAATTTCTGCCAATTGATCTACCAGCATGCCGGCATCTATCTCTCCCCCCAGAAAAAGGAGTTGGTGCGAGCCCGCCTGAGCAAGATCTTGCGGGCGCGGGGACTGGCAGATTTCCATGAGTATTATGAGCTGGTGCAAGGAGACAAGAGCGGCGTGGAGCTGGTGCAGCTTCTGGACGCCATCTCCACCAATCAGACGGCCTTTTGGCGCGAGCCCGGACATTTCCTCTTTTTGGCTCAGGAAATTCTGCCCACCTGGCGGCGGCAGAATCGGAGGGGACGGCGCTGGCGTTTTTGGAGCGCCGGCTGTTCCAGTGGTGAGGAGCCTTATACCTTGGCCATGGTGCTGTTGGACACAATGCCGTTTCAGGAGTTGACGGGTGTGAAAATCTTGGCCACCGACCTGAACACCCAAGTGTTGTCTCAAGCTCAACAGGGTATCTATCCTTTGGCTAAGTTGGACCCCCTGCCATGGGAGTGGCGGAAGCGTTTTTTCCAAAAAGGGGTGAACCGCTGGGAAGGCTACGCCCGGGTGAAGCCGGAGGTCAAAGCATTTGTGCACTTTACCCGTCTCAACCTCATGGAACCGTTCCGCTTCCGGGAAAACTTTGACATCATTTTCTGCCGCAATGTCATGATCTATTTTGACAAGCCCACCCAGGCGGAGCTGGTGGATAAATTTTACCAGTGCCTGAATCCCGGCGGGTATCTGTTTATCGGACATTCTGAGAGCTTATGCAATATCACCCATCGGTTCAGTTACGTCAAACCAACCATATACCGAAAATAGGGGCGCTGATGCAATTAATCGTAGGTGTCGCCGACCTCAAGGTGAGCAACAGATTGGAGGATGTCCTGGTAACCCATGCCCTGGGGTCATGTATCGGCGTGGCGGTATTTGACCCGGTGGCTAAGGTGGGGGGATTGTTGCATTTCATGTTACCGGACG
>Ga0209162_1004353_pt1 | contig 10658 bp, 8 predicted proteins | sample YNPNPMetaG_FD_187121 | JGI IMG/M metagenome (GOLD analysis project Ga0209162, IMG submission 187121) | Anoxygenic and chlorotrophic microbial mat microbial communities from Yellowstone National Park, USA - YNP NP MetaG (SPAdes) (version 2) ...
CGGCCCGAAGGGCGCTCGCGCCGAGGCGAGCGAAGCGAAGCAATCTCCTGCACAAAAGAAGGTAGGGGCGACCGGCCGGTCACCCCTACTTCGGCGGCTATCGCCGTCCTGCCTGTGCGTTGCACGCAGACAGGCTCGCAATGACGATGAGTCTGTACCGCCCCCCCCTTCCTTGGCAGTTATGCGCCGCATGGAACAAATGCTTCACCGCTGCCGCCCCAAGAGATTTAATTAAAAAAGTTGTTCAGGAATGTGACTGTCCTTTTTCTGTTTTTCTGTTCTTTTTTATTGGCAGAAGTGCCGGTTCCAGGTGATGAGCAGGACAGGGAGTTGTCATTGCGAGCGAAGCGAAGCAATCCCCTGCACAAAAGAATGTAGGGGCGACCGGCCGGTCGCCCCTACTTCGGCGGCTATCGCCGCCCTGCAATGACGATGAGTCTGTATCGCCCTTCTTGGCAGTTATACGCCGCTGGAACAAATGCTTTCCGCTGCCGCCCCCACGCGGCATATAGATAATTCCATCGGCTTTTTTCTGGCGTTATTTTGCAAATCTTGACTTGAATCAATGCAGTGAACGAACGCCTTGATATCCTACGATTATCCTATGAGGGTCTTTATGCTGCAAAAAATCAGATTCCTTTGAATCTGTTGACGAATGGAGTGTAATGTTATGAAGGACTTAAAGCGAATTCGATTTGCAGTTCAGGCTGGATTTGCCCTGTATTTTCTGTATGTGGGTTATGTGTTTTACAGATATTACCTGTGGGTCAGTGGACAGTCGAATACCTATGTGCCCCACCTGCCTTCTGTGGAGGCATTTCTGCCCATTGGGGCACTGACGAGCCTGAAACGCCTGTTTCTGACCGGTGAGTTCGATGTCGTACACCCTGCTGCCCTGGTCATCTTTATGGCCGTACTGCTCTCAGCCCTGCTCTTCCGCAAGGGTGTCTGCGGCTGGGTATGTCCTGTGGGATTTTTGTCCAATCTGTGCGAAAGACTGGGCAGAGGGCTTGGTCTGGCGTTTTGCCTGCCCAGGTGGCTCACTCTCTCACTTTCCGCCGTAAAATATGTGCTGCTGGGCTTTTTCGTGTATGTCATCTGCCTTGCCATGAATAGAGAGGCCATAGATGCCTTTGTCGCCAGCCCCTATAATCTGCTGGTGGATGTCAAGATGCTTCAGTTTTTCATGCACCCCTCCAGCCTCACTTTGGTGGTGCTGACAGCCCTGTTGTTGTTCTCCATAGTGGTGCGCAATCCCTGGTGCAGATTTTTCTGCCCTTACGGCGCGCTGCTTGGCCTTCTGGCATGGATAGGACCCACGCAGGTCAAAAGAGACGAAACCGCCTGCATTAAATGTAAAAGGTGCTCAGGGGCATGTCCTTCCTGCATTCAGGTGCATAGCATGGCAGTGATTCGAACGCCGGAGTGTCAGGGCTGCATGGAATGCGTGAATGTATGCCCTGTTAATGGGTGTTTGAACGCCCATGTGGCTGACAGGCGTGTGCCGGCATGGGTTGTGGCTGTGTCGGTCCTGGCGGTGATCTGGGGCTTTTGGGGTTGGGCTGAACTGACGGGGCACTGGCGTTCGAGGGTTTCTGATACGGCTAAACGCACCATTTTCCTTCAGACCGGAGTGAATATAAGACACCCCTGACACTGGTTCGCCCTTATGATAAAAAACCATCGGCACTGACAGCACAGGGCCGGGTCACTATGCCTGCGCCTTCACAGGCTGAACGCACGGGTTTGCCCCTTCCTGCGATTTTTGTAAAATAAATCGAACAATATCTTCGAAAAAGCCTTTACATAGAGGGTTATTGGCGATTAAAATCATCGTTCGGTCAATTGAGGGCTGCAAAAGAGATTTTATTGCCCAAAGCACCGTTTAAGCCAACAGGAGGAAACATAGTGAAGATCGTATATGACCCTGATATACCCCCATCCATCAGGCCGTCCATTCAGCATGAGATAAAAAATTCCGTGCACAACCAGTGTGAGTGCGGCTGTGATGAGATTTATGTCTATTTCAGCTCCAAGGATATCATCGATGTCAAATGTTATGACTGCGGTCATAGCTTTTTCGAATTGAAGCTCGAGATGGACGACAGCCCTGAGCAAAATTAAGAGTTAATCAAGGAGAAGGAGAAATGCAGGGGATTCGTGTGGCGGTAGTGGGTGTAGGCAATTGTTTCAGCGCCTTGTTTCAGGGTATTCATTATTATAGAAGCAAGACGGCCCAGGATGCCATTGGTCTTATGCATTGGGAGATAGGCGGATTCAGACCATTTGACATAAAAGTTGTTTGCGCATTTGATATCGACCGCCGCAAGGTGGGCCTGGATGTGTCAGAAGCGGTGTTTGCCTTGCCCAATTGCACGCAGGTTTTTTGCAGGGACATACCCAAAACAGGTGTTTTGGTGAGTATGGGTCGAATACTGGATGGTGTTTCGGGGCATATGGCCAGTTATCCAGAAGGCCAGACCTTTTTGCCTGCATCCCTGCCCGAGCCTTCCAAAGAGGATGTGGTGCGATTGCTCAGAGAAAGCGGGGCCGAGATACTGCTCAATTATCTGCCCGTTGGCTCAGAAGAGGCCAGCCGTTTTTATGCTGAATGCGCACTGGAGGCAGGGCTTGGCATGATCAACAATATCCCCGTGTTTCTGGCCAGCGACAGCCATTGGGCACAGAGGTTTCAAGAGCGCAATCTGCCCATCATCGGCGATGACATCAAGTCACAACTGGGCGCCACTATTGTCCATCGAGTGCTTACGGACCTGTTCATGAAGCGGGGTGTGCGTCTGGATAGGACATATCAGCTCAATACCGGAGGCAATACGGATTTTTTGAATATGTTAAACCGGCACAGGTTGGCCTCCAAAAAACTCTCCAAGACCGAGGCGGTTCAGGCCATGCTTCCCGTGAAGCTGGCCCCTGAAAATATACACATCGGGCCCAGTGATTATGTACCTTGGCAAAAGGACAACAAGGTCGCCTTTATTCGCATGGAGGGGAGGCTCTTTGGGGATGTGCCCATGAACCTCGAGCTGAGGCTCTCTGTGGAGGACTCGCCCAATTCTGCTGGCGTGGCCATAGATGCCATTCGTTGCTGCAAGCTGGCCTTGATGCGTGGCATGGGTGGCCCTGTGTTACCGCCATCTGCATATTTCATGAAACACCCACCGGTTCAGATGACTGATCACGAGGCGTATCTGGCCATGGAGAAGTTCATCGGCACAAGTGAGGATATTCAATGAAGGCCGTTATAGCATTTGAAGATGGCAGGACCTTTGAAGGGGAATCCTTTACAGGCCCTGGGGAAGTAGCTGGTGAGATGGTTTTCAATACCGGCATGACCGGCTATCAGGAGATTCTTACAGACCCTTCATACAAGGGGCAGATGGTCACCATGACCTATCCTCTCATAGGCAACTACGGTATCAATGCAGAGGATGACGAGTCTTTGCGCATACATGTCTCTGCCTTTGTGGTGCGGGAATACGAGGATTTTTACAGCAACTGGCGGGCCTGCCGTTCCCTGGCGGACTATCTGCGCAGTCAGGGTATTCTGGGTATTCATAAAGTGGACACACGGGCCATTACAAGACACATTCGTTTGGCAGGCGCCATGAAGGCCGTGATCTCCACACAGGACCTCTCTGCGGACTCCTTGATAAAAAAGGCCAAGGAATCCCCCGGACTGGTGGGCAGGGACCTGGTGCGAGAGGTGACCGTTGAAAGACCTTACGGCTGGGGCAAGGGGCCCGAGCCTCTGAATATCGCCTCTCTGCCCGCCAAGACCGAAAGGCCGCGCGTGGCGGTGCTGGACTGCGGCCTGAAGTTCAATCAGTTGAGGCTCTTGACTCAAAAGGGTTGTGAGTGTGTTGTGTTTCCATGCTTCGCATCCGCAGATGAAATGCTGTCCTGTAATCCGGACGGGATTTTCCTCTCCAATGGCCCGGGTGACCCTGCGGCCCTTACGGGTATTGTCAAAAATGTGCGCAGCCTCATCGGAAAACTGCCCATCTTTGGCATCTGTCTTGGCAATCAGATACTGGGCCAGGCAGTGGGAGGCCGCACATACAAGCTCAAGTTTGGCCACAGAGGGGCGAATCAGCCGGTCAAGGACCTTCAAACCGGCAGAATCGAGATCACCTCTCAAAATCATGGATTTGCCGTGGACGCAGATTCCCTGCCCGCGGATGCCGAGGTGACTCATATCAATCTGAACGACGGCACCGTGGAGGGCTTCAGGCTCAAAAGCGAGCCGGTTTTTTGTGTCCAGTACCATCCGGAGAATGCGCCAGGGCCGCACGATTCCGAATATCTCTTCGATCGTTTCATAGGCCTCATGGCCGACACCAGAAGATAAAAATGTAATGCAGGGAATATACAGTTACCCCTGCCAATGGAAAGAATATGCCGAGACGCAATGATATAAAGAAGATATTGATCATAGGCTCAGGGCCTATCGTCATAGGACAGGCCTGCGAGTTCGACTATTCAGGTACTCAGGCCTGCAAGGCCTTGAGGGAAGACGGCTACGAGGTGGTGCTGGTGAATTCCAACCCGGCCACCATCATGACAGACCCCGACATGGCCGAGCGCACCTATGTGGAGCCCATTACACCTGAGGTGGTGGCAAAGATTCTGGAAAAGGAGCGGCCGGATGCCATTTTACCCACTTTGGGCGGCCAGACAGGGCTCAATACCGCTGTAAAGCTGGCGGACCAGGGCGTGCTGGAGCGTTTAGGGGTGGAGATGCTTGGGGCCAATCGAGAGGTCATACACAAGGCCGAAGACCGTGAGCTGTTTCGAAGCGCCATGGAGCGCATAGGCCTGCGTGTGCCCAAAAGCGTCATCGTGCGCAGCCTTGACCAGGCCCTGGCCTCGGTGCAGGAGGTGGGTTTTCCGGTTGTCGTGCGCCCCAGTTTCACTCTGGGAGGCACAGGAGGCGGTATCGCCTACAATCGGGAGGAACTGGAGGCCATCTGTTCTCGTGGGCTGGAGCTCAGCATGATTCATGAGGTCATGCTGGAGGAGTCGGTTATCGGTTGGAAGGAATTTGAGCTGGAGGTGATGCGGGACAAAAAGGACAATGTAGTCATCATCTGCGGCATAGAAAACATAGACCCCATGGGCGTGCACACAGGAGACAGTATCACTGTGGCCCCTATTCAGACTCTGAGTGATCGGGAATACCAGATGCTCCGGAATGCCTCCATCGCCATCATGCGGGAGATCGGAGTGGAGACCGGCGGCTCCAATGTGCAGTTTGCAGTCAATCCCAGAAACGGCGACATGGTGGTCATCGAGATGAACCCACGCGTGTCCAGGTCATCGGCCCTGGCGTCCAAGGCCACAGGCTTTCCCATCGCCAAGATCGCTGCCAAGCTGGCCGTGGGTTACACACTGGATGAGATACCCAACGACATCACTCGAGAGACCATGGCCTCCTTTGAGCCCACCATTGACTACTGTGTGGTGAAGATTCCACGCTGGACCTTTGAAAAGTTCCAGGAGGCCCAGGACCTGCTCACCACCTCCATGAAGAGTGTGGGCGAGACCATGGCCATAGGCCGCACATTTAGAGAGGCCCTTCAGAAGGGGCTTCGTTCCCTGGAGATAGGCCGGTTTGGGTTGGGCTTCGATGGCCGTAATCCATGGGAAAAGGCCGGAGTAACCCCTGATATGGACGCAGTGCTGAAGAGACTGCGGGAACCCAATTCCCAGCGCATCTTTTATATTCCTTTGGCCATGGAAATGGGCATGGGAATAGACGAGATATACGGCATAACCGGCATAGATCCCTGGTTTTTGCATCAGATCGCCATGATTTTGCAGGAAGGCAAGAACCTGGCGCACGAGACCTACGACACGCTCACAGCCGAGGGTGGCAGGCACTTGCGTCATTACAAGACCGAGGGCTTTTCTGATGTGCAGATCGCCCATACCACAGGCATTCACCTCCCTGAGATTCAAAGGGCGCGAGACCACATGGCTATAAGGCCGGTTTACAAGCTGGTGGACACCTGTGCCGCGGAGTTTGAGGCCTATACCCCCTATTATTACTCCACCTATGAACTGGAGGACGAGGCCAGGCCCTCTGATAAAAAGAAGGTCATGATCTTGGGCGGCGGCCCCAATCGCATAGGCCAGGGCATAGAGTTCGACTATTGCTGTGTGCATGCCTCCTTTGCCCTGCGGGAAGAGGGGGTGGAGAGCATCATGGTGAACTCCAATCCTGAAACGGTCTCCACGGACTATGACACCTCAGACAAGCTCTATTTCGAGCCCCTTACCTTTGAGGATGTCATGCATATAGTCAATACAGAGCGGCCCACGGGCGTGATAGTGCAGTTCGGCGGTCAGACCCCTCTAAACCTCGCAGTGCCTCTGGCCAGGGCGGGCGTGCCGATACTGGGCACGAGCCCTGAAAACATCGACAAGGCCGAGGATAGAAAGAGCTTTCAGCAGATGCTCAAGAAACTGGAGCTGGTGCAGCCCGAAAACGGCACTGCCCGCAGCCTGGAAGAGGCCCTGATGGTGGCCAAGGAGATAGGCTACCCGGTGGTAGTGCGGCCTTCTTATGTGTTGGGCGGCAGGGCCATGCGCATTGTGTATGACGAAGATGGCATTCGCTCCTTTATGGAAGAGGCGGTGCAGGTCTCTGAGGGCCACCCTGTGCTGATAGACAAATTTCTGCAGGATGCCATAGAGATAGATGTGGATGCCATTTCAGACGGCGAGCTCACTGTCATCGGCGGCATCATGGAGCATATAGAAGAGGCGGGCATTCACTCCGGCGACTCCGCCTGTGTGCTTCCGGCCAAGAGCCTGGGCCAGAGGCTTTTAAGGGAGATTCGAGAGGCCACATGCGCCATGGCACGAGAATTAAATGTCATAGGCCTCATGAATGTGCAGTATGCTGTAAAGGACGGCAGGCTCTATGTCCTGGAGGTAAATCCCAGGGCATCCCGAACAGTGCCCTTTGTGAGCAAGGTCACGGGTGTGCCTTTGGCCAAGTTGGCCACAAAGGTCATGCTGGGCAGAAGGCTTTCGGAATTGGGTTTCACCTCTGAAAAGACCCTGAACTATGTGGCTGTGAAGGAGGCGGTCTTTCCCTTTAAGCGTTTTCCTGGTGTGGATATCGTACTGGGGCCTGAGATGAAGTCCACGGGCGAGGTCATGGGCATAGACAGGACCTTTGGCATGGCCTATGCCAAGAGCCAGTTGGCCGCGGGGGTGAACCTGCCCCTTTCAGGACGGGTGTTTTTAAGTATCAGGCCGGGTGACAAGGCGGCTATTCTGCCTGTGGCCAAGAGGCTGGAGGAGATGGGCTTTGAACTGGTTGCCACTGACGGCACAGCCAGTTATCTGAACGCCCACGGGGTCAAAAGCGGCGAGGTCATGAAGATCTCCCAGGGCAGGCCCAACATCGTGGACCTCATCAAAAACAACGAGATAGCCATGGTCATCAATACCCCAAGCGGCAAGAAGACCCATTCAGACTCCTATTACCTGAGAAGGACCGCCCTGGAGTATGAATTGCCCTATTTCACCACGGTTGCAGGGGCATTGGCCGCAGTAGAGGCCATAGATGCCCTGAAAAAAGAGGAGCTGAGAGTGGCGGCACTCCAGGACTACTATGCGTGATTCATTTCCTATCCTACTTCCGTCTATCTTGAAGGAGGAATGCGGCATATTCGGCGTCTATGGCCATAAGGATGCCGCAAAGCTTACATATTTCGGGCTTTATGCCCTGCAGCATCGAGGCCAGGAGAGCGCAGGCATAGTAAGCTCGGACGGTGAAACCGTTCGTGAGCACAAGGGTATGGGCCTGGTGCACGATGTCTTCAATGAGGCGGTCTTAAGCCAGTTGCACGGCCATCTGGCCGTTGGCCATGTGCGCTACTCCACCACAGGCTCTTCTGTGCTGCAGAATGCCCAGCCGTTTTGCGTAAAACATGCCGGTTGCTCCATCGCCCTGGCACACAACGGCAATCTGGTAAATGCCGCTGCCATTCGCTCCAGCCTTGAGGAAAAGGGTTCCATATTTCAGACCACCATGGACAGCGAGATACTGGTGCATCTCATTGCCAAGGCCAGGTCAAGGGGTATGGAAGAGGCCATCGCCTCCGCCATGAGTGTGGTAAAAGGGGCATACGCAGTGATCATAGCCACAGAGGACAGCCTCATAGGCTTTCGGGACCCCTACGGTTTCAGGCCGCTGTGCATCGGCAGGTTAAACGGTTCTTATGTGCTGGCCTCCGAGACCTGTGCCCTGGACCTGGTGGAGGCCGAGTACATTCGGGATGTGGAGCCTGGGGAGGTGGTGGTCATAGATGACAATGGCCTGCGCTCCTTTCAGGCTGTCAGCCACACCGAAACCCGGCACTGCATCTTTGAATTCATCTATTTTGCCAGGCCTGACAGCCGCATATTCGGCCAGAATGTCTATCTCTTTCGCAAGGCCCTGGGAAGGGCGCTGGCCCAGGAGGTGAGTCTGGAAGCGGATTTTGTCATGCCTTTTCCCGATTCCGGCAACTATGCAGCCCTTGGTTTTTCCCAGGCCGCAAAGATCCCCTTGGAACTGGCGGTGATTCGCAATCACTATGTGGGACGCACCTTTATACAGCCCACTCAGAGCATGAGGGATTTTTCCGTGCGCGTGAAACTCAATCCTGTAAAGGAGATGTTGCGGGATAAACGGGTCATCATTGTAGAGGATTCGATCATTCGGGGCACCACCTCCCGTACGCGTGTGCGCGCCATTCGAAACGCCGGGGCCAAAGAGGTCTCCATGCTGGTGAGCTGTCCGCCAACGCGCTTTCCATGTTTTTACGGCATAGACTTCTCCACCAAGGGTGAGCTGATCGCATCCAAGAACTCCGTTGAGGAGATACGCCGGTTTTTGGAGCTGGACGGCCTGCATTATCTGAGCATAGCGTCCATGCTCAAGGCCGCGGGCGGGGATGGAGGCCGTTTCTGTATGGCCTGTTTTGACGGCGATTATCCCGTGGAGAGCGAGGACTTTAGGGGTAAATTTCAGTTGGAGCGGAAATGAGCGCAGAAGATCGTCAGAACGCAGGTGTAAGCGCCTCGTCTTCGCAAGCCTTGTTGGACAGGGCCAGGCAGGTCATAGATATCGAGATCGCAGGCCTCAATCGTGTAAAAGACCGCTTGAATGCAGGATTTTGCAAGGCGGTTCAACTGATTCTGAATACGAAAGGCAGGCTGGTGGTGACGGGCATAGGCAAGTCCGGGCTCATAGGACGCAAGATATCGGCCACCCTGTCCAGTACCGGCACGCCCTCGGTCTTTTTGCACCCTGTGGAGGCCATGCACGGGGATTTGGGCATGTTGGGTAGTGAGGACTGCATTCTGGCCATCTCCAACAGCGGCGAAACCCAGGAACTCACCTCCCTTTTACCCATCTTCAAGGCACGCTCCATACCCATCATCGCCATGACAGGTGCTTTGGACTCTACCTTGGCGCAAGCAAGCCATGCAGTAATAGATGTGGGCGTGGAACGAGAGGCCTGTTCCCTGGGGCTGGCCCCTACTGCCAGCACTACAGCGGCCCTGGCTGTAGGGGATGCCCTGGCAGTAGTTCTACTTCAATTGCGTAACTTCAATGCCCAAGATTTTAGGCGCAATCATCCCGCTGGTAGTTTGGGAGAGGCATTACGGTTACAGGTGAGGGCTGTGATGCTCACAGGGGATGCCATGCCTGTGGTGCGGCAGGGGTTGCGCCTACAAGAGGTGTTAGGCCCCATGAACGTGGCCCGGTTGGGCTGCGTGCTGGTCTTGGACATAAATGGGCGATTGGCAGGTATCCTGACGGATGGCGATATCAGAAGGGCCCTGCTGCACGGAAGTGATGTGCTTTTGGCACCTGTGGAGCGCATTATGACTCAAAACCCAAAGGTCGTAGCTCCAGATGCCCTGGCAGCGGATGCCCTGAGCCTCATGGAAAGACATCTGATCACCGTCCTTCCCGTGGTGGAAGACGGCAGACTGGTGGGCATAGTACACCTGCACGACCTATTGGGTAAGGGGCGGTTTAAGTTTTCAGTTTGATGAAAGGAGAGAATGAGTTATGGCGCGCAGTCTAAACAAAGTCATGTTGATAGGCCGGCTCGGGGCAGACCCTGAGATCCGTTACACACAGGACGGCACGAGTGTATGTACATTCAATATAGCCACAAACCGCCGTGTCAAGCGCAATGAGCAGTGGGAAGAGGAGACCGACTGGCATAGGGCCGTTGCATGGAGGCAGACGGCGGACATGTTGGGCAAGTTTTTGCACAAGGGCAGCCTGGTCTATGTGGAAGGCGCACTTCGCACCCGTTCATGGACTGATCAGAGCGGCAACAAGCGTTTTATGACAGAGGTGGTGGTCAATGATTTCGTCTTGTTAGAGCCCAAGGGTGACAAGGGCGGCGGTGGAGAGTTTGGGTACGATCTGGATGCAGCCGCTCCCCCCATGGATGAGGAAGTGCCGTTTTAGGGGGCATCATTGGTCATGGCCTGAACGATGGGTAGAACTTTGGCAAAAGGATTGATCCCATGAGTAAAGGCTCAAAGACAAGCAGATTTGGCACCACCACCAGAATAAGCCATGACTCATCTCAGTATTACAGTTCCCGACTCTACTT
>Ga0209162_1004355_pt1 | contig 10655 bp, 7 predicted proteins | sample YNPNPMetaG_FD_187121 | JGI IMG/M metagenome (GOLD analysis project Ga0209162, IMG submission 187121) | Anoxygenic and chlorotrophic microbial mat microbial communities from Yellowstone National Park, USA - YNP NP MetaG (SPAdes) (version 2) ...
TCCCCGCGCCGCGGGCTCTGAGCGACTCCTCAGCAATGATGTTTGTACCTGGTTAGTAGTAGCCACCTGACCAATGCCCGTCGCACATGGCAACACTAACCTCTACAGTAATGTGCGGAATGCAAGTCCAGGTGTTGAACGCGGCCGGCAGCACTTTGATGGCGATCAGTATCAGGCCGAAGACCAGCCCCTTCTGCCATTTGTACCGGCCGGGCAGCCCCTCCTGGATGATTACGTAGATCAGCGCCCAGAGCACACACAGGGCCAGACCTCCCAGCACCATCTCCAGCAAGTAGATGGGTATCGAGGTGATCGGCTTGGCGTAGGGCAGATCGCCAAAGCTCTGATACACCCCGTTCACGCTGCCGTACAGGACAAAGCCCACCAGAAAGTCGATCACCCCCGTCAACAGGCCGGCAATGATCGCTCGTCCCCAACGAATGTTTCCCGTTTTCATCTTTCCTCCTTCAGATTTGAATGTACTATCCAGCAGGTGCATACTGCGCGGCGATGGCGCGGGCCCGTTCGCTCACCAGGCCACGCAGTTCCTCTGGCTCCAACACGACGGCGTGGGGGCCGTAGCCCAACGCCGTGCGGGTCGCCCATTCCAGGTCCGGCGCGGCGAGGGTAACGACCACCGAGCCGTCCGGCTGTTCCTCTACTGTCTCCCAAAAGAGACGGTTGTCCAACGCTTGAAACGCGGACTCCGGCGCGAAGCGCAGGCGGACCTGCACTCGTGGCTGCGCCTGTGGCTCCGTCGCCATGTACGCACGGATGTCGAAGTTGGCCGGCACCTCGAAGGTCTGGGCGAGCAGGGTCAACTCGACGATGCGGTCCACGCGAAAGGTGCGCACGGCTCCGCGCAGATGGCAATGGCCGATGACGTACCACCAGCCCCAGCGGTGGATCAGCGCGTAAGGCTCGAAGTCGCGCGACTGGGGTTCAGACTGGTTGCGTCCCCGATAGGACATGGTCACCCGGCGGCGCTCGCGGGCGGCGCGCCGCAGTTTTTCCAGGAGCGGTACCAGCGGAGTGTAGTCAGCGCGGTGCATGCCGGTCGCCAGGAGCGTCCGACGCGCCCAGGCCACCTCGTGCCGCTGCTCGTTGGGGAGCACATTATCCAGCTTGGCCAACGCTCCCTGCGCGGCTTCCCGGTACAGCCGGCCCCAGATCTCCTCCACCAGGCTGGTGCCCAGGTAGACGGCGACCGCCTCCTCGGGGGTGAAGACCAACGGGGGCATCCGATAGCCGCGCACCAGGGAGAAGCCGCCGTGCGGGCCGCGCTCGGAGTAGATCGGGATGCCTATCTCGTCCAGCATAGCCATGTAGCGGTGGAGCGTGCGCACGGAGACGCCGAGTTCCTCTGCCAGTTCGTCGGCCTTCTGGCTGGGTCGCCGCTGCAGCAGCATGATCAGCGAGATGAGTCGCGTCGCGGTGTTCGCCATCGCATCCTCTCCTGGCCGTCTTCAGGACGACTTACAGGTGGAATTATACCCCAGGTTCATGACAAAACCTGGCATGAATTATAAGCGAGTTTTGGGAAAAAACAAAGAGGGTTTTCGCACGGCCAGAGCCACGCGAAAACCCTCAAACTGCTTATATATGGACCTGGCCGGTGCTTACTAAGCACTGCCTGCCTGCTTATATATGGACCTGGCCGGTGCCTACCAGGCACCGCTGGCCTGCTTATATAAGAGGCGTCGGCGCGCGGCTTCAGGTGCCCGAGGCCCGCGCTCGCTGCTTATCCGATAAAGTAGACGATAAAAAAACGCGTCGAGCGGAAACTCGACGCGTTGGACCAGCATTTCATCCCCTCTGCAACTGTTTGTAAAAGCAACTGGTGCCGAGGAGGGGACTCGAACCCCTACAGGCGTTAATGCCCACCAGGCCCTCAACCTGGCGCGTCTGCCAGTTCCGCCACCTCGGCGCGGCGTTATTATAACAACGGTACCCTATCGCTGTCAACTGTCCACAGCCTGACATCCGTGCGTAACTCTTGTTAGGGAGGGAACAAGGGGTGAGAAAACCTTTCCGGGGGTTTTTGCGGCGGCGAAGCCGCCGCAAAAACCCCTACGAGGCATTCCTGCCCCTCCCCGCACCGCTTCGCGGTGTCCTCATGCGTTTAATTACGCCCGGCTGTCAGTCCACAGCAGGGCAGATAGACCATCCGGCCTGCCCGCCTACGGCTCAGATACGCTCAATCAGCGAAACGTTCCTCCGTCCAGGGATCCCCGCGCGGATGATAGCCATACTGCTCCCAGAAACCCAGCCGTTCCTCGGCCAGGAACTCTACGCCCTGCACCCATTTGGCGCTCTTCCAGAAGTAGAGGTGGGGGACCACCAGCCGTAGCGGCCACCCGTGTTCCGCCGTCAGCTCTGTCCCGGCGTACCGCCAGGCGAACAGGTTCTCGTCGCGGATGAAATCCTCCAGGGTCAGATTGGCGGTGAACCCCTGGGCCGCATGGACCAGGACGAATCGGGCCGCCGGCCGGAGCCGCACCCGGCGTAGCAACTCCGGGACCGCCACCCCTTCCCAGACCGTACCGAACTTGGACCAGCCGGTCACACAGTGGATATCGCACTCGATGCGGGTGGTGGGCAGGGCGATGAACTCCGGGTAACTCCAGGTCACCTCTTCTTCCACCAGACCCCAGACGCGAAAGCTCCACTCGTCCAGATTCACGCGTGGCACGCCGCCATAATGTAGCACCGGGAAATGGCTGACCAGACGCTGGCCGGGCGGTAGCCGGTCGCGCTCCTCAGCCCCTCTGCTGCGCCAGGGGTTCAAGCTCTTCGCTCTCGTCACGGAACTGGCTTCCTCGCATACCCTGAACCCTCCCGCAGGTCAGCGCCCGAACCTGCGGGAGGGCAGGCAGTTATGCCTTATGGGATGTAGATGCGTTGGCCCACGTAGATGATATAAGGATAGGAGATGCCATTGGCCTGGGCCAGGGCGTGCCAATCTACCCCATACCGGGCAGCGATGCTGGAGAGTGTGTCACCTGCCTGGACCGTGTACCAGACGCCGGGTTGGGGACCCGGTGGCGTTGGGTGGACGCCGGTCTGCCGGTTCCAGAAGGTGTGCACCGCCGGGACACCGGTAACCTTGAGTTCCAGCGTGACCCTGGACGCGGTCACCGGCACCCAGCCAGACTGTGGCCCCTCCGAGACCTCGTACCAGCCCGGGGCCAGGTTGGTGAACTCCACCCGGCCGGTCCCGTCTGTGACCTTGCTCTGCGGCGCGCCACCATACCTGGGCTGGATGGTGATCGTCCAGCCGGGCAACCCCACCTTGCCGTTCCAGTCTTTCTTGTAGACCACCAGCATGGCCGTGCGCGTGCGGTTCTTGAACAGGACTTGCTCACACGGGGTCTGGCGACTCACCGGCACCTCGACCTGCGCCGGCGTCACCGGCTCCCAGCCGTCCTTCTTCTCCTCCCAGAACGTCCAGGGGCCAAAGTCCAGGTTGTAGAACGTGGCATAGCCGTTCCGATCCGTGATCTGGGTAAGCTGCTTTCCACCACCGTCCCGGGCATAGATGGTCCAACCCTCCAGGCCCTGGTCCAGGGTGTTGATCTTGCGTACCCGCACGCAGCCACAGGGCTTGTTCTGAAAGACCACCGGGACAGCCTGGCCCGGCTCTGTCAACTGGACCGTCACCTGAGTTGGGGTCATGGCGTTCCACTGTTGCCGTTGGGCAGCGGTGGGGTGCTCCTCCACGATCCAGGTGCCAAAATCCAGGCCCTTGAAGACCACACACCCATCGCGGCCGGTGGTGCCATAGATGGGTGGGCGGGTCCCACTTTCTGGTCGGACACTGATCCGCCAGCCGGCCAGGCCCCGGCCCAGCTCATCCAGCTTGCACGCCCGGATCTGTGGCGTCGTCACCTGGTTGTTGACAAAGTTGATCACATAGGGCGGGGTATGGGCCTGGGGAGAGACCAGGGTCAGAGTGTGCTGCCCGCTCGCTGGCGAATAAGGTTCCCAGCCGACCTGTGGCTCTTCCCGGAACGTCCAGGTCCCGGGGATCAGGTTGGTGAACTGGAACTGTCCCAGGCCGTTGGTGGTGGTCGTGATCACCTGCCCACCGGGGATATGGGGGATGGCCGAGATCACCCACCCGGCCAGGCCCATCCCATGTTTGCACTCTGTCTTTTTGCCGATGACGGTGACCAGGCGTTCGTTCTTGAACCGCACCTGGGCACACGGCCCGGCCCGGCCATCCACCGTCACGTCGAACGTGGCTGGTGTAACCGGCTGCCAGCCCTCCTGCAGATCCTGGCTCAGGGTCCAGGTGCCGGCCACCAACCCGCTAAAGACGAACCGACCTCCGGCGTCGGTCACAGTGGTGTATTGCGGGCCACCGGGGAGTGCCAGGGCAGCGTGGACCGTCCAGCCGGGGACCGGGGTATGGTAACGGTCAACCACCGTGCCCTCGATACAGGATTGGCCCTGGGCCTGGGCTGGTACATCCCCGGCCGGTTTCGCCGCCGGGGCCGCCAGGCCCGTGCCGCCAGCGGATAACCCGGTCTCGGCCCGGGCCGCCGGTGGCTGCGCGGCCGGCCCCAACAGGTAGACCAGACCCAGGCAGGCTGCCACCAGCAGGGCAACGAACATCACCGCGCCAACACGTGGCCATTTTCCCTTGCTGTTCATGGTTCCCTCCTTCGAAAATGTAGGACAAATTTCAAATTTGTCCTACGTTATCCATTTTCATCCGTCGTGGCGGGCGCGTGCGCCCATGAACAACTCCTTTAACTTATGGGATCGCCGCCCGATCCCCCGTACCACGGTCTATTATACCACCTTTGGAACATTTTGGCAAGACTTCCGGCCCGTGAGTTAGCAAAGGGCCATTGTAGGTCCGCATTCCTGGCTATAGGAACACTATATGTTGTGGTATAGAGAGCAATGACCACAAGATAACCGGTATGCCGGTTCGCCGTATTTTGATGGAATGGCGGGGGGCATATGACGGAGCGCGGGGGAGCGCTACCCCGGGGAAAAAAGCAGACCTGCCGGGCTTATCCGCGCCGGTCAGGTCTGCGCCAATCCGCCATTAAGCCACTGGCGGCGAGGCTTTAGCCGGTCGCAAAGCGCCGCCTGAAGGCTGGACTCCGGACCGTTATTTGAAAGGTATTGGCTTTAGCCCTTCACGCCACCGACGGTCAGACCGGCCACGATGTATCTTTGCAGGAAGAAAGCCACGATCAGCGGCGGGATCGTGAACAAGATGGAAAAGGCAGCAAAATCGGACCAGGGGGTGGAGGTGCTGTACTGCCCCTGCATCCCATAGAGCACCATAGATAACGTGAACTTGGAGGGATCTTCCAGGAACGTGATGGCCAGGATCACCTCGGTCCAGCCGCTCATCCAGCCAAAGAGGGCCGTCACCGCCAGGCCCGGCAAAGCCAGCGGCATCATGATCCGCAAGAAGGTCTGGGAGGGGCTACAGCCATCAATGAGGGCGGCCTCCTCCAGTTCCCTGGGGATGGTATCAATAAAGCCCTTCATGTTCCAGATGGCAAAGGGCAGCGTGCCGGAGGCATAAGCGATGATCAGACCCAGCAACTCCGTGCGTAACTTGAGGGCCTGCAAGATGACGAACAAGGGGGCCAGGGTGGCGCCGGCCGGCATCATCTGCAAAAAAATGAAGAACAACATGCCCAACTGCCGTCCCGGGAACAGAAACCGCGAGAAGGCATAGGCTGCCGTGACGGCCAGGACGATGGAAAACAAGATCGTGCCCACCGAGACGATGATGCTGTTTATGAATAACTCGTGAAAGGCCACCGGATTGGGCGAGGGTTGTTTCAACACGCGGATGTAGGCATCCAACGTGGCTCCAGGGGGGATGAGCGTCAACTCTGTGGGCCGGTCAATGTTGCGCGGGTCCAGGCTCATCGAGACCACCCACAAGATGGGAAAGAGCACGATGAACACCACGATGATCAGCCCCAGATGGATGAGCAATTGGCCCAGGATGGATTTCCATTGGCTAGACATAGTACGCCTCCGTGGCCCGGGAGATGCGATTGGTGATCAGGGTAATGATCAGCAGGATCAGGAACACTATGATGTTGAATGCCGAGGCCAGGCCGTACTTGCCCTGGGGATTCACCAGCTTGAAAGCCTGGGTGACCAGGATCTCGGTCATGCCGAACGGCCCACCGCCCGACACGAAATAGATCACGTTGAACTGGTTAAACGTCCAGATAATGCTCAACATGATGGCCGGGACCATGGCTGGCCGCAGCAGGGGGGCCGTGATGCGCCAGAACTGCTGCCAGCGGTTTGCTCCATCCACCCGGGCCGCCTCGTATAATTCCAACGGGATGCTCTGTAAGGCCCCCGTGGCCACCGTCATCATGAACGGCCAGCCCAGCCAGCAGTTGACGATGAGCACGGCAAAGTAGCTCAACGGCAGCACCAACAGCCCCCCCAGGTTCACGATGGGGTCCGGTTGATAGAGCCAGCGGATCTTGACCGCCTCGTAGACGGACAGCAGGCCGATGTCGTGGAGCGTCCGCGCGATGATGCTCAGGAACTGGTTGATGGCTCCGAAATCGGTGTCGAACATATTGCGCCAGACCACGGCCACGATGAGGCCCGGCATGACCCAGGGGATCATATACAGGGCGCGATAGACCCTCCTGGCTATAAGCCCCTTGTAGTTGAGCATCAAGGCCAGGATGATCCCGGTGGTCACGTGGATGACTATGTTGGTAAACGTCCACACCAGGTCGAACACCAGGATGCGCCAGAAATCAAAGTTCTCGATATAGGTCTGGTTGGTGGCGATCTGGATAAAGTTATCCAGGCCGATGAGCTTCGGGCTGAACTTGGGGTTCAGGTGGCGCACCGAATAATCGGTGAAGGCCATGTAGATCTGAAACAAGAGTGGGCCTATGGTGATAATAGCCATCACAATGGCCGCTGGGGCGATGTACAGGTAGGCCAGCCTGGCTTTAGCCAGACGCACCGGCAGGTCCGCCAGTGCCTGCCTGAGGCCGATGGACTGGACTGGTTTGGTGGTCACGCTCATGGCCGACTCCTTTGCAGAAACGGAGGGATGCGGAAAAGCCATCTCTGCGCCTGGCAGGCGGGGAAATGGTCTCGTGGGTCAAAACGAAAACGAGGTGGGCAGCAGCACTGCCCACCTCGTCACCGGGTCACAACTTACTTCTTGTTCGCACCGTTGATGAGCTTGACGGCCTCAGCCACCGCTTCCTCTGGCGTGGCCTTGCCTTCCAGCACCTTGTTGATCATGTCGCCAGCAGGCCCCCAAACCGCGCCCATCTCTGGCACGGCCGGGATAGGCACGGCGGTCTTGGACTGCGCGGCAAAGGCCGCCACGGCCGGGTCCACCGAGGTATCCACGGCGGTGTTGGCCGGCACGCGGCCCGCCTTTTCCACAAAGAGCTTACCCTGCTCCGGGGCCAGCACGTGAGCGATGAAGGCCATGGCCGCGGTGGCCTCGTCGTCGGTGGCGTTGGCGCTGATGTAGATGCTCTCCACCGTCATGAACGGCGCCGCCGGGTTCTTGGCCGCCGGCAAGGGCACCACCCCGACTTTATCCGCGCCCAGGGCTTTCTTGTAGTCGCCCAAAGCCCAGATGCCGTCGTTGATCATGGCGACCTTGCCCTGCTTGAACAGGGCGCCCATGTCGCCTTCCATCGTCACGCCCTTGGTCTCGTTCATGGTCTTCATGAACTTCAAAAAGTCCACCGTGCCGGTGCCCTGGTCCAGGATGCACTTGTAGTTGTCGTCAAAGAGCTTGGCCCCAAAGGCGCCAAAGTAGCCAAAGCTGTGGTAAAAGCCCTTGTTCCAGCCCAGGCCGTAACCGCCCTCAGGGGCCACTTCGGCCGCCATGGCCAGCATCTCGTCCGTGGTCTTGGGCGGCTGCTTGTCCTTCAGCAGGTCCTTGTTGTAGTACAGGGCCACGCATTTGTTGGACTCGGGCAGGGCATAGAGCTTGCCCTTGTAGGTCACCGCGCCCAGGGAGGCCGGGTTGATCTGCTTCACCAGGTCCGTCGGCGCGATGTCATCCAACGGGCGGATCAACTCGGCCGCCACAAAGTCGCCCAGCCAGTCATGAGGGCCGATGATGATGGTGGGGCCACCGCCGGTCGCTGCGGCTGTCTGGAACTTGTTCTTGAGCTGATCGAACGGCACATACAGGGGGATCAGCCTGACGTTGGGGTACTTTTTGATATAGCCATTGATCAGTTCCACCAACACCGCTCGCTCGGCCGGGTCCCAGCCGTGCCACAAGAAGATGTCCACCGAGGGGACCTTGGTGGGCACCGGCGGCACCGTCGGCTGTACTGCCTTGGTCGGTTCCGGGGCCTTGGTCGGCTGAGGCGCCGTTGTCGGGGTCGCTGGCGGGGGGCACTGGGCCGCCAGAAGACCCATCACCACCACCAGGGCCATCAATCCGAATAACGCTTTCTTGTTCATGGTTCCTCTCTCCTTCGTCAAAGGTTTAGTTAGAGCGTGTCAAAAGGACACGTTCAGGCTGGTCTGTCGCATACGGCAGATCACATGTGGGACTACCGGTCCCGTAATCGCATAATGTTCTGCACATCACCCCTTTCTAGAAATTGCTAATGCCGATAACCACCACGAGTGGCGCGACCATAAGCCCAAGGGATGTAATTGCTCAGCGAAGCTGCGCCTCAAACCGACGGTTGCTCACCGTAGAGCACGGAGGGCGGAGATTACTCCCGGCGTGCCCGGCGACCTTGGTGAAATCTTGCGCCGCGCAGCGAGCCGCTGCCTGGCGCGCAAGAAGTGGTGGCAAACAGCCTGGCAGGCAGCTACCTTGCCTTATCGGAGCGTTCCGGCGCGCCTCGCCGATTGAGCAGCAGAAGGATAATGACAGTTAAAGACATCAAAAGGTCGGGCAAGATGATCCAGGTATTGCCTGGATTGAGGTTCCCTTTCTCCATGATTTCAACAAGGTGTATGCCGGCCGCTCCTAACAGGAATGTGGAGAAAGGAATAGCGGTTGCCCACCAAAATCGGTCTCGTATCCAAAAGCAGAGGAGGCCAGCAATGCCAATACCCAGCGATACCCAGCCCAGCTCCTGCTGGAAGCCATTGGAGGTCCACCCAATACTTTGGGCGATCTGTTCGGCCATCAGGGTGTGACCAATAAAGTTCCACAGGCCGAATAGCCCTATGCCGACGACCAGGTGGGCCACCGTGAGGCTTTCGATAAATGAGCGCCTGCCTCTGGCATAGTAATATAGGCGATCCCGGCCACCCAGGCTAGAGAGTACAATAATATATATATACCATAATCTGCCTCCTTAAGCAACTACCCAAACGAGTACACGTCAACCGCAGTGAGCGTGGCAGGTTTCCCAGGCCGGTTATCAGGATGTGGTTGCGCCTGGGCGCAGTCAGCAGTCCACTGAACCCGCGCCTATTGATTTTACCACATGAAGCCCGAATAGGCAACCCCCTAACATTTCCGGCGCCGGGCATAAGCCATTCGTTGCCGTTGTGGCTGTTAATACCGGCAGAAAGTTCGTGAATTCACTGATGACAGGGAGATGAAAAAGTGATAAAATAGTAGTTGCCCACCCTGTACCCTCCGCAGGTTACACCACAACCGGCGGGAAGATAGGAGTACCCCCGTTCCTTAAAATCGGCATGAATGAGCCGGGGATGGTGAGTGTATCGCGTTGGGGACAGTACGGCTCTGGAGTCCAGGCTTTAGCCGGTTCGAGACCCGCCTGAAGGCTCGACTCCAGCGCGCATAATCGCTACTGGTGCCCGTTTCCTGTATCCCCAAATGTGTAACGCTCCCGGGGACGGGAATCGCCTTGTTCCTCCAGTTATGCTATAATGAGGGCAGAATGGAGGGGGAGGAATGAGTAACAGTTTACCTGGCCAGGGGCGTGACAACATGATCCGACGTACCGCCCGCGTGCTGGAGATCATCCAGCAAATCGCCACGCGCCCTCACTACTGGAGTCGGCGGAAATTGGCCGAACATCACGAGCTCGGTGAGCGGATGATCCAGAAAGACCTGGAACTGATCCGCTACCGGCTGGACCTGGCTCTCCGCCATGAGAATGGGACGTACTACTTTGAGCGCCTGCCCCATCTGCCGACGACAACCTATTCCCTGGCCGAGGCCCTGGCCTTGCTGATGGCTGCCCGGACGGCCCAGGCGATCCCCGGCATCAATTCGGCGGAACTGGCGGCAGCCATCGCCCGGCTGGAGTCGCTTTTCCCGGCCGAGATTGGCCGCCTGGCGCGGGAGGCTACCGACACCCTACCCCGCCGGGCAGTGAAAGCTCACCGTCAGGACATGCTGACCCTCCTGCATCGCGCCCTGGCCGAACGGCGACAGGTCCGCATCCGCTACGCCACCGCCTCTCGCAGCGGCCAGGTGACGGAACGGGTCCTGGAGCCGTATCACATCATGCCCTATGGCCGCTCCTGGCACCTGATCGCCTACGACCACCGGCGTGGGGAGGTGCTTCAGTTCAAGGTGGACCGGGTACAGGAGGCTGAGTTGTTGGAGACGAGCTACAGCGTACCCCCGGACTTTGACCTGGACACTTATCTGGGCGATGCCTGGGGGGTGATGCGTGGCGCAGCGGGGAAAGCGGAGGACGTGGTGCTCCTCTTTGAACCGG
>Ga0209162_1004360_pt1 | contig 10642 bp, 6 predicted proteins | sample YNPNPMetaG_FD_187121 | JGI IMG/M metagenome (GOLD analysis project Ga0209162, IMG submission 187121) | Anoxygenic and chlorotrophic microbial mat microbial communities from Yellowstone National Park, USA - YNP NP MetaG (SPAdes) (version 2) ...
ACCCCCGCGAAAGCGGGGGTCCAAGCTCACGCCACGGGCGCCCACCGGTCGCGCCCTCTCCCGCCCGCGGGCGGCCGCGTTGGGCCTTGCCGCGCGCGGGAGTGACGGGAAGAGTTCGCCTTGTCGTGGATTCCCGCTTGCGCGGGAATGACGGAGGGGGCGGGGCCGCGTCGGGCCTTGCCGCGCGCGGGAATGACGGGAGAGTCCGTCTTGTCCTGGATTCCCGCTTGCGCGGGAATGACGCAGGGCCCGCCTTGGCGCCCTTGATGATCCATCATGCCTCGTCTGGTCACCCCCGCGCAAGCGGGGGTCCAGCCTGGGGCAGACGCGCGCCCCCCCGCCAGAAGCGCCAGGTCTCGTCACCCCCGCGCAAGCGGGGGTCCAGACGGACGCCCCGGGCACCCACCGGTCGCGCCCCCTCCGGCCCGCGGGCGGCCGCGTTGGGCCTTGCCGCGCGCGGGAGTCACGGGAAGAGTTCGCCTTGTCGTGGATTCCCGCTTGCGCGGGAATGACGGAGGGGGCGGACCGGGGCGGTGCCGGCCGGCCTGGTGGCCTCGAGCAAGCGGCACGGCGTGGATCTGGTGGATCCGTTTGCGTATCTCAAGGACGTGCTGGCGCGGATCGCGGCGAGGCCGGTGAGCCAACTCGATGAATTCCTGCCGGACCGCTGGAAGGCGGCCCACGCGGCGCTGGCCGCCGACTGATTCGCCGGCCGGCACATTTGGCCACCCAGACGGGTTTCACAGGACGCTTACGTTTGCCTGGCCGCCGGCCACGGGGCTTGTCCGGGCATTCGATTGCGGCTTTAATAGGGGCATGCGACCGTGGATCTGCCGATGCAGGAGGGCTCCCGGCGGCCGGTGCGGCCCGCGCTTCTGGCGCGCCCATCCCGGCCGCCGCGACAACGACGCTTGACCCGTCCTGAGCGCCCGCGATCGGGTGCGTCTTCGCTTTCCCCGTTGTGCGTGGGTGTCCATAATGCCGTCCTGGTCGTCGTATGGAGGTTCTCGTCGTGGCCGTACCGTATAACCAGCGTACCCATTCCTGCGGTGAGCTGCGGGCCGAGCACGTCGGGCAGGAGGTCGTCCTGGCGGGGTGGGTGAACAGCTACCGAGACCACGGGGACAACCTCGTGTTCATCGACCTGCGCGACCGATGGGGCGTTACGCAGCTCCGCTTCAACGTGGACACCGACCCGGAGGCCACGCGGATCGCCCGCACCCTGCGAAACGAATGGTGCATCGCCGTCCGCGGCGAGGTGCGCCACCGGGGCGACCAGGTCAGTCCCAAGTTCGCCACCGGCGAGATGCCCACCGGCGAGATCGAAGTCAGCGTCAAGGAGATCGACGTCCTCTCGAAGTCCGAGACGCCGCCTTTCGAGATCTCCGACTTCGCGGAGGCCAACGAAGACCTACGGTTGAAGTATCGGTTCCTCGATCTGCGGCGGCCGAAGGTGGCCCGGGTCTTTCACCTGCGCTCCCGGGCGGCGCGGATCATCCGCGAGTACTTCTTCGAGCACGGATTCCTGGAGATCGAAACGCCGTTCCTGACCAAGAGCACGCCCGAGGGGGCGCGGGACTATCTCGTCCCCTCGCGCGTCCAGCCGGGCTGCTTCTACGCCCTGCCCCAGTCGCCTCAGCTCTTCAAACAGCTCTTCATGATCGCCGGCTTCGACCGCTACGCCCAGATCGTCCGCTGCTTCCGTGACGAGGACCTCCGCGGAAACCGCCAGCCGGAGTTCACCCAGCTCGACCTGGAGATGGCCTTCGTCAAGGCCGACGACGTCATGACCATCGTCGAGGGCTGCCTGGCCCGCGTTTGGAAGGAGCTGCTTGGATATGAGTTCCGGCTCCCCCTGCCCCGGATGAGTTTCGCCGAGGCCGTCGCACGCTACGGGATCGACCGCCCTGACACCCGCTTCGGGCTGGAGCTGTGCGATCTCACCGAGGTCCTTCGCGGCATCACGAGGGAGGAGTTCGGCATCTTCGCCGATGCCCTCGCCGCCGGCGGTCAGGTCAAGGCCATCTGCGTGCGGAAGGCCGACGGCGCCGACCGCCTCACGCGCAAGATCACGGACGGGCTGACCGAGGAGATCCGGGGAATGGGCGGGGGCGGCCTGCCCACGACCAAGGTCCAGGGCACGCCCGACGCCCCGGAGTTCGCCACCGGCATCGGTGCAAAGATCCAGCGGTTCGCCCGCGGGATCTGCCAGGCGACCGGAGCGGCCCCCGGCGACCAGCTCTTCTTCTATCCCGGCAGGCCGGCGGACGTGGCCAAGTACCTGGCCGCTGCCCGCTCGCGGCTGGGCGAGATCCTCGGCCTGATCCCCAAGGGGGTCTACCACGCTTTGTGGGTGGTCGACTTCCCGCTGCTGGAATGGAGCGAGGATGAGAAGCGCTGGGTCAGTCCGCACCACCCCTTCACCATGCCCGTCGAGGAAGACATCCCGCTGCTGGCGACCGAGCCGGGCAAGGTCCGCAGCCAGGCCTACGACCTCGTGATCAACGGCGAGGAGATGGCCGGCGGGAGCATCCGTATCCACCGCAGCGACGTCCAGCAAAGGGTCTTTGAACTGCTGGGCATCAGCGAGGCCGAGGCGCACCAGAAGTTCGAGCACCTGATGAACGCCCTGCGATTCGGCCCGCCCCCGCACGGCGGAATCGCGTTCGGCTTCGACCGGTGGGTGATGATGCTGGCGGGCACCCACAGCATCCGCGACGTGATCGCGTTCCCGAAGACACAGCGGGCGATCTGCCCGCTGACGGACGCCCCCAGCGAGGTCACCGAGGAGCAGCTCCGTGAGCTGGGGCTCGACCTGGCGCCCGAGGTCAAGGCCCGGCGACGCACCGGGCGGCCCCAATGAGAGGGACACCGGCCGCGCCGAACCGGGCATCCCGGCCGGAAAACGCGCGATCGCCCTGCCGGCTGCGTCCGGTGGGGCGGCCGTGTCGGCCCCGAGCCCGGACCGGCCGCCGGGTTTGCGGGTTGGCTTCGGGTCGGAATCGACTAAGATCGGACGAGGCGCGGTCTGAAGCCCCAGGGATAACAGCATAATGGAACTGCCGCGGCGCAGCCCCGAGGATCGGTTTCTGCCCGACCGTACGCTGTCGAGAACGATCGAGCGGCTCGCCGCCCGTACGGACGCCCACGACCTGCGCATCGTCATCGCGAACGCGTTCGACTTCCGGACGCGGATGCTTCCCTACTACTACGCCGACAAGCGGATGGCCCCGTGCTCGGCCCGCACCCTGGCCGACGTTCTGTGGGCCGCCGGATTCCGGCACCTGCGCGTGGTCCTTCAGCAGTGGACGCCCAACTTCCGGCCGAGCCGGGCCGTGCTGGACGGGCGGCCCGTGGACATGCTGCTGATCTCCTCCATGCAAGTCCATGCCGACGCGGCCTACGAACTGATCCGCGACGCACATGCCGCCGGAGAGGCCAGGCCCCTGATCCTGATGGGCGGACCCAAGGCGATCTACGAACCCACGGATTGCCTGGACGTGGGCCCGCGTCCGGGCGTCGGCGCGGATTGCGCCGTCACGGGCGAGGCGTTCGTCCTGCTCGACCTGCTCGAGACGATCCTCGATGCCCGCCGCGGAGGTGAATCGCGCCGGGCGGCGTTTCACCGGGCCCGCCGTTCGGGCGATCTGAATCGCGTCCCCGGATTGGTGTATCTGCACCCGGATGCCGACCCCGGGCGCCCGGTAGCCGTGAACACCGGCGTCCAGCGGCTCCTCCGCGATCTCGACGAGTTGCCGATCCCCGACGCCGGATACCGGCTGCTCGAGCCGCCCCATCGGGGACGGGAGCTCCGGCCGCGGCCGCTGGCGGCCGAGAAGGTCGGCCGCCACTCGCGGATTTCGTCGCTCCTGGTGACGCAGGGCTGCAAGTTCAACTGCTCCTTCTGCCCGATCCCGGCGGTCAACCAGCGGACCCACCGCCACAAGAGCCCCGAGCGGCTGGCGGCTGAGATCCGGCACATCCATGAGAACTTCGGCATCAGGCACTTCTTCGGAACCGATGACAACTTCTTCAACCACCGCGCGACCGTGCAGCGGATCATGACGGAACTCGCAGCCGCCCGGACCGGCGACGGCCGGCCCCTCAGCCGTCACATCGCGTTCTACACGGAGGCCACGGAGTTCGACGTCTACCGCAACCGCGATCTCCTCCCGCTCTGCCGTCGCGCCGGCATGAAGGCGATCTGGTTCGGCATCGAGGATATGACGGCCAGACTCGTGAACAAAGGACAGTCCGTCGACAAGACGGCCGAGCTGTTCGCGATCCTGCGGAAGGTCAAGATCGCCCCGATGACGATGATGATCCACAGCGACGCGCAGCCGCTGCGCTCCCGGGGGGACATGGCCGGCCTGCTGAATCAGGCCCGATACCTGTTCGACATCGGCGCCGTAACGTACCAGTGCACCTACCTGGGCCCGGCCGTCGGCACGCGGGACTATGAACCGGCCGCCCGAAGCGGTGCGATCTACGGGCGCGTCGGCGGCCGGGCCATTCCGCAGGCGTTCACGGACGGCAACCACGTCGTGGCCAGCCGCCACCCCCGCCCGTGGGCCCGGCAGGTCAATCTGGTCCGGGCGTACGCCGCCTTCTACAACCCGCTGAACATCCTGCGAATCCTCCGCGACTGGAAGCGCGATCCGCTGTCTCTCAAGCGGCTCCTCTTCCAGGCGGTCGGCCACGTCGGCCTGGTGATGACGGCTCCCAAACTTCTGTGGTGGGCCTGGCGTTTGTGGCGCGGACCGATCGAGCGGATCCGGGGCCTGGGGCCCGCGCGCATCCCGATGATCGACCCTCGCCCCGGCGACGAAATCCACTGGGCGGTGCAGTACGCGCCTTCGCCGGACTTGCCCGGACCGGCCCCGCCGCCCTGTGCCGCTCAGGATTCGAGCCCGCCCGTCGGCCTTCCGCTGTTGGCCCGGGCCTTCCTTCCGGAGTCTGCTGCGGCGGTCCGCTGAGCGCGATTGGTCGGCTCCGGCCCGGGGTGATATGCTAGCCGACCGGGTCTGCTCGCGGGGATGACTTCCGGCCGCCGGCGCATCCGGGGAGGTGTCCCGTGGCGGCGTGCCTGGCCCCTCCGGCGGCCCGGTACGGAGTGTCCGATGCGCAGTGACATGATCAAGAAGGGCTTCGAGCGGGCGCCGCACCGCAGCCTGCTTCGCGCGACCGGCAACTTCCGGCCGGGCGACGAGGACCGGCCGTTCATCGCCATCTGCAACAGCCATGTGGACATCATCCCCGGCCACGCCCACCTCGACGAGGTCGGTCAGTACGTCAAGGAGTGCGTCCGCGAGGCGGGCGGCGTTCCTTTCGTGTTCCACACCATCGGCGTGGACGACGGCATCGCCATGGGCCATCTGGGCATGAAGTACTCGCTGCCCTCGCGCGAGCTGATCGCCGACTCCGTCGAGACGATGATCGAGGCTCACCGCTTCGACGGGATGATCTGCATCCCCAACTGCGACAAGATCGTGCCCGGGATGCTCATGGCCGCCATGCGGTGCAACATCCCGACCGTCTTCGTGTCCGGCGGCCCCATGGAGGCCGGCCGGATGCCCGACGGGCGGGTGGTCGACCTGATCAGCGTCTTCGAGGGGGTGGGGGCGCGCAAGATCGGCCGGATCGACGATGCCCAGCTCGAGCAGCTCGAGCGATTCGGCTGCCCGACGTGCGGTTCCTGCTCGGGAATGTTCACGGCCAACTCGATGAACTGCCTGTGCGAGGCCTTCGGGATGGCCCTGCCCGGCAACGGAACCCTCCTGGCCACCAGCCGGGAGCGCAAACGGCTCTACCGGCGGGCCGCCATGCAGATCGTCGAACTCGTGCGACGCGACATCAAACCGCGGGACATCGCCACGATCGAGGCCTTCGCCAACGCGATGGTGCTCGATATGGCGATGGGCGGCTCGACCAACACGCTGCTGCACATCCTGGCCATTGCCCAGGAGGCCGACGTGCCGTTCACGATGGAACACATCAACGACCTGGCCCGTCGCACGCCCAACATCTGCCGGGTCGCGCCGAGCTCGAGCTATCACGTCGAGGACGTTCATCGCGCGGGCGGCATCCACACGATCCTCGGGGAGATCCGACGCGGCTGTCCGGGGCTGCTCCACGAGGGGTGCCTCACGGTCACCGGGCGGACGCTCGGCGAGAACATCGATGCCTGGGACATCCGGGGCCAGACGGTCCAGAGCGAGGCGCTGGAGCTGGCGGCCGTGGGCGCGGGCGGCGTGCCCAACGCACCGGGTTCGAGCGTGGCCCGGTCCCACCGCTCGATCCGCGAGCTTACCGACAAGGAACTGGGCTTCGATCCGTACGACTGCATTCGACCCGTCGAGCGGGCCTACGCCAGGACCGGGGGGCTTTCCATCCTTTACGGGAACCTCGCTCCGCAGGGCAGCGTGGTCAAGACGGCCGGCGTGGCCGAGGCGATGAAGCGGTTCGAGGGTCGCGCCATCATCTTCGAATCGCAGGAAGAGGCCTGCGAAGGCATTCTGGCCGGCCGGGTCCGCCCGGGTCATGTCGTCGTGATCCGCTACGAGGGGCCGCGCGGCGGCCCGGGGATGCAGGAGATGCTCGCCCCGACCAGCTACATCATGGGCCAGGACCTCGGCGAGAAGGTCGCGCTGATCACCGACGGGCGGTTCTCCGGCGGAACGCGGGGTGCGTGCGTCGGCCATATCTCGCCGGAGGCGGCCGAGGGCGGACCGATCGCCCTGCTGCGTGACGGCGATCCGATCCGCATCGACATCCCGGCCTGCAAACTGGAGGTGCTGGTCTCGGAGGAAGAACTCGCCGAGAGACGCAAGGCCTGGAGGCCGCCGGCTCCCCGCATGAACCACGGCTGGCTGGCGCGGTATCAGCGGCTTGTCACAAATGCCGCCCGGGGAGCCGTGCTGCGCTAGCACGGATTCCGATGACGCCTCGGTCGAGTTGAATCCTCTCGTTCCGCGCGAGGCTGCCCGTGCGTCGCCGGCCGCGATGCATCATTCCCTCGGAACCGGGAATCCGCGGCCGGTGCGACGTTCCGCCCATGTCATTTCTGCGCAAGCGGGAATTCCTCATCTCGACGATCTGCGCCCCTGCCTGCGCGGGCCGCGACCGGGGGCCCTTCCCGCCCCGGCGGGGCACAAGGCCTTACGGCCGCCACGTCCCACCCCCAAAGGCTCACACGCGCCTGCTCGAGGCCTGGCGTCGTGCCCGTCAGCAGATCCGAGTAGAGCCAGACGGCCACGATGAGCCCCGCGGCCGTGCCGAGCACCAGCACCGCCTTGATCCCCAGGATCGTGCGGGCGAACCGGCGGGCCGCGGCCGGATCGGCACTCACTCGCCGGAGGAACTGCACGCGGCTGGCAATGCTCCCGTGCCGCCAGCTGTGGGCGTCCTCGGCGATGCCGTTGAGCCGGGCTATCCGCCCGAGAGCTTCGCTGAAGATCCTGGCGCCGGCGGCGCATAGACCGTCGGGGGCTGCCGGCGCTGGGTCCTCTCCGGCCGCCGCACTCGCGTGCACACGGCAGGGCACATCGCAGTCACTTCCGGAGGGCGCGACCGTCCGGGCGCCGAAGAGATCCGCCTGCCGTTCGAACCGCCGGCTGATCCACCCGAAGCCCAGACCCCAGATCCCCACGATCATCGCCACGGCGATCAGCGTCACATACGACGCATCGACTCGCAGCCGGCCGAAGAGGAGTTCGCTGACTCCGCCGACGATCAGCATGCTCAGGATCGCGAACAGCAGATAGTACGGCATGTGGAGATGGATGACGTGCCCGGCCTCGTGGCCGAAGACCGCTTCGATCTTCTCATCTTCCATCTTTTCGATCAGGCCGTCCGACAGCAGTACGTAGCGCAACGACGGCACCACCCCGATGACGGCTGCGTTGACGGCCATTCCTTCGCTGTGCCAGACGAGGATGCCCCGATAGCGCAAGCCCAGGCGGCGGCTGACGGCCTCCAGACGCGCCCGCAGCGGCGAGGCCGGCAGCACGGACGTGGACCAGATCACGCGGACCAGCAAGGGGGCCAGCAGCAGGATGAGCCCGGCGATCAGGACGAGCACGACCTGGTCGCCCCAGTACAGGCGAGTGGCCCGGCGGATCGCTTCAGCGCGGACCTGCACGAAATCGTTCGCCGCGACGATCAGCATCATCGGCAGCGCGACGATCAGCACCTGATGACGCAGAAAAAAACTGAGGTAGCGCCCAACGCCCCACGGCGGGCGGGCCGGCAGGCCTTCCCAGAGGTTCGCCTCCATCACGAGCTGGCGGATCGCACGATCTACGGGATACATTGCCGCCCAGGCGGCGATCATCGTCACGAAGAACGGGGCCAGTATGACCAGTTCGTCCAGCCCGTAGACGACGCCCAGCCGCCACCGCTCACGTACGAGCTGAGGCCATGCGGTCCCCCATACCGAGGCTGTCAGGCCGGCCAGCAGGAGTGCGCAGAGGATCAGCGTATCGGTCCCGTGTCGCCGCTGAACCGCGGCACTCCCGGCCGGATCCCGGTCGAGTTGCCGCAAGCGCCGGCGAGTGGTCCACGCTGCCCAGGTGACGACCGCCGCCACCTGCCCCCCAAGGATCGCCAGGATCGCAGCGGGCTCGGCGACGACGGGCCATGCGGGCCGGTCGATGGGCGCGAAGACCAGAGCGAACGCCACGAGAACCACGAACTGCATGGACCACCCGGCGTGGAAGGCTTCACCAAGCGCGACCGGCGGATTGTACCGGTCGGTGGGGAACGGGGGTAGGCCCGGCGGCTGGTGGGCGCGAACATGGGATGCGTGCTGCTGTCAACCAGAAACCGCCCCAAGGCACACGTTTTTTCGGGTGCGTGCGTGACCCGCTCGGCACAGGTTTAAGGCGAGATCTCATAAGGTATTGTTTAACAAAGCATTATGATCGATAGCCCAGCCTGGATCATGTGGCGGACTGGCCGCAACGGAAATATCTGGAGCGGTCATTTTCTTCTTGCTTTCGCTGGGCAGGTGGGGTAATATACGCGCGAAGAGCGGGGCTGCGAACGCACCGAGGCAGGTGCGCGGCACCGTTGAAGCGCGGGAGAACGGGAAAGGCGTGAGTGGGAAAGGCAACCCGTCGCGGGAAGGGAAAAGCGTCCCCCGACAAGATCACGCCTGAAGCCTGACCCCGGTTGGTTGATACATATTGTCGGTCCGGTCGCTTCGCCCCCTGTATGCGAAGCCCATCGTGCAGATCGGCGAGCTGAACGGACCGTGGATCGGCGGTGGAGGGAAACACCGGCTCCGTGAGTCGGCACCGCAGGGCGAGAGGCCCGGAAGAAAAACCAGTGTCTTCTGTAAGGAGGTTGAAATGAAGGCGATCAAGCTGGCTGGGTTGGTGGCAGCCCTCACGAGCACGGGGGCGTTTGGGGTGATGGTCAACTACAACATCTCAAGCCCTGTGGCGGGTGCGACGTTCGCGAGCGAAGCTGTGGCGCCGGCATCCATTTCGTGGGCGGTTGCGCTCGTCGCGTCGAATGACACACAGGGCGTAGCCACGTATGTGGCGGATATTGAGATCCTCAAGGACGGCGCACTGTTTGCGAGCGCCGTCTTCCACGGCGAGCCGCTGCCGCCGCCGGAGATTACGCCGAACTCGGACTTCCTCTGGGTTTTCGATTACCAGGGCCGTTCTTTCGGTGTGGGTGCGCCGGTGACGGATTCGGCCAGACTCGGTGGCGCCGGCATGGGGGGCGTCCAGAGCGCCGGTAGTGTGAGCACCCCGGGTAAACTCGTCGGCTTCGGCGCCGGCTACGCCGTTCCGTGGGATCCGATTCGCGGCTCGGGCAAGACGCTTACCGGCAACATGGCTTGGGGCGTCGGCCTTGACAGCCGCAAGTCCGTGCTGCTGCTCGATCCGGAGGGTGCGTACACCGTCCAAGGTGGCTACATCGACGGTCCCTTCCCCGCCGGTGAGTACACAGTGCGGGTCGTTCCGGGCAGCACGAACTACCTGAAGCCCGGACTCGATCTGGATCAGCCTCTGGCGGGAAACTTCGCCGAGCCGTGTCAGCCCGGGCAGGTCATGGGCAGCGAGTTCTCGTTCACGGTTCTTCCGGAGCCCGCGACCATGCTTCTGCTTGTGGGCGGCGCTCTGGTGCTCCGCCGCCGTCGGGCTTGATCGCTCTGCGTCAGACACGCGAAGCGCTGATTTGATTGGGCCCCCCTACCCTCGCGGGTGGGGGGCTTTTCTTGTTCGGCGCTCCGGCACCAGCATCCGACGCCCCAGCGTTCCAGGCGGGACAGCACGCCTGGGCAGCGACCACGCACCGCCAAGGGCGGTCTAGGCGGCCCCTACGGCCTCGACGGGGATGCGACAATTCGGTCGGGCCGGCTGGACTTCTCAAGCCCGGTCAAAGCAGTCCTTCGGCATCCGCAGACCGATCGTAGATGTAACACATTGTCACAACGTAGGTTATGATCGCAAGAATCTGGACATCCGCGTCCTGGGGATGGTCACAAAAATTTTGGCCCGGCGGGCAACTTTGGGCTTGTTTTTGGCGATGAGGCGCGTTACGATTGTGTACGAGAGAGACGGTGTGGCGACGGATGTGTCGGGCGCCCGGTACGTCCGTAGCCAGACGGGAGAGAGGGTCAGCAACG
>Ga0209162_1004366_pt1 | contig 10628 bp, 7 predicted proteins | sample YNPNPMetaG_FD_187121 | JGI IMG/M metagenome (GOLD analysis project Ga0209162, IMG submission 187121) | Anoxygenic and chlorotrophic microbial mat microbial communities from Yellowstone National Park, USA - YNP NP MetaG (SPAdes) (version 2) ...
GCCGAGACGCCGGGAACCTCGCCGCACAGGGAATATCCCCCGTTCCCCACCGCCGGCGACGTGTTCGCTTACTACAACGAGCGACGGGCAAGCTACTACCATGATGGTATGCATGTCTTCGAGCCGCGCACGTTGACCTGGGACGATGACCTGTCCGCGATCGCCCAACGCTACGCGGAGGAACTCGCCTCGGCGTGCGCCGCGCCCGCGCCCACGGGCGAACGGATCCAGGATCGTGGAAAGGACCCGTTCTGGGTCGGTCGTCGCGCCGGGGTGCTGGTCGCGGCCGGAGTCGAGCACGTGGAATCGTGGCGGAACTTCCTGGCGATTAGCGGCGAGGAGTTCTGCTGGTACAGCTCGTCCACGTCGTCCTGGCGAGCCGGCTACCTGCGCTTCGACGAGTGCGAGGGTTGCGGCTACACGCGACTGGGGGTCGGGATCGCCGACGTGGACCCCAACCAACGCTGGGTGGTCTTTGCATGGGGCAGCGAAACAACACCTTGATGCGGCCGGGGGCTCAAGGATTCGTCCGGGTCGAACAGGTCCCTGGCGCCCCGGGGCCGGGATGGAAAAGGGGAGAGGAAGAGGATGAGGGAACGGAAGGATCGCAAAGGATCGTCCGGCCGGGAAGGGCGGACGCGTATCCGGACCCGTCGGCCGCGATGGCCGGCCGCCGGGTGTCCGCGACCGACCGTCGACGGGTTCATCGGGGCGACACGCGGTTGGCGGACGGCCCGGGTCGTCCTCGGGCTTCTTGCCGTCATCGCCCCGGCCTGCAGCTCCAGCACGGATCTTTCCCCGCCGGACACGGTGTCCGGAGATGCGGAGGGATCGATGGACGACGGCTCCGGCGCCGAAGCGTCCTGCCTGGAGATCGAGTGCGCCGCCTCGTGCCGTGCCGCGGGATACGCCGACGGCTACTGTCGCGGTCCGGTGTGCCAGTGCGGAAACCCCGAAGGCTGCACGGTCGGCGAGACGACCCCCTGCTACTCCGGACCGCCGGGCACCGCCGGGGTCGGCGCCTGCACGATGGGTCGATCGACCTGCGTCGCGACCTCGGGGGAGTTCCCGCAATGGGGGCCGTGCGAGGGCGAGGGGCGGCCGACGGCCGAGGTCTGTAACGAAGTGGACGATGACTGCGACGGGTTCGCGGACGAGGATCTGGGGTGTCTGCCGCCCGGGGAGCCGTGCACCGAGGGCGACATCTGCCTGGAAGGTCAGCGTTGCGTCGAATTCCCCAGCGGCCGACAGGTGTGCGACGACCCGGACCCCTGTTCCGGGCCGGACAGCCGCGGGGAGTGCGAGCGGTGGGAGCAGTGCGTCGAATTCCCGGACGGCTCGTGGAACTGCTACGAACAGCCCCGCACCACCTGCTGGGCGCATTTCTGGTTCGACGTGAGCGGCCACCACGTGGACAGTTGCATGAACTGCACGGGAAGACCGGGGTTGGAGGGAGGCAGCACGTGCGCGGCGTGGATGACGGGCCCCGATCTCTTCCTGGACTGCTCGGGATCGTTCGGTATGGAGGCGCGCCGTGCCTCGGCGGCAGCCCACACGGACTTCCTGGCGATGGATCTGCCGCTCGCGAACCCGTTCGAGATCACGCGCTGCCTGGTGGCCTGGGGCGTCCACCGCCTGGTACGACTGGACGACGACCCGGCGCTCCCCGGTTCACCCCTGCTGGCCACCGTGAGCATTCCCGGCGGCGCTTCCCGCTCGGCTCCGCTCGAGGACGGTGGGTTGCGCACGACGCTTCCCGCCGCCGCCTTCCAGCACCACTTCGTGGAGCCTCCGCCGCTCCCCGCGGTGTCCTGCCCGACGAGCAAGGAGCAGCGCGCGGCCCGAGTGTTCTGGGAGGAACCCTCGGCCGCCGCCGTCCGCACCACGGCCCTGGCCGAGCCGTACGTGGGTTGCCCATCTTGCGTGACCTACGAGGACCTGATCCGCCACATGTATCCTGGACCCGAGGTCTTCTGTCAAGGCGTCCTCGGGTGCGGCGACCCCGGCAACGAGATCGCCGACAGCATGTACGTGGTGCCGTTCTGGATGCCGTACTACGACACCGCGCTCAGCTCTCGCAATCACGCAATCCTCTCCGAGATTGTCTGCGAGTTGCCCAGGGGGGAGCTCTTGCGCAGCGTGACCAGCTTCGTGCTACCCTGGGAATGGCCGGCGTCGCTTCCCGCCTCGTTTCCGTAGGACGGCCGACCGGCCGCGCAGAGGAAGGGGTCGCCGTGCATCGCCTCGTTGTTGCCTTCGGATTGCTCGTCGTCGCGTCGGCTCTCGGCGCCTGCGCGGGCCACGACTGGAGCGCTTCGCGGGACGCGGACGGCGTGTCCCCGGGAGACGATGCGCACGCCGCCGACGTCCCGGCCGGGGACGGCGACGCGGAGGACGACGGGGGGGCCGTGGCGGACCAGTCGGAGGGAGGGGAGGGCGAGGACGCACCGCGCGAGGCGGACGTCGATGCCGGCTGCCCGCCCGGAGAGATCCGGTGCGGCACGGACTGCGTCGATCCGGAGACGGACCCGAATCACTGCGGGGAATGCGACCTCGCCTGCCGGCCAGCCCACGCCGCGGGGTTCTGTCGGGCCGGCGTGTGTGAACTTGCTTGCGCGGCGGGCTGGGTGGATGCCAACGCCTACCCGTTCGACGGCTGCGAATACGCGTGTGTCCGGATCGCGCCGGCCGAGGTTCCGGGCGCGAGCTGCGGGAACGACGCCGATGACGACTGCGATGGGCGGACGGATGCCGCCGATCCGGACTGCGCGACCTGCGTTCCGGAGTTCTGCAACGCCGCCGACGACGATTGCGACGGGCTGACCGACGAGGATTTCGACCTCGATCTTGACCCGATGCACTGCGGCGCATGTCGCACCGCATGCCCCCCGCGGCTGCATGCGGCGGCGGCCTGCATCCTGGGACACTGCGACGTGGCGTGCGATCCGGGGTGGTCGGATCTCGACGGCCTGCCGTCGACCGGCTGCGAAGCGGGTTGCGTTCCCGGCGAACGGCCGGACGAGACGTCCTGCGACGGCGTCGACTCCGACTGCGACGGTTCCACGGACGAGGACTGGACCCCGGCGACCACCTGCGGCAACGGATGGTGCGCTCGCGCCGAAACCTGCAGCCGCGGAACGGTGACCTGCCGGCCCCGGCCGCCGGCGGCATCGAGCGATGCGGCCTGCGACGGGGTGGACGAGGATTGCGACGGCGCGACCGACGAGGACTACGTTTCCGTGGCCTGCGGCACGAGCGGCTGCGACCGCACGATCTGCACCGACGGCGCTGAGTCCTGCATCCCCGGGGGAGCCGGCGTTCCCGAGACGTGCAACGGGATCGACGACGACTGCGACACGGTCTGCGACGACGGTTTCGCCTGCTGCGCGGGTCGGAGCACGAGCTGCACCACCCCGTGCGGAAGCACGGGAACCGCGGTCTGCGACGCTTCCTCGTGCAGGCCAGGGATCTGCACCCCTCCCGCCGAGATCGATTGCAACTGGCTCGACGACGACTGCGACGGGCTGACCGACGAGGGTGGTTCGTCCGCATGTCCCTGCCTCGACGACACGCATTGCGCGGATGCCGACCCGTGCACGGAAGACCGCTGTGTCGCGGGCGAGTGCCGGAGAACGGCCGCTCCGGACGGAACCCCGTGCGCGATTGGCGTCTGCTGCGCCGGAACGTGCACCGACGTTTCCGCGGACCGTCGCCATTGCGGCTCCTGCGACGTTGCCTGCACTTCGGACCAGTCCTGCGTCGCAGCGTCGTGTGCGCCGTCCTGGATTCCCCTCAGCCGTCGCGGGGCCCCAGGAGCCCGCGAATGGCACACGGCGGTCTGGACGGGAACGGAAATGATCGTTTGGGGCGGCAGAATCGGGGACGGGTCGAGCACGATCACGTTCGCCGACGGCGGACGCTATGATCCGGCCACCGACACCTGGTCGGCACTGCCCGCGGCACCGATCGAGAGCCGCTACCTGCATACGGCGGTCTGGACCGGCACGAAGATGATCGTCTGGGGCGGAAGTCCCGATGCGGTGCGCGCCATCGGAAGCGGCGCGGAGTACACGCCCGGCGGAAGTTGGACGCTTCTGCCCGCCGCGCGGGTCGGGTCGGTGGAGTTGGCCGGTCGAGGCGGTCATGTGGCGATCTGGACCGGAACCGAAATGATCGTTTGGGGCGGTCGCCACCGCGAGATCGGCCCGATAGGCCGAGATACGTTTCTCAATGACGGCGCCCGGTATCGGCCGTAGAATCCCTGGACGGCGGCCGATCCGCTTCGTCGTGCGGAGGAAGTCGACCGGGATGACGCTGTGCGGACGAAGGAAAGGAGAGATCATGCGCTGCCCTGGCTTGCGTGCGGGAGGAGCGGGGGTGCTGGCCTGCCTGCTCCTGGCTCCGGCCCTCGCCGCTGCACAGGTCCTCGAACTGACGTTCGACGACGGACCGGACGGCAGCGGCCCGGCCGACGGACGCGCCGACCTCGCCAACAACCAGGAGGCCTTTCCCGTCGGCAGCCCCTGGTTCACCGCCCGCCTCGCCGGTGCCGCACATCGCTCGGCCGTCGGCGAGGGACGCTATGGCCGCGCGGCGGTGCTCGCGGGCGGATCCGATGCCATTGAGATCGCGGGGCCGCTCGGCGGCACCACGCTCTACTTCCTGATGTGGATCCGGACGTCCGGCGCGTCGTCCGGCTGGGTCGGCCTGGTCGAGCACAGCCTCGGCCTGCGGCTCGAGGACGGTGCGCTGTCGGTGCAGGTCTGGGATCCCGCGGCGGGCGCCTACGTCGTCCGGAATCTCGGCCTGACGCTGCCCCGCGACGGCGCGTTTCACCACCTCGGGGTCCTTGTCGACCTCGCCTCGCGCTCCGTGGGGGCCCTCGTCGACTTCACCGCCGCGGCGACGGTCGACCACCTGCCCCCCGTGCCGCCGGCAACCGCTCCCTTGCGGGTCGGTCTGGGGCTGGTGGGGGCGGTCGACGAGCTGACCCTCTTCCAGGACCGGTATCCGGACCGGTTCGATTTCGACCCGGAGGACTGCGGCGACCCCGCGGGCACGCTCGCCTGTCGCGAGGAGGTGTTCACCACCACGCCCCGCGGCTGGGCCTGGCCCGTGCCCGTCCGCGTCAAGACCGTCTACGACCCGGCCCGTTGCACCCCGGCCAGCCGCTGCAGGCTCCTGTTCCTCCTCAGCGGCGGCGGCAAGTGCAACGACAACTACGAACAGGCCGAGACGGTGGTCGCCTTCGCCCGCGCGGGCTACGCCGCGGCCACCGTGGACCCCTACTGCGAGAACACCACCGCCTTCGCCCAGTGGCCGCACGAAACAAGCCAGATCGTCCAGGCGCGGGCGTTCCTGCGCGACCGCAGCGCGCTGTCGGGCATCCTCGCCGCGGATCCGTACGAGGCCGTCGGCACCAGCCACGGAGCCGGCCTCGTGGCCTACCTCGCCCTGCGCGAAGCGGAGTTCCCCGCGCGGACGTTCGCGATGAGCGCCAACGCGAGCCCGCACTGCGCCTACCATGCGGTCCTGTGCGAGGACATGCGGAACTATGTCGACGCCTACTGGGTGCCGTTTCCGCACGACGACTCCGACCCGCGCATCGCCGCCCTGCATGCCGCCGTCGAACTGCCGGACGTCTTGACCACCGACATCGTTCGCAGCCGGGAGTTCGGCGCCTCGTGGGGCGTCGACCTTTCCCCGGAGTCGCCGGTCTGCGCACCCGACGGAACCCACCGCTGCTACGAGGAAGGCCTCGGGTTCACCTACGGCGGTCGCCGCCTGCGGGACGCGTGGCGAGCCCTGGAAGACCCCGCCGCCCCCACCGGGTACTTCTTCGAGGTCCAGTCCTCGGACTGCCGGCATGGCCTCGGGTCCTCCGCGGAATGGGACTGCGTGCGCTGCTTCCTCGACCATGGCCGTCTCGGCATGGGCACGGCCTGTCCCGCCTGCCTGACCCTGCCCGAAGGGGGTCCGTCGCAGTCGTGCCCGGTGACCTTCCCGGCGGCCGACGCGGACGCGGATGCCGACCCGGACGCCCGGGCCGACGGCGAGGCCGACGCCGGTACCGACGCCGAACCAGACGCGGGTTCGGACGGGGATCGCGGAGACCGCGGGGTCGTCGAGGACGACGGGGGGGTCTCGACGGATGCGCGCGCCGACACCGCGCCGCCCGCGGACGGAACCGCCGGATGTGGTTGTCGCGCGGCCGGCCCATCGGCCGTCCCCCGGCCTGCGCGGGTCGTGGCGGCGTTCCTGGCGGCCGCATGCGCCGTCCGCCGCTCAAGGAGGAATACCGCATGAAACGCATCCCCGCACTTCTCGGCCTCGGAACCCTCGCCCTTGCCTGCGCCGAGTCCACGGATCTCGGCGTCGATGGACGCGACGCCGGCGACGCCGGGGCCCACGACGAGGCGACGAGGGACGACGGAAGCAACGACACGGACGTCGACGCAACCGACGGGGGCTGTCCGCCGGGACGGACGGACTGCTCCGGCGTCTGTGTGGATCTCACCAGCGACCCGGCGAACTGCGGCGACTGCGGTCGGCGCTGCGGCGCCGCCGAGGTGTGCAACGAGTCGTCCTGCGCTTCCACCTGCACGCCGCCGCTGCACAACTGCGGCGGCGCCTGCGTCGATTGGCAGACGGACGAGGCACACTGCGGCGGATGTGACCGCCCCTGCGCCCCCGGCCAGGAATGCCGGGCGGCGGCCTGTACCTGCGTCCCCGCGTGCACCGGCCGCGAGTGCGGTCCCGACGGCTGCGGCGGCAGTTGCGGCACCTGCCCGGCCGGGCGGACCTGCGGCGCCGACGGACGCTGTACCTGCGTCCCCGCGTGCACCGGTCGCGAGTGCGGTCCCGACGGCTGCGGCGGCAGTTGCGGCACCTGCCCGGCCGGGCGGACCTGCGGCGCCGACGGACGCTGCACCTGCGTCCCCGCGTGCACCGGTCGCGAGTGCGGTCCCGACGGCTGCGGCGGCAGTTGCGGCACCTGCGGCGCCGGGTTCACCTGCAGCGCGGCCGGAACGTGCTCCTGTGCGGGTACCGTTTGCGGCACGACCGCCTGTTGCTCCGTGGGACAGACTTGCATCTCCGGCCTGTGCTGTGACACCGCCACCTGGCGTGCCAGTTTTCCCTTCACCTTCCTCAAAGGTCTGGCCGTCGATTCCGACGGCACCCTGTTCGTGACGGGAAAGCAGGGAACCGCCCTGCCGGTCTCCGACGGCGACCAGGTGATCACGATCGCGCTGGATGCCTGCGGCCGCGAGCTGCGCCGGGGTACCTTCCTGCCCACCGGCGCGGCCCGCGCCGTGGGCAATGCGGTCGCCGTCGCCGGCCCCTCCGTGTATGTCGTCGGCTTCCAGGCCCCCGCCGTCTCCGCCGGGGACGTGGGGGACGGCTTCGCCGCGCGCCTGTTCAAGGCCTCCCTTGGCCTCGAAGTCTCCGTCCCCCTCTACGGCAGCCCGCACAACGACGAGGTGGGCGACATCGCGGTCGCGGCCGACGGGAACCTGTGGGCGGTCGGCGCGGGAGACACGACGAGCGCCCCGCCGTCCCCGGTGCATTTCGCCTGGGTCATCAAGGGCAACCCGCTCACGGGCGAGGCCTGCGGCTGGGACCCCTTCGCGCCGACCGGCGACACATACGACGCCGCCTGGGGCGTCGCCGCGCCGCCGGGTGCAGGACGCATCTACCTCGCGGGCGGGCACGACAACCTCGGCTTCCTCACCAGCTACGCTTCCTCCGAATGCTCCGTCACGGCGCCCTGCGGCTGCGCGCCATCGGGCCGGACGGTCACGTTCTCGCCCGCCGGCATGACCACCACCGAGGGCCGAGCCGTCGTGGCGATCGGTTCGGCCTTCCACGTCGTCGGCTGGTCCGCCGACGCGGCGGGCGACTATGCGGGCTTCGTCGCGCGCGTGGTCGCCGATCGCGTCACGCCGGCGCCGGTCGCCTGGAACCCAACCCCGCGCATGGATGCTTTCCTGGGCGCCGCGACCGACCCGCGCGCCACCGCCCTCTTCGCCGTCGGATTGGCCGACTGGGACGGGAGCGGCACCAGCGCCGCCGCCGACGGTGTCGTCGCCCGCTACGACCCCACCTCGCTCGCGTTGTCCTGGACGGTGTATCCAGCGGGCGCTGGCGCATGCTGGGATGCGGCAGTCGACGCGGCCGACGGAGTCATCGTCGTCTGCGTCTCGCCTTTTGCCTCCAGCGTTCTTCGCTGCCTGCCCACGGGCACCTGTCCGTGAGTCGTCGCGCCCGCCTCGAGAACGCCGCATCGTTCCGGCGCCCCCTACAGACCCGCCTCCGTCCACAGGCGCGCCTCCGTCGCGTCGAGCGCTGCCAGCAGCTTCCCCAGCGCCCCGCCGGCTTCCATCACCCCGGCCAGGCAATACTCCCCGGCCGAGCGCCGCACGAAGAGGACGTGCTGGTCCGTCACCACGACCACCTCCCGAATGCCGCCCGGCGCCAGATGCGGCGCCTCCCGCTGGATCGTCGCCAGCAGCAGCCCGAGAACCGCGCCGGCCACTTTCGTCTCGTACGGCCCCAGGTAGGTGTGGTAGTCGACGACCTCCCCCTCCTCGTCGCAGAACGCTACCGCCTCCAGCCCCGGCACGTCCTCGACCAGCCTTCCCAACGCGGCCGTGAACCCCGTCTGCGGGAAGTCGCGCTGCGGCACGAACCGGCGCGAAATCGTCACCGCGAACCCCGATCCGCCTCTCCCATCGTCAGCGGCAACCGCTCGGCCCGCGCCTGCACCGGATGGCGCCGCCGCACCTTGTCCCGCAACGCCTCCACCCGGCGGAACTCCATCGTCGCCCGCCCGCGCTCCAGCATCTCCGGCAACGCCTCCTCGAACGACGCGTTCCGCGGCGGCAGCACCTCCGCCAGGTACAGCAGATGCCAGCCGAACGCCGATCGGACCGGGTCGGACACCGCCCCTGCCGCCGGCAGCCCGAACGACGCCGCCAGGAACGCCTCGTCGTACGGACCCTGCCGGTCGAACGGACCGATCCGTTCCGTTCGCACCTCGGGCCGCTCCGCCTCCGGCAGCCCGGCCGCCGCCCATTCCCGCCGCAACCGGATTTCCAGCACGGGCCGCAACGCCTCGAACGCCTCCGCGGACGCCGCGCCCCGGGCCAGCGGCACCAGATCCTCCACCGCCCGCCGCGCCGCCTCCCACGCCGCCGGCTCCGCCGGCGCCCGACCGGCCGACGGGTTCGCCAGCACGATCACGAGGTGCGCCACCGTCCGGATCTCCGGCCGAACGAACCAGTCGCGAATCCGGCCGTACGACGCCCGGAACTCTTCGAGGTCCCGCGCATCGGGCGGGTCCTTCACCGCCACCTCGCGCCGCAACAGCTGCCGCACCAGCAACGCCCGCCGCTCGCGCTCGAACCACCTCGCCCGGTCCTCTCCCCGCCGCCGGGCCAGTTCCCCCAGCGCCGCCGTCTCCACCACCTGCCGCAGAGCGGCCCCGACGTCGCCCCCGGGGCGCGCCGCCGCCGCGACCCATTCCACCGGCACCGGCCGGCCGCCCACCACCGCCGCCGCCGCTCCCGCGTTCGCCGCAGACCGCTCCCCTCGCGCGCACGCCGCCGTCGCCAGGAGCAGCGCGACGATCAGACGGCGGCCGTCCTTCGCCCCCTTGGTGGGGCGGGGGAAGAAGAGCGGTGCGTCGGCGAGGGCCTTGCCCGAGACGAGGTGCGGGGGGGCCGGGGGGGACGCAGCGGCCGCGCCGACGGCGCCGCGCCGTTGCCTGCCGGCCGCGCGGCCAGGCGGTCCTCCCCACCTCGACCGACACACGCGGCGAACCGCCGCCCCGACACCGCTACTCCCCATCGTCCGCCTCCCGCGACGCTCCGCGCCCGCCGAACATCCTCCGCGCCGCGTCCGCCGCCAGCAGCCCGCCGGCGCAAAGCCCCAGCGCCGCCGTCCCGACGCGACGGTCGGCGAGCAGGTCGAGCGACCCGAGGATCGGTACCAGCGCCGCCGCGAACAGCAGGGCGCCGAGCAGCCTGCGGGTGGATCCCGACCGCATCGCCCCATCACGCCTCCCCGACCGCCGGCGTCTCCGCCGCCCGCAGGAGGTCATCCGGGTCGAGGGTCAGACCGGCCAGCAGCCGCATCTGCGCCGCTCCCTGGTGTGCCCAGTGCACCAGCCCCGAGATCGCCCGCCCTCCGGCCCGCGCCGCCGCGGCAAGCAGCGGCGTGCGCGGCGGGTCGAGCACCAGGTCGAGCACCACGCGGCCGGCGAGCGTCGCCGGGTCGGCCACCGGGCACGAGACACCGTCCGCCCCCAGCGGCGTGGCGTTGATCAGCACGTCGAACGGCAGCGCCGCCGCCTCCGACCACTCCACCCACCCCGCCCCCAACGCCTCCGCCACCGCCGCGGCCCGACCGGAACGGCGCGCCGCCAGCGTCACCGTGGCTCCCGCGTCGAGCAGCGCGCGCGCCACCGCCCGCGCCGCCCCGCCCGCACCCAGCACCAGCATCCGGCGACCGGCCACCGCGGAGGGGCCGCCGAGCGCCCCCAGCGCCCCGTCGCCGTCCGTGGAATGACCGACCAGCCGCCCCGCCACCGGAACGATCGTGTTCACCGATCCCGCCCGCCGGGCCGA
>Ga0209162_1004368_pt1 | contig 10625 bp, 7 predicted proteins | sample YNPNPMetaG_FD_187121 | JGI IMG/M metagenome (GOLD analysis project Ga0209162, IMG submission 187121) | Anoxygenic and chlorotrophic microbial mat microbial communities from Yellowstone National Park, USA - YNP NP MetaG (SPAdes) (version 2) ...
CGACGTCGCCGAGGAAAGCGCCCCCGGCCCGGACGAGAGCGGGACGCCGGGCGGCGACGAATCGCAGGCGGCGGCCGAGGAGCTGGACGAGGAGACCGACCTCGTCGCCGGCTCCGAACCGGCGGAGCTGCCGGGCGCCACGGACGATCTGTTTCCTCCAGAGGAGGACGGCGAGCCCGTCCGGGACGGCGGGGAGGAGGGCCCCCCCGACGACCTCGCCGACGCGCTCGACGACCCCATGTGCTCCGGCGACATCGCCTGGCGGCAGTTGGGTCCTCCCGACGAGTCGGACGCGCTGGGCGGGGAGTTCGAGTTTCCGGCGGGGTCGGGCCGTGTGGCCGACGAGTCGCCGGCCGTGCCGATCGAACGCATCGAGACCGCCGGCCCGGTGGCCGTCCTGGCCCTGTGCGACCACGGCCTGGTGGCGCTCGAAGGCTCGGCGGCGGGGACCGACGGCCTCCGGGCGGAGTATCTCGGCCCGCCCGGTCCGCCCGGCGCACTGCCGCCACCGCTGCGCTTCGAGGGGGAACCGCAACGCGTGACTGCCCTTGCCGCGTGCGGGACGGCGTGGCTCGCCGCGACCGACCGGGGCATGGTGTTCGTCGCGCGACCCGGGGATGCGGAGTGGATCGTGGCGAGCCGCTACTACGGGCCGGATGGTTCGTGGTGGTTGTGGTTGCCCCTGGGGCTGTCGCGCTGGCCGTTCGACGTGATCGGTTCGAGGGTCGTGCCGGGCCGGGCGTGGGCGTGGCGTCCCGGCGGCCCCCTGCTCCGGTGGGACGCGGTGGCGCAGTGGGTGCTGGAGGACCAGGCGCGCACTCTGCGCGTCCTTGCCGAGGATGCCCTGATCCGGCAGACGCTGGTCTTCACCGCCGACGAGGAGGGTGGGGCCGTGCGGCGGATCGGACCGGGCGGGTCGTCCGCCGGGTGCGCCCTGCCCGGGGACGCCACCGACGTGCTGCTCGCGCCCGGCGCCTGCGCGGCGGCGTGCGGCGGAACCGTCTGGCTCGGATGCCGCGACCCGGAACTGTGCCTGCTGCGCGGAAACCCGGGGGCCGCCTCCTGGGAACCGGTGACGGACGTCCGCGCCGTCCGCTTGCTGGCGGCGTTGCCCGGCGGCGTCGGCGTCCTTGCGGTGCGGACGGATCCGTCGAGCGACGTGGACGAGCTGGTGCGGGTCGGTGGGGGCGGCGGACCGCCCCGCCGGCTGCTTCGCACAAGCGACCTCGCGGAACCGGGGCCCCGGGGGTCGGGTGCGGGCGGCCGCGACCGGATCGATCAGCTCCTCGTCGATCGCGCCGGCGGGACGGCCTGGATCCGGTTGGCGGGGCGCGTGTACGCGGTCGCGATCGGGGGCGACCCATGACGGATCGGTCGATCCGGGAGGCGCGGGAGGCGGTCGAGGACGCGGTGCTTCGCGGCCTCGGCGCGCTCGACCCCGAACGGCTGGCCGCCGCCCGGCGGGCGCTGGGCGAGGCCGGTGGGGGTGGGGGGGCGCCCGGACCCGCGACGCCGCGCGAGGCGACCCGGCTGCTGCTGGCGCTGGGGGGGCGGATGCGGCGAGAGGTGCAGCCGCCCCAGCTTCCCGCCCGGGAGACCGACGCCGCCACCACCCTCGAACGACTCGACGCGGCGCTCGTCGGGACGGCCGACGACGAGCGGATGGCGGCCGCCGAACGGGAGACGCTGCGGCAGCATCCCGCCCGCGCGGCCGAACGGCGCGCGGCGGCCCTGCGCGAGCCGCGCGACCTCCTGCGGCTGGTCACCGGCGGCTCGATCTGGGAACGACGCGCCGCCGTCCGTCGGCTCGAAGAGCTGCTTCGCGGCGACGGACGCGGCCTCGCCGCCGCGGATCGGAAGGCGACGGCCGAGGCGCTGGAACTCGAACGGGAGGAGGCGCTGGCGCGGGAGATCGATCTGGTGCTGGCCGGCGTGTCCGGGGCGCCCGGCGGACGAGCGCGGGCCCGGGTGGCCCGCGCCCGGAAGCTTCTCGACCGTCTCGAGAAGGACGTCCGCCGCTTCTGGGACGGCGACCTTGCCGAGGACCCCGTGCTGGCGCTGGACGACGAAGGACTGGCGGCCCTCGGCACGTTCGTGGCCGATGCCCCCGACGTGGTCGTCGGTCATCTCGGGGAGACGTTGCGCCGGCTGACGGCCGAGCGGCAGGCGGGCGCCCTGGAGCGGGTGGTGTCGGCCCTGGCGCTGGGGGCCGACGAGCGGCTCGTGCCGTCGCTGCTCCGCGTGCTGCAGGACGGGGAGGTGCCGGCGCGCGTGCACGCGGCGCGGTCCCTGGCGCGGGTCGACGATCCCCGCGTGCCGGCCGCCCTGCGCAAGGCGTTCCGGCACGCCGGCACGCCCGAGGAACAGGTCGCCCTCGCCGGCGCCCTCGCGGCCCACGGCGACCGCCGCGGGGTGGGAACCATCCTGGACCATCTCGGAGCCGACGAACCCCCGCACCGGCTGGAACTGGCCCTCGAAGCGCTCGCCGCCGCCGGCGAGCCGGCGCACGCGGCCCGCGTGATCCCGTTCCTCGGGCAGGGCCGGGTCCGCACCGCCCGCCTGGCGGCGGCCGCCCTGGGTGCTTTCGCCGACGACGCCGCCCTCGAGGCGCTCGAACAGGCCGGCCGACGGCCGGAACTGCGGCCCCAGATCGAACGCAGCCTGGCGCAAATCCGTGCCCGCCTCGACCTCGCCGGCGCTTCGCCGGTCTCCTGGCCGCGTCCGGCATTTCCCGAGGAGACGCCGCGCCCCGCCCGGGCCCGCCTCGCCGCCCGTGTGGTCGGTCGCCTGTACGACGCCCTTGGACGGCTGTGGCTCGCCCTGGGCCGGCGGACGGCCGCGCTGGGAGCGTTCGATCTGGCGGTGGCCCAGCATCCGTACCTCGTCGGTCCCCGCCTGGCCCGCGCGCGGATCCTGCTGCGCCGCAAGGATCTGGAGGGGGCGGTCGAGTCGCTGCGCGACGCGATCCGCGTTCGGGCGGCCACGGTGCTGCAGCTCCCCGACCGCGCGAACTTCGTGATTCGCGCGTACCTGCGCTACGCCGACGCCTGCGCCGCTTCGGGCCGCCACGTCCGGGCGCTCGAGGCGCTGGACGAACTCCTCGGCTATGATCTCCGATTCGCCGACGTCGACCTGCGACTCGAGGCGCAGCGCCGGCGGGAATTTGTGGCGCGCGACCAGCGCCGCGCGGAGTGAAGGACGGGATGGTGCCCCGGTTCGCGGAACGGGCCGTCGCGGCGCTGCGCGCGCAGGGCGTTGCCGCCGCGCCCGACGACGACGCGGTCGGTTCGGTGATGATCCGCGTCGGCGGTGCCGCGGACGGCGCGCTGGTGACCCTGGACCGCGTCGGGGAGGAGGTCCGCGCGGCCTGCACCTGCGGGCGAGCCGGCTGCCCCCACGCCGGTGCCGCGCTGGCGCTGCTGGGAGGCGCCGCGCCGCGCCCCACGGGCGTTCCGCCCGTTCCGGCGCCGCGCCCGACGGCCCCCCGGGCCCCGGCGCAGCCCGGCGTCGAACGGCCGGACGACGGGACGCTCGCCGAGCGCCTGCGCCGGCTCCTCGACGTGCTCGTGGAGGACGGCGTCGCCGTCGGCTCCGACCGGATCGACGCGGCGCTCGACGACCTCGTCCACTTCCTGTATGCCGCCGACACCTACGGCCTGCACCGCGCGCTCGCCGACCTGCGCCGCGAACTCGGCACCGCGCAACCCTCCCCCGACCGCCTCCTGCGCGCCGTCGAGCTGCTCGAGGCGACCTGCCGGGTGCTCGAACGCAGGGTCGCCGGCCAGCCGATCGAACCCGGCGTGTACGAGCTTCTCGTCGGACGCGACCGGCCGCTCGCCGAGCTGGAGACGCGCGAGGACCTGACGCTGCTCGAGGTGGCGCGCAACAGCGCTCGCACGCCGTTCGGCTACCGCCGGGCCGAACGGTTCCTGGTCGATCTCGCGACGGGCGCCTTTTACGCCGAGCTGGTGGCGGTGCCGATCGAGGCGGACTTTCCGGCTGGCCCGCACCGCTATGCCGGATCGGTCGGACCGTTCCCCCGCCGGGTGCGGGCGGAGCTGGCGGCCGTGGAGCCGGGGCCGTCGCCCCGGCGCATCCGGCTGCTTCAGTACCATCTGGAGCCGGAACCGCACCCGGAAGACCTTCGCCGCCTTGTCTCGGCCGCCGCCCGGGATGTGAAGACCCTCTACGCGGAGTTCGACGCCCTGGCGGAGCGGGTCGGGGCCGCGCATCCCTGCTTCGTCCTGTTCGCGCCGGCGCGGGTGGTTTTTCTGGACGGCGAGGCGGCGCTGGTCGACGCCGAAGAGCGCGTGCTGCCCCTGGCGCGGGCGGTGGCCCCGGACACCTGTGCCGCCGCGGACCGGTTCCTCGCCCGGGGACGCGTCGAGCTGGTCGTCGGGCACCTGCTGCTCCTCCGCCGCACGCTCGCCCTCTCCCCCCTGTCGCTCCTGACCGACTCGCCGCGCGGCGAACGCCTGCTGCGGCTGCGCTAGGCTACCCTGGACCGGCGTACCACCGCTTCGGCACCACCAGCCGATCGAACAGCGCCAGGGCGAAGGCGTCGGTCATCCCGGCGAGAAAGTCGGTGATCGCCGTGTGCAAGGGGACGCCGCGGTCGAGCGGCCCGCCGGGCTCGCCGAGGAACGGCCCCGGGTCCGCCTCCAGCTTCTCCCACAGCGCGCCCAGGATGCCGCGGGCCTTCTGCAGCTCCGTCGCCACCCGCGGATGCTGGTAGACGTTGGCATAGAGGAACGCCCGCGCCTCCTCGAGCAGCCGCTCGAGCGGCTCCGGCAGTGCGAGGTGGGGGGTGCGGTCGAGGTCGGTGGCGTCGAGGATCGAGCGGACGCAGTAGCCGATCCGCGCGCCGTACGATCGGCGCAGATGCTCGGCCACCGTCTCCGGCGGCGCGGTGTCGGCCAGCAGACCGGCGCGGACGGCGTCGTCGAGGTCGTGGTTCACGTACGCCACCAGGTCCGCCACGCGCACCACTTCCGCTTCCAGCGATCCGTGGTCCACCGGGCCGTCCGGCGGCAGGATCGGGCCCAGCCCCTTGCTGTGGCGCACGATTCCCTGTCGCACCTCGTCGGTCAGGTTGAGCCCCTGTCCGGAGCGTGCGAGCTCGTCCACCACCCGCAGCGACTGCCGGGCGTGATGGAAGTCCGGCACGAACCGGCGCAGCGCCTCCTCGCCGGCATGGCCGAACGGGGTGTGGCCGAGATCGTGCGCCAGCGACGCCGCCTCCACCAGGTCCTCGTTCAGACGCAGCGCGCGGGCCAGCGTGCGACCGATCTGGGACACTTCGAGCGTGTGGGTCATGCGCGTCCGATAGTGGTCGCCCTCGGGGGACAGGAAGACCTGCGTCTTCCCCTTCAACCGGCGGAAGGGCTTGGAGTGGAGCACCCGGTCGCGGTCGCGCTGGAACGCCGTGCGGATCGGATCCGGATCCTCCGGGTGCGCCCGGCCTCGCGAGCGTTCCGCCCGCGCCGCCCGCGGATGCAGCAGGATCCGTTCGATCTCCTCCTGGCGCGCGCGCATCGCAATTTCCACCCGTTCCCGCGACGGGGTGCGGGCGCTTCCGTCCCGCGCTCCCCCTTGGCCCGCGGTCGCCTCCCTTGGTACCATCCGGGGCGCAGGGAGGCAATGCCGTGCTGAACTTCGACCTGTCCGAGGAGCAGAACATCATTCGGCAGACGATCCGGGAGTTCGCCGAGCAGGAGGTCAAGCCGGTCGCCCGCGAGCTGGACGAGAAGGAAGAGTTCTCGGTCGACCTGGTGCGGAAGATGGCCGGCGTCGGGCTTTTCGGCTGTTTCGTCGGCGAGGAGTACGGCGGGTCGAACATGGGCTACGTCGGCTACATCATCGCGGTCGAGGAGCTGGCGCGGGTCGATGGGTCGACCGCCGCCACGGTCGCCGCCGGCAACTCCCTGGGCATCGGGCCGATCGCCTACTTCGGCAACGAGGAACAGAAGCGCGAGTGGCTGCCGCGGCTCTGCCGGGGAGAGATCCTCGGCTCGTTCGGACTCACCGAGCCGGACGCCGGGAGCGACGCCCAGAGCAGCCGCACCACGGCCGTGCCGCAGGGCGACGAGTGGGTGATCAACGGCTCCAAGATCTTCATCACGAACGCCTCCAATCCCCTGGCCGGCGTGACGACCGTCCAGGCCGTGACCGGGACCCGCCCCGACGGACGCAGGGAGCTCTCCTGCTTCCTCGTGCCGGCCCGCCACCCGGGCTTCACCGCCACTCCGATGCACGGCAAGCTGATGTGGCGATCGTCCGACACCGCGGAACTCGCCTTCGAGGATTGCCGGGTGCCGGCCCGGAACCTGCTGGGCCGGCGCGGCGAGGGGTTCAAGCAGATGATGCAGGTCCTGGACGGCGGTCGCCTCTCGATCGCCGCCATGGGACTCGGGGGCGCCCAGGGCGCCTACGAACTCGCCCTCGCCTACGCCCAACAGCGCAGGCAGTTCGGGCAGTTGATCGGGAAGTTCCAGGCGACGCAGTTCAAGCTGGCGAACATGGCGATGGAAATCGAGGCGGCCCGCAACCTGCTTTACAAGGCGTGCTGGCTCAAGGAACAGCATCGACCGTTCGGACCGCTGGCCGCCATGGCCAAGCTCTACTGTTCCGAAGTCATGAAACGGGTCGTCACGGAGGCGGTCCAGATCCACGGCGGCTACGGCCTGATGAAGGAATACCACGTCGAGCGCTTCTTCCGCGACCAGAAGCTCCTGGAGATCGGCGAAGGCACCAGCGAGGTCCAACGGATCGTCATCGCCCGCAGCCTGGGGCTCTGATCCGTCTCGAATGCTTGACACTTCGCCGGGCCGTCCGCTAACGTGCCTCGGCTGTGGGATCGGGCGGAGTGCCGTGATCCGCGAGCGAGGCGAAGGATGGAGTTCACGTTCTGGGAGAACAAGGCGATCCAGCTCCCCAAAGGGCCCCTCTGGGGCAGCCTCGGGTTCCTGGCCGGCGTTGCCGTGCTCGCCGTCCTGGGCACCATCGCCGGCGGCCTTGTCGAGAAGAAGGAGGTCAAGTCCAACGCGCCGACGCTGCAAGAGCTCGAAGCGTGGGAGAAGACCGTCGCGAGCAAGGACGCCGCGAAGATCGACGAGCTCCTTGCCAAGGAAGGCAACCGGATCGGCGCCGACCTGTCGAAATGGGCGCTCGTCTCCCGGTGGAAGAACGACGTGCTGATGGATCTTTATCAGAGCGACCTGCTGATCAACCTGCGGGGGCAGATCGAGACGTTGAAGAAGCAGATCGAGGCGGAGAAGGCCAAGGCGGCGGCCGCCGGCGGGGGCGAGACCAAGGCTCCCGCCAAGCAGCCGTAGCGACGCTCCGGCGCTCCGCGGTCCCGCCGAGCCATCCGCTTGAAGGTCGAAGGCAAGCTCACCGGACTCAAGCCCAGCCGGCTGCGACGGCTCCAACGGCTGGTTCGCCGCCGTGTGTCGCCGGCCGAGGTCATCAGCGCCGAGCTGGCCGGCGAGCTGCTCGAACTGTCCGAGGACCTGGGCCGCCGCGTCGGCGTCCTGATCGATCGGTCGGGAACCGTGCAGCGGGTCGTCGTCGGCGACGCGACTCGGCTGCGGCTGCCGGACCTCGGCCGGGAACGCTCGGGCCCCGTGCGCTTCCGCGGCGTCCGCCTGGTGCACACGCACCTGCGACCCGAGCCGTTGACCCAGGACGACCTGCTGCAGCTCACCCAGCATCGTCTCGACCTGACCGCCGCGCTGTGGCGCACGCCGCACGGACCCGCCCGGACCGTCGAGCTGGCCTATCTGCGGCCGCCGGGACCCGGCGAGACGGAGCCCTTCGCGCGGGTCGGCCCGCTGCCCCTCGATCGCCTCGACCTCGACCTGACGCGACACCTGCACGACCTGGAGGCCGAGTTCGCCCGCGCGGTGCGCACGCGGGAGGTCGGCGGAGGACGCGACCGCGCGATCCTGGTGCATGTGGGGTCTCGGGCGGAGTGGGACCGCGGGGAGGGCGAGATTTCGGTGGCCGAGCTTCGGGAGCTGGCGCGGACGGCCGGCGTCGAGGTGGTGGACGTCTTGGTCCAGCTTCGCGATCGCCCCGACCCGCGGACGATCCTCGGGGAGGGCCGCCTGCAGGAGCTGAACCTGCGTGCCATGCAGCTCAACGCCGACCTGATCGTCTTCGACCACGACATCACCCCGTCGCAGTCGCGGGCCATTGCCGACATCACCGACCGCCGGATCCTCGACCGCACCCAGCTCATCCTCGACATCTTCGCCCAGCATGCCGAGACCAACGACGGCAAGCTGCAGGTCGAGCTCGCCCAGCTCAAGTACAAGCTGCCCTACCTGGCCCGCCAGGACGACGCGCTTTCGCGGCTGACCGGCGGCATCGGCGCGCGGGGCCCCGGGGAGACCAAGCTGGAGGAGAGCCGCCGCCGCGTGCGGGAGAAGGTCGCCCGCCTCGAGGCGCAGGTGCGGGAGCTGGCCCGGCGGCGCCGCCAGCGCCGCGCGCTTCGCGCCCGCCAGGGCATCCCCGTCGTGGCCATCGTCGGCTACACGAACGTCGGCAAGTCCACCCTGCTCAATACCCTCACCCGATCCGACGTGCCGGCCGAGAACAAGCTCTTCGCCACGCTCGACCCCCGCTCCCGCCGCCTGCGCCTCCCCGATGGCCGCGAGGTTGTCCTCACCGACACCGTGGGCTTCATCCGGCGGCTGCCGGCGACCCTGCGCGAGGCCTTCCGCGCCACCCTGGAGGAGCTCCGCGAGGCGACGCTCCTCGTGCACCTCTGCGACGCCTCCGACCCGGCCGTCGAACGCCAGGTTCGCACGGTCGACGAGATCCTGGCCGAGATGGACCTGGCCAAGGTGCCGCGAATCCTCGTGCTGAACAAGATCGATCGCGTCCCCGCCTCGCAGGCCGAGCGGCTGGCCGAGCAGCTGGGCGCGCTGCCGTGCACCGCCCGCGACCCCGCCTCGGCCGCGGCCGTCGCCCGCGAGATCGCGCGACGACTGCCGGCGCGCCCCGTCCCCCGCGCGGCCGCGGATACCGAACCGGACCCCTGGATTCGCTCCGCCGGCGGCCGCGCCGACGCCGCGGACGAAGACGCCCCGCGGGATTGACGGCCGGCCGGAGGATCGGCGGCGCCCCCGGCCGGCGGGAACGTCCCGGGCTCCGGGGACGGGGGGGCGGGGGTGCGGAGCCCGGGACGTTCCGGGGGCGGATCAGCTCGCGGAGGACGCGACCGTGACGACGACCGAAGTCTCGACCGCGGGATCGTCGCGCAGGCGCGCGAAGACGCGGGCGGTGCCGGGAGCGACGAAGTTCACGATGCTGACATCGGGGTCCGCGGCCGGCTCGACCGCCGCCACCGACTCGTCGTCGGTGGAGAAATCGACCGGGAAGCCGTACGCCGGGTCGCCTGCCGCGTCGCGGCCGACCGCCACGACCATCGCCGACTGCCCCGGCTCGACGACCGACAAGTCGTCGGGCCAGAAGACCAGCCGCAGCGAGGCGAGCTCGGTGGCGTCGGGGACCGAGACGGCCAGATCGCGGGTCGCCCCGCCCGGACCCTCCAGCCGCAGCGTCGCTTCGCCGGCGTCCGTCGCGACCAGCCGGACGGCGGCGTAGACCGCCTCGCCGAGGAACGCTAGCTCCGTCATCCCTTCGGAGACGACCCCGATCCCCACACCCGTCGCGCGAACCGTCGGGGAGAACGACCCGAACAGCATCTGCCCCGATGCGTCGAGGGCGCGCACGAACAGGCGGCACGACCCGCCCCGGGCCAGCACCAGGCGCGACGGCTCCCGACGGACGCCGCCGCCGTCGATCTGGGGCGAGAGCGCGGGCCCCGCCGTCAGTTCCAGCCGATCCGGCCGGCCGACGCGCAGCTCGAGCGAGTCGAGGAGGGAGCCGTCGAGCGTGCTGCGGAGCCGGAGCTCCGCCGTTCCGGCGCGGTGGAACTTCGCGCGCCACGGCCAGTCGGCGTCGGTGTCGGCGTGCACGGTCAGGACGCCCGGATCGCTGCTCTCCACGGTGAACGAGTGCAGCCCGCCGCCGGTCAGGTCCTCGACCCGGAAGCGGCCGTACGTTCCCTCGGCGAACGACCGGCCCGACGCTGCCGACAGGTCCTGCAGCGGAGCCTGCTCGAAGGAGAAGGCGGCGTTTCCCTGGACGCCGATCGCGCCGCCGCAGCCGCCGCCCCCGGCGCCGAAAGACCCCTCGAACGAGCAAGCACCCGCCAGCGCGACGGCGCAGAGCGCCCCGGCGGCGCGTCGCAGGGCGGACGTCGGGGACGACGGTCGGCCGCCCCGAAAGGCGCCAGGAAAGCCGGTGGCCCTCATCTCCATCCTCCCGTCCGGGCCGTTGGCGCGGCCCGGAGCGGTCAAATGCGCCCGGCGTGCCAGCCGCCGGAACGCCGTGCTTTCGCGGAGCTGGCGTTCCCCTGCCGCCGCGGATGCCTCCGCAACCGCGGCATGCGTGTCGCGCCGGCCACGCGACCCCGACAGCCGGATCAGGGACGCCCGCCCCCTCCCCCGGCGCGCCCGCCGAGCTTGCCCGCCGGAACACTTGACGCCCGACACCCGTTTTCCGATAGTGGCGAGGCGACGGGGAGGCAACGGCGATGGGTGAGACGGGTCACC
>Ga0209162_1004370_pt1 | contig 10624 bp, 13 predicted proteins | sample YNPNPMetaG_FD_187121 | JGI IMG/M metagenome (GOLD analysis project Ga0209162, IMG submission 187121) | Anoxygenic and chlorotrophic microbial mat microbial communities from Yellowstone National Park, USA - YNP NP MetaG (SPAdes) (version 2) ...
ACCCAATGGCGCTTAAAGGACTAACCCTGCTTATGGTATTGATCTTGGCCTTGGCCGGTTGTGCTGGCTTGCCCCAACGCTGTGATACCCATCCCTGATGGTATGACGAGAGCAAGGGACCGGGTGTCCCTTACTATGATCCAAACGAACCGGAGCCCTGGAAGCGGACCTATTATCTGGGGCGGGACCCGACAAACCTTAGAAGGGTGATCCGCCTTTACTCCAGCACGGGGACAGTGCCACCTAACCCCTATGTGTATCAGCCTGGCTCTGACTCATGGCTCATGCTTTACCGCTGGGGCATATACCGGCCCTACATCATCCCCTCTAAACCCTGCAAAAAATAGAAACCCTAAGCTTAAGGAGGAAACCATATGGCGGTTAAAGGACTGACCCCCCAGCTTGCTGAGCGGGGCAAAATAAAGATCGGCATGAAGGGGGAAGAAAAGACCTCTTCCCAAGGTAAAAAATTTATGATGCCGGTTAAACTTGACCATTTCCTCATCACCACCATGCAGCGGGATGCAGCTGGGCGGCTGATGCCGGATGTGGCCCTTATGGCCCGGCTCAAGCCGGAGGGCGGCAAGATCACCGAAATTCCGGTGCGCCTGCTTTATGATGACATTGACCTTAACTTCCCGACCCGCTATGCCTGCTACAAGGGCAACCGCTGCTGGTGCTCCGGGGACGGGGAGACGGCCTAGCGCCTCACCGGTGAGAACGGCAAATACCAGGAAGTCCCCTGTCCCTGCGAACGGCTCGACCCCTACTACACCGGCCAGGACAAATGCAAAATCCTGGGCACCTTGCAGGTGCTCATTGAGGGGACCGACCGGATCGGCGGGGTGTGGAAATTCCGGACCACATCCTGGAACACGGTCAACGCTATTCTCTCCAGCCTGGCCCTGAGCAAGACCATCACCGGGGGCCCTTGGCGGGCATCCCCTTGCACCTGGTGCTGGCCCCCAAGACGGTCACCGTGACCACCACCGGCCAGAAAATGGTGGTGTATGTGGTGAGCCTGGAATACCGGGGGAATGAAGAAGCCCTGGCGGAGCTGGGTTACCAGATCGCCCGGCGGCGCATTGAGCACCAGATCAAAATGGAGCAAATCGAGGCTGAGGCCCGGCGGCTGCTCCTGCCGCCCCCGGCGGAACCGCCTGAGGAACAGGAAGAGGTGGCCCAGGAATTTTACCCGGAAGGGACGGGAGAGGATATTGGCCTAAATATAAAAGCTGAAGAAGATCTTTTGAAGCCTGTCCCGGAAAAGAAAAAAGATGCCACTTCTCTTTTCTAATTAGTAAGTGCTGAGCTATGGGCACCAAAGAAAAACCGAAATATTACATTTCCCGCTTAAACCTTTATGAGCAATGCCCCCACGCCAACAGGGTGGTGTATCTGGAGGGCGTGCCCCGTAGTCCGGATGAGACCCTGGACCGTGGAGGCCAGCTGCATGAGCTGGTGGCGCAGTATCTGGAGCGCCTTATCGCCGACCGGCGCCCCACCGACTGGGAGTGGGCCCGGCTGGCCGTGCAGGGTACCCCTCCTATGAGGCGTTCCTGCTGGCGCTGGTGGAGTTGGAGGCCCAAAAACGGGAGGAAAACGCCCATCAAAAGAGGCTGCGGCTGGCCAGGTTCCCGGTGGTCAAGACCCTGAACCAGTTCAACTTCACCTGCGTGCCCTCTCTCAACCAGGACAAGGCACTGAGCCTGGCCCAGATAGACCTCTTAATCATCGACGAGGTCGGCTAGGTGCCATTCTCAGAAAAGGGGCCTCAGCTGTTCAGCGGAAAAATTGGTACCCAAACTGGTACCCAGCAATTAGAAAGGGGCTGGCCAAATCAGCCAACCCCTTGATATCTTTGGTGGGCCGTCAGGGTCTCGAACCCCGAACCTAGTGATTAAGAGTCACTTGCTCTACCAATTGAGCTAACGGCCCCTTAGTTGCCATCGGCCGTGATTATCTCTGAGTTTTCGAAGAAAGTCAAGCCCTGGAAATGCTAAATAAGGTCTCCGGTTTTCCGGAAAAGGTTCCCCTTGCCTTATGAGGTTTCTCCCCCGGCTATTAAAAGGGGGCCATTTGGGGCCAAGGAATAATTAATAGTGGGACAAACTGCCGTCCACTTTGGCCCCCTGCACCGCCAGATGAAATATCGTCAGGCCTAGAGGTAAAAGAGGCAGAGCGAAAAGACTCATGAAGGGAATTGTCCGGTGCTTGCCACTCCAGCAGGACCTGTCCGTTCTCAGGGGATTGAGGCGAAGGGGAATGGCCAACTCCCCCAGTTTGTTGATGAGTCCGGGTGGGAGAAACGGCAGGAGCAATTGAAACGGGGGAAAAGAGCCAATTCCCGGCGCAACTCCGAGGGGGTGCCACAACCCCGGAGACGGCCCTGGTGCAAGACAGCCACACGGTCACACAAAGCTTCCGCCTCCTTAAGCTGGTGGGTGGCAAGCACCACCGTGAAGTTTCGGTTTTGTGCCTGTTCCTTCTTCAGGAGGCGGTGAATCCGCCGAGTGGCCACCGGATCCAAACCTTTCGTGGGTTCATCCAAAAGGAGGACGGGTTTTTGTGGGAGGAGTGCCCGGGCCAGGGCCAGGCGCTGCTTCTTGCCGGAAGAACAGGAGCCCACCGGCTGGTGGGCGGCATGCTCCAGGCCCACCAAATGGAGGACCTCTGAGATCCTGACCCGGAGTGCCGCCGGATCCAGGCGGTGAAGGGTCCCGAAAAATTCCAGGTTCTGGTGGCCGGTGAGACGCCAATAGAAACTTCGTTCATCGCTGATGACCGAGGTCAATGAATCCCGGACCGCTGGGGCGGCGGACAGTTCATGTCCGTTGACCCAGGCCTTGCCGGAGGTGGGGATGATGAGGGTGGCCAGGATTTTCAGGAGCGTGGTTTTGCCGGCGCCGTTGGGCCCCAGAAGTCCGAAAATCTCCCCCGGCCGGACGGCCAGGGACAACTGGTCCAGCGCCACCCGAAACCCTGATCTTCGGGAAAATGGCCCCGGAGACGGGTTATGCTCCCCCTTCCGGGCCTTGGGGTTATGCTCTACGTCTAGTGCAACGGACGGGACTGAAGCCCAGAAAATAGGCAGGAAGTGCCGGGGCGGCAGCCGCCGGTGATGTTGGAGCACTGGCAGCCGCCGGGACATTCAGGCGCCTGGCGCCCCTGGTCCTGGGCCTTAAGGTTTACCAGAAGGGAAGTTTCCTCCGGATGGGCGAAACCGTAAGCCAAGGGCAGTCGCGGCCACAGGGGCATCCCAGGGTTGCTGACTGCCGGGAGTTTCTGCATAGTGGTAACACTTCCCTGGGGTTTTTGATTTAAAGGTGCCAGGGTCCCAAATGGTTAAGCAAAAAAGCCTGCCATCTTTGGAGGGACTGGCTGATTTCAAGGAGGTTCAATGCAAACTATTATATGGCAAGTCAAGTGGAAAAACCGGGTTTCCGGTCTTTGCCCTGGATTTGCCCGAGTTTTCCCCTTTAACCTGGGGAAGAGTTTTTTTCTTGCCTTAGTCCGGTATCTTTGGTATAAAGGCCATTAATCCGGGTAGTGAAGCCCGGGCTTTACCGTCTTTGTTTTCGTGAATGTTAGGCCATGAAGGCTTGGCTTCCTGAGGGAGGCCTTCATGGCCTATTTTATTTGGGCATTTTTCGTGAGTTATAAAGAGGTCATACAGAAACCGGTCTTCCGGGGGAGGCCAGCTGCTGGCTCAAGGACTCTGGTATAAAACGATTCCCCTTCAGGAGAACCATGCACATTTCCGAAGGCGTTCTGGCCCCTGCGGTTTTGACCGGAGGGATGGCCCTGGCGGCGGCTGGCACTGCGGTGGGGCTGAAGAAACTGGACTATGAGGCGATCCCCCGGGTGGGGATTCTGTCTGCCGCTTTTTTTGTGGCTTCCCTCATTCATGTTCCGGTGGGTCCGGTGGGCCTCCACCTGGTGCTGAACGGTCTCATGGGGCTGCTTTTGGGCTGGCTGGCCTTTCCGGCCATCCTTATCGCCCTTTTGTTGCAGGCCCTGTTGTTCCAGTTCGGGGGCCTGACCGTGCTGGGGGTGAACACATTGGCCATGGCCGGCCCGGCAGTCCTCTGTTTCCACCTTTATCGTCCTTTTCTGCGCCGGGGTGGCTGGTGGGCCACAGGGGCGGCTTTTGCCTGCGGGGCCTCCGCCATTTTCCTAAGCGGTCTGATGGTGGCCTTGGCTCTTCTATTCACCGGGGAAGCCTTTCTGAAAGTGGCGGAACTCATAATCCTGGCGCATATTCCCGTTATGGTGGTCGAGGGCCTGATCACCCTTATTATTTTTGGGTTTCTCCAGAAAGTCCGGCCGGAAATGCTGGAGGCCATATATGGGTAAGGAATGGCGGTCATTTTTGCGGCTCCTTAAAAGGCTACCGGTCCTGGGACTTGGGGGGCTTTTGTTTCTCATGGTTTATGTCTCACCTGCTTTGTCCCATCGGATGCTGGTATTTGCCTATGCCGAAGGCGATACCATCCACAGCGAGGCCAAATTTGTGCCGGACACTCCGGTCCGTGGGGGCAAGGTGTTGGTTCTGGAACAGGGAAGCGGCCGGGAACTACTCACCGGAGAGACCGATAACCGGGGAAGGTTCTCCTTCAAAGTCCCAAAAGAGGCCGCGGCCGGAAATCTGGATCTGAAAATAGTGGTGGAGGCCGGGATGGGACACCGGGGGGAATGGCTCCTCAAGGCCGGGAGTTACGGCAGAAACTCCGAACCTCTGAAGAACTTGGCCTCTGCCGCAAACAGGACCGCGGTTCAGGCGGCTCCGGGGCCTGAAATCCTTAAGCTGGAATCCCAGGCCTTGGAAACCATTCTTACCCGGGTTTTGGAACGGCAGTTGGCACCGCTCCACGCCAGGTTGGCGGAGATGGCGGTACGCCGGGTGTCCCTGACCGACGTGGTTGCCGGCCTCGGTTATCTGTTGGGTTTCTTCGGTCTCTGGGCCTATTTCAAAAGCAAGGGGCAAAGAAAGGTTTGAGTTTCCCGGAGCCCTTTTCCGAAGGTACCTCGCTGGTGCACCGCCTGGACCCCCGGGGCAGGATGGTGGTGGCCGGAGCCTTTGCCGCGCTAATGGCCTCAGCCGCAAGTTATGCCACCGCCCTGGGGGGGCTGGTCTTGGCCATGACGGGCCTGGCCTTGGCGCGCCTTCCCGTAAAAAAGGTGTTTGTCCGTCTGGCGGCGGTGAACAGCTTCATTCTGTTTCTGTGGCTGGTTTTGCCTTTGACCTATCCGGGAAAGGCGGCATGGCGCCTTGGCCCTCTGGTAGTTACCCATGAGGGTCTGATTCTCACCGGATTGATCACCCTCAAGGCAAATACCATTGTCCTCGGTCTGATGACCCTGGTGGCCACGATGCCAGCAGTCACTTTGGGTCAGGCCCTGCTTGAGCTGAAGTGTCCGGCCAAGCTGGCCCATTTGCTCCTTTTTACTTACCGCTATATTCATGTGTTGGCCCAGGAATATCACCGGTTGCTCCAGGCCATGAAGGTGCGGGGCTTTAGGCCCCGCACCGATCTGCATACCTACCGCAGTTATGCCTATCTGGCCGCCATGCTTCTGGTGCGGAGCCTTGACCGGGCCGAACGGGTCTATAAGGCTATGCTTTGTCGGGGTTTCCAGGGGAAATTTTACAGCCTCAATACCTTTTCCTGGCAACGCCGCGACCTGGTATTCCTTACTGTTTCCCTTTTTCTTTTGACGGGATTGGTTCTTCTGGAATGGCTAAAATCTCCCCTCAGATGAGATCACATGGCTAAGCCTTTAATTGAACTTGATAATATCACCTTTAGCTACCCCGGGGCCGACCGCCCGGTATTTAAAGACTTTAATTTCCGGTTTTACCCGGATAATAATCTGGGCCTGGTGGGCCCCAACGGTTGTGGCAAAACCACGCTTCTGTATTTGATTGTGGGCCTGCTCAGGCCCCAGTCCGGAAGATTGATGGTTTTGGGGAAGGAGCCCTCAACCGAGAAGGAATTTCAGGCTATCCGCCGAAAAGTAGGCCTACTTTTCCAAAACCCTGATGACCAGCTGTTCTGCCCCACCGTGTTGGAGGATGTGGCTTTTGGCCCCCTGAATCTGGGAAAGTCCAGGAAAGAAGCGGTGGAGATTGCCCGGGACACCCTGTTCCAACTGGGCCTCTCTGGGTTTGAGGACCGGGTCACTTACAAGCTTTCCGGCGGGGAAAAGAAGCTGGTGGCCTTGGCTGCCGTCCTGGCCATGCAACCTCAACTGCTCCTTTTGGACGAGCCCACTTCCGGTCTGGATGAGGACACCAAACGCCGCCTCATTCACCTGTTGCCGGATCTCAACATACCCTATCTGATAGTTTCTCACGAGCGGGATTTTCTGGTTCACACTGTGGGTGAGTGCTGTCATGTGCATCATAGCTGTTGCCGACCCATTCCATTCAAGGTGACATATCTGAGGGAGATGAGGAAATGAGAGGTTTCCGGGAATTGACTGCAGGTCTGCTGGCGTTACTGCTGACGGTTATGCCGGCCTGGAGCTGGACGGAGACGGCTTCGACCCCGGAAGAGGAGAAAACCGAGACTGCCCCCCTGATGAGGGAGGCGGGCCAGAAGCCCACTCTGGAAAAATCCGAAGGGGAGGGAAAAGGGGAGGCCAAAGAGGGGGAATGTCCTGCCACCTTCGGCCCCCTCATCACCGACACCGCCGTACCCCTGGACAAGGGCAAGTTTGCGGTGCAGCCCACTTTCTCCCTAAGTTTCATTACCCATAACTTCAACCGCAAGTGGGGGAGAGTTTCCGCCGGAGGGGATTTCAAATCCTTCGGCATGGACTGGAAATTCACTTATGGCCTGATCAACAACCTGGAGGTCTTTGTGGTCATCCCCTACATTCACAACTGGGCCGCCAATGTGGAAGAGCCGGGCCCCAATGGGGAGAGGGCCGCCAATTACGGGGGGCTGGGGGATATCAACCTGACCTTAAAGTACCGACTGGTGGAGGAGACTGAAACCCGGCCCACTATAACCGCCCTTTTTTCCACAACCTTCCCCAGTGGCCGCTTCCGGGGGCTGAATCCTGCCAACCTGGGATGCGATGTCCTGGGAGGGGGGGCTTATGTCTTCACTGCCGGCCTCAACCTGTCTAAGTATCTAAAACCCTTCATCTTTTATGGCAATTTATGGTACTCCGTGGGCACCGACTTCAAGGACGATGAGGGCCGAAAATTCCCCCGGGATTTTGTCACCGTGAATCTTGCGGCGGAATATCCCCTCACCCCCAAATGGGTGCTGCTCCTGGAGCTTACCACCTATTGGGACGGGGGCCGGCTCTTCGGCCCCAAGTCCAATGTGGCCCCCAGTGCCCTGGTTTCCCTTTTGCCGGGGATCGAGTTCATGGCCACCGAAAAATTCTCTCTGGCCCTGGGGGTGAATATTGACCTAGTGGGGAAAAACACCGAAGCCGCGATCACCCCCATGCTCTCCATGGTTTATAGCTTCTAGGCCAAGGAGTGGAAGGATTGCCTTATGAAAACCAGAAATCTTACGGTCTTGGCTTTGTGATTTTGGTGCTCTGGGAAGGTGGAAGCGTCCCCGCTCTAGGCCAAGGACGGGGTCAGGGCTTCCGGCCGTGCCCCTTTACCCCCTATACCTGTCCGGTAACCGCGGTCTGCCAGCCGTTTGAAGAAAAAGGCCGGGTGGCCCGAGTCTTCACCGAGACTCTGGCGGAAGGCATGGAACCGGGAATGGCTATGCTGTTGGACACCAAGGACAAAGGCCAGATCCACCTGAGCTTGGGCCCGGTCTGGTTCCTGGAACGGCAGGAATTCGAGCTCCACCCGGGGGAGGAGATTCTGGTCAAGGGTATGTCCCAGAGGGAAAAAGACGGGAAACTCAGAGTGATCGTCTTCGAGGTCTTCAAAGGGGATTATGTTCTAAGTCTCAGGGACTCCCAAGGCCGTCCGAACTGGGAGGCTTGGCGCAAAAAGTAAAGGTCTGGAAATCCTGGGGTTAATAAAAAAGAGGGAGGGTGTTATGCCGCGACTCATTGTCCTGGGTCTGACTCTGACCCTGCTTTTCTGCCTGAATGGGGCCAGCCAGGCCCATTTTGGCCTCATCCTGCCAGATAAAGCCATGGTCATGCAGGGGGATGACCCCCACTTGAACCTGATTTTGGCCTTCTGCCACCCCATGGAGCAGAAGGGCATGCCCCTAGCCAAACCCAAGGCCTTTGGGGTGAAGGTGGGAAAAGAGACCATTGATCTTCTGAAGGCCCTCCAGGAAACTGGGATTTTGGAGAACCAGGGCTGGAAGGCCAGCTATACTTTGAAAAAACCGGGCATTTATGCCTTCTATTTTGATCCCCAGCCTTATTTTGAGCCCGCCGAAAACAAATTTATCATCCACCAGACCAAAACCTATGTGGCGGCCTTCGGCGCCGAGGAGGGTTGGGATGCCGAAGTGGGGCTGAAGGCGGAAATCGTGCCCTTAACCCGACCTTTCGGACTCTACGCCGGCAATGTCTTCCAGGGTCAGGTGAAATTCAAGGGCAAGCCTTTGGCCGGAGCCGACGTGGAGGTGGAATATTGGAACCCCGACAAGAAGGTCACTCCGCCCAATGAGTATTTTGTGGCCCAGGTGGTGAAAACCGACAAAAACGGAGTGTTCACCTTTGCGGTGCCCCGGTCCGGGTGGTGGGGCTTTGCGGCTCTGACCACTGAAAAGCAGGCCATAAGCGACAAGGACGGCAGGAAAAAGGACGCGGAATACGGGGCGGTGCTTTGGGTGCAGTTTGCTGACTGGCCGGGAAAGTAGCAGGCCCGGCGAATAGGAGAACATGGCTCCGGTAGGGAGGGTAGGGGCCCCAAAGACCTAATTACCCCGGAAAAAAGGCGGGTGAAAGGCCTTGGGGGCGAGGGTCGGGGGCGGGAGGCCCTCTCCTCGGCGGCTAGCCCCCAAACCCTGGTTATTTCAGGTCCCTGACGCCTGTCTCAGGTGCCGGCACACGGGACAATGGGGATTTTCGTATAAGAGCTCCTCGGTAAAGGTGAAGGTTTTTCCCTGAAAAACCAGTCTGCGACCCAACAGCGCGGGAGGCAGGCCCCCCAAAATCCGTAAGGCTTCCAAGGCCTGGAGGCTTCCCATGATCCCGGGCAACGGCCCCATGAGGGCTGAGGGACAGGGGGGCAGGGTGTCGGGATAGGCGCAGGCGAGACAAGGCCCCTGGCCGGGCCAGAACGTGGTCATGAAACCCTCCATTTCCCCCAGCCAGGCATAAAGCAAGGGCAGACGGTAGCGCACCGCCGCTTGATTGAGTAGGAAGCTGTTATTGGGATCCCGGCTGGCTTCAATGAGAAGCTGGCAACCGGAGGCCACCCGAAAAACATTGTTGGGGGTAAGGTGTTTTCCTTGGCCTTCCACGGTGACGAAGGGGTTGACTTCCCGAAGGCGCCTCTCCGCCACGCTGGCCTTGTTTTTGCCCAGATCCCTCTCCCGATAGAGAATAGTGGTATTAAGGTCCGCCAGAGTGATGCGGCTGGGGTCCACCAAGCGCAGAGCCCCAACCCCGGTGGCGAGCAGGTGTTGGGCCACCATGGAGGCCAGACCATCGGCTCCCACAATCAGGACCCGCGAGGATTTAACCTTCTCCTGGGCTTCCCGGCCCCAACCCTCCATGGCAATCTGCAGAGAATAACGAGTCATCTCTGCCGGGCTCAGGTTATTGGAATACATGTCCACCCCCGGTAGGAATAAAAAGAGAGGCCGTGAAGCCGTCTCTCATCAAACCTTATTCCATCCTATCCATCGGCCCCCCGGGGGGCGAACTTTAAAAACCCTTGCTCCCTGGATATAATGGGATTGTAAGGGGGAACCTCCGGAGCGGTCTGCTCCACGCCGCCAGTCGGCGCTGCCAGTCCCTGATTTTCCTGGACAAGGGGCATCCTCGCGACATGATCCGGCTTAGGAAGGTGTATAAGACCTACCACCGGGGTCCGGTGGCGGTGGAGGCCCTCAGGGGGGTGGACTTGGACATCGCCCCTGGGGAGTTTGTGGCGGTTACAGGGAAAAGCGGCTGTGGCAAAAGTACTCTCCTGCACCTGATCGGAGGCCTGGAGCCCCCTACCTCAGGACAAGTTTTGGTGGAGAACCGTGATCTGGGCCGGTTGTCCGAACCGGATCTCACCCTTTTTCGTCGGGATCGGGTGGGAGTGGTCTTTCAATCCTTCAATCTGCTCCCTTTGTTGACCTTGGAGGAGAATGTGGCCCTGCCCCGGGCCCTGCAGGGGGTGCCCTTCGCCCAAGCCCTAAAAGAAGCCGCCCACTGGCTGGAAATGGTGGGCCTGACCTCCAGGCGGCACCATAAGCCCCATCAGGTCTCGGGCGGGGAGATGCAGAGGGCCGCCATCGCGCGGGCCCTTATCCACCGGCCGGCGGTGCTTCTGGCGGATGAACCCACCGGTAACCTGGACTCCGCCACCGGGGCCCAGATCCTGGAACTGTTCGCCCGTCTCCATCAGGAAGGGGGTCATACCATCTTGCTGGTCAGCCACGCCCCCGAAGCCGCCAGCTTTGCCGGGCGGGTGGTTAACATGCGGGACGGTCAAATCCAGCCGTGAAACTCTGGTGGCTCCGTT
>Ga0209162_1004374_pt1 | contig 10619 bp, 10 predicted proteins | sample YNPNPMetaG_FD_187121 | JGI IMG/M metagenome (GOLD analysis project Ga0209162, IMG submission 187121) | Anoxygenic and chlorotrophic microbial mat microbial communities from Yellowstone National Park, USA - YNP NP MetaG (SPAdes) (version 2) ...
GTAATCGTCAGGCTCCAGTCGGGGTTGAGGCTGGAAACCATCACGCGCGGGTAGAGCCCGCGGAAGGTGGTCACGACCGTCAGCGCGATGGTCAGGGCGGTCATGGCGAAGGCCCAGCCGAAGCGACCCTGCCGGATCAACCAGCCGCCGATCAGAAAGGCCGCGCCGGCGCCCAGCGCGCTGATGCCGGGGTTGACCCCCAGCCGCTGGAAGATGTCGGTGGCGAAGTAGCTGGCGACCACGGTCGCCGCGCCCACGATCAGCACGATCGGCCACAGGCGATTCGCCAGCGCCTCGGCCCGGCGGCGCACCTCGCCGTCGGTGCGCAGGGCCAGGAAGAGCGCGCCGTGGAGGGTGAAGACGCCCAGGCCGGCCACCCCGCCGAGCAGGGCGTAGGGGTTCAACAGGTTGAAGAAGCCGCCGACGTACTGCATTTTGGCGTCAATGGGAACCCCGCGGACGATGTTGCTCATCGCCACGCCCCACAGCAGCGCGGGCACGAAGCTGCCGACCGCGATGGCCCAATCCCACAGATCGCGCCAGCGCGGATGCTGATCCTTGGAGCGAAACTCGAACGCCACCCCGCGCACGATCAGCGCGGCCAACATCAGAAACAGCGCCAGATAGAAGCCGCTGAAGAGCGTGGCGTACCAGTTCGGAAACGCCGCGAACATCGCGCCGCCGGCCGTCAACAGCCACACCTCATTGGCGTCCCAGACCGGGCCGATGGTGTTGATGATCGCGCGGCGCTCCTCGTCGTTCTTGCCCAACACCCGCAGCAAGATCCCGACCCCATAGTCGAACCCTTCCAGGATGAAAAAGCCCGTGAACAACACGCCGATCAGGATGAACCACAGCGTATTAAGCCCCATAGAGCACCTCCCAAATCTGACGTCAAATTTGACGCTTTACGTTTTACGCTTCACGTTTCACGCCCACGCCGGCACCACATCGGCCGCCACATCGGCCGGCGCGGCCTTGGCATATTTCGCCAGCAGATACACATCGGCGGCCATCAGCACGCCGTAGAGCAACGTGAAGAGGACGGCCGAAGCCAACACCATGCCGCCGGACACGGTCGGCGACACCGCGTCCTCCGTCTTGAGCACTCCGAAGACGATCCACGGCTGGCGGCCCAGCTCGGTCATGATCCAGCCGGTCGTATTGGCAATGTAGGGCAGGAAGAGCGCGAAGGGCAGGATGCGCAACAGCCACGACGGCCCGGCGATGCGATCGCGCGCCACGCGGACGAGCGCCCACGCGGCCAGGAGCACCATCAGCAGCCCCGCGCCGACCATCGCCCGGAAGGACCAGTAGATCAGTACGACGAAGGGCATGTAGTCGCCCGGGCCGTACTTCTTCTCATAGGCCGCCTGGAGCTCGTTGATGCCCTGGACCGCGCACGAAGTGTTGTTGCAGGAAAGGATGCTCAGCAGGGCCGGCACCCGGATGGCGAAGACATCGCGGCGGTTTTTCATGTCGCCGATGGTGAAGAGCGACATGGAGGCCGGCTGTTCCGTGTTCCAGAGCGCCTCGGCCGCGGCCATCTTCATCGGCTGCACCTGCACCATGTGTTGCGCCTGGCTGTGGCCCACCAGCCCCACCATCACCGAGCCGACCAGGGCCGCCACCGCGGCCACCTGGAACGATTGGCGGGCAAACGCCATGTCCGTTTCCTTGCGCAACAACCGCCACGCCACGATGCCCAACATAAAGAAGCCGGCCGTCGTCAGCCCCGAGAAGAAGACGTGCGGCCATTGCACCCACACGTGCGGGTTGGCGATCAGCGCGGCGAAGTCCACCATCTCGGCGCGGCCGTTGCGCAGCACATAGCCCATCGGTTCCTGCATGAACGAGTTGGCGATCAGAATCCACAGCGCCGACAGGTTCGAGCCGAGCGCGACCAGCCAGATCGTTGCCAGATGCACGCGCTTCGGGAGCCGGTCCCAGCCGAAGAGCCACATGCCGAGGAAAGTGGATTCCATGAAGAAGGCCAGCAGCGCTTCGATGGCGAGCGGCGCGCCGAAGATGTCGCCCACAAAGCGGGAGTATTCCGACCAGTTCATGCCGAACTGAAACTCCTGGACGATGCCGGTGACGACCCCCATCGCGAAGTTGATGAGGAACAGCTTGCCCCAGAAGCGGGTCATTCGCCGATAGGTCTCGTTTCCGGTCCGCACCCAGATCGTCTGCATGATGGCGACCAGGATCGAGAGCCCCAGGGTGAGGGGGACGAAGAAGAAGTGATAGACGGTGGTGATGGCAAATTGCCAGCGAGCGATGAGCAGTGAGTCCATAGATGCGCCTCCGATCAACGAATTGGGAAATCAAAGAACAACGAATCAACGAATTGGGAAATCCAAGAGCAACGAATAACGAATCGGCAATGGGGCGGGCGGCAGGAATGGGGATCAGGGCGGTGAGGTCTCGGCCGGGGGGATGCCTCCTTTCTGGGCCAGGGCCGCGAAGGTGACGCGGCCCAGCTCCGCGCGCAGGGCGTCGCGGGCGCGCATCCAGGCCCGGTGCACGGTGCACACCACCATGAGCGGACAAAGCTGAGGCTCGATGGTGCACTGGTTGAGCGCCAACGGCCCTTCCATCGCCTCGACCACATCGAGCAGGGTGATCTCGGCCGGGGGCCGCGCCAGGCCGATGCCGCCATCGTTGCCGCGCGCCGTGACGACCAGCCCGGCGGTGGCCAGCCGCGTCACCACTCGACGCACCAGCGCGCGCGGGATCAGGCGCTGCTCGGCGATCTGGCGGGCCGTGGCGCGGCTACCCGCCGGCTGGAGCGCCAGGTGCAGGATCACGCGCGCGGCATAGTCCGTTTCTCGATTGATGGTCAGCATGACATAACCTGGAGGAGAGGATTGATACAGGTTCAGTCTCATTATAGCACCCTTTTTCTACCTGTCAAGTCTCATTTGGCGATTGTATCCCCTTCGGTTGCGTGCTATAATCTGCACGTTGTCGCGGGAACGAGCAGAGGACGATCAGGACTGGTCATGGCTTACGAGGATCTGTTTCGCAAGATCGGCGCCGAATATGGGCTGGACTGGCACATCCTGGCCCAACAGTGTTGGCGCGAGAGCCGGTTCAACCCTCTGGCGGTGGGCGCGGCCGGCGATCTGGGCCTGATGCAGATCCTGCCGGCCACCTGGGACGAATGGGCGCCGAAGGTGGGCGTGTTCGACCCGTTCGACCCGGAGAGCAACATCCGCGTGGCCGCGGCCATCCTGGCCTATCTGCGCGATACTCTGGTCAAGCAGGGCCGGCCCGAGCCGTACTGGTGGCTGGTGGCCTACAACTGGGGCATCGGCAATACGCTGCGCCTCCTGCGAAACAACGGGACCTGGGAGCAGGTTCCCCCCGAGCGCCGCATGTATGCCACCGAGATCATCCTGGCGGCCGAGGCCGATGCCCTGGCCGAACAACTGATGTTGACCGACAAGCCGATCTACGGGTGAGCACGATGGACGACACACAAGCGATCGAACAGGAAGTTCTGAGCGTGTTGGACCGCCAATTGCGCAGCATCTGGGCGGGCGACCTGGAGACGTATCGGGCGACGACCGCGCCGGACGTGACCTTCTACGAGTGGTACATCAGCACGCAGCGCATTGACGGGCTCGACTTTCATCTGCGCGAGACGGCCGCCAACCATCGCGCGGCCGAGGCGCGGCGGCAGGCCGGCCGCCGCTACGAGATCGAACACGAGGTGTTGGCCCCCAAGGTGCAGATCTACGGCGAGGTCGCCATCGTGACGTACACGCTGTTGATGCGCTACGTCACCGATGAGGGGGTTCGCCACACCGAACACAACGAAACGCGGGTGTTTCACCGCCGGGAGGCCGGCTGGCAACTGGTGCATTGTCACAAGTCGCCCATGTGGCCGGCACCCCATGCGCCGAACGCCTGAATCTCAGTCGCACGGGAGAACAACATGATCGAGATCTCCATCCCCGGGGATGGCAGCTTGCGTTTGAGTTATCTGGTGATGGATTACAACGGCACGTTGGCCTGCAACGGCGTCCTGCTGGAAGGGGTGGCCGAGCGTCTGACCGAGCTGGCCAGACACCTCTCGCTCTATGTGCTCACGGCCGACACGTTCGGCACGGCGCGGGCGGTGTTGGCCGATCTGCCCTGCACGGTCCACATCCTGCCGCAGGTCGGCCAGGATCACGCCAAGATGGCCTTCGTGACGCAGCTCGGCCGCGGAGAGACGGTGTGCATCGGCAACGGCCGCAACGACAAGCTGATGTTGCAGGCCGCCGCGCTGGGGATCGCCATCGTCGGTCCCGAAGGCGCGGCGACCGACGCCGTCCTGGCGGCCGACATCGTCGCGCCCAGCATCCAGGTCGCGCTCGACCTGCTGCTCCATCCCCTGCGGCTCGTCGCGACGCTGCGGTCGTAGGGCAGAAGGGAGAAATCAGAGGGCAGAGATCGAAAACACCATCTGCCGATTTGCTCGATTTGCCGATTTGCCGGGAGACATCATGTTGCCTGAGACCGCGGACGTCGTCATCATCGGCGGCGGGGTGATGGGCGCCAGCACGGCCTATCACCTGGCGCGCCGCGGCTGCAAGAAGGTCGTCTTGTTGGAGAGGCGCGAGTTCCTGGGCGCCGAGGCCACCGGCAAGTGCGCCGGCGGCATCCGCTACCAGTTCAGCACCGAGATCAATGTGCGCCTGTCGCTGCTCAGCCTGCCGATGCTGGAGCGCTTCGAGGAGGAGATCGGCCAGGCCATTGACCTGCGTTGGCCCGGCTATCTGTTCCTGCTGGATAACGCGCGCGATCTGGCGACCTTTCGGGCCAACGTGGCCATGCAGAACCGGCTGGGCGTGCCCTCGCGCCTCCTCTCGGCCGAGGAGGTGCGGGCGAAGGTGCCCCTGCTCCGGCTCGACGACATCATCGCCGCCGCGTGGTGCCCCAAGGACGGCCTGGCCGATCCCAACGGCGTGGTGCAGGGCTACGCGGCCGCGGCGCGGCGCCTGGGTGCGCAGATCTTCACGGCGACCGAGGTCACCGGCATCCGCGTTCAGTCGGGCCGCGTGGCCGCGGTCGAGACGTCCCGGGGCACCATCGCCACCCGTGCCGTGGTGAACGCGGCCGGGCCGTGGGCGGGGCAGGTGGCCGCGCTGGCGGGCGTGGACCTGCCGGTGGTGCCGCTCCGCCGCCAGATCGTCGTCACCACCCCGCTGAGGGGAATCCCCGACGACTTCCCCTTCGTCATAGACTTCAGCCGCAGCCTCTACTTCCACCGCGAGGGCCAGGGGATCCTCACCGGCCAGTCCAACCCCGACGAGCGGCCCGGCTTCGACCAGTCGGTGGATCATGCCTGGACCGAGCGCCACCTGGAGGCCGCGATGTGGCGCTTTCCGCTGCTGGAGCGGGCCGGGCTGCTGCGCGAGTGGGCCGGCCTGTACGAGGTCACGCCCGACGCGCACCCGGTGATTGACGGGCTGCGCGATCCCGCGGGCTTCTACATCGTGGCCGGCTTCTCGGGCCACGGCTTCATGCACGGCCCGGCCGCCGGCCTGCTGATGGCCGAGCTGATCCTGGACGGCCGCGCGCATACCCTGGACATCCGCCAGCTCCGCTTCGGCCGGTTTGCCGAGGGGGACCTGGTGCGGGAGCATAACGTGGTGTGAGGATGGCGCCCGGCAAGGGTTTGACAGGACGGCCTTTTTCGGCTATTATGCAATAAACATGCAGATTGGCCGACCACAGAGCGATCCCATGTATGTCGTCCGAACCCTCGAAGCCGCCATCCGGCGGGCCGACCGCCAGTTCCCCGTCCTGCTGTTGACCGGCGCCCGCCAGGTCGGCAAGACCACCCTGTTGCGCCACCTCAGCGAGGCAGAGCGGAGCTACGTTACCCTGGATGATCCTCTGGTGTTGCACCTGGCCCGGACGGATCCCGCCCTGTTCATGCAGCGCTTCCCGCCGCCGGTGCTCATTGACGAAATCCAATACGCCCCGGAGTTGCTGCCCTACATCAAGATGGCCGTTGACCGCCGTGGGGAGGCGGGCCTGTTCTGGCTCACCGGTTCGCAGCAGTTCCACTTGATGAAGGGGGTGTCAGAGTCGCTGGCCGGCCGCGTGGCGGTGCTGCACCTGTTGGGCCTCTCCCGCCGCGAGCTGCTGGGCCAGGGAGCGGATGTCGCTCCCTTCCTGCCCACGCCGGAAGAGCTGGCCCGCCGTGCTGCGCACAGCGTCAGGCTCACCCTCCAGGAGCTTTATCGGCTCATCTGGCGCGGCGCGCTGCCGGCCATCGCCCTCAATGAGGAGATGGAACGCGATCTCTTCTACAGCTCCTATGTGCAGACCTATCTGCAGCGCGATGTGCGGGATCTGGCGTGGGTCGGCGATGAGCTGGCGTTCTTGCGCTTCCTGCGGGCCGCTGCCGCCCGCACGGCTCAGCTCTTGAACCTGGCCGAGCTGGCGCGCGATGCCGATATTGCGCCCAACACGGCGAAACATTGGCTTTCTATCCTGGAGGCGGCCGGCGCCGTCTACCTGTTGGAGCCCTATCACACCAATCTGACTCAGCGCCTGGTGAAGACGCCCAAACTGTACCTCCTCGACACCGGCCTGGCCGCCTATCTGACGGAGTGGGCCAGCCCGCAGACGCTGGAGGCCGGGGCCATGGCGGGCCCGATCCTGGAGACGTGGGTGCTGGGTGAGCTGTTGAAGAGCTATTGGCACGCGGGCCGGCGGCCGCCGTTCTATTACTACCGGGACAAGGATCGGCAGGAGGTAGACCTGCTGGTGGTGCAGGATGGGGTGATCTATCCGTTAGAGATCAAGAGGAGCGCCTCGCCCGGCCGGGAGGACGTACGGGCCTTTGCGGCGCTGGCGCGGCTGGGCCTGCCCATTGGCCCCGGCGGGGTGATCTGTCTGGCCGAGCAGCCGTTGCCGCTGACGGCCACCGCGCAGTCCATCCCGGTCTGGCTTCTGTGAAGTCGCGGCCACCGAGACGCCGTCGTCCGCCACGGCGCGGCCATTGTAGCGGCCGAACATCTGATGCACCTGGCTGTAGATGACCCCCAGGAAAGGCGCCGTCGGAGTTCAACAGCGGGCCGGGGGTGGTGAGTTCGGTCTGCATGGCGGGCCTCCAGGTGGCATGACGTGCGCACCTGTTATTGTAGGCCCGGTCCGTGGGGGTGTCAAGCGGTTCAGCCTGGCCAAAGGCCGCCATCGCGAATTCGACCGGCAGATTTGGTATAGCATGATAGCCGTGATATCATGTTAACATGATTCGGTCGTTCAAGGACGCGGGCACTGAAGACATCTTCAACGGCGATAACACGCGCGCCGCGCGGGCGCGCTGTCCCCAACCATTGTGGCGAGTGGCGGCCCGCAAACTCGATCAACTCGACTCGGTTGCATCACTGGAGGAACTACGGATTCCGCCCGGCAACCGTTTGGAGGCATTGACAGGCGACCGGCAAGGACAGTACAGCATTCGAATCAACGACCGGTATCGCATTTGTTTCGTTTGGACTGAATCAGGTCCAGATGAAGTAGAGATCGTGGATTATCATTGAGGTAGAAAGGCGAAGAGGTGAAATGATGGTACGCATTCCCACGCATCGGCCCCCCACGCATCCCGGCGAGATGCTATTGGAGGAATTCCTGATCCCGATGGGCATCAGCCAGCGCGAACTGGCGTCGGCAATCCACGTGCCCTATCAGCGGATCAACGAGATCGTCAATGGCCGCCGTGGCGTGACACCCAGCACGGCGTTGCGTCTCAGCAAGTTCTTCGGGACGAGCACGGACTTCTGGCTGAACCTGCAACTGCGTTGGGACCTGTATCAGGCCCAGCAATCCGAGCGCAGCGAAGTCGAGCGCATCACGCCGCACCCATCGGCGCTTCGGGCAAGCGAAGCAGCGACCTGAGCTTTTATGCTATCCGGGCCCGCACCCGGCCGGCCGCGGGGATCGCGTGCCGGCGCGGGCCGAGCAAGTGCTCTGCGCGCCGTGGCTGGAGGCCGCGCTGGCGCTGATCCAGCCCGCAGGACTGAAGCGCACTTCGGCGACGGCGTCATGACCTGATGACGCTTGTCTATTGCACAAAAGCAAGATATATACTGCGCACGGGCACAAACTGCGTTTTTATGAAGTGAAGTATAACGTGCTCCATCCTTCTGAATCACAACCACAATCCCCCGCACGAGGCCAGGAAGATGAGCACGCTGATGTAGCCGTTGACGTTGAAGAACGCCAGGTTCACCCGGCTCAGGTCGTCGGGCTTGACCAGGCTGTTCTCCCACCACAGCAGGATCGCCACCAGTACCACGCCGACCCAGAACGGCCACCCCAGCCGTAACGTCCAGCCGGCCGCGGCCAGGAGGAGCACGGTCAGGACGTGGTTGGCGCGGGCCAGGCGCAGCGCAAGGGCGTTGCCGAAGCGCGCCGGCACGGCGTGAAGTCCCTCCCGACGGTCGAACTCCGTATCCTGGCACGCGTAGATGATGTCGAAGCCGGCCATCCAGAAGGTCACCGTGAGCCAGAGCAGCCACGGCGCGGGATGCGCCAGCGAGCCGGTCACCGCGGCCCACGCGCCCGCCACGGCCATGCCGTCGGTGAAGCCCAGGATCCAGTGGCTCAGCCACGTGAAGCGCTTGGTGTAGCTGTAGCCGACCAGGAAGAGCACCGCGGCCGGCAACAGCGCGAGCACGAACCGGTTCAATTGCCAGGCGGCCAGCGTCAACACCGCCAGCGCAACGGCCGCGATGGCCCTCACCGCGGCCGGACTGATCTCTCCGCGCGGCAGGACGCGGCCCCGCGTGCGGGGATTGCGGGCGTCATAGAAGCGGTCGGCCAGGCGGTTGACCGCGAACGCCAGCGTGCGGGCCGCGGCCATCGCCACCGTGATCCAGAGGAACGAGCGCCAGCCCGGCCACCCGCGCGCCGCCAACACCATGCCCAGGTAGGCGAAGGGCAGGGCGAAGACGGTGTGCTCGAACTTCACCAGGTCCAGGAAGACGCGAATCTGCTTCATGGGAGGCCGTACTCCGACCAGCGTTGTTCCACCAGCGCCTGGATCGCATCGGGCATGGCGACCATCTCCGGCCAGGTCCGCGTGTAGCCGTCGGCCGGGCCTTTCGCGGTGGCGTCAATGCCGATCTTGCCGCCGTAGGCGAAGCGATAGGACGCGTGATCCAGCGCGTCGGTGGGGCCTTCCTGGATCACCACATCGCGCGCCCAATCCACGTTGCCGAAGAGGTGCCAGTACGCCTCGGCCGTGTTCTGCACGTCCACATCCTCGTCGAAGACGACGATCGCCTTGGCGAGCATCATCAGCCCCAGGCCCCACAGGCCGTTGATCACCTTGCGCGCGTGGCCCGGATAGCGCTTGCGGATGCTCACCAGCACCAGGTTGTGGAACACCCCTTCGGCCGGCATGTTGATGTCCACCACCTCGCTGAGGAAGAGCCGGATGAGGGGCAGGAAGAGCCGCTCGGTCGCCTTGCCCATCCAATAGTCCTCCATCGGCGGCCGGCCCACCACCGTGGCCGGGTAGATGGCGTCCCGGCGATGGGTGATCGCGGTCACGTGCAGGACGGGGTACGGCTCGACCGGCGTGTAGTAGCCGGTGTGGTCGCCGAACGGCCCTTCGGGCCGCGACTCGGCCGGATCCACGTAGCCCTCGATGACGATCTCCGCGTCCGCGGGCACCTCCAGCGGCTGGGTGACGCAGCGCACCAGCGGCACCGGCCGGCCCCGCAACCAGCCCGCCAGCAGGAACTCGTCTATGTTCGGCGGCAGGGGCGCGGACGCGCACCAGATGGTGGCCGGGTCGCCGCCCAGGCTGATCGCAACCGGGATCTGCACGTCGCCCAGGCGCCGGGCCGTCCGCTCGTGCTCCGCGCCGCCCTTGTGGATCTGCCAGTGCATGCCCAGGGTGCGGCCGTCGTGCACCTGGAGGCGATACATGCCCACGTTGCGGACGCCGCTCGCGGGGTCGCGGGTGATCACGGCCGGCAAGGTGATGTAGCGGCCGCCGTCCTTGGGCCAACACTGGAGGATCGGCAGCCGGTCCAGCGTGGCCTCCTCGCCGGTGAGCACCACCTCTTGCACAGGGGCGCGGCGCACCAGATGCGGCCCCAGGCCGACGCTGCGCAACGCGGCGAACAGCTCGCCCGCGCGCTCCAGCGTCGGCCCCCAGCCGCGCGGCAGCTCGGGCCGCAACAGGGCCGAGAGCCGGTCGGCCAGATCGTCCAGCCGCTCCACGCCGAGCGCCCACGCCATGCGCCGGGCCGAGCCGAACAGGTTGATCGCGACCGGCATCTCGTGGCCGCGCACGTTCTCGAAGAGCAGGGCCTTGTTGGCCGCGGCGCTCCCCTTGCTGATGCGGTCCACGATCGCGCTGATCTCCAGCGTCGCGCTGACCGGCGCCTTGATCCGCACCAGCTCGCCGGCATCTTCCAGCCGGCCGATGAAGTCACGTAAGTCGCGATAGGGCATAGTCGAACCCGTTTGGCTTGCGGCGGCTCGACGCCGCTCTGGCTTGCGGCGGCTCGACGCCGCTTTGTTTCGCGGCCCGGCGCCGCCCGTGATGCGAAAGCGGGGACACGTCCCCGCAATCCACAGCCGCTTTGGTCTGCGGC
>Ga0209162_1004380_pt1 | contig 10609 bp, 6 predicted proteins | sample YNPNPMetaG_FD_187121 | JGI IMG/M metagenome (GOLD analysis project Ga0209162, IMG submission 187121) | Anoxygenic and chlorotrophic microbial mat microbial communities from Yellowstone National Park, USA - YNP NP MetaG (SPAdes) (version 2) ...
CGGTCCCCCCGGCGGGTTCGCGGACGCGGCCGAGGGGGCCGCCGCCCTGGCCGGGGCGATCCGGTCCCTCCCGGGATTCGATCTCTCCCGACTCCTGGTCTTCGGAGGCTGGGAGTCCGCCTCGCGCGGGGCGGGGGTGACGCTGCAGATCGTGGGGGAGCTCCTGGGCATCCTCGACCAGTTCCAGGGGGTGGACGAGCTCGTGCTGAATCCGGACGGGTCGTTTCGGGTTCTCGAGCGCGTCGAGGGCGGCCGTCACCAGGTCTCCACGTGCGCCGGTCCCCCGGCGGTGCTGGGATGGGCGACGGGGAACCTGCCCGAGCCGCCCAACAATCCGCAGGTGGGCATGGCCAACATGCGGGGCGTCCTGTCCGCGCTTCAGAGGGCGCTCCCCGCCCGGATCGGGACGGGAGGGATCGTGTTTCGGAGCGTGTCGGTCCCCTCCCAGCAACGGCGGACGCGGATCGTGAAGGATGTCCCGGTCGACGAGATCGCCCGCGAGATCGTCGCGTGGATCCGCTCCGAATAGCCATGGAAAAGATCCTGGTTTTGATGACGCCGGAGGAGGACGGGAAGCCGGGGCGGCCCGCCCTCGAGGCGCTGGCGGCGGCGAAGGATCTGGGCGGCTCGGATCCGGTGGTGGGACTGTGGGGGGCCGAGGTGCAGGGGGCCGCCGACGCGATCGCCGGGAACGGGTCGGCCTTCTACGGCGTCGCCGGGCCGGATTTCGCCGCGCCCCGGTATGCGACCGACGCGGCGGCCGCCGAGGCGATCGTCCGGGCGGCCGGGGCCACGCTGGTTCTGGCCCCCGGCACCTCCCGCCTGGCGCGCCTTTGGGGCGGCCTGGCCCATCGGGCGGGAGGGCGGGCGGATACCCACGTGACGTCCCTCCGGGGGGGACCGGACGGGATCGTGGCGGGCCGGTGGTACTACCGGCAGCGCCTGGAAGTCCTGTTCACCCGCACTTCCCGGCCCTGGTTCCTGGCCCTCGAGCCGGGGGCGCGGGCCCCGGCCGTCGCGGCCCCGGGACGGGCCCGGGTGGAGTTCCTCTCCCCGTCCCTTCCGGACGCGGCCCGGCGCACGAGGGTGGAGGGGGTCCGCGTCCCCGAAGGGGTCGGTCCGACGATCCGGCCGGACGCCCCGCTCCTGTTCGTGGCCGGGGCCGGGTGGACCAAGAAGCAGCCGTGCGGCCGGGTCCGCGCCGACGAGGCGGGGCGGCTGATCCTGGAATTCCTCGGGAAGACCCGGGCCTCGCTGGGCAGCTCGAAGTCGCTGGTGGACCAGAGGGGAGAAGGCCAGCCGGTGCTCCCGTTCCTGACGCACCTCAACCAGGTGGGCCAGACGGGGTCCACCCCCCGCCATCCCAAGGGGCTGGCCACCTGCTGCCACGGGGAGGAGCCGCACGTGGTGGGATGGCGGTTCGTTCCCCAGCGGCGGGCCGTCAACCTCGACCCCAACTGCGGCTGGGCGAAGGGGAAGGCGGACGTGGTCTACGTGGCCGACGCCTTCGAGGTGATGGAGAAAGTGAACGCCCTGCTTTCCTGAGGGGCGGGGCCGGGCGGGACCTTCTCCCCTCCCGGGGGGCGTGTATACTTGAATCGCGGGAGATCCATGTCCACCGATCCGACGGGGACCGGAGGTCTGGAGGGGGCGGAGAAGGATCTGGCGGACCTGGCGATCCGGAAGGGGTATCTCACGCGCCGCCAGCTGGCGGTGGCCCTCTCCACGCGGGCGGCGGCCGAACCCGACACCCCGCTCGATGTGATGCTGCTGTCCCTGGGGTTCCTCGAGGAGGACCAGGTCGAGGATCTGCTGAGGGAGATCCGGCCTCCGGCTCCTCCGAAACCCCGGCCGCCCGCCCGGCCGCGGAAACCCATCGTCGTTCCGGAGGGGGCGGAGGTCCGGATCGTGGGACCGGCGACGCTTCTGGAGCCGGTGGGCCGGGGGCCCTCGGGCCGCGTCTACCGGGCCTTCCACGGGGACCGGGGGGAGGAGGTGGCGGTCAAGGAGATCCCCGCCAACGACCTCAACAGGCCGTTTCTCGAGCGGTTCCGGGAGCGCTCCCGGCGCCTGATCGGCGTGGAACATCCCCACATCGCCCGGCTGTTCGAGGTCCTGGAACGTCCGGAGGGGCTTTACCTCATCTCCGAATGGGTCGAGGGCGTCACGCTGCAGGAGCATCTCCGCCAGGTCCCGATGCTGGAGGTGAGCCAGGCGATCCGCATCCTCCGGCAGGTGGGGGAGGCGCTCCAGGCGGCCCACCGGGCGGGGGCCGTCCACGGGAACCTCAAGGCGGAGAACGTGCTCCTGGGGGACGACCTGGAGGTGAAGCTCACCGATTTCGGGCTGGGACGGGACGATCCGGAGTTCCTCAAGGACCACGCCGACCTGGCGGGGAGCATCCTGCATGTCCTGGCCCCCGAGCAGTGGCGCCGGGAGGCCGAGCCGGCGACCGACCTGTACGCCTGCGGGGTGCTCTGGCATTTCATGCTCACCGGGCGGTTTCCCTTCACGGGGAAGGGGTACCAGGTGACCCGGCAGAACCACGAGCTGGGGCTGGCCGCGCCCCCCTCCGAGTTCCGCCCGGATCTTCCTCCCGCGGCCGACACCCTGTTCCGGCTCCTGGCGAACAAGGACGTGAAGGGCCGCTATCCCGGAACCCGCGCCTTCCTTCTGGATTTGCGCCATCTCGAGCTGGGGTTCCCGCTCCGCGGTCTTCCGGCGACGGTCCGCCCCCGCCGCCCCGCGGCCGAGGCGGCGCCCCTCCGACGGAAAGAAGCGGCGGCCGGGGGCCGGACCTCCTCCCGCCGGGGGAGAACGCCTCCGCGGGACAAGGAGGGGGGCGCCTCCCGCCGGTCCCGCTGAGGCCCGCCGGCCGCTTGGCTTGAATCGCCTCCTCCCGGGATGGTATGAGAGGGGCGTTGACCTTCGGGGAGACGCCATGATCCAGGCCCTGGCGCTGCCGCTGCTGGCTTCCGGCATGCTCGCCGCGGACCGGGAACCCTGCCCGACGGCGGAGGATTGGCTCGCCCGCCGCCTCGAGTGGTTCCAGGATCTGCGGTTCGGGTTCTTCAGCCACTGGGGGCCCTACAGCCAGTGGGGCTGCATCGAGTCCTGGCCGCTCGTGGAGGTGGACAGGTGGGCCCGTCCCGACGACCTGCCCGCCTGGGTGGAGCGGGGAAGGGACCTGGAGCGGTTCAGACGCGACTACTGGGCCCTGCCCCGGACCTTCAATCCCGTGAAGTTCGACCCGAGGAAATGGGTCGCGGCGGCCAAGACGGCCGGGATGAGGTACTTCGTGTTCACCACCAAGCACCACGACGGCTTCTCCATGTACGACACGAGGCTCACCGACTACCGCATCACCCATCCCGACTGTCCCTTCAGCCGGGACCCCCGGGCGGATGTCACGAGGCTCCTCTTCGACGCCTTCCGCGAGGAGGGATTCGGCATCGGGGCCTACTTCTCCAAGGCCGACTGGCACCATCCGGATTACTGGAGCCCGGACGCCCCCGCCCGGGACCGCAATCCCAACTACGATCCCCTGAAGAATCCGGAGAAATGGGGACGCTTCGTCCGGTTCGTGCACGGCCAGGTGGAGGAGCTGATGACGCGGTACGGGCGGATCGACATCCTCTGGCTGGACGCCGGGCAGGTGCGGCCGCCGAAGCAGGACCTCCGGATGGACGAACTGGCCGCGATGGCCCGCCGCCACCAGCCCGAGCTCCTCCTCCTCAACGTGGGGGGACAGCCGGACGGGGAGCTGCCCGAGGAGGCCGTCCGGCGCCTCCGGGAGATCGGGGAGTGGATGAAGGTGAACGGCGAGGCGATCTACGCCACGCGCCCGGTCGCGCCCTACAAGGAGGGGCGCGTGGCGCTGACCCGCCGGGGCGGGATCGTCCATGCGATCTACCTGGCCGAGGAGGGACGGGAGGCGCCCCCCGCCGAGATCGCGCTTCCGTCCCTGCGGCCCCGCGCGGGATCGAAGGTGACGCTGCTGGGGAGCGGCCTGGAGATTCCCTGGCGCCAGGAGGGAGAGAAGGGGATGGTTCTCGAGGTGCCGGAGGCGGCGATCCAGGCCCCGCCCTGCCGGCACGCCTGGGTCTTCCGGTTCGAGGGGTGAGGCCTCCGCCGGCAGAGGGCGGGCGGGGGCTCAAGGACGGAGGTGAAGGGTGTATCCTCGGAAAATGCATCTTGGCGGCCTGTCCTGGGTCCTGGCCCTGGCGGTTCCTTCGCCGGGGGATGGGCCCCGGAGGGGGGAGGTCGCCCTCCTCTACGACAAGGATTGCGCCCCCATCGCCTTCGCCGCGGGAAGGGTCCGGGAGGCCCTGGCGGGGGCGGGATGGAGCGTCCTCTCGGGGGACGGCGCGGCAAAGGGGACCGGGACCTCCGTCCGGATCGAGGTCTCCCGCGAACGGACCGCTCCGGAATCCTTCGCCCTCCGGCGGGAAGGAGCCTGCCTGCGGGTCCTGGGGGCCGATCCCGCCGGGGCGATGTACGGCGGCCTGGACCTGGCGGAGCAGATCCGGACGGCGGGCTCTCTGGAGGGCGTGCGGGAGCGATCCTCTGCCCCCCGCTTTCCCTTCCGGGCGATCAAGTTCAACCTGCCCTGGATGTCCTACCGGAAGCACGAGGCCCTCCAGCTGCACCACGACACGTGCCGGGACCTCCGGTTCTGGGAGCGGTTCCTCGACATGATGGCCGAGAACCGATTCAACGTCCTCACCCTCTGGAATCTGCACCCCTTCCCCTTCATGATCCGTCCGAAGAACTTTCCGGAGGCCTGCGGCTTCACGGACGCCCAGCTCGCCGAGTGGCGGGCCTTCTGGCGCGCCCTCTTCCGGCGGGCGAAGGACCGCGGGATCGAAACGTACATCGTGAACTGGAACATCTTCGTCTCGCCCGAGCTGGCGCGGGCCCGCGGGGTGGCCCCCTACAGCGCGGACTGGAGCTTCTTCGGGGAGGGGGACCTCTCGGAGCTCGTGGAGCGCTACACCCGCGAGTGCGTGACCCAGGTGATCGACGAGTACGAAGACCTGGCGGGGATCGGGGTCAGCCTCGGCGAGCGGATGGGGAAGATGACGCCGCAGCAGCGGGAGGATTGGATTCTCCGGACGGTGGTGGAGGGGATGAGACGGGCGAAGCGGCCCGCGAAGCTCATCCACCGCGCCCCGTTCTCCGCGGGCCTCGGGTCGGGAGGATCCGCCAGCGCCGAGACGGAACGGATCACCCGCGCCGCCCTGGAGAGGATCGATCTCCCTCCCCCGATCTGGGTCGAGTTCAAGTTCAACTGGTCCCACGGCCATTCCTCGCCCCACCTGGGGATCGTGCACGGCGGGAGGCTCGGAGACACCTACTGGAACCCGCCCCCGCGGAACTACCGGGTCGCCTGGATGATCCGCAACGAGGATTTCTTCATCCTCCGGTGGGGCGATCCGGATTTCATCCGCGAGCACCTCCGCCGGAACGGGCCGGAGTGCGTGGGGGGATACTTCGTCGGCTCCGAGTGCTACATTCCGGCGAAGGATTACTTCCGCCTCCCCGGCGCGAGGGTCCCCTGGGACTACGCCTTCGAGCGCCAGTGGCTGTTCTACCTGCTGTGGGGGAGGCTCCTGTACGATCCGGCCACCCCCGATGCGGTCTTCGCCGCCGAGTTCGAGCGCCGGCACGGGAAGGGGACCGGGGCGGCGCTCCTGGAGGCCTTCGCCCGGGCGAGCCGGATGCCCCTGCGACTGGCCTCCTTCCACCGGGCCACCTGGGACTTCACGCTCTACGCGGAGGGGTTCCTCGCCCCCGCGCGATCGGACGGGAAATTCGACGGGATCTCGCCCTTTCTCTCGATCGACGAGCTGATCGACCACCCGACGCTGGATCCCTCCCTCGTCTCCATCCCGGATTTCGTCCGGGCCGGGGGGCGGGCGGAGGAGGGGAAGATCGCGCCGCCCGCCCTGGCCGAGGCGCTGGAGAGGGACGGGAGGAGGGCGCTGGAGATCGCCGACGGGCTGCGGGCGGCGGAGGGGACGGCCCTGTCCTATGAGCTGGCGGACGTCCGGGCCTGGGCCTTCCTGAGTCTCTACTTCGCCGACAAGCTCCGGGCCGGCGTGGCCCTGGAGACGTTCCGGCGGGGCGGGGAGGCGGGGGAGAAGGAGAAGGCCGTCGCCTTCCTGGAGCGGGCCGCCGGGCACTGGGATCGCCTCGTGGAGGTCACGCGCCCGGTCTATCCCGAGGTGCCCCTGGTGCACCTGGGGGACCGGAAGTTCTCCTGGGCCGCCTTCCGCGACCAGGTGGCGCGGGATCTGGAGATCGCCCGCGCCGCGGCGGGCCCCCGCTAGGCGTACTTGCGGATCCAGCCCTCGACATTCGCGATCGTCCAGGGCTCCCGCTGGGGACGGCCGAGCATCCTGTTGGCCTCGTCGTCCCCCACGAAGCGCTCGGCCTGCGGGTCCCACGTGAGCTTCCGGCCGAGCATCATGGCGATGTTGCCGATGTGGGCGATCGTGATCGTGCGGTGGCCCGTCTCGAAGGGAGCGTAGCAGGGGCGCCGGTCGCGGACCCCGTCCAGGAAGTTCCGGTGCTCGCCGCCCTTCCCGCCGTCCGTGTTCCGCACGATCTCGCTGGGCCGGTAGAGGGGGGTCTCCCCCGGCCGGAGGTCCTCCAGGAGCTCCGGCCGGCTGGCCTTGAGGCCCGATCTCCAGTTCTGGCACTCGACCCACCCGTCGGTCCCCTCGAAGCGGACCCCGGGCCCCCGGCTGACGACGTTCATCGTCACGCCGTTGGCGTAGCGGTAATGAAGGTCGAACGTCGTGGCCGTGTTCCACACCGCTTCGCGGGGGGGAAACTCCCCGCGGCCCTCGACCTCGACGGGCCCGGAGCGCTCCGTGTCGTTTCCCCACTGGGCCAGGTCGATCAGGTGGGCCCCCCAGTCGGTCAGCATCCCGCCCGAGTACATGAGGTTCCAGCGGAAATTCCAGTGCACCCGGCCCGGGCAATAAGGGGCCTCGGGGGCCTGCCCCTGCCACATGTCCCAGTCGAGCTCGGGCGGCACCGGGGCCGGCTCCAGCCGGTCCTTCCTGGGATTCACCGAGGCGCGCCCGGCGGGGAGCGAGACGACGATGTGCCGGAGCCTTCCCAGCCGGCCGTTGCGGACGATCTCGACGAGCCGGAGGTAGGTGTCGATCGAGCGGTTCTCCGAGGCGGTCTGGGTGATCCGCCCCGTCTCCCGGGCGGCCGCGACGAGGGCCCGGCCCTCCTCCACGGTGAGGGTCAGGGGCTTCTCGCAGATGACGTCCTTCTTCATCCGCAGCGCCATGAGGGAGGGGATGACGTGCCAGTGGTCGGGGGTGCCGTTGTAGACGACGTCCACGTCCCTGCGGGCGATGAGCTCGCGGAAGTCCCCGGTGGCGAAGACCCCCTGCTTCCGGTAGTGCTTTTCCACCTTCTCGAGGCCCATGCGGAGGTGGTTCTTGTCGACGTCGCAGACGGCCACGATCTCCGCGTCGGGGCAGCGGAAGACCTGGGGCATGTTCCAGTCCCGGGCATGGGACCCGGTGCCCACGAAGCCGTAGGCGATCCGGTCGTTGGGGGCCGTGGCGCCGCCGCGGCCGAGGACGGGCGCGGGGAGGATCAGGGGGGCCGCCGCGGCGGCCGACGCCCCGAGGAACGACCGTCGGGATAGGGTCATGGGATGGCCTCCTCTTCCGGGTTCCGGGATCTCGATCTCCATCTTCATGAAGACGGCCGCGGATCGTTCCGGGCGGCCGCCGCCGGAGGAACGGGTCCCCCGGGTCGTTCCCGAGCGGCTATTGGGCCGCCGCCTCGCACTCGGCGACCTTGCGGGCGTAGAAATCCTCGGTGAGGAGCCATTCCTCGTAGAGGATCTTGAGCTGCCGCAGGCGCCCCTGAACCTGTTGCTTGGTGAACTTGGGCGGCTCGGGTTTCTTGGCCTCGGCCGGCTTGGGCTCTTCCTTCTTGACCTCGGCCGGCTTTCCGGCCGGGGGCTTCGCCTCGGGCGCCTTGGCCTCGGGAGGCTTGGAGGCGGGGGGCTTGGATTCCGCGGCCATGGATTCCATCATGGAATCCGGCGGCTTCTCCGGGGCAGGGGAGGGTGCCTTGGCCTCCGCAGGCTTGGTGGCCGGGGGGAGGGCGGGGGGAGCCTGTGGCCCGGGGGGCTTGGCGTCCGGACCCGGGGATGCGGGCTTGGCGTCCGTCGGCTTGGCCGTAGGGACGACCGCCTTGGCTTCCGCCGGCTTGGAGGGGGGCGCCGGGGCGCCCGGGACCTTGGCGGCGGCGCCGGCGGCCATCATTTCCATCATGCCCTCCGCGGGGGCCGGCGCCGGGGCCGACGGCTTCAGCAGAGGGGCCGGCGGGGGGGCGCGTTTGGGGGCCGGCTTGAAGGTGGGGTCGAATACCAGGGCCCTGAGGTCCTTGGCCGGCGCCAGGTGGCGCCACAGGAAGGCCTGCATGCGGTCCTCCGCCGGGACCGCCGTGCGGACGATCTCTTGGCCGTCCACCTTGGCCGTCCCTTGCACGACCAGGCCTACCGGAACCGGCGTGGCCGTGAGGGTCGTCTTGAACGAAATTCGCTCCTCGTCCTTGTCGGCCTTCAGGACGACCGGGGAGGCGGAAAATCCTTCCGGCGGGTCCTTCAGGGAAAGCCGGATCTCCCCTGTGAAGCCATCCCTGCGGATGGCGAACACGGTTAGGGTGGCGCTGGATTTGCTCCTCAGGGAGACGCTGGAGGGCATCACCCGGAGGGCGAAGTCCGGGCGGGGGGGACTGATCCGCAGCCGGTAGCCGTACTCCTCCCCGCCCTGGCGGGCCGTGTCCGTGATGTGGACGAAGACGGGGCCGTCCGAGGGAAGCTTCACCATGAGGTAGGAGTCCGCATGGTGGGTCTGGAGACCCTCCCCGGCGTCCGTATGGTCGTCGTTCAGGGCCAGCAGGGTCCCCTTGGCGTCGGTGACGCGGACGATGGAATCCAGGGGGGAATGGAGGCGGCGGGCCAGGACCTCGGCGACGAGCGTGTCGCCGGCGCGGCCTTCGAACCGGAAGACGTCCACGTCCCCCGGACGGTTCATCCGTCCGTTGATAAGGATGGGGAGCCGGACCTCCTGGGCGGCGGCGGGGGTGTCGTTGGGCTCCTTCTCGAAGGCCTCCGGAAGCGTGTCCACGGCGAAGGGGACCCGGTTGGAATGGATCCCGCCCCGGATCGCGAAGATCTCGTGGACGCCCGGTGCGGCCTCCGGGGGCGGGGTCTTTACCACCGCCCCTTCCAGGTTCCAGCCCTTCACCTCGACCTTCGCGGCTTTCCCGGCGGGGCCGCCCAGCGGGAAGATGCTCGTGATGAAGGGAACCTCGCCCACGGTGACGCGGTAGACGAAATCCTCGCGGCCGCGGTAGAGGGCGTCGGTGATGGAGAAGCGGTACTCGCCGTCCCGCGGGGGCTCGAAGAGGAGGACGGGATCGGGGTGGAAGCGGTAATCGTCGTTGAAGGCCAGCTCCCTGCCGTTCTCGTCGAAGACGGCAAGGATGGGCTGGAACCATCCGGGGACGGCGTCGGCGATGTAGGGGACGAGGCGACGGGCGGCGACCGAGAAGACCAGCCGCTGTCCCTTCTTCGCGGCGAACCGGTACCAGTTCACCTCTCCCCGGGCGATCTGGCCGTTGGCGACGCCGGGGACCTCGAGCCGCTGCTCGACCTCGTCGGCAGGCCGCTGGCGGAGGGCCTGCTCTTCTTTGCCGAGGACCTGGAAGGGGCTGGGGCGCATGGCCTTCCGCGAGATCTCCGGAAGCTGGCCGACATGGAAGGCCATCGGGTTGGAGATCCCCGTGGCGGTGCTCAGCCGGATCTCCCGTTCTCCCGGTTCGGCGTCGGGTGCGATGGTGATCTCGGCAAAGACGATCATGGCGATCGAGGCGCAGGCGGGCTGGTTGACGTATTCGTCCAGGCGGGCCTGGATCCGGGCCATGACCCGGCCCTTCTCCCCCTTCGGGTCCGCGACCTCCTTGGATTTCTTGGCCTCCTCCCGGAGCTCCTTCAGCTGTTCATTCAGGAGCGACATGTCCGTGGATCCCAGCCGCCCGTAGTAGTCCAGGATTCGGCCGGTGACGCCGGACCCGGTGACCAGGACGCCGTTGACCCCGTCGAGCCCCTGTCCTCCGATCTTGACCGTGAAGGTCGTGCCCTGCCGGCCCCCGGCCGGATACACGTACCCGATATAGGGCCGGGACTGGGCGTACGAAACGGATCCCAGGACCGTCAGGAGGAACGTCCCCAGGACCAGGGGGCCGCACGGTTTCTTCGGAAGGCCGCTCACATGATCTCCTTCAGAATCCCGGCCGATTTCACCTTGTCCGAGACCGGCGGAAGGACATGGGCCTCCAGGCCCAGGGGATGGGGCAGGGGGGCGTTCGCGTCGATCCCGGCCAGGTGGTAGATGCTTCCCAGGAGGTCGACCGGATAGACGGGACGTTCCTTGACCTCCTCCGCCGTGGCGTTCGAGGCGCCGACCACGCGGCCGCCCTTGAATCCCCCTCCGGCCACCAGGACGGTGAAGACCTTTCCGTAGTGGTTGCGGCCGCCGTTCCAGGGCGGCTGCCAGTCCACCTT
>Ga0209162_1004382_pt1 | contig 10606 bp, 9 predicted proteins | sample YNPNPMetaG_FD_187121 | JGI IMG/M metagenome (GOLD analysis project Ga0209162, IMG submission 187121) | Anoxygenic and chlorotrophic microbial mat microbial communities from Yellowstone National Park, USA - YNP NP MetaG (SPAdes) (version 2) ...
TTTCGGGTGGGTTGTACGGGTGGGATGTATAATTTTCGGAGAGTGTTTACATTCCTGGCTGGATTCAATGGCTTTCACAGGATCATCAAAAACAGAAAAGAGCGGTCTCATAAGGATTTCAGGGATGGTTCATAGGATCAAACCGCCAAGTGAGGCACGGAAGCGTGTCGGATTCACGCTGGTGGAACTGCTGGTGGTGATCGGGTTAATCGCGCTGCTGGCTGCGCTGAGTCTGCCCGCGCTGGCCCGGGCCAGAGGCGGCGCGCTGCGGGCTTCCTGCGCGTCGAATCTGAAGCAGATTTATATCGCCTTCGAGTGTTATCTCGCCGAACATGACGATACCTATCCTGCCCGGCAGGACCAGCCGCTGTATGAACCGCCCGGTTACTGGCTGTGGATGGGCCGTGGCTGGCGGGATCTGATGCGGCCCTATGTGCCCCACTCCCGGGAAGATCCCCTCATCTACTGGTGCCCTGCCGACATTCGCCGGCTGACGGAGGAGAAGTACGAAAATACTTCCTACGCCTATTCCATGGCGTTCTACCATTCGCCAGAACAGATCAACACCCTGATCCGGACCGCGGACTGTTACAGCAATCCCCTGCCGGTGATCCCCCAGCGCAAGTCGGCAGTGCTGTATCCGTCGAAAAAGGTGCTGGTGGGCGAATGGTTTTCAAATCACGCGGCGTGGTCAGGCGACCGCGGATGGTTCGGACCGGGGGGAAAGCGGCTGTACCTGTTCGCCGACGGTCATGTGGAATTTCTGGACGCGGATGAACTGTTCCCGGCCAATGACGGCATGCCGAATCCGAACCTGACCCGGGACGGCATCCGGGGGAAAGACATCCCCTGACCGCGTCTGAGGCGTTTCCCAGCACCTTCTCCGCAGTGGTGGCGCGGTGCCCCCTCCCAGCCCCTCTCATTCGTAAAAAATGATCCCCTGAGCGGGTCAGACGTTCAGGGGATATGCTTTAAAGTTACTACGCCTCCCGGATCAGTGTTTTCCGAAGGTTAGCCCCGGCCAGTCATCCGACCGAAAAGGCACGGCGGGCAGTCCGGCACCGTTCACCAGGTTGCACTCGGGGTTGTCTGCCCAGGCATACCGCACTGCCACAGGGTCCGGCACTTTGGGAGTGGATACCACCACCCGGCGCCCAACGATCTTTGCGTCGGCCCAGTAAAATTTCCCGTCCCGCCCGGCTACCGCAAACCCTTTCAATGGCGCGCCGTTCGGCGTAGCCAGGCCGCTTCCATCATGGCTGAACGTAATTTCGATGGATCCGTGTTTCACGTAGGCTTTTTTGAACACCGGGCCGGAGTATTCCAGGCACCGACAGTAATCCCGGGCCAGAGCGATCAGGGCCAGCCGGCGTCCCACTTCCTGCTTGTTCCTGGGATGAATATCTTTGGCGTCACCAATGTCAATCGCCACCGCCATCCCCGTGTTGCGGAGAGAGCAGGTCATGGCCTGGGCCTCGCGCAGTTCCGCCCACTCGGAGGGGCCGGGCTCCGGTTTCTGTTCCATGAAGTTGGCCAGCTGCACGAAGTAAAACGGAAAATCGCCCTGTTCCCAGAGGTCCCGCCAGTCGCGGATCATGGCCGGGAAAAGTTTCCGGTACTGCCAGGCCCGGTCCGCGTTGGATTCGCCCTGATACCACACCACCCCGCGGAAAGCGAAAGGCGCGATCGGGGTGATCATACCGTTGTACAGTCCGGCCGGCCGCCAGGGGTGATCCGGTCCCCACGGTTCTGCCGGACGCCGCGGGGCTTCACGTCCTTCCGCTTTTGCCTGTTCCGCTTCCGTTTCCCAGGCCTTCAGAGCCTGTTCATAAGCCGCGCGGTCCTCGGGATACCGTTTCATCCGCTCGGCCCAGCGGGTCAGGATAGGCTGGAACAGCGGTGTTTTCTGCAAGGTGCACTCGGAGGTCCACGACTCGGCGGGCGTGCCGCCCCAGGCCGTTTCGATCAGCCCGACTGGCACGTGGAGTTGCCGGTGTAATTCCCGGCCGAAGAAGTACAGCACCGCCGAAAAATCACCTACCGTATCCGGCGCGCATACTTTCCATTCGCCTTCGCAGTCCTTCAGCGGATGTTCCGCCACCTTCTTTTTCACCACGAACAGGCGGATTTCCGGCCAGTTGGCCGCCGCCACTTCCTGATCCCCGTTCATGGCCAGTTTGACCGGCCATTCCATGTTTGACTGTCCCGACCCGATCCAGACTTCCCCCGCCAGGACATCCCGCAGGACAATCTGTTCTTTCGATCCGGATACCGTGATTTCCAGTTTGGAACCGGCCTTCGGGCAGGCGGTGAGTTCGGTCTGCCACCTGCCCTGATCATTCGCTTCCGTGCGGGCCCATACTTTTCCGTTTACCGCGATGCGGACACGTTCTCCGGGGTTGGCCCAGCCCCAGACCGGGATCGCCCGGTTCGCCTGGACGACCATGTGATCGCCGAAGATGGCGGGAAGTTTGAGCTCTCCGGAGGCGTTCCACGAGAGCAGCAGGGCAACCGCCAGCAAGATGGCGGCTGCGGCAACAGGTTTCAGGAAGTATGCTTTTTTGTGGGTGTGGTGCGGGTGCATGGCGGTGTCCTCCATTTTTCACTCCAAGCCGTTCACCATAGTGTAGCGCGCCGCGGCTGGCGGATCAATCCTTGGGCCCAGCCTGAATTTCCCGAAGCATGGCATCCAGTTGGTCCGCGTATCGCTCGGGATGATGCTGTTCGGTGGCCAGGGTGCGGGCCTGTCGGCCCAGACGCAGGCGGAGTTCTTTTCGGTCAACCAGCCTTACCAGGGCATCCGCGAACGCCCGTTCATCGTTGTCTTTCACCACCAGCGCGTGCGCGTTGTTTTCAATGCCCCAGGCGGCGGACGCGGTCACTACGACCGGCTTCCCGGCTGCCAGCGCGTTGACCAGTTTGATGGGATAGCCCGACCAGCCCGCCCGGGGGATGGCCATGATGATATCCTGTGAAAGGATTTTGGTCAGCGTTTCTATACCGCGGTCAGGAACGATTTCAGCTCCCGGGATGACGGCCGGATCCCGGCTGAGGATCACCAGACGCATATTCGGGCGTGTGAGCCGGGCCAGATTCATGGCCCGCAGGAGCAGACCGGTATTCTGATAGGCGTCAAAGTTGCCTGCGTAGACCACTGGCGGGCAGGCCTCCAACTGTTCCTGAGTCGGAAGTGGCAGGGCCAGCAGGCGGGAATCGGCGGGTGGGGGAAGAATCCGGATTTTTTCCGGCGGACATCCCCGCAACACCAGATAACCTGCCAGCCGGCGGTGCGGGGCGATAACCATCGCCGCGCGGCGGGGCAGCAGGCTGTCCGCGCCAAGACCGATGAACCCCGCAAGAGTCCGCGTGCGCGCTCCGGTAGCGTACCACGGCAGTTCTTCCGCGAGGGCGTTATGCGCGAAGTAGACGATCCGCCGGAATCCTGCCATCGCAGCGATGGCCAGGGCCTCATGGTTGTGCGCGCAGACGATATCCGGCGGATCGGTGACGCGGATCCGGCGGAGCAGATGCCACAGCGCGGCGTCGTCCAGCAGTTTCCGGCGCGCCGGACCTGAATGGACGCGTTCCGGAACCTGACCTCGCGCGCGGGCGCGTATCAGGGAGGTCCGCGGGCCGGATCCGCTGTCAGGCGTGGTCACGGGCGTGTCGTGGAGCGGTGACGCCCGGCCGGTACCGTCCGGAGTTTCCCCCCAGCCGTACACCGCGAGACGGACCTGGTGGCCGCGGGCTGTGAGCGCTTCCGCCGACGCGCGCAGGTACACCTGCGAACCCAGCCCCGCCGGATAGGGACATGCCCCAATGACCAGAATGTTCATGATGGATATTGTACCGTGACCGGCCGCTTCAGTCTTTATTTCAGCGCTGGTCCTTAATAAATGAGGTTGACATTTCTCGGTCCGCTCCACTACGATAACGTTATCGATGTCAACAGGAGCATCTCCATGAACAAAATGGCTGTGGCACGCGGCGGAGCGCTGATCGCGCTGATGGCATCGGTGGTAATCGGAGGGGCCTGGGCTCAGACTGTTGCCCCGGCCGGCAAGACCGTTGTTCTTCCAGACAGACCGGAAGGCGTAAGCCATCCCCGAGAACTCCGGCTGACCGGTCCCGGCGGCATGAGTCTGTGTTACCGATTCGGTCCGCCGTCTCCCAAGTCCTACATTCGGGAACTCACCACTCCGGGAGGTGTTCATGTCGCCCGGGATGACGTGGCGGACCATGTTCATCATCACGGCCTCATGTACGCCCTCAGCGTGGACGGCCGCACGTTCTGGGAGGAATGGAATAAAAAGACGGGCTGGCAGGGGCTGCAGCATTCCGTGTCTCTTCAGGTGGCGGGTTCTGTGATCGACGAAACCCTCCACTGGGTCTGGCCGGATGGTACGGTTTACGCCGTGGAACATCGCCGTCTCAACCTGATGGGTGGGCAGCATCCCGCGCGGCTGGAATGGGAGACTACCCTCGAACCGCCCGAAGGAAAAGCCGAAATCTCGCTGAGCGGCAATCACTATTACGGCATGGGTCTGCGCTTCCCCCAGACCATGGACGGCAAAACCCGTTTCGTCTATGATCCGGCCGGCGCCGCCGAGATTTTCCGGGGGGATGAACGGCTGGTGCGCGGTGCCGCGTGGTGCGCGGCTGTCTCAGCGCCTGACGGCCGCCCGGTGACGGTGGCTTTTTTCGACCGGCCGGGCAACGCGAGGCCGGCCGTGTGGTTCACTATGAATGAACCGTTTGCCTACCTCTCCGCCACGTTGGCTCTGCATGAAATCCCCATGACAGTGACCCGCGGGGAGCCGCTGCGGGTGCGCTACGGCGTGGCCCTGTGGGATGAGGAAGCCCTGCCGGAAACCATCGCGGCAGAACTCGAGAAATGGCCAGGTGAATCGAAGGACGCCGGAGACGCCAACGGCGTGGCGCGCTGAAACCCGGATACGAACCCCGGATACCGTACAGTCTGCATGCCAGGCTGCCAACTATAGGAGATGCACCATGACAGCAAACGGAGCTCAGCGGATGGATCGAAGGGGATTTTTGAGTACTGCTGCCGGTGTGGCGGCGGGGATCGGCATGCTGAAGGCGTCCGCTCCGGCGGTAGCCGCGGCCAACCGTAAGAACAGTGCGGTGGGCATTGGCTTCATCGGCTGTGGCGGACGCGGTTATTCCCTGATGACCCAGTTCAAGTGGCTGCGGGACCAGGGCGGGGGAAATGTGCGCCTGGTCGCCGCCTGTGACGTCTATCGTCCCCGACTGGACCGTATGGCGAAGGAAATCGACGGCAAGGCTTATATGGATCACCGGGAACTGCTGCAGGACAAGGACGTGGACGCGGTGGTGATCGCCACGCCGGATCATCATCATGGCTACCAGGCCATCGATGCCATGCGGGCCGGCAAAGACCTCTACTGTGAAAAGCCCCTGACCCACTGGCGCCAGTTTGAACTGGCCCGTCAGGTGGCCGAAGTGGCCCGGGAAACAGGACGTGTCTTTCAGCTCGGCACCCAGGGCATGTCGGACCAGGCCTGGATCCTGATCCGCGACATGATCCGACAGGGCGTCATCGGCCAGCCGATCCACGCGGAATGCGGCTACTTCCGTGTGGGTGATTTCGGTGAGGCAGGCATGAAAATCGATGATCCTGAGGCGAAACCTGGACCGGACCTGAACTGGGAAGCCTTCCTCGGCGACGCACCCCGACGGCCATTCAGCGTGAGCCGTTTCTTCCGCTGGCGAATGTACGAAGATTACGCGGGCGGTCCCGTCACGGACCTGTTTCCCCATTCCCTGGCGCCAAGCCTGTTCGCCCTGGACCTCGATTTCCCCAACAAGGCCGTGGCCATCGGCGGCAAATACCGCTACGAAGAACGGGAAGTGCCCGATACCTTCAATATGCTCCTCGAATACAACCACAGCCTGGCCCTGGCGGTGCTGGGTACCCAGGGGAATGCCAATACCACAACCGGCAGCCGAGGGGAGCCGGGCCGTATCCCGGTGATCCGCGGATGGGATGCCACCATTACCATCGTCGGCGAGGAAATCGTGGTGACCAGGTCAAACAAACCGGATCAGGAACTGCAACGGGTGCCGATTCCCGCGGGGCAGGACCTGAAACAGTATGTGAAGCGGTTTTATGAATGCGTGGTGAACCGCGATCCCAACACGGGCTTCAACGCCGAATGGGCCTATCGACTTCAGACGGCCCTGATCATGGGCGCCCTGGCCCAGCGGCATGAGAAGGTGGCTGTCTTCGACCGGATGAAACAGGAAATCGTACTGCTTTGAAGGGGCGATGAACCGCTTTCAGCCGGATCGCAATCGGTCCGGCTGTTTTTTTATTTTTACGGCTTCGGGCAGAAATAAAAATGGCGTCCCCAAGGGGATTTGAACCCCTGTCGCCGCCGTGAAAGGGCGGTGTCCTAGGCCAGGCTAGACGATGGGGACGCGATACTCCCGACCGATTTCCAGCGGAAGGTCCTTTAGTATAGCAGAAGCATCTCCGGGCGTGCAAGCCCGCATTCCGCGGCATGCGGCAGATGATCTCAACCCCCTGCAGACGATGTGGGCCATGATGCGTGTTCAGGTTAAACAGGTCGGGTATACTTCGGGATAACCGGCGGGAAAGAGGATATATGGCGGATCTGCTCAGAAACCTCAGGCATCAGTTGCTGCGGTATTCCTCTTATGCCGCGCTTGAAGTGACCTTTCGTGACGCACTCCGTCCGCTGGCAAACGGGGTGCTGGACCTGCTTCGCGGAGATCGGACGGACGCGGGTTTTCATCCCGCCGCGCGGGAGTGCCGCCGGCTTCACGGAACGTCCAGGGATCCGGTCTGGCGTTACGCGTCCCGCCGGGACCTGATCTGGATGGCCCATCATCCGCCCAGGCCCAATCCTGCGGCCGCATCGGAAGCATCATGGCGGCTTGCGTTTCTGCTCGAGGATGTGCCGCGGGCTGGGGGGATCATTTCGATCGCGCTGCTGGCCGAGGATCTGCGGCGGCTGGGCCATCAGGTGCTGGTTGCCGTCCGGGGACCGAAACGCCTGGACCCGGAACTGGCAGACCGGCTGGAAGCGGTGTCCTGCAGCGATGACGCGAGGCTGGCGCGCAATCTGCTGGCGTGGAAACCCCAAATCATCGCGGCGACATTCTGGCCCACGGTGTATCTGGCCGCCCGCTGTTACCGGGAATCCGGCGGGACGGTGTATCCTGTCTATTACGTCCAGGATTTCGAGCCGGATTTTTATCCTTCCGATCCCGTCTGGTTTCGGGATGCCGTGGCGGATACCTATCGTGCGGCACCCTGGAGTTTCTGTAAAACGCCGTGGATCGGCGCACGGATCCGGGCGGCAGGCGGGCAGGTTTCTTTGGTACCACCGGCCCTGGACCTGGAGGTGTTTCATCCCTCCATGGAGCCACCCGCGGATCCTCCGCTGGTGCTGGCCATGGTCCGGCCGACATCTCTGCGGCGCGGGTGGCCAGTCCTGCGTGACGCGTGGGCCAGGGTATACCAGCGGGCCGGTTCGCGGGTGCGTTTCGCGGTATACGGCTGCGGTGAAGACGACTGGCGTCGGCTGAAGGCACCTTTTCCTGCTGAGGTCCTGGGAGTGCTGGACACCTCCGGGGTGGCGGCGGCCTGCCGTCGGGCGGCGCTGTTTGTGGAGGCGTCAGATTTTCAGGGTTTCGGCCGTACCGTGGCGGAGGCCATGGCCTGCGGAGTACCCTGCGCGCTCACGGACAGCGGAGGCGTCAGGCTGTTCGCAAGGCATGGGGTCAATGCCTTGATTTCGCCGCCGGGGGATGCCGTGGCGCTTGCGGAGCATATCCTCCAGTTGGTGGAAGACCCTCAAACAAGAAACCGTCTGGCCGCGTCCTGCAGGGCATCCGTGGCGTGGATGGATCGCATGGCTTCAGCCCGTGCGACCGAAGTTCTCTTCCGGGATCTGCTGTCCGGCCGGACTCCTCAGGCGGCCTACGGCTATCCCACCGATGTCCTTATGGAGGCTGGCATACGTGACACGAAGTGATTCATGTCTGAATCCCTGGCGGCGGGTTACTTCCCGGGAAGTGTACCGGAATGCGTGGATCCGGGTACGGGAGGATCAGGTGATCCGGCCTGACGGACAGCCCGGCATTTACGGCGTGGTGGAAACCCGTATCGCCACAGGGGTACTGGCTTTGACACCGAAACGGGATCTTTGCCTGGTGGGCCAGTACCGCTATACCATGAACTGCTACTCATGGGAAATCGTGGAAGGCGGAACCGATCCGGGAGAGGAGCCGCTGGAGGCCATCCGCCGGGAACTGGCCGAGGAAGCGGGCCTGACCGCGGAACAGTGGTATCCCCTCGGTGGTGAAATCCATGTAAGCAACTGCCACTCGTCAGAACGGGGCTATATATTTGTCGCAACGGGTTTGCGGCCGGTGCCGGCCCATCCGGAGCCCACAGAACAGTTGCTGATCCGGTGGGTGCCTTTCGAAACGGCAGTGCGGATGGTCATGAACGGCGAAATTCAGGATAGTATCAGCATGATCGGGATTCTGATGGCGGACCGGGCGCTTCGGGAGGGTATGCTGGTTATATGAACGGAAAAAAACCGGCAAAACCAGGCAGACGTGAGTTGCACCGGTTTTACCGGCTGATGCATGAGCACTATGGTCCAACTGGGTGGTGGCCGGGAGACTCGCCCTTTGAAATTGCCGTCGGGGCCATTCTGACTCAGAACACGGCCTGGCGGAATGTGGAACAGGCGATTGAAAACCTGAAACGGCTGAATGCGCTGGAGCCCGCGGTGCTCGGGTCACTGGATGACGCCGCGTTGTGGGAGGCGTTGCGGCCGTCAGGATACTTCCGGCAGAAAGCGGAGCGGGTCCGGCGTTTTTCCCGATGGCTGCTGGAGGAACACGGAGGCCGTATGGAATCGTTGGCCGCGCTGCCGCTGGCGGAAGCCCGACGGCAACTGCTGAGCCTGAATGGGATCGGTCCCGAGACGGCCGACGATATCCTGCTGTACGCCTGTGAGTTTCCCGTATTCGTGATTGACGCTTATACTCGGCGGATCCTGGCGCGTCACGGCATGCCGGAAGCGCTGTCCATGTCTTACGAGGACCTGCGGGCATATGTTGAATCCTGGCTGGATCCGAATTTTTCGCTGTTTCGCGAATATCACGGCCTGATTGTTTGGACCGGTAAGGATTTCTGCCGTCGCCGGGCCCGGTGTGAAGGGTGTCCCCTTTCCGTGTTACCGCGGGATCCGACGCAAGGACTCTGAGCGTTGGAGCCTGATCTTGTTGCCATGTTCAGCGGCTTAATGCTATAATAATTTCCTGACGAAGTGTAACCGCCGGAAAAGTGGGTAACAACCCACTTTTTTTATTACCCGCGGACAGAATTTCCGCGGGAGGCGGGAGAAGGAATGGTATGGAACACGAAGCGTTGCAACGGGCCCTCTGGGATCTGCTGGAGCCGGAACTCGCCCGCCTCGGTTACGAACTGATCGAGGTGGAACTGGCTGGCAGCGGGTCCCGGGAGGTGTTGCGCGTATTCATTGACAAGCCGGGTGGCGTTTCGCTGGATGACTGCGTGGCGGCGTCGCGGCAGGCGGAACTGGTGCTGGATGCCTCCGATCTGATGACCTCGTCTTACACGCTGGAAATGTCGTCGCCGGGATCGGACCGTCCCCTGCGGAAACCGGCTCATTTCGAACGGTATACCGGACGGACCGTCCGCGTGCAGACCTATGCGCCCGTTTCGGGGCGTCAGCGGTTCACCGGTATCCTGGCGGGCGTGGCGGATGGGATGGTCCTGATTCAGGGCGATGCGGCAGAGCCGTACCGCATTCATTTCGAAAACATCAGAAAAGCGCGGCTGGAACCGCCGAAAACATGACGAGGGCATAGCCGTGGCCAACGAAATCAAACAGGCGATTGAACTGCTCGAACGGATGAAAGGACTGGATCGGGCGGTCCTCATCGAGGCCTTGCGTGAGGCCCTCGAAAAAGCCGCTGGAAAAAGCGTGACCCGTTCGGCACAGATTACCGTGGAAATAGATCCGCACACGCTGCAGCCCCTGGTTTATGAAATCCGCACGGTGGTTGATCAGGTGCGGGATCCGGTTTCAGATATTTCACTGGAAGAAGCGAGGAAACTCAACCCGGACGTGGTCATTGGCAACCGGCTGAAGGTGCGGACGGAACCCAAAGACTTCGGTCGGATCGCGGCCCAAACCGCCCTGCAACTGATCAAACAGAAACTGCGCGAGGCGGAGCAGGACCGCGTGTTTCAGGAGTTCAAGGAGCGGGAAGGGGATCTGGTCACCGGAACCGTAAAGGCGGTCAAGGAAGGCCGGCTGATTGTTTCCATCGGCCAGGTGGAAGCAGTGATTCCGCGCGAGGAACAGTCGCCCCGGGAGAAATACCGGGCAGGCGATCGGATCACGGCCGTTGTCCAGCAGGTGGAAAAGACGTCTCGCGGAGCGTTCGTCCGGCTTTCGCGGGCCTGTCCCGAACTGGTACTGGCCAAGTTCGAAGCCGAGGTTCCCGAAATCTATGATGGTACGGTCGTGATTAAGGCAATCGCACGGGATCC
>Ga0209162_1004384_pt1 | contig 10603 bp, 10 predicted proteins | sample YNPNPMetaG_FD_187121 | JGI IMG/M metagenome (GOLD analysis project Ga0209162, IMG submission 187121) | Anoxygenic and chlorotrophic microbial mat microbial communities from Yellowstone National Park, USA - YNP NP MetaG (SPAdes) (version 2) ...
CAGACCGAATAGACGGAACAGACGGAACAGACGGAACAGACGGAATAGACCAGACAGACCCAATGGGGCCGCTGGCCGGCCTCGAACAGGCAAGAAAAGGAGGTGGAGTCATGGCGAAGGTCTACTTCATGGATGACCGGTCGCAGTCCATCCAGACCAGCCTGGTGGCCAAGATGCTCACCCTGTTCGATGCCGCAGGCTTCGGGGAGATGGTGCGACCGGGGGAGGTGGTGGCCATAAAGCTCCACATGGGGGAGTTCAACAACACCGCCTATCTCAGGCCCGTGTACGTCAGGGCCCTGGTGGAGAAGGTGAAGTCCTTGGGGGGGGACCCCATGGTGGTGGACACCACGTCGTTGCCTTACTGGCCTTTCGCGTCCAGGGCCACGGCCCTGGACTACCTGAACACCGTCGCCCGCAACGGCTTCACCCACGCCTCCCTGGGCTGTCCCGTGGTAATAGCGGACGGCTACATCGGGACCGACGACGTGCGGGTGGATCTCCCCGAGGGTTTCATCCTCAAGGAGCAGTACGTGGCCACCGGCATCGCCCTGGCCGATTGCATGATCGCCCTCACCCACTTCAAGGGGCACCCCATGGGGACTTACGGGGGGGCCATCAAGAACATCGGGGTGGGGTGCGCCTCCAAGAGGGGCAAGCTCAATCTGCACCTGGGGGGCCACCCCAAGTACGGCCTCAACGCCCGCCACTGGATGCCGGAGAGGTGTCTGAAGGAGGAGTGTCCCGATTACCAGGTCTGCCTGAACCTCTGTCCGTCGGGCGCCATTGTGCACACCAAGAAATCCGTTGAGTTCCGCAGGAAGAAGTGCGTGGGGTGCCTTGCTTGCGTGGGCGTCGTGACCATGTGCGGGGTGGGCTTCCTCCCCGACGACTACTTCGATGCCACCGCAGCGGCCATCGCGGACTCGGCCCTGGCCGCGGTCAAGGCCATAGGAGGGCCGTCCAAGGTCGGTTACATCAACCTCGCCGTCGACATCTCGCCCTGGTGCGACTGCGTCAATTTCAGCGACCGGCCCATCGTCCCGAACCTCGGGCTCTTCGCCTCCAGGGATCCGGTGGCCGTCGACTCCGCGTGTCTCCAGAGGGCCAAGGAGTCGGCAGGGGTCCCTGGATCGCTGGCCCAGGCCAAAGGGGCCATGGACCCGGGACTGCCCAAGTTCTCGGCGTGCGGCTCCTTCCTGGGGGTGAGCGAGGAGATACAACCCAATGTCGGGGAGAAGATCGGCTTGGGGAGCAGGCAGTTCGAACTGGAGGAGGTCCCGGTCCCGGAGGACCGGACCCCGTTCTTGTGCACCCAGTTGCCCGCCGGGCTCAAGCTGGGCAAGCTCTTCGCGAAAAAGGGGGACGTCTACCCTCCCCGCGGCTTCAAGAGGGAGGGTGAGGTGGACCTGGAGGACATGAGATAGCCACAGGAGGTGGAGCCATGTTCGGATACATGGGGAAGATCCTTCGCGTGAATCTCTCGGACGGGGTCATCTCCGAGATGTCCATCGAGCCCCAGGTGGCCCAGGCATACATCGGGGGGGCCGGGTTCATCACCAAGATCCTCTACGAAGAGGTCCCTCCCCGAACCGACCCCCTGGGCCCGGACAACAGGCTCGTCTTCATGACAGGGCCGGTGACCGGGACCCGTTTCCCCACCTCCGGTCGCTTCGCGGTGGGTGCCAAGTCCCCCCTCACGGGGATCATGGTGACATCCACCTCGTCCGGGTTCTGGGGGCCTGAGCTCAAGAAGGCGGGCTACGACGGGATCGTCTTGGAGGGCAGGGCATCGAGGCCGGTCTACCTCGAGGTCCTCGAGGGCGCGGCGGCCCTCAGGGACGCATCGGACCTCTGGGGAAAGGATGCATACGAGACACAGGAGATCCTCAAGGGGAGGATCGGCAAGAGGAGCGCCAGGGTCGCGTGCATCGGGCAGGCAGGGGAGAGGCTGGCGCCCATAGCGTGCGTGATCAACGATGCGGGCCGCGCCGCGGGCCGCGGCGGGACCGGGGCGGTCATGGGATCCAAGAACCTCAAGGCCGTCCTCTGCCACGGGACCAAGGAGATCGCTGTGGCCGCTGATGCATTCCTCAAGGAGTTCGCCAAACAGGTCAACAAGACCGTGGCCGAGGACCCCTTCGCCGGGTTCTTCACCAAGTGGGGGACGGCGTTCAGCATGGACATGGGTTGGGCCGCAGGGGACGTGCCGGCCAAGAACTGGCAGATGGGCCTCTGGCAGGGGGGAAAGGGATACGTCAAGATCGGCGGCGCCAGGATGGCAGACACCATCTTGCACCCCCACGCGGGGGCCTGCTACAACTGTCCGATCCACTGCGCCCGATGGGTCCGGATACCCAAGGGGAGGTTCGCCTACGAGGGACCGGGGCCGGAGTACGAGACCCTGGGGGCCTTCGGCTCCATGCTCCTCATAGACGACCTTGAGGCCCTGGCCTGGGTCGGCGAGATGTGCAACAGGTACGGGCTGGACACCATCTCCGCCGGCTGCACCATCGCCTGGGCCATGGAGGCCTTCGAGAAGGGGGCGATCACCAGGGAAGACACGGGCGGGATCGATCTGACCTGGGGAAACGTGGATGCGGTCATCGAGATCGTGGATCAGATGGGGCGGATGGAGGGCTTCGGGGCCCTTCTCGCCCAGGGCTCCCGCAAGGCCTCCCAGACCGTGGGCAAGGGCTCCCAGGAGTACGCCATCCAGGTCAAGGGGCTCGAGGTCCCCATGCACGACCCGAGGTGTTATTTCAGCCTCGCCGTCAACTACGCCACAGGGACCCGCGGTGCGTGCCACGTCCAGGGTGGCTCCTACACGGTGGAGATGGCCATCATCTCGCCGGAGGCCGGCCTCAAGTACAAACAGGGGCGTCACGACAAGAAGAACAAGGGTCTGGCGGCCAAGGTCGCCCAGGACATGAGCGCGGTCTACAACTCCACCGCCCTTTGCATGTTCGTGGGCATGGGCCTTCAGCCGTCCCACTTCGCCATGCTCCTGGGCGTCACGGCGGCCCAGTTCCACAATGCCCAGAGCGTGCTCCAGGCGGGGGAACGCATCGTGAATTTGCAGAGGGCCTTCGCCTGCAGGGAGGGGATCCGGCGCGAGGATGACACACTTCCCAGGCGCCTCCTGACGCCCCTGCCCGAAGGGGGGGCGGCGGGCAAGGCCCCGGACCTGGAATACCAGCTCAACGAGTATTACCAGCTCAGGGGATGGGACCCCGACGGGGTCCCGAGCAGGGAGAGGCTCACGGCCCTGGGGCTGGGGCATGTGGCCGACGAGCTGCACCGGTGACATCCCGCTGAGGGGCCGGTGGCCCGGCCATGAGGCCGCTGGCCTGCGCGGTAGGTAGGGGGGACGTCATGACGGGAAAGGATTACGTGACCCAGGCCTGGGAGATGGCCAAAGGGGTGACCTCGGAGATCAGGTCCCGGGGTGACCTCGCGGCACTCGGTCCCGTGATGGAAGGGCTGGAAAGGGCCTGTGTGGACTTGGAGCAGAACCGCAACAAGGCGACCCTGAGGACCCGCGCCGGGACGAACCTGGCCTTCCCGGTCTACGAGGCGGCCCGCGAGCTCAAGCTTGCTTGGGGGGAGGTGCACGAGGGGGGGAAGCCCGAGGCAATGAGGGAGGCCATAGAGGGTTTTTGCTTCGCAGTGGATGCATTGGTCTCGGCCCTGAAGGAACGGACCGTGATCATGACCTGATGTCAGATCGCCCATTGCCCATGATCTTGTGAGGGGGCGCGATGACCCGGCGCAGGTGGGCTCTGGGGCGTGGCAGGGGGGCATCGTGAAGGTGGCCGTGAGGTTCTTCGGCCCTCTGGCCCAGTTGGTGGGCCGTGAGGTGGCCGACTTCCAACTCCCGGATGGGGCGAGCTACGGTCTCCTCCTGGAGGAGATCCACCGGAGGTTGGGGGATCGCCTCCACGGGCGCCTGTGGGACAGGGAGGCCAGGGAGTTCCGGCCTGGGATATTGGTCATAGGGGAGGGAAGGGACCTGGATTCCCGAGATACCCCCCTTCGCGACGGGGAGGAGATAAAGGTGATCCCTGTGCTGGCCGGGGGGTGAAAGGGGTCGTGGCCGAGATAGCCATAACGGGGGGCGCCGGGAACCTGGGGCGGGGCCTCGCGAGGGCCCTGCGGGGTCTCGGGCATTCCATCAGGATCTTAGATCTGCCCAGGTGCGACTTCTCGTTCTTCGAGGGGTGGGAGGGGACGCGCGTCCTCGCTGGCGACATCCTCGATCCCTCCGCCCTCCGGGAGGCCTTGGAGGGGGCGCAGTGGGTCTTTCACCTGGCGGCCGTCCTCCCCCCTTGGAGCGAGGAGGACCGGGAACGCACCTTCCGTGTAAACGTGGGCGGCACCAGGAGTCTCGTCTCGGCGTGTGCCTCGGCCCGCCTTGCGCCCAGGGTGGTCTTCGCCTCCTCCGTCTCGGTCTACGGGGACAGGAGCGCGAGCGAGGACCTAGTCGGCCCCGATACGCCCGTGGATCCCGACGACTGGTATGCCGAGAGCAAGGCCCGCGCGGAGGAGCTGATCTCCTCGTCCGGGCTCCCCTTCGTAAATATGCGCATCTCCGGCATCGCAGTCCCCGCCTTCTTGGATCCCCCAGAGCCCTGGCCCTTCACCCCTTGGCAGAAAATAGAGCTCGTGGCCCATTCGGACCTGGTGGAGGCCATGGCGTGCCTGGACGGGCTGGAGCAGGCCCTGGGGCGCACCCTCCTCATCGCCGGGGGACCGACCTGGCAGGTGACCGGCAAGGATTACGTGGCCCGTTGGGGGGAGGCGATGGAGATCCCCCTGGAGGAGATGCGGTTCCAGCAGAGGCCGGGCTGGCTCCACTGGTACGACACCGCGGAGTCCCAGGCCCTGTTGGGCTATCAAAGGACGAACCTCGGGCTATTCTTGGAGCAGCTTCGCTCGGCGGTGGCAGAGGCCCTTGGGTGAAGGGATTCAAGCATTGCTGCTACATCCGGCTCTTTCTGGATCGGGCACGTGCAAGGGACCTGAGATCGGCCCTGTCCTGATCTCTTCCGGATGCGGTCTTTGCGCGAATCAGGTCGTCCAGGGAGAGATAATGGGCCCGAACATCTCCGTAGAAGGCGTCCACACGGTTGGCCCACGCTGTTTCGAAAGACGGTATGCCGGCAAGACTCGAGAGGAGATCTATGCGTACGGGCGCCACGCCCAGTTGAATGATCGTATCGGGATCTATCAGGTCCGCCACGGTCAAGTCTATATCGGCCCCGGCGAAAAAGTGCCGTATCGAAGAGAGGATTCGTTCTGCCGCATCCGGTGAAGGATCATGAAAGATGTCGAGGTCCTTTGTCGCTCGGGGGCGGGCATGGAAAGCGACGGCGTGGGGGTCCGCGATCATGTACCTAACGCCGTTTCCATTTAATAATTCGATAAACTCTTCGTAGTCTCTCACCGCCATGGGCTTCCCGGGTCTTCAGACAGCTCCTAAGACACTCATCCACCGCATCGACGCGCTCCTCCGGAGAGAGACCGTCGAACCAGAAGTCAAAGTCCCGGGCCTCGGCCTCGTCCATCTTGAGGACGACTGCGGACCAGGTCCTGCCGGTCCTGTCTCTTGCCTCCCCTCGTTTCTCCATGGCCCTGATCGTCTATCATTCCTGCGGAACTCTAGATCGCTTCCCCCGCTCCGCCCCTGAAGGTCAGTGGCCCGGAAAGGCGGTCGTCACTGGGCCGGATTATACTATGGACGGCTGTCCCGACCCAAGGTCCCTTTCGTCTTGGACCCGTCTCGCCGTGGTGATGAAACCCGTGTGGGCTGTCATGCGGTGGGCCGGCCTCACGCTCAGGCCCTTGACGTGCCAGGGCCGAAGCAGGGTCTCCACGGTCTCGCAGGTGGCGAACCCCCCGGTCTCCTCGAGGCCGTCGTGGAGGCTCTTGACCTGTATGGCGTTGGCCGTGAAGCAAAGCAGTATCCCCCCGGGCCTCAGGGCCTCCTTCACCTGGGGGAGCAGCCTCCAAGGCTCGGGCACATCGAGGAGTACCCTGTCCACCTCCCGCTCCAGGATCCCCTCGGATGCGTCTCCGAGCCGGATGCTCCACTGGGGGCACTCCCCCAGATAGCTCGAGACCGTGCGCTTCGCCGCCCGATAGAAGTCCTCCCTGATCTCGTAAGAGACGACCCTCCCCTCCCTTCCCACGGCCCGCACCAGGGCCATGGTCAAGGCCCCGTATCCGGTGCCCACCTCCACCACGGTCGCCCCGGGGAAGATATCCGCCCGGACCAAAATGACCCCGATGTCCTTGGGATAGATGACCTGGGCCTGCCTGGGCATGTTCATGATGATCTGGGAGAGGGTCGGGCGGAAGACCCAGAGGCGATGCCCATGGGAGGACACCACGACCGATCCTTCGGGAAGCCCCGTTATGGCGTCGTGTTCCACGAAGCCGTGGTGGGAGTGGAAACGCCCCCGCCCCTGGAGGCGCACCAGGAACTCACGATGCCTCTGATCGATGAGCAGGACCCATTCGCCTTCCCGCAGAGGGCCCATCTCTCCTCGCCGCCGGTCTTTAGGGTGGCCCACAAACCATAACGCCCGGACCGCTGGGCCCGGGCGCAGTATCGACTGGTGCCGAAGAGGGGACTCGAACCCCTACGGGCGTAGCCCACCACCCCCTCAAGATGGCGTGTCTACCAGCTTCCACCACTTCGGCATGGCCAAAAATATATCGTACTGCTGCTCCCAGGGCAAGAAAAAGCCGATTCCACTGGTGATGCCTCCTAGGAAGGGGCGCCCGTGCCCGGAGACCTTCCTCACGGCCTCTGGGGGGCCTGGTCGGGGACCACCGGGGCTGGCGGCCCTTCTTGTGTCTGGGCCGGTGCCTCCTGGGCCGCCTTGGCCGGCGGCTCTCCCACGATGGATTTGGGGCCTTTCTTGAAGAGCCCCCCTGCCATGGCGAGGGAGGTGATCATGAATATCGCCGCCACCACGGCGGTGAGCTTTCCCAGGAACGTCCCAGGTCCGGCCCCACCGAACAGGGCCTGGGTCGCCCCCCCGCCGAAGACGGCCCCGATATCCGAGCCGCGCCCGGTCTGCAGGAGCACCACCAGGATAAGGAAGATGCAGAGAAACACGTGCAGGATCGCAAGGACTGTGTACATCGAGAAGACCTCCGTCGCGTTAATCGCAATCGATCGAGGGGCGGCCGCGTGTCTGCCGATCCCGAAACGCCGGCCTCCCATCAATATCCCCGAGCTCAGGCGTTCGACCTGAAGGCCACTATCCGGGCGAAGGAGTCGGCCTTGAGGCTGGCCCCCCCGACCAGCGCCCCGTCTATGTCCGGCTCCGCCATGAGCCGGTCGATGTTGTCGGCCTTCACGCTGCCCCCGTAGAGGACGCGTGTGGACACCGCACGGCGCGGGGAGAGTGCCCGCTCGAGCCACCTGCGGATGGCCAGGTGGACCTCCTGGGCCTGATCGGGCGTGGCCGTCTTTCCCGTCCCTATGGCCCATATGGGCTCGTAGGCGATGACGAATTCCGGTGTCTCGTGCTCCGGCAGTCCGTCCAGTGCGCCCGCCAGTTGCCCCTCGACCACATCCACGGTCTGCCCCCGCTCCCTCTGTCCCAGGGATTCCCCCACACACAGGATGGGGGTCAGGCCGTGTCTGAGCGCCGCCCTGAGCTTCTTCTGGACCACTTGGTCCGTCTCCCCGAAATACTGCCTCCTCTCCGAATGGCCGAGGATCACGAAGCTGCAGCCCACCTCCCGCAACATGACCGGAGAGACCTCCCCTGTATAGGGGCCCTCTTCTTCCCAATGGACGTTTTGTGCCGCAAGGTACCAACCGGTGTCTTTCAGGGCCTCGGCCACGTCGCCCAGGGCGGTATAAGGCGGCGCCAGGACCACCTGGGCCTGGGGCGTCTGTCCGCTCAGGGCCTCCTTGAGGCCCTGGACCAGCCCCCTGGCCTGGGGGCGGGTCATGTACATCTTCCAGTTTCCGGCGATCAACGGGGTTCGCAATCCTCAACGCCTCCTCTTGGCGCATCTGGCAAGGGCCTGCACACCGGGGAGCGATTTGCCCTCTATGAGCTCCACAAAAGCCCCGCCGCCCGTGGAGATGTAGGAGATGTTGTCCGCCTCGCCGGCCCTGTGCACGGCGGAGTCCAGGTCCCCGCCCCCCAGCATGGAGAAGGCATGGCTCGAGGCCACCGCCCTGACCAATGCGGAGGTGCCGCGGCTGAAGGCGTCCATCTCGTAGACACCCATGGGGCCGTTCCAGACTATGGTGCGGGCGTCGGCAATGGCCTCGGAGAAGAGGGCCACGGATGCGGGGCCGATATCCAGGCCCATCCAGCCATCGGGGATCTCCTGTACCGGCCTGACGAGGGTCGGTGCCCCGGGGGCCTTTTCCCGGGCCACGACGCAGTCCACGGGGAGGTAGAGCTTGACGCCCTTGCGCCGGGCCTTCTGGAGGATGCGTCTGGCTTGGGGCAACATCTCCTCCTCCACCGCCGAGGCCCCGGTGTCGACGCCCTGGGCCTTGAGGAAGGTGTAGGCTATGGCCCCCCCCAGGATGACCTTGTCGGCGAGGTCTACGAGACGGAAGACGGCCCCGAGCTTGTCCGCCACCTTCCCGCCGCCGAGGATCGCCACCAGGGGCCTGGCCGGATTCTCCATGGCCTGGGCGAAGGCCCGCAGCTCCTGCTTCATCAGCAGTCCGGCGCAACACTCCTTCACGAACCTTGTGATGGCCTCCACGGAGGCGTTGGCCCGGTGGGCCACCGCGAAGCCGTCGTTGACGTAGACGTCGGCCATGGCCGCGAGGGCCTTGGCGAATTCGGGGTCGTTGTCCTCCTCGCCCTTGTGGAATCGGAGATTCTCCAGCATGAGGATGTCGCCATCCCCCATCGACTCCACCATCCTCTCCACCTCGGGTCCTACGCAGTCCGGGGCGAGGCGCACCTCTCTTCGGAGCAGGCGGCCCAGGTGGATCGCGCAGGGGGCCATGGAGAACTTGGCCTCCGGCTTTCCCTTGGGGCGGCCCAGGTGAGAGGCCAGAATGACCCTGGCCCCGCGATCCATGGCCAGCCTGATGGTGGGCAGGGCGCTTCGGATCCTCGTGTCATCGGCCACACTGCCCTCTTCGTCCAGGGGGACATTGAAATCCACGCGGATGAAGACCCGTCTCCCCTTGAGATCCATCTCGTCGATACCCTTGATCCTCATGTCACGGCCCCCCATATCCTGGTCGCCGGGGCCTCCACAGGCCACCCACCCCCGTGGCCACCCCGGCCGGGAAAGACTCGGACCGAAGCTAAATCCTAGCCGCCTTCTCCGCCGGCGTCAAGGAAAACGGCTGTCTGCTTGCCACCTCGAGTCGCCGATGTTATATTGACGCTGTCGAGGATCGGAAGGAGAGGGGATTTCCCGGTCGGGGAACGAGCTGAAGGGGAGGTGCGAATGTCCATTCGGGTGGGGATCAACGGATTCGGCAGGATCGGGAGGTCGGTCTTCCGTGCCTCCCTCTTGTGCCCGGAGTTCTCCGAGGTGGAGATCGTGATGATCAACGATCTCACCGACAATGCGACCCTGGCCCACCTGCTCAAATACGACTCGGTCATGGGGACGTTGAAGGCCGAGGTCAAGGCCACGGATCGCGGCCTGGTGGTGGACGGAAGGAGCGTGTACATCTCGGAGCAGAGGGACCCGGCTGCCATACCCTGGAAGGAGCACGGCGTCCAGTACGTGGTCGAGTCCACGGGTCGCTTCACGGACGCCCACAAGGCGAGGGCCCATCTGGACGCCGGAGCCGAAAGGGTGGTCATCTCGGCCCCGGCCAAGAACGAGGATGCCACCATCGTCATGGGGGTCAACGAGGACGACTACGACCCCAACGTCCACAGGATCGTCTCCAATGCCTCCTGCACGACCAACTGCCTGGCCCCCGTGGCCAAGGTCCTCCTCGACCGTTTCGGGATCGTCAGGGGACTCATGACCACCATCCACTCCTACACCAATGACCAGCAGCTCCTGGACCTGCCGCACCAGGACCTGCGAAGGGCCAGGGCGGCGGCCCTCTCCATGATCCCGACCAAGACGGGGGCCGCCTCTGCTGTGGCCCTGGTCATCCCGGAGCTCAAGGGCAAGTTCGACGGGCTGGCGGTCCGCGTCCCCACCCCCAACGTGTCGCTGGTGGATCTGGTGGCCGAGCTGGAGCAGGAGGTCACCGTCAAGGATGTCAACGACGCCCTGAAGGCCGCCACCAACCGCTACCTGGGTTACACCGACGAGCCTCTGGTCTCCATCGACTTCCAGGGGGACCCCAGGTCATCCATAGTGGATGGAGCTTCCACGCGGGCCATGGGCAGGATGGTGAAGGTCATGTCCTGGTACGACAACGAGTGGGGCTACTCCAACCGCGTCCTGGACCTGATACTCCACATGCACGCCCAGAGGCCCATTTGACGGGTTGGCAGGTGATCGCAGGGTGACGACGTTTCCCGGAGCCGGTTGGTTGAGGCGCTTCGATTCTCCGGGAGTTGGACCTGGGGAAGCCCTCTCGGCCGAAGCTGACCTGAGGCCGACCGAGGGAGGGGGCAAGGATCCTCCG
>Ga0209162_1004393_pt1 | contig 10592 bp, 9 predicted proteins | sample YNPNPMetaG_FD_187121 | JGI IMG/M metagenome (GOLD analysis project Ga0209162, IMG submission 187121) | Anoxygenic and chlorotrophic microbial mat microbial communities from Yellowstone National Park, USA - YNP NP MetaG (SPAdes) (version 2) ...
TTCCGGCGCCCGCTCAAGGATGCCCAAAATAGATCCAGCTTCTCGCAAAAAAGCAATCGCCAGTTCCAGTAGGGGCAGACCTATGTGTCTGCCCTGCAGACCTTGTGCCTGCCCTGATGCAGGTCCCGTAGGGGCAGGTCTACGTACCTGCCCGCCACGCCCAGATGACTCAAGAAACCGCTGAAGAGCATTTCGCAGATCGAACATTAAGCCAACAGCCTGAGCCGTGTTAAAGTCATTGTTCATAGCTTCCAAAAACTTTTCCGGGAAAGACAAAACCTTTTCTGACAGTAGGGGCAGGTCTACGTGCCTGCCCGGGTCAACACCGTAGGGGCAGGCCTCTGTGCCTGCCCTCTTAGAATTTGAAAAAGCAACAATACGTTCTTTGTCGAGAAGTAGAGGCGTTCCGGGGTGACAGGTAGGAGATCCCTCGCTTCGCTCGGGATGACAGGCTGGGGACCAGCTGTAGGGGTAGGCCCCTGTGCCTACCCTACCTAACAATTGGCCGGGGGGCACTGCCCCCCCAATCCGCTCCAGAGCCTCAGACAAAGTCATATAGAGCCGCTCCAATCCACTCTCTGCCTCTTTAATCGTTTCATCGGAAAAATCCACCGGGCTGCGGTAATGCTTGCTAATCACAAATAGTCGTAAGGCTTCCGGATGTACCTTATCCAATATCTCACGAATAGTTAAAAAATTGCCCAAGGATTTAGACATTTTTTCATTGTTGATATTAACAAAACCATTGTGTAGCCAGTACATCACAAACGGCTTACCGAAGGCGGCTTCTGATTGAGCAATCTCGTTCTCGTGATGAGGAAAGATCAAATCCTTTCCTCCACCGTGGATGTCAAAGGTTTTCCCGAGATACTTGGCGCTCATAGCCGAGCATTCAATGTGCCACCCCGGACGTCCAGGACCCCAGGGGCTATCCCATGCAGGTTCACCTTCTTTGCTTCCCTTCCACAGCACGAAATCAAAGGGATTTCGTTTGTGCTCATCTATATCCACTCTAGCCCCAGCCATCATGTCTTCAAGACTACGACCCGACAGTTTCCCATACCCAGGAAAACGTTCCACCGAGAAATACACATCCCGCCCGGATTGATAGGCATAACCTTTGTCAAAAAGCTTCTGAATAATTTCTATCATCTCTTTAATGTGCTCTGTCGCTCTAGGTTCTACAGTGGGACGCAGAACGCCCAATCTATCCATATCTTCATAGAATGCCGCAATATAACGTTCGGCAATGGTTCGATAGTCGGTATGTTCTTCCTGAGCTCGGCGTATGATCTTGTCGTCAATATCGGTAAAATTTCTCACATAAACGACATCATAGCCGAGAAACAAAAAGTAGCGGTATATAACATCAAAGACCACGGCACTACGAGCGTGACCAATATGGCAATAGTCGTATACTGTTACTCCACAGACGTACATTTTGACCTTGTTTGGTTCAAGAGGTTGAAATTCTTCCTTGGTCTTGGTTAGAGTGTTATAGACCAAAAGTTTCATCGGAAATTGCTCCTTTCTCAATCTTTCCTTGTCATTCCGAGGTGTCCTGAGCAAAGCGAAGGACGCCGAGGAATCTCATGAGGAGATCCCTCGCTAGCGCTCGGGATGACAATTCTTTTAATCTCCAGCGGATTTTTTATAAATGAGAGCCACGGCATAAACAGCGATACCTTCTTCTCTACCTGTAAACCCAAGTCCTTCTGTTGTCGTAGCTTTAATGCTGATCTGATTTGGTTTCAAACCGGTAGATTGCGAAATAGTTCTAATCATTTGATCTCGATAAGGGGCTATACGCGGCTTTTGCGCCACAACGGTTACATCTATATTTCCCACGGTATAGCCAGCTTGATCCACCATCTCCAGCACCTTCTGAAGCAGTACCATGCTGGAAATGCCTTTGTATTTCGGATCAGAGTCAGGGAAATGACGACCGATATCTCCAAGTCCTGCAGCTCCTAGAAGAGCGTCACACATGGCATGAAGGAGCACATCAGCATCGGAGTGACCGGCAAGCCCAAACTGGGAAGGAATTTTAATTCCTCCCAGCATAAGAGGGCGATCCTTTACAAAGGGGTGCACATCGTAACCCATACCTACTCTTACTTCACATTCCTTCTTTGAAGGTGCCATACAAGCCACTCCATGTCTTCTTTTGATGTGATTTTAATGTTGAGCGGGTCTCCCTCTACGAGTGCCACAGGGTGGTTTAAACGCTCAACAAGGGAGGCATCATCCGTGCCAATAAAATTTTCCGAAAAAGCATCTTCATAGGCTCGTATAATAATATCCCGGCGAAACACCTGAGGCGTCTGGGCAAGCCAAACAGTTGATCTATCAAGAGTTTGTTCGATGATAGAGCCGCTGGAATGATTTTTTGCCTGTTTTACAGTATCTCTTGCGGGAACAGCCGCTATTGCAGCTCCAACCAATCGAGCCTTTTCCACAACACTAATAAAAAGTTCTTTTGAAACCAGCGGCCGAGCCCCATCGTGTATAGCCACCCATTGTAAGGGCAGGCCTATGTGCCTGCCCCTGGGAATAGCCTTAAGCCCCTCCCATACACTTTCCTGCCGTTCGGAACCTCCGGGAACAATTGTAATATATACTCCCGCACCCTGAAGGCACACTTCTCCATTGCCTTCTATTTTAATTCTTGAAGATTCCCGTAGGGACAGGCCTATGTGCCTGCCCAGCTCCGCCACCAAAGACTCTTTGTAATACTGGAAATTATCTCGAGGAAGCACAACAACACACGGAGAAAGGGGCATGGCATCTAGCACGGCAAAGATAGTCCAGCAAAGAAGTGGTCTTCCCATAACCGGGACAAATTGCTTTGGCACATTTCCACCAAATCTTAAGCCTTGACCTGCAGCGGGGATAACAACGGCAACATCTTTCATGGGTTTTCCTTTACTACTTAATTAGCCCCTTTTCACCCCCGCACGTGAGGGGACGAAAAAGCTTCCCTCCTGCGTGCGGGAATGGTGGGGGTGGGCTGTAGGGGCAGACCATTGTGTCTGCCCTGCAGGCCTCCGTGCCTGCCCGCATCTTTACAGATGAAAGAAGGAATAAAGAGGAGAGCCGGTCTATAAGCCGGGTTCTGTCTGCCGACCGTTGTAGGGACAAGCCTCTGTGCTTGCCCGTCGGCAGCACGGTCATTTCTCTGGTCCCTGTCGTTACCGACGGGATCTAGCGACCTACCCGGGAGCTCAGGCGGGCCACCTTCAAGCGCTCCCCTATTTGGTCTTGCTCCAGGTGGGGTTTGCCTAGCACCCGATGTCACCATCGGGTCTGGTGAGCTCTTACCTCACCGTTTCACCCTTACCAACGTAGTTCCGTTCCATTACGAACAGAACTACGTGGCGGTCTGTTTTCTGTGGCACTTTCCTCCCCCGCCGCCTGTAGCGGAGGACTGGGCGTTACCCAGCACCTTGCCCTGTGGAGCCCGGACTTTCCTCCCCACGATATGTAGGGGTAGACCTGCGTGTCTGCCCTTACACCCTCGCGGAGCGACCGTGCGACCTGCTCTCCTCTTCAAACCTCCAGGCTTTTTTATTTTAACACCTGCAACTGGTTAAAGCAAGTAGGGGTAGACCTGCGTGTCTACCCTGGGGCTGGCCTTGTGTCTACCCTGGGGCAACCCTCTGTGTCTGCCCTGCTCCAGTGAAGGCACTTACACTTCCAATCAAGCTACAAACGGGATTGCCATCTCAATACACTAAGCACACATTCCTGCAGGAGAGATTCCCTTTGGTATGACGGGTTTTCTGCCCACACTGTAATAGATAAAGCCAGCATCTTCCATCTGTTTACGACGATAAACATTACGAAGATCAATGAAAATCGGTTCTCGAAGAAGTTTTTTAAGCCTTTGCAGATCGAGAGCTCTGTACTCTCTCCACTCTGTAAGAAGCACTACTGCGTCGCTTCCTTCACAGGCTTCATAAGGGCTGGAACAATAAATAAGATCCGGAAGAAACTTTTTAGCTTCTTTCATCCCCTGAGGATCGTGAGCCCGTATAATTGCTCCCCGTTCTATAAGAGCTGGAAGGATGCTAAGAGAAGGAGCCTCCCTCATATCATCCGTGTCAGCCTTAAAGGTAAGACCCAAAACGGCTATCGTTTTTCCAGCTTCGGATCCTCCGAGACCCTGTCGTATCTTTCTGACCATTCTAGCTTTTTGAGCTTCGTTTACTTCAACGACGGCTTCAACTATCCTCAAGGCAACTCCATGTTCCTGCGCTATCCGGAGAAGAGCTCGAGTATCTTTAGGAAAACAGGATCCTCCATAGCCAGGTCCTGCCTGAAGAAAGCTTTTCCCTATCCTTGCATCGAGCCCCATACCGTGAGCCACATCAAGCACATTGGCTCCAGTTTCTTCACATAAGGCGGCAATCTCATTTATGAAACTGATTTTTGTAGCCAAAAAAGCATTAGAAGCATATTTTGTCAGTTCGGCCGACTCAATCGACATAATAACAAAAGGAATCTCAGCCAGGAGAAGCGGTCGGTAAATTTCTTTTAGAATTTCGTCCGCCCTGGCATTATCAACTCCGATGACAATTCGATTCGGCTTCATAAAATCCTCAATAGCTTCCCCCTCCCGTAAAAATTCCGGATTACTCGCCATGTCGAAATTAGCATCTGGATTGGTTTCTCGAATGATCCTGGCCACCTGCCGAGCCGTTCCAACAGGAACCGTGCTTTTTATAACCACAACTTTGTAATCGTTAAGGAAAGGGGCTATTTCCTTAGCTGCTCCATAAACGTACGTCAAATCAGCATATCCGTCACCTCTACGGGATGCCGGAGTCCCAACGGCGATAAAAACCACCTGAGCACCCTGAAGAGCCTCTTTGATATCCGTTGTAAAGGAGAGTCTTCCCGCACGACGATTTTTTTCCACCATTTCATCAAGGCCAGGTTCATAAATAGGAATTATGCCTGCTCTAAGACTTTCGATTTTGGATATATCATTGTCAACGCAAACGACTTCATGACCAAAATCAGCAAAGCTTGCCCCACTCACAAGCCCAACATATCCCGTTCCCACAATGGCAATTTTCATGGTCTAATCCTCCGCAGGTTAAGAGTTCTTGCCTTTTCAACAGCTCTAATTTATAAGCTAAATTCTGGATTTTGCAAAAAATAGTTGTCAACTTCTGGCGGAAGTTGGTGTACCCAGTAAAGAATCTGTTTCCCATTAAGGGCTGTCACCCCGAACGAAGGGAGGGGCAGGAGGCCTGTCATCCCGAGCGCAGCGAGGGATCTCCCGGAGGGGATGCCTCGCATTCGCTCGGCATGACAAGTAAAAAAGGGATTTCTCGGTGTTCCCTTGCTTCGCTCGGGACGCCTCGGAATGACAAGGAGGAGGTGCCGAGGAATGACAGGAAGAAGGTATCACACATCAGGAGGTAGAAATGTCCAATCGCCTTTCTAAAGACAAATTCGTAAGGATTTTCGAATCTCAAGGAAAACCTTACAGCTACTTCAATATAGAATCCTATGCACAAGAAACAGGAATCGATCTTGATCGGTATCCCATCTCCTGGAAAATTATCCTCGAAAATCTTATAAGAAACCAAAACGATTCGGTAATAAATTTCGACGGCATACATACCATTTTACAGTCCTGCTCCGGGAACAGTCAGCCCTGCGAAATTCCTTTCTACCCTGCAAGATTGCTTCTTCAGGACTTTACCGGCATACCTGTTGTTGTTGATCTTGCAGCCATGCGGGACGTCACGGTTCAGTGGGGAGGAGACCCTTCTCGTATAAACCCCATGATACCCGTCCATTTGGTCATAGACCATTCTCTTCAGGTAGACGTATGGGCCTGTAAAGACGCTCTTGAACAGAATCTCTTGCGGGAATTTGAACGAAATTCCGAAAGATATAAATTGCTTAAATGGGCGCAACTTTCTTTCACAAACTTCTCCGCTGTGCCACCAGGTAAAGGCATAATCCACCAGATAAACATAGAACACCTGGCGACCGTGGTTGTGGTGAATCATGATTCTGGAAGCCTTGCTACGGTATTTCCAGACACAGTTTTCGGCACCGATTCTCATACCACTATGGTAAACAGCATGGGAATTCTCGGCTGGGGTATCGGCGGTATTGAAGCTGAAGCGATCATGGTAGGACAACCCTATTATTTTCCGGCTCCGCCTGTTGTCGGTGTTCACCTCGTAGGGAGTCTTACAGAAAAGTCATCGGCTACAGATGTGGCTCTGCTCGTCACAGAGGAGCTTAGGCGATTCGGAGTAGTGGGGAAGATCGTGGAATTTTTCGGTCCCGCCTGTGAACAGCTAAGCTTTCAGGATCGAGCAACCATAGCGAACATGGCGCCTGAATACGGCGCTACGATGGGATATTTTCCTGTTGATGAAAAGACCATAAAGTTTCTTCTGGATACAGGACGACCGTCGGAACTTGCAGAACTTGTTCGACATTACTGCCGTCTTCAGGGAATCTTCGGCGGCTATTCAACCCCCGAAAAGGTATTATTTGAGCGCATCGTAGAAATCGATATTTCTAAAGCTGTGCCATCAGTCGCCGGTCCAAGGCGTCCCCAGGACAGGATTCCTCTTTCCAATCTGCCCAAAGCTTTCCGTGAAATCTTATCAAAGCCAAAATCCAGTGGAGGATATGAAGTTCCGGAAACTGCATTATCCGCCGACAATAGCAACGGTAACATCAGCCATGGTTCGGTTGTGCTTGCTTCCATAACAAGTTGCACAAATACCTCAAACCCCGAACTTCTAATCACGGCAGGACTTTTAGCCAGAAGAGCCCGTAAGCTTGGCTTAAAACCCAAAGCATGGGTAAAAACGAGTTTTGCTCCTGGATCTAGAGCCGTTGAGTTATACCTAAAGGAACTTGGTCTTATGGAGGATTTAGAGGCTCTGGGGTTTCACATCGTTGGTTACGGCTGTGCCACCTGCATCGGAAACAGTGGACCTCTTCCAGAACCGATCTTGAAAGCCATCAAAGAGCAAAATCTTGTTGTTTGCGCAGTCGTTAGTGCTAACAGGAATTTTGAAGGGCGAGTTCACTCCGCAGTGAGGGCTAATTTTCTGGCATCTCCAGCCCTTGTCGTAGCTTTTGCCCTCGCAGGACGTATTGACTTCGACTGGGATCGGGAACCACTAGCGGGAGGGCAGGCACGTGGGCCTGCCCCTACCGATGGCAAGCCGGTTTTCCTGAAGGATTTACTGCCATCAAAAGATGAGATCAGCTCAGCTATTGCCAGAGCCAATAATCCGGCATATTATTCCAACCTTCGAGAAGAACTCTTTCGTGGAAACGAACTCTGGGAAAATCTCCCGTCTTTTTCATCAAATCTTTTCCCATGGGATCCAAGCTCTACCTACCTTCGCAGGCCTTCTTTTCTTGAAAATGTGCCACCAAATCCCCCAGGACTTGGTGACATTGAGGGCGCTCGAGTCCTGCTCCTACTCGGCGATTCCGTAACCACAGATCATATTTCTCCGGCAGGATCCATCCCAGAAGATAGCCCTGCTGGAATGTATTTGAAAAGCCAGGGAGTTTCACCTAAGGACTTTAACTCCTACGGAGCAAGGCGAGGAAACCACGAAGTAATGGTGCGAGGGACTTTTGCAAATATTCGTCTAAAAAACAAGCTAGTGCCGGATAAGACCGGGAGCTGGACTTTGCATTTCCCAAGTGGTGAAGTGGTCACGGTGTGGGAGGCTGCGGAACGATATCGCAGGGAGGGAGTCCCCCTTGTTGTAATAGCAGGAAAAGAATACGGCACGGGAAGCAGCCGAGACTGGGCAGCCAAAGGGACAGCTCTTTTGGGAGTAAAAGCAGTCATTGCGGAAAGTTTTGAACGTATCCACAGAAGCAACCTTGTAGGCATGGGAGTTATACCTCTTCAATTCTTACCGGGAGAATCTGCCGAAAAGCTAGGGCTAACCGGAGAAGAAATATTTTACATCCGAGGCCTATCAAAGGCGATGGAAAATGGAGTAGGGCAGGCACAAGGCCTGCCCCTACAGCCAGGCTCAACACTCTCGGTGGAAGCAATACAGCCGACAGGAAGAAAAATTCAGTTTTCCGTTCTGTGTCGCCTTGATACTGGAGTTGAAGTCGAATATGCTTTTCATGGTGGAATACTTCCCAAAGTTTTGAGGGGGGTGGGGGGCAGTGCCCCCTGCCAATTGCGCCCGCTTTAACTGGTAGCCTGTTCGGTTTGCACACCGAGCGCGTTCGGTGTTCATTGGTGTTGGGGGATGGCACGTTGGCCTGCCCCTACAGAGGGCAGGCACAAGGCCAGCCCCTACAGAGAACTAGGAGGAAGCCATGGAAAGAGTGGTTAAGCCTGGCAAAAAAATTATCCTTACCCAGGGGGATATTACTGAGCTTTCCACCGATGCAATTGTAAATGCCGCCAATGAAGATTTGATTCTTGGAGGCGGAGTTGCAGGAGCCATAAGGAAAAAAGGCGGCCCCAGCATCCAGGAAGAATGTAACAAAATCGGCAGGATTAACGTCGGGGAAGCAGTAGTAACGGGAGCAGGAAACCTTAAGGCAAAATACGTTATACATGCAGTTGGGCCTCGATACGGCGAAGGAAACGAAGACGAAAAGCTCCGAAACGCCACATGGAACAGCCTGCTCAGAGCCACGGAAAAAGGCTGTAAGAGCATCGCCTTTCCCGCCATAAGCACCGGTATCTTTGGCTTTCCTAAGGATAGATGCGCATCTATCATGTTGAAAACTGCCCAGGAATTCCTAAAACAGCAGGAAACATCCCTCGAAGAAGTGGTTTTCTGCCTGTATTCCAAAGAAGATCTCGAAATATTTGAAAAAACCATGAGCTCTCTGTGGTAAAAGTAGGGCGACCGGACAGTCGCCCCTACAACGGAGCACATAGAGAACACAGAGAACAGGAGGTGCAAAAAGATGACGGTCGAAAAAGTTTTACTCGTGATAGATATGTTGAACGATTTTCTTCATCCTGACGGGACGCTTTACTGTGGAGACAGGGCACGCGATAAAATCCTCAAGCCTTCGATGGAGTTAATTGCCTGGTTCAGAAAAAAAGGATATCCGATAATCTATGCTCAAGACGCTCATGATGAGACAGACAAAGAATTCGATATCTTCCCTCGGCACGCTATAAAAAACACCTGGGGAGGAGATTTCATCAACGAAGTTAAACCTCAATCAGGCGATATAATAGTTCCTAAAACTCGTTTTAGCGCCTTTTTCCGAACAAATCTCGAGGAAATCCTGGCAAACTACAATCCCAAGGAAGTCTGGGTAATCGGCGTCTGCACTTCTATATGCGTTATGGACACTGTGGTAGATCTACGGTATCGGGATTACCCTGTTATGATCCCTGTTTCCTGCGTTGCAGATTTTCATCAGACAATGCACGATTGTGCTATGGAACGGATGGACAGAATTTATAAAGCAAAACTTGTATGGGATCTTCCGCGTTGAAGGGCAGGCACGTAGGGGCAGACCTATGTGTCTGCCCAGAACGTAGGGGCAACCCTATGTGGTTGCCCTGCACAGAGAGAACACATGTATGGAGCCTTCCGCAATGATCCATTGGCATAAATATGAACCAGAGTTGCTTACCGATCTTTATGAGATCACAATGGCGGCAAGCTATTTCCGGGAAGGAAAGAAAGGCGAAGCAACCTTTAGCTTATACATCCGGGATTGTCCTCCCACTCGAGCTTATTTCGTAGCAGCAGGGCTTGAAAGCTTTCTTGATATACTTGAAAACTTTAGGTTTTCATCAGATGCCATCGATTATCTTAGATCTCTTGGAAAATTTTCCGAAGATTTTTTGACCTATCTCAAAAACCTTCGCTTCTCCGGCACGGTAAGAGCCCTTCCAGAAGGAACCATCTTTTTCCCTTATGAACCGATCATTGAAATAACGGCGCCGATTATAGAAAGCCAGATTTTAGAATCTCTCGTGATGAATATTTTCCACATCGAAACGCTCATCGCTTCAAAGGCAGCTCGGTGCGTAGAAGTAGCCCAGGGTAGAGGCCTTGTGGATTTTTCGCTCAGGCGAACTCACGGAGCCGATGCTGCCGTTAAGGTTGCCAGATCGAGCTATCTGGTGGGATTTCTTGGCACAAGCAATCTCCTGGCAGGAAAGCTTTATGACATCCCTGTTTTTGGCACGATGGCTCATTCCTACATAATGAGTTTTGAACACGAATTGGATGCCTTTTTTGCCTATGCTAGAACTTTTCCCGAATCTACCGTATTGCTTCTCGATACCTATGACACAATTAAAGCCGCATACAAAGCGGTAGAAGTAGCCAAATGGCTTAAAGAAAGGGGTTTCAAACTTCGAGGCGTAAGGCTCGATAGCGGCGACCTTGTAGAGCTTAGCCATAGGGTAAAAGATATCTTTAGAGCCAACGGACTTGATGATGTGGCCATAATGGCAAGTGGAAGCCTTGATGAATACCGATTACATGAGCTTATAACCAGTGGCGCATACATAGACGTGGTTGGAATTGGAACTAAAATGGGCGTATCTGCTGATGCTCCCTATCTCGATTTTGCTTATAAACTCG
>Ga0209162_1004397_pt1 | contig 10583 bp, 10 predicted proteins | sample YNPNPMetaG_FD_187121 | JGI IMG/M metagenome (GOLD analysis project Ga0209162, IMG submission 187121) | Anoxygenic and chlorotrophic microbial mat microbial communities from Yellowstone National Park, USA - YNP NP MetaG (SPAdes) (version 2) ...
AGGGGCGATCCGCCGCCAAGTCGCCCTACGGCGACCCGGTGCGCGCGGATGCGATGGCGGATGCGATGGCCCGGCCGGCGAATGAATTCGGGGCGAAGAGGCGACCCGGTGTGCGCGGATGCGATGGCCCGGCCACCGAATGAATTCGGGGCGAAGGGGCGATCCGCCGCCAAGTCGCCCTACGGCGACCCGGTGCGCGCGGATGCGATGGCGGATGCGATGGCCCGGCCGGCGAATGAATTCGGGGCGAAGAGGCAACCCGGTGTGCACGGATGCGACGACCGCGTCCACGCAGGTGGACGCCCGGCCATCGGCCCCTTAGCCGCGACCTCGGTCGCCTGGCCGGGCGGCCAGACGATCGCCCGGCCATCGGCCCCTTAGCCGCGACCTCGGTCGCCTGGCCGGGCGGCCGGACGATCGCCCGGCCATCGGCCCCTTAGCCGCGACCTCCGTCGTCCGGCCGGGCGGCCGGACGATCGCCCGACTCCATTGCCAGAAACACAGAAAAGAGGACTCGGTGTGATGACCACTTCTCTCGCGGGCAAAGTTGCCCTTGTCACCGGCGGCGCGATCCGCGTCGGCCGGGCCATTTGTCAGGCGCTGGCCGGCCGCGGGGCCGGCGTCGCGTTCACCTACCTGCCCGGCGAGCCGGCCGAAGAAGCGGCCGCCGTCATCGCCGCCGCGGGCGGGACGGAACCCGCGGCGGTCCTGGCCCTGCCGATGGACGTACGCGAGCCGGCCGCGCCCGCGGCCGTGGTGCAACAGGTCGTCGAGCGCTTCGGCCGGCTCGACATCCTGGTCAACAACGCCTCGGTCTGGTTGCGCGCGCCGTTCCTGGAGATCACCCGCGAGGCGTGGCAGATGGCGCTCGACATCAACCTGACCGGCCCCTTCTTGATGAGCCAGGCCGCCGCGCCGCACATGCTCCGCCAGCAATCCGGGCTGATCGTCAACATCACCGACCTGTCGGCGTATCAGACGTGGAAGGAATATGCGCACCATTCGGCGACCAAGGCCGGACTGGTGGCGCTCACCCGCGTCATGGCGGCCGAGCTGGCGCCGCACGTGCGCGTCAATGCCATCGCGCCGGGCACCGTGCTCCTGCCCGAAGGCGCGAGCGAAGCCAAGAAGCAATGGGCCATCGAAAACTCCCTCCTCAAGCGCATCGGCCGGCCCGAAGATGTCGCCCGCACCGTGCTCTTCCTGGCGGACAGCGACTTCGTCACCGGCGCGGTGTATTTCGTGGATGGAGGCAGGGCGTTGGTGTGAGGCGTCGAGAGGCAAACGTCAAACGTCAGAAGTCAAACGTCAAACAGGGAACGTTGTCATGTCCGTTAAAGACTATTCCAAAACGATGTTGCTTCATTTCTATCGTCAGATGTATCTGGTGCGCGAGTTCGAGCTGCGCGCCATCAACGAGCGCCGGGCCGGACTGATCCCCGGCTTCATCCATAGCTGCGTGGGCCAGGAGGCGACGGCGGTCGGCGCGTGCGCCGCGCTGGAGCCGACCGACGTGATCACCAGCACGCACCGCGGGCACGGCCACCTGATCGCCAAGGGCGGCGATCCGAAGTACATGATGGCCGAGCTGGCCGCGCGCACGACCGGCTATTGCGGCGGCAAGGGCGGCTCGCTGCACATGAGCGACTTCGACCTGGGGATCCTCGGCGCGAACGGCATCGTCGCCGGCGGCATTCCCATCGCGGTCGGCGCGGGGCTGGCGTTCCAGCAACGAAAGGAGCGCCGGGTGGCCCTCTCCTTCTTCGGCGACGGCGCCACGAACGAAGGCGCGTTCCACGAGGCGCTCAACCTGGCGGGCCTCTGGAAGCTGCCGGTGATCTTCTTCTGCGAGAACAACCTTTACGGCGAGGGCACGCCGCAAGCCAAACAGGCGCCCGTGGCCGATCTGGCCATCCGCGCCGCCGGCTATGCCATGCCGGGGGTGACGGTGGACGGCAACGATGTGCTGGCCGTGTACGAGGCGACCAGGGCCGCGGTCGAACGCGCGCGCGCCGGCCTCGGCCCGACCCTCATCGAGGCCAAGACCTATCGCCAGCGCGGGCACTATGAGGGGGATCCGATGGTCTACCGCTCGAAGGCCGAGATGGACGAGTGGAAGCGCCGGGATCCCGTCGTCGGCCTGCGCGGCCGTCTCCTGGCCGAAGCCGGCATACCCGAAGCCGAGATCGCGGCCATCGAACAGGACGTCCAGGCGCTCCTGGATGAGGCCGTCGCTTTCGCCGTCGCCAGTCCCAAGCCCGCGGCCGAAACCGCCCTGGCGGGCGTCTATGGCGATACGCACGGGGGGCTGGTGTTTTAGGGGGGACAACCTATGCGTACGATCACCTACAGCCAGGCTATTTACGAAACCATGCGCGAGGAGATGGCGCGCGACCCGAACGTGATCTTGATCGGCGAGGACGTCGGCGCGTTCGGCGGAGTGTGGGGGGTGAGCGGCGACCTGGTCAAGCTGTTCGGCGAGGACCGGGTGCGCGATACGCCGATCAGCGAGACGGCCATCATCGGCGCGGGGCTGGGCGCAGCGATGATGGGCTTGCGGCCGATCGTCGAGATCATGTTCGCCGACTTCCTGCCTGTGGCCGGCGACCAGATCGTCAACCAGCTCGCCAAGGCCCGCTACATGAGCGGCGGCAAGGCCAGGGTGCCCGTCACCGTCCGCGTGACCACCGGCGCGCCCGGCTCGGCCGCGGCACAACATTCGCAATCGGCCGAAGGCTGGTACATGAACGTGCCCGGCCTCAAGATCGCCGTGCCGGCCACCCCGGCCGATGCCAAGGGGCTCCTGCGCACGGCCATCCGCGGGGAAGATCCGGTGCTCTTCTTCGAGCACAAGATGCTCTATGCGACCAAGGGGGAGGTGCCCGATGACCCCGACTTCGCCGTGCCGTTCGGCCAGGCGGCCGTGCGCCGAGAGGGCGCCGACGTGACGGTGATCGCGATCGGCGGGATGTTGCCGAAGGCGCTCGCAGCGGCCGAGATGTTGGCCGGCGAGGGGATCTCGGCCGAGGTGGTGGATCCCCGCACCCTCGTGCCGCTGGACAAGGACACGATCATCGCTTCGGTGCGCAAGACCGGCCGCGTGGTGATCGTCCACGAAGCGCACAAGCGGCTGGGGCCGGGCGCCGAGATCGCGGCGATGATCGCCGAAGAGGCCATCGGCTATCTGGATGGCCCGATCGTGCGCGTGGCGGCCCGCAACGTGCCGTTGCCCTATAGCCCGGAGCTGGAGAATTTCGTCCTGCCGGGAGTCAACGACATCGTCGAAAAGGCCAGAGACCTGGTGCGCGGCCGCTTATAGAGGAGACCGATGGCCAAGACCGCAACCGTTGACCTGACAACCGGCCGCGTGACGGTGGTCGAGACGCCCGCCGAACTGCTGCGCGATGGCGTGCCCACGGCCGAGACGCTGGCGCGGCTGGGCCTGGCTTGAACAGGACGGTCGCTCGTGCTATGATTACCGTGGAAGTGTCCTTTTTCGGAGGAATGGAGCTCTTCACGCGACAGTTGCCGGCCGAGGTGGCGCGCGATCTGCCGCGCGTGCGCCTGCCCGATGGCGCCACCGTGGACGACCTGCTCCGGCTGTTGGGGATTCCGACCGACGATGGCCGGCCGTTGGTCAGCATCAACCGCTTCTACCGTCGCGATAACGCGACGTTGGCCGACGGCGACCGCGTGCAACTGCTGAAGACGGTAGTGGGCGGCGGCCGCTGATTCACAGGAGTTACAAGGTTCCAAGGATACAGGGAATGCCCAGATTCGATTATGTCCGTGCAGGTTCCGTTGCGGAAGCCGTGCACCTGTTGGCCGAGCCCGGCGTGAGGAGCCGACTGCTGGCCGGCGGCACCGATCTGCTGGTGTACATCCGACACGAGCCGCCGAACTTCGACCGGGTGGTAGACATCGGCCGCGTGCCGGAGCTGAAGCGCATCGAGCGCCGCGGCGACGAGGTGATCATCGGCGCGGCCGTGACCTTCACCGAGGCGGCCGAGAGCGCGCTGTTGCAGGAGGTGGCGCCGTGCCTGGTGGAAGCGTGCCTGACGGTAGGCGGGCCGGCCATCCGCAACACGGGCACCTTAGGCGGCAACGTGGCCAACGCGGCCGCGTGCGCCGATTCGTTGCCGCCGTTGACCTGTCTGGATGCCGTCGCGCATCTGCGCAGCCTGGTCGGCGAGCGCGCGCTGCCGCTCGACGAGCTGATCCGCGGCGCCAACCGCACGGCGATCCGGCCCGATGAGCTGCTCACGCACTTCACCTTTCTTGCGCCGCCGGCCGATGCGCGCCAGGCGTTCATCAAGCTGGGCCGGCGCAATGCGCAGGCGATCTCGCGGCTCTCGGTGGCGGCAATCGGCCGGCGCGATGGCCAGGGCCGCGTGGACTACGTGCGCCTGTCCCCCGGCGCGGCGATGCCCGTGCCCCGGCGCCTGCACGAGGTAGAGGCCATGCTATTGGGCCAGGCGCCGAGCGACGAGCTGCTGGCGGCTGCCGGCCGGCGCAGCGCGGAGGCGATGATCGCGGTGACCGGCCGACGCTGGTCCACCGAGTACAAAGAGGTGGCCATCCGGGCGCTCGTCGAGCAGGCGCTGCGCCGGGTGCTGGTCTGAGTTTTGGCTTGCGGGGACGCGTCCCCGCTTTGGAGGCGAAAGCGGCGCCGCGCGCCGCAATCCAAAGGTGCATGTATGTTGATCGAATTTACCTTGAATCACAGACCGGTGGCGGTCGAAGCGCCGCCCGACATCACGCTGCTCACTTTGCTGCGCGATTACCTGAACCTGACCGGTGCCAAAGAAGGCTGCTCGGTCGGTGAATGCGGCGCGTGCGCGGTCATCATGGACGGCCGGCTGGTGAACAGTTGCCTGCTGCTGGCGCCGCAGGTCGCCGGCAGCGAGATCATCACCATCGAAGGAATTCGCGGCCCGGACGGCGGCCCGAACGACCTGCAAGAGAACTTCATCGCCTACGGCGCGGTCCAATGCGGCATCTGCATCCCGGGCATGATCATGGCCGGCGAGGCGCTGCTGATGCACAACCCGCGGCCCACGCGCGACGAGATCCGGGCCGCGCTCGCCGGCAACCTCTGCCGCTGCACGGGCTATCAGCAGATCGTGGATGCGATCGAGGCGACGGCTGTGCAACGCGAGTTACTCCCATGACCACACTCACCTACATCGGAAAGCCCGCCCGGCGGGTGGATGCCCTGGAAAAGGTGTTGGGCACGGCGAAATACATCGCCGACCGCAAGCTGCCGGGGATGTTGCATGCGCGTTGTCTGCGCAGCGATGTGCCCCACGCGCGCATCCTCCGGCTGGACGCGACGCCCGCGCTGGCGGTGCCGGGCGTGCGCGCGGTGATCACCAGCGACGACTTCTTCGAGCACGGCCTGTACGGCTTCCCGGTCAAAGACAAATACATGCTGGCGCATCAGAAGGTGCGCTACGTGGGCGAGGCGATCGCGGCCGTGGCGGCCGATACGCCCGAGGCCGCGCTGGCGGGCGTCCGGGCGATCATCTGCGAGCTGGAACCGCTCCCCGGCGTGTTCGACATGGCGCACGCGCTCGATCCCGACGCGCCGCAGGTCGGCCCCGACCGGCCCGACGGCAAACATCCGAACTTCCTGGATCATCTCATCGTGCGCAAGGGGGATCCGCTGCCCGTGTGGGAACAATGCCCGGTCAAGCTCGAAGAGCATTACAGCGTCAGCCCGCAGGAACATGCCTACATCGAGCCGGAGGGCGTGCTCGCGGTGCCCACGCGCGAGGGCGGGGTGGTCGTCTACGCGCCGAACCAAAGCCCCTTCATCAACCAGGCCAATCTCGCCATGGTGCTCGATCTGCCGCCGCAACGGGTGCGCGTGATCCAGCCGCCCGTGGGCGGATCGTTCGGGGGCAAGGACGATATCATCTACGAAAGCTCGGCACAGGCCGCGAAGCTGGCGCTGATCACGGGCCGGCCGGTGCGGATGCTCTTCAGTCGCGAGGAGAGCCTGATCGCCTCCTACAAGCGCGACCCGATGCGCATGCACATCTGGCTGGGCGCCGACAGCGACGGCACGTTGCGCGCGTGCAAGTTCGAGGGGCTGATGGATTCGGGCGCGTACGCCTCCGAAAGCCCCTTCACCGCGTGGCGCGCCAGCATCCACGCCATGGGCGCATATCGCTACGACGCCTGTCACGTGGACATCACCTGCGTCTACACCAACAACGGCTACTACGGCGCGTTCCGCGGCTTCGGCAACACCGAGGTGTGCGCGGCCATCGAGCAGGCCATTGATGAGATGGCATACAAGCTCGGCATGGACCCGATAGACTTTCGCCTGAAGAACTGCCTGCGCCTGGGCGACGAGACGGTCCACGGCCAGGTACTCACTGAATCGGTGAGCCTGGCCGAGTGCCTGACCACCGTGCGCCGCCTCAGCGACTGGGATCGCAAGCGCGCCGAATACGCCAAACAACATGCGCCATCCGGCGTGCGCCGCGGCATCGGCGTGGCGGCGCTCTACCACGGCACCTCGCTCGGCGCGGAAGGCCAGGACTACGCCGGCGCGACGATCGCCATCGAACAGGACAACTCGGTGGACATCACCTCCGGCCTCACCGATTACGGCACGGGCTCGCGCACGGTCTTCACCCTCATCGCGGCCGAGGAGCTGGGCGTGCGGCCCGAGCGCATCCACATGCAACGCCCCGACACCGATACGGCCATCGAGTCCGGGCCGACGGTCGCCTCGCGCTCGACCATGCTGGGCGGCAACGCGATGCGCATCGCGGCCATGAACCTGCGCCAGACGCTCGACTATGCCGCGGCCGACCTGTTGGGCTGCGAGCTGCATCAGCTCGTCCGCGCCGGCGAGGCCTACGTCGGCCCCTCCGAAGAGCCGGTCCCGTGGGAAGAGGTCGTCCGCCATGCCCGCGAGATGGGATTGGCCCTTTCGGCCCAAGGCCGGTGGAGCGCGCCGCGCATCAACTGGGATCACCACGCCGGCCGCGGCACGCCCTATATCGCCTACCACTTCGGCGCGCAGGTGGCCGAGGTCGAGGTGGACATGGGCACGGGCCGCGTCCGGGTGGTCGGCCTGTGGGCCGCGCACGATCCCGGCAAGGTGATCTTCCCCCAGGGCGCCTATGGCCAGCTCTACGGCGGCATCGCGCAGGGCCTGGGCTATGCGCTCATGGAACAGGTGACCTTCGTGGAGGGCTATATCCAGGAGACCAACTTCGAGTCGTACCTGATCCCCACCTCGGTGGACGTGCCCGAGATCGTCGGGACGTTCGTCGAGGCGCCCTACTCGCACGGGCCATACGGCGCCAAGAACATCGCCGAACCGGCCATGGTGCCCACCGCGCCGGCCATCCTGAACGCCATCTACCACGCCACCGGCCGGCGCATCCGCGACCTGCCGGCCAACCTGGAGCGGGTCCTGCTGGGCAAGGATCTGAGCAAGGGCGGGTCGCCGCGGGCATGTAAGCTGGGACTGGGCACCGCATGAACGCGTGACGGCAATGAACATGAAAGACCTGCCCGAGCTGAGCCGCCATGCCGCAACTCTGGCCGGGGCAATGGCCGATCGTCAGGCCCGCTTCCTGGCCGATCTGATCCGCATCCGCTCCTACACGGGGCAAGAAGGCCCGGCCGTCGAGCGGACGCTCCAGGAGCTGCGCGCCATCGGTTGCGACGAGGTGTGGACCGATTCGGCCGGCAATGCGCTGGGCCGCATCGGCCGCGGCCCGCGCGTAATCCTCTACGACGCGCACCTGGACACCAACGAGGTGGCCGACGAGCGGGAGTGGCCGCATCCGCCGCTGGAGCCGGCCGTCGAAGGGGAGACGATGTTCGGCCTCGGCGCGTCCGACTGCAAGGCGGGCGTGGCGACCATCGTCTACGCGGCCGCGATATTGGCCGTGCTGCGGGATGGAGTCCCGGCGGCGCGCGGCCTGCTGGAAGCGGTTTCCGTCGTCATCATGGGCGCGACCCTGGAAGAGGACGCGGAGGGGTTCGCGCTGCGTTCGCTGGTCGAGCGCGATGGCCTGCGGCCCGAGGTGGTGGTGTTGGCCGAGGCCACCGACCTGACGTTGCGCCGCGGCCAGCGCGGCCGCTGCGAGGTGCGCGTGCGCACCGAGGGCCGCGCCGCGCACGCCAGCCAGCCGCACCTGGGCGAAAACGCGATCTTGAAGATGATGCCGGTGCTCGCGGCCCTGGAAGCCATGAACGCCGACCTGCCTGTGGACCCCGTCTTCGGCCGCGGCACCCAGGTGGTCACCATGATCGAAGGTCCGCACACGCCCAACTCGGTGCCGTCGTGGTGCGAGGCGACGCTGGATCGCCGGCTCGTCCCCGGCGAGACGGCCGCGTCGGTGCTGGCGGGCATCCGGGCCGCGGTCGAGCCGCTCGGCGCGACGGCCCGCATCCCGCTCCAGCCGGTCGTCACGCACACCGGGCTGCGCCTGGACGGCCCGGCCTTTTATCCGGGCTGGCTGTTGCCCGAAGACGATCCGCTGCTGGCGGCCGGCAAGGCCACCGGCAGGTTGCTCTGGGCCGCAGAGCCGGCCGTCGGCGTCTGGCGCTTCTCTACCGACGGCGCGTATTCGGCCGGCGCGGCGGGCATCCCCACCCTGGGCTTCGGCCCGCAGGAAGAACAGTACGTGCACACGCCGCTCGATCAGGTGAACCTGACGAAGCTGCGCAAAGCGACCGCCTGGTATGCGTTGTTCCCGTTCGTCTACGCGATGCCATCGAAATGAGCATCGCGATACTCTATATCAAAACGAGGTTGGACATGCAATCGCAACTGTTCGGCAAGGACTTCATCACCACCGAAGACTGGACCCTGGAAGAGCTCGAAAGCGCGCTCGAACTGGCCGCCGATCTGAAGCGACAGTGGATCACCGGCACCTACCATGATCACCTGCTGCGCGCCAAGACCCTCTACATGCTCTTCTTCGAGGAGTCCACGCGCACCCGCAACTCCTTCGAGGCCGGCATGACGCAGCTCGGCGGCCACGCTCACTGGCTGACGCCGAAGGCCACGCAGATCGGCCACGGCGAAAGCCCGAAGGACACGGCCATCGTCCTGGCGCGCTACGGCCACGGCATCGCCGTGCGCGATTGTCGTACCGGCATCGGCCAGAAGTACATGTACGAACTGGCCAAATGGGCCAACATCCCGGTCTTCTCCATGCAGGACGATGTAGATCACCCGTGCCAGACGATGGCCGACATCATGACCATACGCGAGAAGTTCGGCACCAACCTGCGCGGCCGGAAATTCGTCATCTCGTGGACCTACGCGCCGCAGTACGTGCGGCCCCTCTCGGTGCCGCAGGGCCTGATCATGCTGATGCCGCGCTTCGGCCTGGACGTGACCCTGGCCCATCCCAAGGGCTTCGAGATGATGCCGCACACGCTCGAGGCCGCGCGGCGACACGCCGAAGAGGCCGGCGTCAAGTTCGAGATCGTAGACGATATGGATGAGGCCGTGAAGGATGCCGATATCGTCTACGCCAAGAGCTGGGGGCCGATCATGGTCACCGAAGACGAGGCCGAGGTCAAAAAGATGGTGGATGAACACAAGGACTGGTGCCTGGACGAGCGGCGCATGGCCCTGGCGAAGAAGCACGCCATCTACATGCATTGCATGCCGATTGACCGCGGCTACGAAGCCACCGATGCGGTCATTGACGGCCCGCAATCGGTGATCTACGATGAGGCCGAGAACCGGCTGCACATCCAGAAGGCGCTCATGGTGTTGACGATGGCGCCGCGGGCGTAACGGGTCAGAGGTGGCCATGCTCCACGATATCGTCATCCGCAACGGCACGTTGATTACGCCCGCCGGCCCGATCCACGCCGACCTGGGCATTAGCGGTGAGGTCATCTCAGCCATCGGCCAGGATCTGGCGGGCCGCCAGAGCATCGACGCGACGGCCAAGCTGGTCATCCCCGGCGGCGTGGATCCGCACGTCCATCTGCAGATGCCGGCCGGGCCCGTCGTTTCCAGCGACGACTGGGAGACGGGGACGATCGCCGCGGCGTGCGGCGGCACGACGACGGTGATTGATTTCGTGGAGCCGGAGCCCGCGCCTGCCGTAGAGACGTTGCATGCAACGTCTCTACTACGCGAGGCCCTCGCCGCCCGCCGCGCGGAGGCCGAAGGCCGCGCCGTGATTGATTACGGCCTGCACATGACCCTCGTGAACGCCGCCCCCGCCACCCTGGCCGAGATCCCGGCGGTGGTGGCTGCGGGTTGTCCCTCGTTCAACAGCATGAAGCTGACGGACGAGGCGCTGGTGACGGCCATGGACGCGGTGGGCCGGGCCGGCGGCCTGGTGATGGTCCACGCGGAGAACGACGCGGGCATCGCCTACCTGCGGCAGAAGCTGCTGGCGGCAGGCCATGTCGAGCCGCGCTACCATCCGATCTCGCGGCCGCCGGCCATGGAGGTGGAGGCCATCGAGCGGGCGCTGGCGCTGGCCGACGCGGCCGGGTGCCCTGCCTACATCGTCCACATCTCCACCGGCCGCGGGGCCGCGGCCGTGGCGGCCGCGCGGGGGCGCGGCCAGGTCGCGTTC